>Ga0207430_10118_pt1 | contig 35672 bp, 34 predicted proteins | sample YelNatsi3bottle8_FD_187544 | JGI IMG/M metagenome (GOLD analysis project Ga0207430, IMG submission 187544) | Hot spring thermophilic microbial communities from Obsidian Pool, Yellowstone National Park, USA - site 3 bottle 8 (SPAdes) (version 2) | ecosystem: Environmental > Aquatic > Thermal...
GCCAAAAAATGCCCAATAAACTAAATCAGGCTTAACTTTTTTCTGATTTTAGTTTACCAAAGATAAAGGGCAAATTTAAACTGTAGCAGTCAATTTTAATATTCAATTTTTGAGAAGTGAGTGTTTTGAGAAAGGGAGTTTATTTTAATGAATTTCCAGTAATCAATTGGTACTAATAATTTAATGTACCAATTGAGATATGGATCTTTGATTGATTTGATAATCATATTATACGAGGGTGGGTATTTTTAAATACCCACTCATTAGTTTTTTGAATTATACACTTAATTTTATTTTTTATTAATTACACTTATGTGCAGCAAATTACAAAGATTAGTACTAATTTATCCCCGATATGCAGGAAACTCTAAAATGTTAACACAGCCACCCTAAGGTTATTTTCTGTTTTTGCATTTTTCTATTTTGATGTTGTACAACTTGTTCTTTCTGTGGTGGCTCTAACAATGAGGGTTGGTTCAAAGTATACTTTTTTGTTTTCTACTTCAACCCCATTGAGTATGTTCACCAATAACTTACAAGCAGTACTTCCCATTTCATATATAGGCTGTGCAATAGTAGTTAACTCAGGTTCAATAAATTCTGCATATTTTACATTATCAAATCCTACTACGCTTACATCATCAGGAATTTTATAGCCTTTTCTGAGAAGTACTTTAATACCCCCAATAGCCATTATATCATTGCTAAAAAATATAGCATCAAAATCCTTTAATGTGGTTATAATTTGTTCAGTTACTACTTTTCCGCCTTCTAAAGTGAAATCGCCTTTGAATACAAGTTGATTTGAAAATAACCCCAATTGTTTCATTATATACTTATAGCCTACAAAACGTTGGTAAGCAGTGTCAAGATATTCTGGTCCTCTAACAAATACTATTTTTCTTTTCCCCAAGGAATACAAATACTCAATACCCTTTATAACACCTTCTTTATTCTTACAAAATACGCCATAGTGCTCTTCATATGCCTTTATTGATCTATCTACTAACACAAAAGGAATGTTTTTATGTTTAATCAAGTCCAAGGCTTTTTTGCTATGCCCACTAGCAATAAATATTATTCCGTCAATTAATTTACTAATAAGCATTCTTACATATTGCTCTTCTTTTTTAACGTCATTATCAGTATTACATACTACTATATTATAACCTAACCTATTTGCTTCATCCTCTATAGCTCTTACAATTTCGGAAAAAAAAGGGTTAGTTATATCGGGTAAAATCACACCTATTGAATAACTTTTGTTTGTAACAAGACTCCTAGCTATTGAATTTGGTATATAATTTAGTTCCTTGGCAATCTGTAATATCTTTTCACGAGTTTCCTTACTTATATTTTGATCTTTGTTGTTAAATACCATCGAAACAGTTGTCTTCGAAACTCCAGCAAGTTTTGCAATATCATTTATTGTAACCTTGTTTTTCATCTTCCCCCTCCATTTACAAAAATATTTGCGTCACCCAAAGTTAAACCACTTTAGGTGACGCAAATATTTTAACATTTTTCTCAGGATTATTTTACATTATCTTTTGTAATAAGTTTAAGGCTTACACTAATTTTCTGAGGTATTTTCTGCCCTTTTATCAATTTAACAGCATTTTCTACAGCTAAACTTCCCATTACATCCGGCTGTTGAGCAATTGTTGCAGTCATATCTCCATTCTTGATAGCCTTGAGTGCATCGGGAGTACCATCAAATCCCACAACAATGACCTTTTTATTAGCTGCTTTTAAGGCAGTTATAGCACCTAATGCCATTTCGTCGTTGTGTGCAAATACGGCATCAAAGTTTGGATTTGCCTGAATAATATTCTGCATAACATCCAAACCTTTCTGTCTGTCGAAATCAGCTGCCTGACTTGCGACGATCTTTACATTAGGTTTTCCATCAACTACGGAATGGAAGCCTTTTCCTCTTTCTCTTGTTGCAGAAGCTCCAGGTATACCCTGTAATTCCACAATTCTTCCTTTGTTATTTAGTTTTTTGAGTATAAATTCAGCTGCCATTTTTCCACCAGCTACATTATCAGAAGCAATATGGCACACTACCTTTGCTCCATTTACTGCTCTGTCAACACTAATAACAGGAATCTTCTTGTTAATAGCAACTTTTACGGAAGTTGCAGCTGCGTCACTATCAGTAGGATTGATTATAAGAACTGAAATACCTTGTTGAACTAGGTCTTCCACATTTGATCTTTCCCTTGCTGCATCATTTTGCGAGTCAAGTATTATTAGTTTGTAACCCAATTGTTTTGCCTTCTTTTCAGCTGCAGTTTTCATGGTTACAAAGAATGGATTGTTCAGAGTCGAAATTACCATACCAATTTTCTTTTGTGAGGCGGAAGAACGTGCTGTGGAACTTTTTGTACTACTAAAACCAACAAATACAGAGCTAATCAGAAATAAAACTACTAACAATACACTTGAAAGTCTTAAAAGTTTTTTCATTTTAACTACCTCCTCTTTTTATATTAATTTTAAATTACTGCCCTTTTTTATCTGCTAATACAGCAATTAATATAATTATGCCTTTTACAATTGCCTGATAAAATGGGGACACATTAAGCAAATTCAATCCATTATTAATTACACCAATTATCATTGCACCAATCAAAGTACCAATTATTGTTCCTTCTCCACCTGATAAGCTTGTTCCACCTAATACTACTGCAGCAATAGCATCCAACTCATAACCTGTTCCAGCAGTAGGCGTAGCAGAATCTATTCTACTTGCAACAAGTATACCACTTATTGCTGCCATCATACCTGAAATAAAATACACTAAAGTTTTTATATAATTCGTGTTTATCCCAGATAATCTAGCTGTATCTTCATTACCACCAATGGCGTATACATACCTGCCGAATCGCGTTTCATTTAATATGTAAGCTCCTATAAAAAATATTATTAGCATAACAATTACTGGAAAAGGAATGCCTACTACTTTACCATTTCCCAAAAAGCCAAATGTCTCCCCCAATCCTGAAATTGGTGTTCCATTAGTAAAAACGTAAGTTACTCCTCTGAATATGGTCATCGTTGCTAAGGTTGCTATAAAAGGTTGAACTTTTCTTTCTGCAATAATAAATCCATTTAAAAATCCTATTAAACTTCCTATAATTATTGCCACCACAATTGATACAAATAAATTATCTGTAGTTTTAATGAGATATGCTGCCACTGCACCGGTGATGGCTAAGATAGAGCCAACTGAAAGATCAATTCCTCCCGTGATGATTACGAATGACATCCCCATTGCTATAATCGCATTTACCGAAATTTGTGTTAAGACATTCAAAATATTCGATACACTCAAAAAGGTAGGTGTTATAACTGAAAGCAGCAAACACAATAGGACTAGTCCAATAGCTGACTTATACTTTAAAATTTTCTCTTTCAGATGGGTCATTTTTATCCTCCTTTTTACGTTATTCCCACAGCATATTTCATAATAAGTTCTTGAGTTGCTTTTTCTCTTTCCACTTCCCCAGTAATAGTTCCTTCGTGCATTACAAGAATTCTATCACTTATGCCCAGTATTTCAGGCATTTCCGAAGAAATCATTATAATACCACAACCATCTTTCTTAAGCTGATTGAGAATTTCGTATATCTCTCTTTTAGCACCTACATCGATTCCACGAGTAGGTTCATCAATAATTAAAACCTTAGGTGATACAAGCAACCACTTTGCTATTATTACTTTTTGCTGATTTCCTCCACTAAGATTTTTTACTAATTGATATGGATTTGATACTTTAATCGAAAGTCGCTTAACAAAATTCTTATAATCATTCATTTCGTCTTTTTTATTTAATTTTCTAAAAACCCCACTTTCATATTTCCTTAGATTTGACAAGGTCATATTATAAATCACAGGCAATTTTAAAACTAAACCTTCTCTTTTTCTGTCCTCAGGTAGATAAACTATTCCGTATCTTATTGCTTGGGCCGGAGAATTAATTTTTATTTTCTTGCCTTCCAGATAAATCTCACCTGCTGTTTTTTTATATTCTCCAAAAATAACTTTTCCCAATTCTGTTCTTCCTGCGCCCATAAGACCTGCAATACCAAGAATCTCTCCTTTCTTCAGTTCAAAAGAAATGTTTTTTAGTTTATTACCATAGGATAAATTAACAACTTTTAGTAGTGTTTTTCCTTTTTCTACCTTTTCATAAGGGAACTGTTCTGTGAGTGTTCTACCCACCATCATTGAAATCAATTTTTCTTTGGTAAGATTTTCAACTTTTTCTTCTCCTACAAGCATACCATCACGTAAAACAGTTACTCTATCACAAATTTCAAAAATTTCTTCTATTCGATGACTTATATATATGATTGCAACTCCTTGTCTTTTAAGTTGATTAATTATTTCAAATAAACGGCGAACCTCTTCTTCGGTAAGCGCTGCTGTTGGTTCATCCATTATGATTATTTTTGAATTTTTTGAAACTGCTTTAATTATTTCTAATAACTGCATTTCTCCAACACTAAGTTCTTTTACATATCGAGCGGGATTAATATCAAAGCCAATTTGCATTAATAACTCTTTACTTTGCTTAATCATTTCTTGCTTTTTCAACTTCTTTACTAATTTACTGACAAGTTCATTACCCAAGAATAGATTTTCATAAACAGTAAGGTTAGGAAGCAAACTTAACTCCTGGTGAATAATAGATATCCCTAACTTTTGTGCTTCTCTTACATTATGTATCTCAACCTCTTTCCCTTCAATTAGGATCTTTCCACTATCTTTTTGATATACCCCACTTAAAATTTTCATAAGAGTTGATTTTCCTGCTCCGTTCTCCCCTAATAATCCCATCACTTCTCCCTTAAAAGCTCTCAACGTAACTCCATTGAGAGCTTTAACTCCTGGAAAGGATTTATGAATATCAATCATTTCAAGAATGGGTTTTTCTTGATTCATTTTCTCACCTCTTAGAAAGTAACTCCCGCTTTTAAAATTACGTTAGCATATGGTGTTTGTTCACCTGTTCGTATAACAGCTTTACATCCTTTCAAAAGTTCCTTCAATTCTTCATGGGAAATGTATGTAATCTTTTTCTTTCCAATGATCTCTATAATTTTTTGATGTATTTCGGGATTCTTTTCTTTTGTTTCTTTGGCAATGATAATTTCCTCAACCTCCAGTTCTAAAAGAATAGCATTCAATGTATCAATAAATGTAGGAATACCTTTGATTAAAGAAATATCTATTCTTTTCACTTCATTAGGTATTGGTAATCCACTATCACCAATTGCTAACATGTCAGTATGTCCCATTTTAGCGATGATTTCTGAAATTTCTGCATTCAATATTCCTGTTTTTTTCATAATTCTTCACCCCCAAAAATTTCGATTACCTCTTTTAAAAATGGTATTGAAGACTGAGCACCTTCTCTTGTTACTGTAATTGCAGCAACTTTATTTGCAAATTTTATAGCTCTACTCAGATTGTCAAAGTTAAGCTCTTTATTATTTGACAAATACCATGCAATACCACCTATAAATGAGTCACCAGCCGCTGTCGAATCTACTGCATTTACTTTTAGAGCATCCATAACTGCCACTTTTTCATTTCCCACAAGTGCAGCTCCTTTATCGCCCAAAGTTATAATAGTAAACCTAACCCCTTTATTTTCAAAATAGGCACCAATTTTTTTAATATTCTGAGTATTAATTGGACTAATGCCAGTTATTTTTTCCGCTTCACTTTCATTTGGGATAACAATATCGCAATACTGAAAAAGTTCATCAGGTATGTCTTTGGCAGGGGCTGGATTAAGGATGGTAATTATATTGTTTTCATGAGCTATTTTAAAAGCTTCAAATGTGGCTTTTAAGGGAGTTTCAAACTGAGCAACCAAAATATCTGAAGACGCTATTATTTCTTTATTCAATTTTACGTCCTCAGGACTTAAACTATCATTCGCTCCAGGGTAAACAGCAATAATATTACTTCCACTCTTATCTACCATAATGAATGCAAGACCTGTAGGACTACATTCATCTGTTTTCACACATTGAATGTTGATACCTTCTTTTTTAAGATTATCTAAAAGCACTCTTCCATTTTCATCGTTACCAACACATCCAATCATAGAGACGCTTCCACCTAATCGTCGAGCTGCTATAGCTTGATTTGCACCTTTGCCGCCAGGTACTTTTATAAAATTGTGTGCTTGAAGAGTTTCCCCCATTTTAGGTATCTCGTCTAACATTATTACATAATCCATATTAATACTTCCAACAACGCAAATGTTATTCATTCTTTTCACTCCTACAAAGTACACAAATCTCGGTTTTTATTAAACCGATTTATTAAACCGGTTTAATAAAATTATATACTCTCTTTTCAAACCTGTCAACATTATTTTTATGAAATTTTTAAAATTTTGTGGAATGAAAAAACCGATTTATAGTTAAAGACACGTAATAAAATAGTACAACAGATTTTTCTCTCCAATAATGCGCCAAACAATTTGAATGCTGCAATTACTTTATAATTTGCATTTTTGCACATAATTTTACCAGAAGATTGGTAATTAATTTAATTCTCTGAGATCTATTTTAAATAGATTTGCGATATATTATAATTTTTCAAAGAAAGTAAAATATTCAATTATTTTCTTCTTTTCATTCACAACGTTAGGTTTTTGCTGAGGTTCACGGAAAAGCTGAGAAAGGGTATTGAAGAGGATAAGATATAAAATGCCTATCCTCTTTTTAAGAGAAATCTTGTTAGTAATAAGCTTCCCTCTCTTATTTCTTGAGCTGCAATAAAACAGAAGCATATTAGATTGTGATTTTTATATCTTAGGGCAACTTCAAATGGTATATATAATAATATAGTGCCTAAAATAATAAAACATACCATTATTATAAGTAAATTTGTAAAATCATTATTTTTAAGTTTAAGAAATAATGTAACAAGTAAAAATAGTAAGATCAATAAATAATACACATTAATTATCAATTTTGGAATTTTATTATATTTTCTAAGTTTGATTTTTGCAGTCAAATTTTTTGATTGAACTCCTGCGGCATAATCACAGGCCTGATGGTCAGCATGCCACATGGTTATAATTTTGGCAGGAGAAAAATCTTATAACTTTCATCCTTGGGGCAACACATATTGAACAATTGCTTGATAGCCATATTTTTAGTGGTTTCAAAAATTTCATTTTTCTCCATAATCATAAACCCCCTTTGATAATTATTTATCTCAATACTAATTATACAGTGGACACAATTTTATTTTAACTCCCAAATCTACTCTCTTGTCTATTCTTCTTTGCCTAAAACTGCAAATAGCTTTTTCTAATATCCGTCTTATGTTTGTAAATGGCCATTTCTGCTGGGCTTTAAAATTCGCTGTCATTACCAATGCTCTCGGTATTCCTTTGGCTTTAGTACCTCTGTTTGACTCTGATTCTCCTTCTTCTGACCCTCAAGAAGCAAAGGCTATCTCTGACTTCTTTTGCCTTATTTCCTTCGCTTGAAACTCTATTCTCTTACATTCCCAAAAATTTCTCCACTTTCATCGCTGACAGCGCCTTGGATTCACATAACATCTACTCAACTTTAAAAAATACCTTCAACTTCTCCAAAATCATTATTCCTCTAAATCCAAGAGCCTCTAAAAATACTACACCTACATCAAGCCCTAATATCGTCATATCTGAAGATGGCGTCCCTATCTGCAAAAAGTTTAATCAACCTTTTAAACCTGAAGGCAAATGTCAGGGTAAAAATCGTTCTGTCCGTCTTAAATGGACTTGTCCTATGTCTTCTTACAAAAATGGCAAACGCATTTGCTCTTGCCCTTAAGCCTTGTTACTTTCTCTAAATCTGGCAGAATGTTCTACACTTACCCTGACAACTTTCGCTCTTTCCCAGGTCTGAGCAGAAATTCTCAAGAGTTTTTTGACCTCTACAATAAACGTGTCGCTGTAGAGCAGACTATTTATCACCTAAAATCCTATATGAGCTCCGATGTCATCTGTACTTATGACCATATTTCTATCTTCTCTGATTTCTTACTCTCTGCAATTACTTACTCACTTTTGTTTATCCTTGCTCACAATATCAAACTCTATTGTTCTAAATTAACTATCAAAAAGCTTAACAAACTCAAAAAACTTATCGCTTAAAACTACAGCTTTTTAATCATTGATCTACAAAAAATTTATAGTTTTTTTTACTTAACCTTCTAAAACCAAGAAGATAGAAGGTTTAGGATACTATTGTCTTTTTTAAGCTTGTGAATTTTTGTCATATGTTTGTTGCTGATTAATTTTGTTGGTATTGATAATATTTGGTTATAATTTTGCTTTTCTTTTTGTATCTTAATAGTATTTCATGTTAGTATTGGCATCTGTTACCTTTAATCACCACCCATTTTGCAAACGGCTATTACACATCTAAAGTTAACAGTATAACATATCAATTTTTATATCAATTTTTACAAAGAAACGAAAACAATTTTGTTAAAAAGAGAGAAGGATTTCGAAAAACAAAAAGAGAATATTATAAAAAGAAGTTGCAATCGATTCCAATTATCGTTAAGTAGACCTTTTTAATAAATAGATAAAGAAAAGATAAGCTTTGAAATAAGGAAGATGACTTAGCTAAAAGAAACTGAAAAAGGGGATAATAAAATATATTACAATCGATTTCAACTTGTTAGGGGTTGCACAAATGAAACACCATGCTTATAAGCCAAATAGACCAATAAAAATGGAAGATGTTGCTAAACTGGCGAATGTTTCACCTTCAACAGTATCTAGAGTTCTTTCTGGAAGTTCATTGGTGGCAAGCGAAACAAGAAAAAGGGTCTTAGAAGCAATAAAAATTCTTAATTATAAACCAAATAGATTAGGAAGAAACTTAAGAAAGTTAACTTCAAAGATTGTAATGGTGGTATTCCCAGATATTACCAATCCATTCTTTGCAAGAATTATACAAGGGGCAGAAGAAGTAGCAAGGAAGAGAGGATACTATGTTCTTCTTGGAGATACAAGAAACAATCTGGAGCTTGAGGAAGAATTTATAGAACTAGCAAAAGAAAGATTAGTAGATGGAGTAATTTTAGCAACTGCAAGAATTCCGAGAGAAAAAATTTTAAGCTTAAGTTTACAAGTTCCATTGGTTTTAGCATGCGAATATTTGGAAGGTTCGTGGATACCAACAGTTTCTATTGACAACATAAAAGCTGCATATGAAGCTACTGAATATCTTATTAAATTAGGACATAAACGGATAGCTTTTATAAATGGACCTGATGGAATCATTTTAAGCAAAGATCGATTAGAAGGTTATAAAAAAGCGTGTGAGGAGAACAATATTCAAATTGACCAACATTTGATTGAAGAAGGGGATTTTACAGTTGAATCTGGGTATAAAATTATGAAGAGATTTTTGTTAACATCAGAAAAACCCACTGCTGTATTTGCAGCTAATGATGAAATGGCAGTAGGAGCTATAAAAGCAGTTAAAGAAGGTGGTTATAATGTACCAGCAGATATCAGCGTAATTGGATTTGATGATATTCCGTTGTGTAGACTTGTGGACCCCCAACTCTCAACGATTTCCCAGCCCACATATGAAATTGGAAAACAGGCAATGGAAATGCTTTTGGATATAATAGAAGATAAATCTTTAGAAGAAAAGCGAGTTATATTACCTCATAAGCTTATAATAAGAGAGTCATGTAAGCCCCTGTTTTGAATATTGATGGGATAGTGATGTAAGAAAAAAACAAAAAAAGCGCTTATTAAAGCGCAAGGTAAAAATCAGATAATTAAAGCAATAAATATAGCTCTACAACTAAACAATTATTATATCAAAAAAGAAGATAGAAGGGAAGTGAGAGAGTAGATAGGATATCACCAGCAAATTTATATATTTTAAAGAGTAGCTTAAAAATAATAATACTAAAGAGGAGGAAGAAAATTTGAAAATAGGAGTTTTTACAGTTCTTTTTCAAAATAGACCGTTTGAAGAGATGTTGGAAATAGTAAAACACTATGGTTTAGATGCCATAGAAATTGGCACGGGAAATTATCCCGGCAACGCACATTGTAACCCTGATGAGTTGTTAGATTGTGAAACGAAATTAACTGCTTTTAAAAGAGCTATAGAAAGTAAGGGATTATTTATAAGTGCCTTAAGTTGTCATGGCAATCCACTTCATCCTCAAAAGGCTATAGCTAAGAAATTTCACGAAGTTTGGCGTAAGACTGTATTGTTAGCGGAAAAATTAGAAGTTGAATGTATTAATGTATTTTCTGGATGTCCTGGAGACTCAGAAAATTCATTATATCCCAATTGGGTTACATGTGCATGGCCACCTGATTATTTAGAAGTTTTAAAATGGCAATGGGAAACTAAGCTGATTCCTTATTGGAAAGGAGAGAGAGAATTTGCTGCAAAACATGGGGTACGGAAAATAGCTTTTGAAATGCATCCAGGTTTTATGGTTTACAATCCAGAGACTTTATTGAAACTTAGAAGCATAGTAGGAGAAGAGATAGGAGCGAACTTTGATCCTAGTCATTTGATATGGCAGGGGATTGATCCAGTTGAGGCAATTAAAGTGTTAGGCAAGGAGAAAGCTATTTTCCATGTCCATGCTAAAGATACTTATTTAGATATTAGCAATATAAGAGTAAATGGGGTATTGGACACTAAGCCATATGACCAAGTAATCAATCGTTCTTGGACTTTCAGGAGTGTAGGTTATGGATTAAGTGAAAAGGTGTGGAAGGATATTATAAGTACATTAAGAGTGGTGGGTTATGATTATGTTCTCAGTATTGAACATGAGGATTGCTTAGCTTCAGTGGAAGAGGGTTTTTCTAAAGCAGTAAACTTTTTGAAAAAATGCATATTCTATGAGCAGGCAGGGCAGATATGGTGGGTATAATACTATAGCTTATAAATGCTCATTTTGAGCATTTATAAGAAAATAAACTTAAAATTATAAGAGGAGGGAATTTATTATGAAAAAATCAGTTCTTAAAAAAGTTATCTCTTTAGTGGTTGTTTTATCATTCGTTGTTACATTATATTCTTTCTCCTTACCGGGGAAATTTCAAAGCCTTTATAAGACTCAATCAGCTATGGCACAGAGTGCTAAAACAAAAAGTAAGAAAAAGTTTAAGATTGGGTTATCTTTTCCAGCCGCTGATCATGGATGGCTTGCTGCAGTGATAACATATGCTAAACAACAAGCAAAGGAGTTAGGACTTGACTACATCTTGACCACTGCCGATAATCCCAATAAACAGACTAACGATGTTGAAGATTTAATTGCTCAAAAGGTTGATGCAATTGTAATTTTACCAATTGAATCAGATCCAATGGCTCCTGTTGCCAAAAAAGTAAAAAAAGCGGGCATACCTCTTATCGTGTTTGACAGAGAGTTGAATACTCAAGATGTAACAATTACTATCCGCGGAGATAACAAGGGTATTGGTTTAAATGCAGGTGAATATATTGCTTCTGTTTTACGCGGAAAGGGAAATGTAGTTGAGATAACGGGTGTACCCAGTTCGGTAACAACATTGAGAAGCCAAGGTTTTAGAGAAGCAATAAAGAAATATCCTGGCATTAAAATAATCGCAAGTCAATCTGGTATGTTCCAAAAAGAAAAATCATTAACTGTAATGGAAAATATATTACAGGCACATCCACATATTGATGCTGTTTATACACAAGATGATGAAATGGCATTAGGGGTATTGCAAGCTATTAAGGAAGCAAAACGAACTGATATAAAGGTTATTACTGGTGCAGGTGGAGCTAAGGAGGCTTATAAACTTATAAAAGAAGATAAAACGCCTTTTAAAGCAACTTTTACTTATTCGCCATTAATGGTAAAAGAAGCTGTTAAGTGGGCTTATAAGATATTAAATGGGGAAAAAGTAAAACAAAAAGTTATAACACTTCCTGCTCAGCAAGTTGACAAGACAAATGTGGACAAATTTTACAATCCAAATGCACCTTATTAATAAGAGATCAATTGTATGAGTTGTGACATAAGGCAGCAATCCGAAGGACTTCCGATTATATATTGATGGAAGTCCTTCGGGGCTTTACCAATAAAGGAGTGGTTGATAAAATGCTTCTCAAACTTACCAATATAAAAAAATCTTTCAATAATAATCCGGTATTAAAAGGAATAGACTTAGAATTAATGAGTGGTACCATTCATGCGCTTTTAGGCGAAAATGGAGCTGGTAAAAGTACTCTATGCAATATTATTGGAGGAGTGCTCAAACCAGATGAAGGCGAAATTTTCATAGAAGGCAAAAGAGTGCATATTAATTCACCGGTAGATGCTGTTAAACAAGGAATTAGCTATATTCATCAGGACTTTATGCTAATTGATGAACTTAGTGTAATGGAAAATATCTTTCTTGGTCGTTTATTTAAAAAAGGTATTTTTATAGATAAACAAAAACTGTACGAAGAAACAAGAAAAATTTTAACAGATATTGGTTTAGACTTAACTGGACGAGAAAAAATAGCTAATTTATCAATAGCTCAGAGACAGATGATAGAGATTGCTAAGGCACTTTCGATTAACTCTAAAATAATTCTAATGGATGAGCCTACTTCAGCGCTGACAGATGTTGAGATAGAGAAGTTGTTTAATATTATGAAAAAACTTAAGCAAAAAGGTCTTTTGATCATATACATATCCCATAAACTTAATGAAGTTTTCTCTATTTGTGATACCTATACAGTTCTTCGGGAGGGGAGAATAGTAAAAAATGGTAATATTAACAGTACAACTCCAGAAGAAATAGCACGATTAATGGTAGGACAAGAGGTAAAAGAGATGTTTACTGTTTCAAAAAGAAATATATCAGATGAAATAGTTTTAGATGTAAAAGAGATGTCGGTAGCAAGATATAATACAAAAATCAGCTTCTATCTAAAAAAGGGTGAGATACTGGGATTTACAGGATTAATGGGGGATGGAAGAGATGAAATATTTGAAACTTTGTATGGTATGTATAAGGGGAAAAGAAAAGAGGTTTATATTAATGGAATTAAAAAATCACTAAATTCTCCTAAAGACTCATTATCAAATGGAGTAGCTTACCTGCCACGCGACAGAAAAGAAAATGCTCTGTTTCCTTTAATGAGTGTGAAAGCTAATATAACTATCTCTGCATTAAAATCTTATAGCAAATTTGGAATTATTAAGAGAAGCAAAGAAAACAGAAACGTGAGGGAAATAATTAACAAATTAAAGATAAAAGCTTTTTCACCTGATGTTGAAGTAAAGACACTTAGTGGTGGCAACCAACAAAAGGCCATGATTGCGCGGCTGCTTGAAACCAACAGTAATATATTAATTTTTAATAATCCAACGCAAGGGGTAGATATTTTAACTAAAAAAGAAATATACACATTGATAAGCGATTTATCAAACCAGGGAAAAAGCATTATTGTACTTTCAGGTGAACTGCCCGAAATTTTAGGATTATGTGATAGATTTTATATTTTATATAAAGGTGAGATTGTAGGAGAATTTAAGAAAAACCAAATAACACAAGATGAAGCAATGGAATATATGGTAGGATTAAAAAAGATAGCAATGAACTAGAGGAGGAATAAAAAGAATGCAAAATGCAAAAAAGTTTATTCAGGAATATAGCATTCTGATAGGTTTTATTTTGCTATGTATTTTAGCTTCATGTGCTTCTGATGTTTTTTTAACTTCGCAAAATCTCATCAACATTTTAAGACAATCCTCTATAATTGGAGTTATCTCAATTGGAATGACTTTTGTAATTTTAGCAGGTGGTATTGATCTTTCTGTAGGATCAAGTTTGGCGTTAATTGGTGGAATATCGTTAATTATACAAAATGCAACAAACAGTGTTACATTAGGTGTTTTGGCAAGTATAGGCCTTGGGATAATTATCGGTATCTTTAACGGGGCAATATCAACTTATGGGAAAATACCTCCATTTGTTGTTACACTTGGGTCTATGGCAATTGCAAGATCATTAATTCTTTATATATCTGATGGGGGGAGTATTGCAGGAAATTTAGAAAGTTTTGAATCTTTTGCAAATAGTTATTTTTTCTTCATTCCTATTCCAGTGATAGTATTTGTTGCGATAACATTGGTAGGTTATCTTATATTAGAACATACACCATTTGGCCGTTATGTATATGCAATAGGTGGAAATGAAAAAGCAGCAAGACTTTCAGCTATCAATACAAATTTGATGAAGGTAATAATTTATGCTATCTGTGGTGTCAGTGTTTCTATTGCTTCTCTAATAGAAACTTCAAGATTGAACTCAATTTCCTCATCAAGTTCAGGTGTAGGCTATGAACTTGACGCTATTGCTGCAGTAATTATTGGTGGTACATCATTATCAGGCGGAAAAGGAAAAGTTTTCGGCACATTTATAGGAGCTATTTTATTAGCTGCGATCAATAATATCATGAATTTGATAAATGTTTCTCCATACTTACAGGGTTTAGTAAAAGGTGTAATTATTATAATTGTAGCTTTATTGCAGAAAAAAGCAGGTAACGAGTGATTTTGTAATATGGGGGTGAGTTGAAATGAGAAAAATTAAGGTTGGAATAATTGGTACTGGATTTATTGGACCAGCGCACATTGAGGCTTTGAGAAGACTTGGATATGTTGATGTCGTTGCTCTTGCAGATATTAACGAAGAAGTAGCAAAACAAAAGGCAGAATTGTTAAATGTTGAGAAGTATTTCGGTGACTACAAAAAATTACTTGATGATGAAGAAATAATGGTAGTGCATGTCTGCACTCCAAATTATCTTCACTATAAAATATCAAAAGAAGCTCTTCTGAAAGGTAAGCATGTAATATGCGAAAAACCTCTTGCTATGAATTCAATAGAAGGGAAAGAACTTGTTGAAATTGCGAAGAAAAAAAATCTTGTAAATGTGGTACACTTCAACTTAAGGTTTTACCCACTAATGCATCATTTAAAGAAGATGATTGAAGGAGGAGAGTTGGGCAAAATATTTGCTATTAACGGTTCCTATCAACAAGATTGGCTCATGTATGAAACTGATTTTAATTGGAGATTAATGCCTGAATATAGTGGAATATCAAGAGCAGTTGCAGACATAGGGTCTCATTGGTTAGATCTGATTGAATTTGTGACAGGACTTAAAGTTGTTGAAGTATTTGCTGATTTTGCAACATTTCATCCCATAAGGAAAAAACCATTGAAGCCTGTAGAAACATATGCCGGAAAGCTGATGAAATCTGATGATTATGAGGATATAGAAATTAAGACAGAGGATTATGCAACAGTATTGCTGAGATTTGACAATGGAGCTCATGGATCAATGACAGTAAATCAGGTAGCAGCCGGAAGAAAAAACCGACTTTACTTTGAAATATATGGTTCTAAAAAGGGAGTGAGTTGGAATTCAGAGAGGCCAAATGAATTATGGATTGGTAAAAGAGATGGCAGCAATGAAATTTTAATGAAAGATCCTTCATTACTAGATCCGTATGCGAGGGAAATAATAAGTTATCCTGGAGGACACAATGAAGGATTTCCAGATACAATCAAGCAATTGTTTGGCAAAGTGTATAAGTACATTTTAAGAGAGGGACATAAAAAAGGAGAAGCTCCTGATTTTCCAACATTTGAAGATGGGCAAAGAGAGATAATGTTATGTGAAGCTATTGTAGAATCTGCTAATAACAATAAATGGGTAAAAGTTAAATGACAAAGTATTATTTTAGGACTTCTGAAAATAAAAAGAAAGCCATAATTGACAAAACAATATTCAGATTAATGATTATACGAATGATCATAAATGTTTATTAAGAAAGCGTAAAAAATTTAGTGCAATAATGGTATTATGACAATTTTTATACCATTAAAATTTCAGTCACAATGTTTTCAAGCTTTTTAATTTAAACTGACAAAGTCAAAAGTTATTTAATTAAAGCAGAAGAGATACTTGGTGTAATCCTTCTTAGCATCCATAATGTAAGATTTTTGCTGAGGTTCATGGAAAAGCTGAGAAAGGATATTGAAGAGGATAGAATATGAAAATAATCAATTTACGAAAAAAGAGAGGGTATTTTCCCTCTCATTTTTTTTGTTCACATTTGCCAAATAAATAAATTTATTTTTTAGTATAAATCAATTGATTTTGACATTACAAAATTATATAATTAAAGTTGAAACTAAAGTTTATAGTATTCGAATATTTCATGCAGAGAACAAAGGGGGATGGATTTGTTCAAGCTAAAGAGATTAGCCCAAAAACCTGTTTTGGAACCAATTGAAGAAAACCATTGGGAATCAAAAGCTGTTTTTAATGCTGCTGTTGTTTATCACAATGGCTATATTCATTTGCTTTACAGAGCATGTAACAATACATTTGAAGCCCTTTCTCTTCCTTATCCTGATGAAAAGTATAAATTCGTATCTTCAATAGGATATGCAAAAAGTAAGGATGGAATTAATTTTGAAAGAATTTCCACACCAGTAGTAAAAGGCCAAGGTCTTCAAGAAGCATGGGGTGTGGAAGACCCTCGCATAACCTACCTTGACGGAAGATTTTATATGATTTATACAGCGTTTGGTGGAAGAAGTTGGGAAGATGTTAGAATCTCTATGACATATTCAGATGATTTGATTCACTGGTCAAGTGAGCATCAAGTATTGCTTGATGAACCAAATAAAGATGGGGCTTTACATCCAGAAAAGGTAAATGGAAAGTATATGCTGTATCACAGAAGGCCACCGTCTATTTGGGTAGCATTTTCAGAAGATTTGAAAAACTGGCATGACCACAAAATTATCATGACTCCTCGGGAGAATAGTTGGGATAGCCAAAAAATTGGCATAGCAGGTCCACCAATTTTGATTGACGATGGTTGGCTTTTGATTTATCATGGCGTGGATGAAAATAGGGTGTATCGCTTAGGTGCAGCTCTTTTGGACAGAAACAATCCCACAAAAGTTATTGCTCGCCAAGAAGAACCCATATTAGAACCTGAGCTTGAGTGGGAAAAAAATGGGCTTGTGCCAAACGTAGTGTTTAGCTGTGGTCAGTGTATTGTGGATGGGGTTTTGTTTGTATATTACGGAGCTTGCGACACTTGCATTGGTGTTGCAGCAGTTGAGGTTGATAAGATAAAGTTTTAATTTTGCAAAGAAAGGGGTATAAAATATATGATAAAACTGGAAAGGCTAAGCGATAAACCTGTCTTGGAACCCAAAAAGGAGGACTACTGGCAAAGGTCTGCAGTTTTCAATGCTGCAGCTATATATTATCGAGGATTGATACACCTTCTTTATCGTGCAACTGATTTACCACCTCATGAAAAATATGGTCCATACATCTCAAGGATTGGTTATGCAGTTTCAACAGATGGTATAAATTTCTATAGATTTGACAAACCCGTAATGGAAGCAGTTTGTGACCAAGAAAGAAGAGGAATTGAAGACCCAAGAATAGTTAGAATGGGTGATACTTTCTATATGACATATACTGGGTTTGGAAATAGATTTGAGGGCGATTATAGAATAATGATTGCAAGGTCTCGAAATCTCATTACATGGGAACGAATTGGAGTTGCATTGGATGAACCTAATAAAGATGCGACGCTATTTCCCCAAAAGATAAATGGTAGGTATGTAATGTTTCACAGAAGATATCCAAATATGTGGCTGGCATTTTCAGAAGATTTGATTAACTGGACAGACCATGTTGAGCTTGTTAAAATAAGGCCAAATAGCTGGGAGAGTAGTCGGGTTGGTGTTGCAGGTCCACCCATTGAACATAAATATGGGTATATTGTCATTTATCATGCTGCTGACCACAGAAATGTTTACCGTTTAGGAATATTACTACTTGATAGGAAAGACCCTACAAAAATCTTATCCCGTCAGAGTGAGCCCATACTCGAACCTGAGCTTGATTGGGAAGTAAATGGGTACATACCCAATGTTGTTTTTAGTTGTGGTCATGTTGAACTTGGTGATGATCTATTAGTATATTATGGTGGGGCTGATACAGTTATAGGTGTTGCAAAATTGGACCTTAAAAATATAAAATTTGACTAAGAAGTTTTAAATAAAAGGGGATTAAAATGGAAATAGAAGCAAGAAAGAGGAGAAAAAGTGTTACTCTTGAAGATATAGCCAAAAAACTAAATATTTCAAAGAATGCAGTCTCTCTTGCTCTGGCAAACAAACCTGGTGTGTCAGAGAAAACAAGGCAGCTTGTTTTTCAGACTGCAAAAGAACTTGGCTATAAATTCAAAGAAAAAGAAGAGCAAAAAGGAACAATAGGGCTTATTATGACAAAAAATATCATTGAAGACCCTTACTTTTTTAGTGCCATAGTTTATTCAGTTGAAAATGAAATCAGGAAAGAAGGTTATGATTTTAGTTTGTATTGTATATCAACCGAGGATGAGTCGTCTATAGAAGAGATTTTAATGAACTCATCGTTTAAAGGGATTATAATTGTATCTACCGTAAACGAAAATGTGATTAGGAAAATTGAAGAAAGAAAAATTCCTACAGTTGTTATAGATAACTTAGTAGACAGTACATGCATAGATACTGTAAACACAGACAATTACAGATCTACAAAAGCAGCAATATCGTACCTAATAAAGCAAGGATTTAAGCATATCGGTTTTATAGGAGACATAACTCATGCTATTAGTTATAAAGAAAGATGGGAAGGTTTTATAGCTGCTCATGAAGAGTTTAACATTGAGGTTGACAAAAAAGTCTGTAAGATTGAAGGGTTCAAAGATTTTAGCAAAAATCCAGAACCAGAGATTCAAGCATTTTTAAAGAGCTTAGAGAAAATGCCCCAGGCATTTTTTTGTGTAAGTGACTTGTCAACCTTGCTTACTGCGAATATATTAAAGGAAATGGGATTCCAGATTCCTAAGGATGTAAGCATTGTTGGGTTTGATGACACTGAACTTGTTAAACATTTTAAACCAGGGCTTTCAATGATTCATATTGACAGAAATTATTATGGGAAAAGAGCTGTTAAACAACTTCTTGAACGAATAGATTATCCAAACAAGCCTGTAGAAGATGTGAGAATATTTTGCAGATTAAACATTCGAAAATCTATAAGAATGCTTTAAAAAAAGTTTTTGAAAGTTCCAAAATGAAGAGGGACTTATTTTTTATAAATCAATTTAAATAATATTTAAAATCAAGCAAAAATAACTTGACATATTTCACAACAAGGTGTATAATTTAAATACAAAGTCACTACTCATCTTCATTTCTTTTGATAAAAATAATAAAAATCTAAGGGTAAAGGAGGAATTTGTAAATGTCTATTCGACTCAAAAGGTTATTATCGGTTCTGTTGGTTGGGTTGTTTTTATTAAGTGTAGTAGGGATTACATTTGCAGCATCTTCTTCAAACTCCTCAGGTGAGTTGCGATTGGCAACAGACTGGCCGTATCCATTCCATGGTAATCCATTTGGACCAGGAGCAATAGGTGGCGCATGGTGGTTTGCGTATGAGCCTTTTGCGTATTATATTCCACAAACAGGTGAATATATCCCACGATTAGCAGAAAGTTGGAAGATTGAAAAAGGTAAAGTTACAATCAATCTAAGAAAAAATGCAAAGTTCAGTGATGGCAAACCATTTACTTCAAAAGATGTAATAACTACAATCAATCTCATTCAAGCAATGTGGCAATGGCCTTATGAGATTGAATCTGTTACAGCACCGAATGATTACACAGTCGTATTTACACTTTCAAAAGATGCTCCTCAATCATTTGTCCATACAATACTTACAGATGGTGCTATGGCAGCACTGGCTCCATATCATGTTTATGGCAAATGGGCAAATCAGGCAAAAGAGGTTGCTGAGTTAGGTAAGAAAATATTTGCGTTGACATCTCAAGGTAAAACACCAGACGCTCAACTTAAAAGTAACTATGATAAGAAAGCAGACCAGCTTAGAAAACAAATCAATGCTTTTTCACCGTTCAAAACACTTAAAAGAATGCCAGTTGTAGGTTCATTTGAACCAACAAAGATAACCCAGTCAGAAATGGTACTTACCGCTAACAAGTATCACTGGTTATATCCAAAGATGAAGATAACAAGAATCACATTTAGAAGATGGTCATCTAATGAATTTGTATGGGCATCACTGATTTCAGGAGAAATATATGCAGCACATCCAAATATGCCAAAGGATGTAGTTGACCAACTGAGTATTCTCAATCCAAGTTTGAAGGTTAAGACTACATCTGACTTGTCAGAGATAGCATTAGTATTTAACTATCAAAAACCTCTATTTAAAGATATAAACTTGAGAAAAGCAATTGCTTATGTGTTAGATAGGTCTAAGATAAGAGATGTAGCAGTATGGCAGGCATATACAACCACCCCTTATGCTCATGGTGTGCTAAAAAGCATGGAATCTAAATGGATAACAAAAGATACAATGAGTAAATTAACCAAGTACACAACAAATTATAAATTAGCAGAAGATATATTAAAAAAGGCTGGGTACAAGAAAGTAGGTAATACATGGCAGCAACCAAATGGTGAGCCAGTTGCATTTACATTATCAGTGTACGGACCACACAATGACTGGGTTTTAGCAGCAAGAGAAGTTGTTCAACAGCTGAATAACTTTGGTTTCAAAGTTGAGATGAAACTCATTCCAGACGGTATGCGAGACCAAGTTATGAAGAGCGGAGATTATGAAGCAGCTATTGAATTTGGAGTTGCATGGTGGGGTTATCCACATCCATATACAGGATATCAGAGATTGTATCAAACTGATGTATATAACATAACAAAATTCCCAGCAAAAGATAAATATGCAACACCATGGGGTAAGCTTTCACCATATGATCTAACCGATCAATTAAGAGATGTTGCACAAGATAAGAAGAAGTCAATTGATGTTATACAAAAATTAGCATACATTACCAATGAGTATTTGCCTGTGATACCGCTATTTGAAAAGGTTCTGCCAATTTACTATTCAGATGGTAGAAAGGTAACGGGTTGGCCAGCAATAGATGATCCAATCTGGTCACTTGCTCCTGGTGGAATAGAAAGAGTATACAATCTTTTAATTACAACAGGTAAACTTGTTCCTAAAAAATAATGTATGGAGGGTAACCAGTTGAAATATATTGTTGATCGACTTGTTTATCTGTTCGTAGTGTTGATTATAGCCATAAGCGGGGTTTTTGTGCTGGTAAATAAGATGCCAGGCGACCCCGCTTATGGGCTGGCTGTTTCAATAGCCCAGCAGAGAAATATGCAAATGGACCAAGCACTTGAAATAGCACATAAAATAATGGGGATTGACCCTCACGAATCGCTAATTGTACGATATTTTAGGTTTATTTCAAACTTGTTTAAAGGTAATTTTGGTTATTCAGCATTTTATCAGACAAGCGTAAATGAGATAATTGCTAAATCTCTGCCTTGGACGTTATTTGTAATCTCGCTTGCTACATTTGTGAGTTTCTTAGTTGGAATTTTTATGGGTTCATTTGCAGCACAAAAGAGGGGAACAGTAATTGATTTAATAATTTCAACAATTTCCAGTATAATTCAAGCTGTTCCTCCATTTGTATTGGCAGTGTTGATTCTGTTTATTTTTGCTGTAAGGCTGAGAGTACTTCCCATAGGTGGTGCGTATCCAGTTGACGTTGAACCTTCATTTTCACTGCAGTTCATTTTAAAAGTTTTGCACCATGCAATTGGTCCAATGTTTGCAACAGCTATTCCTCAGATGGCAGCATGGACACTTGCAATGAGGGGAAATACATCACAAGTAATGGAAGAAGATTATATTAGATTTGCTCAGGCACGAGGGTTGAAAGATTCTGTGATTGCAAATAAGTATATAAAAAACAATGCGATGCTTCCATTGGTTGCCAGCCTTGCAATTTCAATAGGTTATATGTTAGGAGGACACACCTTAGTTGAGTCTATTTTCAATTACCCAGGTATAGGATTTTATTTTGGGAAGGCTATTGCTGTGAGGGATTTTGGACTTTTGACAGGTTTATTCTCGTTGATTGTGATAGGAGTTATTATTGCTACTTTTATAGCCGAGATTATATATGCATTAATTGATCCAAGGGTGAAGTTAAAATGAAGAATAAGAGATTTTCAAACTTTTTTTATGATTATATTCAGCCCATACTTACCAATAAAAAATCTCTAATCGGATTGATAATATTCTCTTTTTTTATTTTAATGGCAACCATAGGACCATTGGTAGTTCCATTAAATATGAATTCTAACTTTGCAGAAAGATATCAAAAGCCTTCACTCAAACATCCATTTGGCACAGACTATTTTGGTGTTGATATATTTCAGCAAATTGTTCATGGCTCAAGGTCTGTAATCTCACTTACATTACTTGCAAGCTTGTTTGCAGTTATTATAGGTACAATTTTTGGTGTTGCACGGGGGTATATTGAGGGGATTGCAGGGAAGATTTTAGATGCGATCATCACGGTATTTTTAGTCATTCCTTCGTTTCCTGCACTTTTGATTTTAGCGGCGATATTTACAAATGCTAAATTGAACGCTGTTGAAATTGCTCTGCTGGTTGCTATCTGGTTGTGGGCACCGCTGGCAAAACAAATATCAGCTCAGGTGCTTACCGTCAAATCAAAAGAGTTTATAGAAGCATCAAGAATGCTAAACATGGGGCTTGGCTACATACTGTTTAGTGATATTGCAAAGTTGTTAATACCATACATTTTTATAAATTTTGTAACACAAATAAAAAGTGCAATGGAATTTTCAATAGGGCTGATGTTTTTAGGACTTGCAAAATTTGATCCTACTCATTGGGGTATAATGCTAAATTATGCTCTGTACCAAGCAGGAGCATTATACACACCTAAGGGTTTCCATTACCCATTTTTTATAATCCTCAATATTGTGCTGCTAATTTATGGAGGAATATTACTGGCCCAAGGAATTGAAGAAGTGTTTAATCCTAAACTTCGGGGGCATGAATAGAGATGAATTGTTTATTAAAAGTGTCTAATCTTAAAGCAATTTATTTAGTAAGAGAGGGTACTATCAAAGCAACTGATGATGTGTCATTTGAGATTTTTGAAAATACCGCTGCAGCAATTGTGGGGGAGAGTGCGTCGGGTAAAAGTACAATAATTGAAGCAATGACAAGAACTTTGCCTCCTAATGGTAGAATTCTTTCTGGTACTGTGGAATATAAAGGGAAGAACCTTTTGCAAGTAAAGGAAGAGGAATTGAGAACAATCAGATGGAAAGAAATAGCACTTGTTCCTCAAGCTGCTCAACAATCACTAAATCCTACAATGAAAATTATTGATCATTTTAAAGATACAATAGAAGCACATAAAATAAATTGGAGTTATGAAGAACTTGTAAAAAAAGCCTCAGAAAAGATAAAAATGGTAAGGCTCAATCCCGAGGCAGTATTGTTTTCTTATCCTATGCAGCTTTCTGGTGGTATGAAACAACGAGTATTAATAGCATTGGCATTGCTACTTGACCCCAAAATCTTAATCCTTGATGAACCAACTTCTGCTTTAGATGTGTTAACCCAGGCACATATTGTTCAACTGTTGAAAGAACTTAAAAGAAAACTTAATATTACCCTCATTTTTGTCACTCATGACATTGCAGTAGCAGCTGAGCTTGCTGATAATATTTTTGTAATTTATGGCGGTTGTTTGGTGGAATGTAGTCCAACAGTAGAAATTTTCAAAAATCCTAAACATCCTTATACCAAAGGACTAATAAATTCCATTATGGCAATTAATGCAGATATGTCAAAAATAAAAGCAATTCCTGGCGACCCACCAAGTTTACTTAATCCTCCTTCTGGATGTAGATTTCATCCAAGATGTGAACATGTGATGGACATTTGTAAAGAAGTCAGACCACCATTGGTACAACTTTCTGATGGAGTAAAAGTAGCATGTCATTTGTATAAAGAAGGAGGATATAGAAGATGAGTGAAATTGCCATAAGAGCACAGAATGTAAGTAAAATTTATTCTCAGGGATTATTCAGGAAAAAATATAAATTAGTACTTGATAATATAAATTTAGAAGTCAAAAAAGGCGATAGATTAGTTATTATTGGCGAAAGTGGTATGGGCAAAACAACGCTGGCGAGAATTTTGTCAAACCTTGATGTACCGTCATTTGGGGAGGTATATTGGTTTGGAACAAGTTTAAAAGATGTAAATGGAAATGAGTACAAACATTTGAGAAAAAAAGTTCAGTATGTTCATCAAGACCCCTATGCATCTTTGCATCCATCAAAGACCATTTTTAAGATAATAGCTGACCCGTTGAAGAAGTGCCAAGGACTTACAGGGAGAAAGTTAGAAGAAAAGGTCTATGAGCTTTTAGAAATGGTAGGACTGACGCCTCCTGACTATTTTTTTAATAAATATCCTCACCATTTATCTGGTGGTGGACGCCAGCGACTTGCAATTGCACGGGCGCTGACTGCACAGCCCGAAATATTAATTGCTGATGAACCTATAAGTATGATTGACATGTCACTCAGGGCTGCTATAATAAAGTTATTGAAAGATTTGAATGATAAACATAATATTACTGTCATACTTATTTTACATGATATTGGAGCAGCAAGGTATTTTACTTATGAAAAGGGTGAAATAGCAGTTTTATATGGTGGTAGAATTGTTGAGAAGGGGTCAAGTGAAGAAGTTATAACAAGACCTATTCATCCTTATACAAAAGTACTTATTAGTTCGAGTCCTATTGCAGATCCGGAATTAGCCAAAAATAGAGAGATTGAACAATTAAGGTCATATGACCCCCCTGTAAGGTTACCTGAGACAAAAAACTGTCCGTTTTCTCATGCATGTAATTATTTTGTTGATAAATGTTTAAGTGTCACACCTGAACTTGAGAAGGTAAATACAAACCATTACGTTGCGTGCCATGTTTTTAAAGATTAGATTAGGAAATTGATGGAGAGGAAGAGATGCAAAAGTTTTATTTTTTTCTTTCTGTGATTGTAATTGTATTGTCATTAATTTGGTTATTTTATTTTAGAAGAAGTGGGATAGAATTTATATTAGTAGTATGTGCATTGATAATTGCGATTGTCAATATCCTCATTTTAGTTTGGATAACTAATAAAAGAAAACAACAGTAAAGGCTGTCACAACAAAGACAGCCTTTATTGTTGCAGATTGTAATATGTTCAAGGTATCTACTGGTGGTTAAAAATTGTTTACAAAAGATTCAATTTTTATTAAACTTAATTTGGTATGATGTTTATAAACAAAATAATTCTTAGGAGAGCAAAAGATGCAGCCAAAGGTGTACTTTGTAATCCCCTGCTTTAACGAAGAAGAAATGCTACCTTTCACAATCCAAAAGATGGGTGAAAAACTGCAAAGCCTTATTGAAAAAGGACTAATTTCTATTGAAAGCAGGGTTGTCTTTGTTGATGATGGAAGTCGTGATAAAACATGGGATCTAATCAAAGCTGCCACAAAGGATAAGAGATTTTTGGGTGTCAAGCTTTCGAGAAATTGTGGGCATCAAAATGCTCTTATGGCAGGAATGAGCTATGCTGTAAAGTTTGCTGATTGTGTAATTACTTTGGATGCTGATTTACAAGATGATATCAATGTCATTGATGAGTTTATTAAAAAGTACAAGGAAGGCTATGAGATTGTGTATGGTGTGAGAAGTAGCAGAAAGACTGATACGTTTTTCAAAAGATTCACAGCAGAAGCCTTTTATAAGCTAATGAGGGCATTTGGAGTTGAGATTGTTTTCAATCATGCTGATTACAGGCTCATGAGTAAAAGGGCAGTTGAGTATCTTTTGCAGTTTGAAGAGAGAAACTTGTTCTTAAGAGGTATGATTCCACTCATTGGGCTAAAATCAACAGTTGTCTACTATGAAAGATTAGAGAGAGTAGCAGGAAAGACAAAATACCCCCTCAAGAAAATGCTCTCTTTTGCTTTTGAAGGGATTACATCTTTTTCTATAAAGCCCATAAAGTATATCACAGCAGCTGGGTTTTTGATGTTTTTGCTAAGCCTTATAATTCTTGTATATGCGATTTTGCAAAAGATAAGAGGAGAAGCTGTCACAGGCTGGACTTCACTTACAATTTCAATTTGGTTTATAGGCGGGCTTCAGCTTGTTGCCTTGGGGCTCATAGGTGAGTATATTGGTAAAATTTATAAAGAGGTCAAAAGAAGACCTTTATACTTCATTGAGGAGATAGCAGGGGATGAATAATTTTAGCTATTTTGTAGAAAAGATAAATTTGTACAAAAAACAAATAGTCCAGCTTGTGAAATTTTCGATAGTTGGGGTTATAAATACGGCAGTTGACTTTGCAGTATTTTTTCTTTTTTATTCTGTTTTTCATGTTAATTACTCACTCAGTCAAGTTTTTGGATACACAAGCGGCATGATAAATAGCTTTATAATGAACAAAAAGTGGACATTCGAAGACAAGACCACTGGCAAATTAATAATTACAAAGTTATTGAAATTCGTGATTACAAACCTTATTTCATTAGGAGGTTCGATTGTTGTCTTAAAACTTTCAAAAACCTACCTCTCAAATTCAATTTTAATTGCAAAAATACTTGCAACTATTTGCGCTCAAGTGATAAACTATTTGTCGTATAAGTATTGGGTATTTAACAAATTTTGAAAAGGTAGGGTATATGGATGCAAAATACAGTAGGAAGACTTGGCACATTTTTTAGATACGTTGTTGTAGTGCTTTTAGGATTTGCCATTGTTTTATCATTTCAGTTTCGGATAGTTACTCTTACACATAAAAAGATAAGCTTTGTTATAATGGTTATTCTTCTTTTGGCGGCTTTTTTAATCCTTAGTATTTGGCTTTTTATATTTCAAAAACTGGCAGACAAAAAACTCACTATGCTCTTTTTAATTCTTGTTATAGCAGCTCCAAGACTTTTATGGGTTTTTTTGATGCCAACAAAGCCAGTTTCGGACTATTTGTGTTTTTATTCCTATGCACAAAAAGCTTCTCAAGGTTTTTTAAAAGGGTATGACATGACTTTTACACTCTTTAGGTTCAGGTTTGGATATTCATTAATTTTGTCACTTGTTTTCAAGATTTTTGGAAACAGCATAATTGTAGGAAAACTTTTCAATGTGTTTCTTTCAGTGATTTTAGGACTTATCATTTATTTTACTGTTGCCTATCTTTTTGGCAAAGAAGCAGCCGCATATTCAGCAGTTTTGTATGCCTTCTGGCCATCGCAGATAATGTATAATTCTGTTTTGGCTTCTGAACACCCATTTATTGTATTTTTTGTACTGGGGCTGTATTTTTTGATAAGGGCAATAAAAGAGAAAAAAGCTGTTTATGGCTTATTTGCAGGAGTCTTTGTGGCAATTTCAAATCATATAAGACCTGTTGCTGTTGTGGTCATAATTGCGGCAGTTTTTTTGGTCGCATTCAAAGCTTTTTGTAGAGATTTTAAAACCTTAAAGATTGGTATTACCGGCCTAATTTCCTATGTTGTTATATTCTATACCTTAGGATATTTGATTTTTTGTCTCACAGGCATTCCAGTGTGGAAAACGTCAATGGGGCTTAATCTCATGATTGGCACAGACTATACAACATATGGCATGAACAATCCTAAACATTCTTTGTTTGTTAAAAAATATGCTTATGATTTTCAAAAGGTGCATGGTGAGGCTATGAAAATAGGTTTAGAGAGACTCAGAAAAGAGACAAAAAAATTTCTTGCTATTCTCCCTCGCAAACATGCCATTATCTGGGGTGATGATAGCTTTGGATATTTTTGGAGTACTTTTAGGGTTTACAAGGCTACCCCTTTTGTAAATCTTGTAAAAACTCATCCAACCATTTTCTATATGTTCTCTCAGCTATATTACTATGTAATTTTGATTTACATCATTTTAGGAATTCTCTCATCCAAAAAAGATGCCAACAAAGAAATTTTTCTTTTGTTAAATCTTATATTCCTCGGCTATGTTGCATTGCATATATTCTTAGAAGTTCAGCCGCGTTATCACTATCCAGGAATTTTCACACTCTTTTTATTAAGTGGACAAGGGATAAAGTGGCTGAGAGAGAAATTAAAGAGATTTTAATACTGTTCATAAAACTCTCTTGGTCCAAGGTCAAATGCCTCTATGTTTTTCTCTAATACCAAGAACCTTCTTATATCAAAGCACAGGCTGCATTTGTGAAGATAGCCCTTTTGAGGCTTGTATCCAAAGTTTTCTTTAGCAAACCTGAAGAGCTCACGAATACCTTTTGTGTAGAGCATATTTATAAAGAAATACTTTTTGCCATCAAGCTCTTTTCCCAAATCGTCAATGGAGATTTTGAATCCCACACATGGGTTTGGGATAAAGTTTCCCAAAAGATCAATGTGAAAATGAGTTCTGCTGTTAAGTTCAAGGCAGGGAGATGAGTTTTCAAGTATTTCCTCAACGCTCTTTTTAGGGAAGAACTGTTCAAAGGTTTTTATTGCTCTTCCATTTAGTGTAAGATAATAGCGCAAAGGTAGCGCTTTTACATAGTTTTCTCCAAAGGTATCTATGTACTCTGAAAAAGAGTGTGTTTTTTCAATGTCAAACCTTTTTATCTCAGGCAAAAACCCTTCTACCCAAGGGAAGATTTCAATTCCAACTTCTCTTAAAAGGTTTATTAGCTTTAACACTTTTTTAAGCGGAATATATTCGTTGTGAAATGGGCTGATTGATACCAAGATTGTCTCTATTCCAAGGCTTTTTAGCTCTTTTAACTTTTGCTTTGCTTCTCTTTCGCTTTCTACCCACGATGCGTTTGTCTCTATGTATTCGATATATACTCCATTTTCATTTGCCTTCTCTACAACTTTTTTCAAACCCTCAAAATTCAAAAAAGGCTCGCCACCGCCTATATGGACAGAATAAACGCTAAATCTCTTCAAGGTCTTGAAGACCTTATCTGCCATCTGACTACTTATATACTCTTTTTTCCATGAAGGTGAACTATTGTAAAGGCAGTGCCTGCACCTTGAGGAGCAGTAGTAGTTTGTTATAACCCCGCCAGAGATAAGTCTATCAATTTTAAGATTGCTACTTGAAGCTGCCATAATTCTTACTTCCCCCTTGTGTTTTTCAAAAGTGCTTGTCTTTTTTTGATAACTGTTATAATATTATTATGTGAGTTTTAGATTAAAAAATCAAATAGTAGGAGGCAAAAGAACTTTATGAAACTGTTTAATCTTTTGTTTGAGATGGCTTTTGCGACAAACAATGCTCAAAGCTCATCAAATCAGGCACCAGCAGGGGCTACATGGGTGCTTGTGTTTACTCAACTAATTCTTCCACTGCTTTTGATGTTTGCCATCTTTTATATCTTTATAATCCTTCCACAGCGAAGAAGGGAAAAACAGTTCAGAGACATGATAAATTCACTCATTGTTGGTGATGAGATAGTAACAAATGGTGGAATCGTTGGAAAGATTGTGAATATCAAGGATGATATTCTGACAATTGAGGTAGGAGCTGACAGGGTAAAGCTAAAGGTTTACAAATGGGCTGTAAAAGAGGTTTTGAAAAAGGCTGAGCCAAGAGATTAAAGGTGAAAAATGCCATAAACTAAAAGAAGAATGGTTCTGAAGATAGATAGCTTCAGAGCCATTTATTTTTAAAAAAGACTTTATTTTTGATAAAGAAGGAGTGGAGATTGCCATTACAATTTCTGAGCTTCTTTCACTTCTTGAAAAGTACAATCTAAAACCAAATAAAAAACTTGGTCAAAATTTCTTGATTGATGAAAACATTGTAAGAAAGATAATAAATCTTGCTGATATTGATCAAAAAGAGGTTTTAGAAATTGGATCAGGGCCAGGGACTTTGACAACATTTCTCTCTCAAAAAGCCAAAAAAGTCTTTGCCGTTGAGATTGACAAAAAGATTTTGAATGTCTTGAAAGAGGTATGCCAGAATCTTTCAAATGTAGAGATAATAAATAAAGATTTTCTTGAACTTAATGTTAAAAATTTAACAAACAGTCAAAAACTTTGTGTTGTAGGCAATCTACCATATTATGTGACCTCACAAATTTTGTTCAAATTATTTGAAGAAAGAAATTATATAGAATCATTTACTATTATGGTTCAAAAAGAAGTTGCACAGAGGCTTTTAGCAAAGCCGGGCTCAAAAGACTATGGTATTTTGACAGTTGCAATGAACTTTTATTGCAAAGTGGAAGACTATTTTCATGTCAGCAAAAACGTATTTTATCCACGACCTGAGGTTGATTCAACTGTTTTAAAGGTAAGCTTCAAAGAAGATATTCCAGATGTTGATGAGAAAAAGTTTTTCAAGATAGTTCACGCTTGCTTTTCTACACGAAGAAAAACCATTTTGAACTCTCTTTCAAATTCTCTTGGGATTGAAAAAGCAGAACTAAAGCAGGTATTAGAAAAGGCTTTTTTGCAGGAGAATTTGAGGGCAGAGGATTTGAGTTTGGACAATTTTATAAGGCTTTACAATGAGCTTAAAAGTAGAGTTTGAAGTGCAAGAAGATAAAAACGACTTTGCAACAATTAATATACGCAATTTCATTTTTACACATTCCCTTATTTTTTTATTTTGACATTTTCGCTTAAGTTAAGGTATAATATAATACAAATTGCAATTATACAGAGTAAAACTTGCAAGGTGGTGGAGAAAAGGTGGTAGAGGTGAACTTACATCCTTCTGTGTATCAATGGATTGACGAGATGGCAAAGATTACAAAGCCAGACAAGATTGTCTGGATAGATGGTTCTGAAGAGGAAAAAGAGAGGCTTATTAAAGAAGCTCTTCAGACAGGGGAGCTGATGGAGCTCAACCAGGAAAAGCTTCCAGAATGTTATCTTCACAGGACACATCCAAGCGATGTTGCAAGGGTTGAAGACAGGACGTTTATCTGCACTCCAACAAAAGAAGAGGCAGGTCCAACAAACAACTGGATGGACCCTAATGAGGCTTACAAGATGCTCTACTCACTTTTTGATGGTTCAATGAAAGGTCGTACAATGTACGTTGTTCCATATTTGATGGGACCTGTTGGCTCGCCATACTCAAAAGTGGGCATCGAACTTACAGACAGCATCTATGTTGTACTTAACTTAAGAATCATGGCGAGAATTGGCGATGTTGCGCTAAAACACCTTGGAAATTCTCCTGACTTTGTAAAAGGACTTCACTCAAAAGCAACACTTGACCCAGAGAAAAGATACATCTGCCACTTCCCACAGGATAACACTATAATGAGTGTAAATTCAGGATATGGCGGCAATGTCATTCTTTCCAAAAAGTGTTTTGCACTCAGAATTGCGAGCTACTTGGGCAGAAAAGAAGGCTGGATGGCAGAGCACATGCTAATTGTTGGAATTGAAGACCCAAGCGGTAAAGTAACATACATCGCAGGTGCGTTCCCAAGCGCATGTGGAAAGACAAACCTTGCAATGTTAATTCCACCAGAGCCGCTCAAAAAGCTTGGATATAAGGTTTGGACTGTTGGTGACGACATTGCGTGGATGAGAATAGGTGAGGATGGAAGACTTTGGGCAATCAACCCTGAAGCGGGTTTCTTTGGAGTTGCTCCTGGCACAAGTTACAAGACAAATCCAAATGCGATGGAGACAATAAAGAAAAATACCATATATACAAATGTGCTTTTAAAAGAGGATGGAACGGTTTGGTGGGAAGGCATGGATGGCGAAGTACCAGAGCGAGGAATTGACTGGCTTGGAAGACCATGGACAAAAGACAGCGGCGAAAAGGGTGCTCACCCCAACGCAAGATTCACAGCACCAGCTGCGCAGTGTCCGTCAATCTCAAAAGAGTGGGAAAATCCGAAGGGTGTGCCTATTTCAGCTATCATATTTGGTGGAAGAAGGGCAAAGGTTGCTCCACTTGTATATGAAGCGTTTGATTGGCAGCATGGTGTATATGTTGGTGCAACAATGGCATCTGAGACAACAGCTGCTGCAATGGGCAAGGTTGGTGTTGTAAGGCGCGACCCGATGGCAATGCTTCCGTTCTGTGGCTATAACATGGCAGACTATTTTACACACTGGCTTGAGATGGGCAAGAAGATTCCAAACCCGCCAAAGATTTTCCATGTAAACTGGTTTAGACAAGACGAAAATGGCAAGTTCATCTGGCCAGGGTTTGGTGAGAACTTGAGAGTGCTCAAGTGGATAATCGAAAGATGTGAAGGCAAAGTAGGAGCAAAAGAGACTCCAATTGGATATGTTCCATATGTTGATGATCTTTACTTAGAAGGTCTTGATATAGACAAAGAAACTGTTGAAAAGCTTCTTGAGATAGACAAAGATTTGTGGATCAAAGAAGCAGAAGATTCAAGGCAGTTTTTAAGCCAGTTCGGAGAAAGACTTCCAAAAGAGCTCATTGAAGAGAACGAAAAGCTAAAACAAAGGCTTTCAAAGTAAACAATCACCAAACTCAAGACCTCCTTCATATACTGATACAAAGGGTGTGAAGGAGGTCTTTTGTTTTGCTTTCAAATTCTGCATTTACAAGGGTTGTGGTCATCTTAAAGGGAATAGAAGAAAAAGGCAGAGTTCCTTTTGGGTATGTCAAAATTCAGGCAATTGTTGATACGGTGGATTTGGAAGTTGTACTACAGGGGATTGAAGAAAAGGAAGGAAAAATAGCGTTGATGGGCATTGTAAAAAGAACTGATAAGTTTTGTCCAGTCTTCTTTTGCCATTTGCAAAGCCCACAAAAGGCTACAATCTCACAACTGCTTTCAACCAGCAGGTTTAATATGTTTGGGTCGGGTTATCAGTTAAAGGAGATTATGGGTTTTGTCATTATAAAAGAAAGAAAAGGAAAAAGACTACTATTGCTCATTGGAAGTATTGATGAAAAAGATCTTTACACAATGGAAAAGGATGTTTTGGAGGACCTTGAAGAAGGCAAGAAAAAGGAAGAAAAAAAGAGCGTAAAGAACGACAGTGATAAAACTTTAGACGAAAGTTCTTTAAATGATTACCACGAGCATGGTGCTCAAACTAATTCAGATACAGAATTTAAAAAGGATCAAGAAGATGACGAAAAAAAGTTTGTAGACAATAGCTTAGATGATTCAAACTTGCAGGTAGTTGAATTGATATCCCAAAAGACAGAAGAAAGTGGCGAAGAAACTAACATGAATGAAATTGGTAGGCGTTCTGAAGAAAAGGAGAAACTTCCTGAGATAATTGAAAAACTTACTGAGGAGATTGAAAAGTTAGAAAAAGAAAAAGAAAAAGAAAATATCTCTAAAGAAGATATTCAGCCTGAGCTTGAAAAGAACTACTGTATTTTAGAATTTGGTGAGAAAAGGACATGGAAGAGGATATTTGAAGAACTAAAAGAAAAGTGTGAAAAGTTTGAGCCTTTCTCTGATGATAAAGTCAAGTGGATAAAGGTTGACAAAAAAGACATCTTCAGACTTTCAAATTTACACCCATTTTTGTATATAATTTCTAATCCATTGGTGTTCCGACTTGTCTCAGATCAAGGGTATTTAGTAATTGGATATAAGCGGTCTAAGAAGAAAAAAGATAGAATAGAAATTTTGGTACCGGGTGAGTATTCGGAAGATACAGAAAAGAAGGCAAAGGCGTTTGGGTTTTCAGAGTTTGTTACAAAAGATGGCAAAGTATATGAAGGCAAGGAAGGTTACTTTAAGATGACCTTAGAGCTCATAGAAAAGGAAGAATAAAAAGGTTATGGAATATGCTTGCATATTGTCAGGAGGTAGCGGGCTTAGACTTTGGCCAAAGAGCAGAAAATCCTTTCCAAAACAGTTTTTAAAATTGTTTGGCGACAAGAGTTTTTTGGAGATGACATATGATAGAATAAAAAAGATTCTACCTCAAGATAGAATTTTCATAGTCACACATATAAACTATCGAAGTCATCTAAAGCTATTGCTACCACACGTAAAAGATGAAAACTTGATTTTTGAACCAGAACAAAAAGAAACCCTTGCTTGCATTGCTTTGGTATGTATCCACGTTTTGAAAAAAGACCCAGATAGTATATTAGGTGTGTTTCCTTCAGACCATTTTATATCAAATATGGAAAAATTTGAAATTAACATAAAAAAAGGATATGAACTTGCGAAAAAAGGGCACATTGTATGTTTTGGTCTTACTCCTACAAGAGCTGAGACAAACTACGGGTATATAAAAAAGGGAGAAAAAATAGCAGAAGGTGTGTTTTTAACAGAGAGATTTGTCGAAAAGCCCGATAGCAAGAAAGCAAAGTATTTGGTAAAGTCAGGATATCTTTGGAATAGCGGAATCTATATTTTCAAGGTTTCGAGTTTTCTAAAAGAACTAAAAAGATACATGCCGCACTACTATGACACCTTTATGAGGATATTTTCAGCTATCTCAAATGACAACTATATAGAAGAGTTGAAAAAAGGCTACAAGCTTCTTGAAAAAATTTCTGTTGACAAGGCAATTATGGAAAAGACAAAGAAGCTTGTTGTGTGCATCTCTGAGTTTGAATGGGATGATGTTGGGACTTGGAGCGCATTTGAGAGGATTTTAAGGAAAGATGAAAATGGCAATGTCATAAAAGCAGAGGCGGTTGTCAGTGAATCAAAAAATTGCATAATATTTTCTGACAAGTTTGTAATGGCGCTTGGGATAAAAGACATTATTTTAGTATCAGTTGAGGATGCAATCTTGATTTGTCATAAGTCCAAAGAGAGAGAAATCAAGGATATAATTCAAGGGATAGCTTTGAATGAAAAATACAAAAGGTTTTTATAACAAATAGTAATCAAAAAAAACAAAGGCGCATAAACTTAGATATAGAAAGAAAAAGACTTTTTTCAAAATGAGATTATATGGCTATAAAAGACGTAAACGCCAAAAGGTAGCTCTCCTTTTGGCTTTTTTAATCTCAAGTTTAGTAATTTTTGCTATTATAATTTCAAATTGGCTTGAAAACATGCTAATAGATGCATTTGAAGATAAAGCAAAACTAAAAATTGTAGAGATTACCAATACTTCAATCTTACAGGTTCTGCAGGAACAAAAGGTTGATTATGATGACATTGTGAAGTTTGAAAAAAGCAAAGACACATCCTTTATCAAGATTGACACCATTTACTTAAACAAGATCATATCAAATTGGGTGCTAATGATAAACAAAAGAATAAATAAGCTCACGCCTGTTGAGGTAGAATTTAAATTAGGCTATCTTTTGAAAAACATCTTCTTTAATCAATTTGGTCCTACCTTGAAAGGAAATGTTTTGTATGTATCTGCAGTTTCATATGACTGGCAGTCCGAGTTCAACTCAGCTGGAATAAATCAGACAGTCCATAGGATATACTTAAATTTAAATTTTGAGGGGCATATGCTATTTTTAAAAAAGAAAGGGACGTTCAAAATACCTCAGCGCATTTTGATTGCTGAGAACGTCTATATTGGTGAAGTACCTAAAGTATATATAGGCAAATAAAAAAGTAATCAAGAGAAAAAAAGAGAAAAAACAATTTGAAAGAGAATTTTAAGATATCTGAGCGGAAAATGGGG
>Ga0207430_10119_pt1 | contig 35612 bp, 39 predicted proteins | sample YelNatsi3bottle8_FD_187544 | JGI IMG/M metagenome (GOLD analysis project Ga0207430, IMG submission 187544) | Hot spring thermophilic microbial communities from Obsidian Pool, Yellowstone National Park, USA - site 3 bottle 8 (SPAdes) (version 2) | ecosystem: Environmental > Aquatic > Thermal...
TGTAAATACTTATGTAAAACCTTTGATACCTCGTTTACATGTTCTAATACATTGTCCTCTTTTATAATCTCAAGTATCCTTGTTGAGCGAACCATATCTACTATATTCCCGCCCCATGTGGAGTTTATACGGCTGCTTTCCACAAAGCAGTTTTTCTCTACCTCATCTACTCTCCTCGTAGATAATATACCGCATACCTGTGATTTTTTCCCGAAGGCAAATACATCCGGCTCTACCCCGTAATGCTGAAATGCCCACATCTTCCCGGTTATGCCCATACCGCACTGCACTTCATCAAAAATAAGCATTATCTCGTTTTCATCACATATCTCCCTCAATGCCTTCAAAAACTCGGGCCTGAAGTGGTTATCTCCTCCCTCTCCCTGTATCGTCTCTATTATTATCGCACATATATCATTGGGGTTATCTCTTATAGCTTTTTTAATTTGGCTTATTGCTTCTTCTTCCGCCCTTTTCACTTCGTCCAAATGCTTCTCCAATGGCCACTTTATCTTGGGATTTGTTATCCTCGGCCAATCGTTGAATTTCGTAAAATACATGTATTTTCTCGGATCCGCAGTATTTGTAAGGGAAAGGGTGTATCCTGACCTTCCGTGAAAAGCCTCCTTAAAGTGTATAACCTTTGTTCCCTTTTGAGCACTCTCAGTATAACCTCTTTCTAAATTTTTCCTAACCTTCCAGTCCATCGCAACCTTTAGTGCATTCTCTACGGCTAAAGTCCCGTAATCTATTAAGAAAAGGTGCACAAAATTTTCCGGTGCAGCAACTTCCATAAAAGTTTTTACAAACTGTGCCATTTCAACAGTGTATATATCCGAATTAGCTACCTTGTTAACCGCAGCCCTAAATACCCTTTCCTTAAATTCCTCATTGGCAAGTTTGGGGTGGTTTAATCCCAATGGTGAAGATGCAAAAAAGGTGTAAAAATCAAGGTAGTCGGTGCCATCTCTTGCATCCACAATATGACTGCCATAGGACTTTTCCAAATCAATTACTATGGGAAAACCATCCACTAAAATATACTTTTCAAGGGTAGGTATCACTTCATGAGGTGACAGCATTATTAATACCTCCTTTTCCTTTTTTATAAAAGTAATTTTTTATATATTTCTTATTAAATTATTTATTGCAATTTTTATGCCATTTATTAAATACTGATTTTATCGGAAAATAAAATAATAAAATGCCCATAATTAAGCGTATTTTGCTTAATAATGGGCATTTTCTTCTTCATATATTTAGCCATAATTGGCGGGAGTATGTGGGAATCGAACCCACCTCGGAGGTTTTGCCCCCGATGCTGGTTTTGAAGACCAGAAGGCCCACCAGGACCTATCTACTCCCGCAATACATTATACCAGAAAAATTTTTAAATGTAAACTTCTCTATTCGTTTATCCTGCTGCCAGGAATCCTTACATCTTTAATCCTTCTTGTCACGTAAATACCATCAAAATATTCGAGTAAAGGTAAAGCATACTTTCTTGAAGTGGACAACATGTCTCTGAATTGAGCAACAGTGAGTTCTTTATTTTCTTTAAAATAATTTTTTATTATATCCTTTGCTTTTTCAACCCAACTTTTCTCCATATATATTTCCTCATTGATTTTTATAAGACTTCCCTCTAAAACAAGGTAACTTAATAAAGATTTTATCTTTCCTCCATCTATTTCAGTAATAAATTGGTTAATTTCTTCTACTAATGGTGGTGCCCATCCCTTTTCTTTATAGATTTTAAGTATTTTGTCTATCAATCCTTTTTCTTTATCAGTCAAAGTTATGGTGTACCCTTTTATTTTGATCCATTTCCCGCTGCTATCAAAAATTCCATCCTGAAGCCACTTTAATAAAAATTGTTCAAAAATTTTGCCTTCCAAATTTAATCGGCTCTTCAATTCTTCTTTCGAAATCCCTTCACTAAAAGGCATTTTAGTGTGATGGCTCTCAACAATTCCCTTCGCAACTTCTGTCAAAGTATTATAATAATCAATATCACAAATTATATCCTCACTGCCTGCTTTTATAAAAATAACTTTATTTTCTCTAATAAGAGAATCTGCAGCAATTTTTATTTGACTTAAACTTTTCCCTATATAGGGAATCAATTCCTCAATCGAAACATAGGGTTTCCCAAAAAGAGCCAAGTAACCTAAAATAAATTCTTTTATACCACCCCTTAAAATATTTTCCAAGTAGTTTAATGCTACTGGTATTTTTTCTTTCTTTACCCTGTTGGGATTAACGAAAATTACCCTGCCACCACCAATTGTATATACTGGAGAATACCTTCTTATTACAAAATAATCTCCGAAAATAACCGGAACATCTTCCTCAAAATGTATTAAAGCATACGCATCTTCTCCTGGCAAAAGTTCTTCCCTATCAAGTAAGTTTATCCTTCCTAAATATTCACCCGTGCCTGCATGAAACCTTATTCGCTCCCTATTTTTCAAAGGTTTTCCCGCATCCTTTAAAAGTTTAATTAAAATAATTGCTTTTTCTACAGCCTGCATGGCATTGGGTAAAGACATTACATCGCCCCGTTTAATATCCTCAGGTTTAACATCAGTAAGGTTAATTGCTGTGCGCTGTCCAGCCAAAGCTCTTTCCTTGCTTTCCCCGTGTACCTCTATAGACCTTACTTTACTTTTTATACCTTTTGGAAAAATCTCTACCACATCTCCAACCGAAACGCTACCACAAAGCAAACTACCTGTTACTATAGTTCCTATACCGGTTATAGTAAAAACCCTGTCTAATGGTAGTCTAAAAGGAGAATCCATATCCTTTTCAAACTCTTCTTGAGTCATTTCTTGTATCTTATCGATAAGTAAATCTAAACCCTCTTTTGTCGTTGAAGAAACAGCGATAATCGGAGCATCTTTTAAAAAGGTTGTTTTTACTTCTTCTTTCACCTCTTCTATTACCATCTCAAGCCATTCTTCATCAACCAAATCTTTTTTAGTGATAACAATTATGCCCTTTTTGATATTTAAAAGTTCCAAAATGTTGAGGTGTTCTTTAGTTTGAGGCATAATGCCTTCATCAGCTGCTATAACAAGAAGTACAAGGTCTATTCCACCTACACCCGCCAGCATATTTTTTACAAATTTTTCGTGCCCCGGAACATCCACAATACCAACTTTTTTCCCATTAGGCAAAGTAAAATAAGCAAAGCCCAAGTCTATTGTGATGCCTCTTTCTTTTTCTTCTTTTAGCCTATCGGTATCTATTCCCGTCAAAGCTTTTATCAATGTAGTTTTTCCATGATCAATATGTCCTGCAGTACCGATTATTATGTTTCCCATAGCACCTTCCTCACCATATCTACAGTATATTTTATGTCGTCATCACTCATTGTTCTTACATCAAGCAAAAACTGATTTCTTTTTATCCTACCGATAACAGGTATTTCCGCAAGTCTTAATCTTTGTGCAATTTTTTCCGGTCCTAAACCATCAATCTTTAAAGCAACCACCTTCGTAGGTAATTCTACACCAGGAAGCGACCCTCCCCCCACTTCAGAAAGGTCGTCTAAAACAATGGCTCTTCCCCTCTCATTTAAAATAGAGTTTAAACCATTTGCTAACTTTTCAGCATCTTCTTTTAATGTTTCCATATCTTTGGATATCATTCTAATTACAGGAATTTTATCAAGGTTCCCTTCAAAATAAATTTTTAAAACAGCTTCCAATGACGACAACGTCAGTTTATCGATTCTCAATGCCCTATTTAAAGGATGCTTTTTAATTTTGTCAATAATTTCTTTTTTTCCTACAACAATTCCTGCTTGAGGACCTCCTAACAATTTATCTCCGCTAAAGGTAACCACATCCACTCCTGCTTTTACAGAGTCTTGCACAGTCGGTTCATAGGGTATCCCATATTTTCGCAAATCTACTAAAACACCACTCCCGAGATCTTCCATTAAAGGTAGATTATACTTTTCCCCTAATTTTTTTAAGTCAACCCTATCAACGCTTGAAGTGAATCCAATTATTTTATAATTACTTGTATGAACCTTTAATAAGAGCGATGTGTTTTCATTAATAGCCCTTTCATAATCATAAAGGTGCGTTTTATTAGTAGTGCCAACTTCTACAAGCTTAGCTCCGCTTTGAAGCATTACCTCGGGGATTCGGAAACTACCTCCTATTTCTATCAATTCACCTCGAGACACTATAACTTCCTTTCCTCGAGAGAGCGCTGAAAGGCAAAGGAGGACAGCACCGGCATTATTGTTTACCACCATAGCATCCTCTGCACCGGTTAATTCTATCAACAGCTGCCTCACATGGGAATATCTCTCCCCTCTTTCACCTTCATCAAGTTCGTATTCTAAATTAGAATAGCCGGAAGCTATTTTATAAATATTTTCTAAGGCTTCCTTAGGAAGGGGCGCCCTCCCCAAATTTGTATGAAGCACTACTCCGGTTGCGTTTACGACCTTTTTTAAACTGTAAGCTTTATTCACTTCTAATTTTTTTAAAGTTATCCTCACAGCCTCTTTTATTAACTCGTCTTTATAAATGTTTTCTTTTAATTCCGCGTTTAAATTGGAGGATATTAAAAACTCCCTCAAATCATCAACAGCTTCACGAACAGATTTTAAGACGAGATTTTTACCGAACATGGTAATTAAATTTTCAATTTCAGGGTGTATCAATAAATCTCCAATTTTTGGAAGTTTTTTTAAAATATCATTTATTTCCAAATTCATCCTCTCCTAAAACTATTCGGTTTTTATTAAACCTTTAAGGTCTTCAAACTTTTTATCACCGATACCTGCGACATTTTTTATATCATCTATTTTTTTAAAAGGACCGTAAGTATTTCTGTAATCAACAATCCTTTTTGCAAGGGATGGTCCAATCCCGGGAAGCTTATCCAATTCAGTTTCATCAGCAGTATTTATATTGATTCTATTATCCTTGACTAAACTCTCTGTGCTCGTCTCTCCTTTAAAAGAAATATGAATTTTTTCCTCATCGGACAATTTCTTTGCAAGGTTTACGCTCTCTATATCAGCATCCTCAAGAAGTCCTCCGGCAAGCTCTACCAAATCCTTTATCCTATCCCCGTCCTTTAAATTATAAACACCGGGATGTTTTACTGCACCGGTAATATAAACGTAAATCTTTTTTTCTTCTGCATTCTCTTTACTAAAATTTTCCACATCCTGAAGTTTAAAAGCTATTTCTTCTTGTGGTAGGAAATCTTTTACAAAAGAAAATGTTAAAATAAAAGACAAAATAAATATTATCAAAACCAAGACCTTTTCTCTTTTTGTGAAATTAAAATTATCTATTTTCATTTTAAAAAGCCCCTCAATATTACATCAACAGCCTCACTTTCAGAAAGGCCTAAGGTCATAAGCTTTAATAATTGATCCTGGGCTATCTTACCTATTGCAGCTTCATGGGTAAGCTCGGCATCTGGGTGCTCTGCCGATATTGCCGGTGAAGAACTTATCTTCCCGTTTTCCATTATTATTGAATCACATACAACATGACCCTTTGATTTAGCTTTTGCTATAATCTCAGGCTTAAAAATTTGCTTTGAATTTTCTTTGGCAACAGATCTTGAAATCACCTCAGCACTTGCACCATCACCTTCGAGAATAATATTCATTTTTGAAACCGCTTCTTGATAGCCATGGGTCAAAAGCCTTTCAGTAACCACAAGTTTTGCTCCCTTTTTTACGACAGCATCTGTGATTCTTACCGTGCTATCCACTCCCTTAATCTGGGTTAACTCCATTTCTACAATAGAATCTTCCTCCATTATTAAGACCGTTTTGGGGTTTAAAACCCTTTCTCCTTTGCCTTCCCCGCTGCCATAATGTTTTTCAATATACCTCATTTTCGCTCCTTTTTTTACTATTATTTCATGGATACCATCATGCTGCGATTTTTTAGAACCTGGATTGTGAATCCCACAGCCTGCGATTAATACTACATCAGAGTTTTCTCCTACTTCGATAGTATTGTAAACCACATCGGTAATACCCGATAATGTTAAAAGCACAGGAAAATGTACAGCTTCATTTTTGGTATTAGGTGCAATAATGATATTTATTCCCGATTTATCTGTTTTAGGTTCTATAATTATATTTTTTGTCGATTTTCTTTCAACGCCTTTTCCATCTTTTCTAATGTTAAAAGCCCCCGTAGGTATTTCATGAAGATCTGCTATAGTTTTTAATAGTTCACGATCTAAAGCATCTAAGCTCACCTTTTTCGCCCTCCTCACAGTTTTCCCAAGATTCGCAGCGGAATTTATATTTTAAAAGTTCCAGCATTCTATCCCTTTCTCCCATTTCTTTTATCTCGCCATCAGACATCAGAATAATTTCATCTGCTATGGATAGCACCCTTTCATGGTGCGTGATTACAATTGTTATTATATTTTGGTTATGGTGGTTTTTGATCAACCGCAAAATACCCTCAAAACTCCACAAATCGACTCCCGCTTCAGGTTCATCGTAAATTACAACCTTCGAGGGTTTTAAAAGCACAGTAGCCAATTCTATCCTTTTTATTTCTCCTCCTGAAAGGCTCGAATCGCACTGTCTTCCCAAATATTCTTCTGGGCAAAGCCCGACAGCCTTTAATAACCTCTTAAAATCGCTTTCCTTTCCGTCCCGTGAGGCAACTTTCAAAATATCACTTACAGAAAGCCCCTTAAACCTTGCAGGATACTGGAAAGCATAGCTTATTCCCTTATTCGCCCTTTCGGTTATATTAAAAGGAGTAATATCTTCACCATCTAAAATTATAGCACCTTTGTTATTTTTATATATACCCATTATAGTCTTGGCAAGGGAAGTTTTTCCTCCTCCGTTGGGACCAGTAATTGCATAAAACTTACCTTTTTGCAAACTTAAATTTATATTCTTTAATATTTCAATATTTCCCGAGCCATTCGGAATCTCAAGATAAAGAGATTTTATTTGAAGCAAAGCACAAAATCCCCCTTTTTATTAATTTTTATCGATTTTTTAATATATTTTATCCTATTTTAAAAAAATAAACAAATAATTATCAACCAAGAACTATACCTTTAGTTCTTTCTCTTATTATCTGAAGTAAAATTTTAGCAGGTAAAGAAAGTTTTTTATTTTTTAAATAGACAAGATTATAGGAATACTTCCATACCCTGTTTTCACAATTCAAAACCTTTAAGTTCCCTAATAGTACATCTTGTTTTACTGAAACATAAGGCATAATAGAAATCCCCAAGTTTGCTGAGACTGCATTTTTTATTGCATCAATGCTTCCAAGCATCAACGCAATATTTAAAGGAATTCTCAACTCTGTTCTGACTATTTCTTCAACAATTTCATATAGGTTCGAATGGGATTCGTGAGTAATAAAATCTTGATCAATCAACATGTTTTTGTCTACAAAATTTAACTGGGCAAGTTTATTGGTGGGTGAGCACACTAAAACCATAAAATCTTCAACAAGCTTTTCAATAACAATATTTTCTTTTTCAGGTATTTTACCACCAATCACAGCAAAATCCATGCGCCCAATTAACAGTTGATTTTGTATTTCATAAGTGTTCCCTATGTGAAGATTAATTTTTACTTCCGGATACTTTTCCTTGAATTCCCCTAAAATCTTTGGCAAAACATATATGCCAGGGGTGTTACTGGCTCCAATATTTATATGACCCAGCATTTTTTCTCTTAATTTTGGGATCTGTGCCTCCATTTCTTCAATTAATGAAAAGATTTTTTTTGTGTATTCATAAATAAATTGTCCATCCTTGCTGAGGTAAATATTCTTACCAGATTTTTCTATTAACTTCATACCCAGCTCTTCTTCAAGCTTTTTAATTTGTTTTGAAATCGCAGGCTGGCTGATATGAAGTTCTTTTGATGTTTTAGTAAAACTCATATTCTGAGCTACCTTATGAAATAGCCATAATGGATAAAGTTCCATTTACATACCACCTTGATATAACTTTTAGTTATAAATTTAATACAATCTATATATTTGTATTATAACAAATATGGATGTAAGATGTATACAGATTCAAAAAAATTTCAATATAAATGGGGGTCATCATTATGCACACTTTTCCTACAATACTTAGCGGTGTTTTGCAAATTCTACTTTTAAATCTGGTTTTAAGCGGTGACAACATAGGTGTAATAGCTCTTTCCGTAAAGGATTTACCTGAAAAATTTGCAAAGAAAGCAAGCATTATTGGCATATCTGCTGCTATCTTTTTAATAATTATATTTACTCTACTTGCATCTTATATCCTGCTTATAGAATGGCTCCCCATAAAACTCTTTGCAGGTCTTTTACTTTTAAAAATTACATACGATCTCATAAAACCTTCATCACAAGTTAAAGACAATGAAGATAATATTACAATAAAATCTACCGATAAATTTGGAAAAGCACTATTAAACATAATATTAGCTGACATCAGCATGAGCCTTGATAATGTACTGGCGATAGCAAGTGCCGCAAATAACAACTATCTCTTAATAATTTTTGGACTTATCATTTCAATTCCCATTATCCTATTTGGCAGCAACTTTATAGCAAATCTTATGAGGAAATACCAAATTGTCATTTATATAGGAGGGGCTATACTAGCAAGGACAGCTTGCCAAATGATTTTAGAGGACAAATTTATTTTACCACATATTCCTCATTTTTTAGAAACTATGCTACCGCTTTTTTTGGCTTTTCTAATCATAGGTTATGGTATGTATATTAATTCTACCTTATTAAGAAGAGAAAACGAATAAAAATAAAGTTGGGTTAAACCCAACCTTTTTATTTTATAACTATATTTACTAATTTTTGAGGTATAGTAATTATTTTTACAATTTCCTTATTTTCTATATAAGACATTACTTTTTCATTGCTTAAAGCTTTTGATTTGAGCTCATCCTCAGAAATATCTGCCGGAACTACTATTTTTGCCCTTACCTTTCCGTTTATCTGAACTACAACCTCAACTTCTTCTTCCAAAATAGCTTCCTCATCGTATTTGGGCCATGGCATTAAATGAATACTACCTTTATTTCCTATCCTTTCCCATAATTCCTCGGTAATATGTGGCGCAAAGGGTGCGAGCATCAATAATAGGTTTTCAACTGCCTCTTTGATTACCTTCCCTGAAATTTCCTCTTTAACTGCATTAAGCCCATTGACCATTTCCATTATCGCGCTTATAGCAGTATTAAAATTGAACCTTTCTTCAATATCTGTTGTAACCTTCTTTATGGTTTTATGAATTAAACGGCGTGCATCTTTGTCTGCCTTTTCATTTTTTAAAGGTTCACTAAACCTTTTGCGAAGTTCCTCAACAAGCCTCCATACCCTTGAAAGGAATCTAAAACATCCCTCTACTCCTTGGTCACTCCATTCCAAATCCTTTTCCGGTGGCGAGGCAAAAAGTATAAAGAGTCTTGCCGTATCCGCACCGTATTTTTCTACTATTTCTTCAGGGCTGACTATATTACCGAGAGATTTTGACATTTTTGCACCATCTTTTAGCACCATACCCTGTGTTAAAAGATTTGTAAAGGGTTCATCTACATGCACTAAACCGGCATCCCGCATAACTTTATTGAAAAATCTGGAGTACATTAGGTGCAGTATAGCGTGCTCTACCCCACCTATATATTGGTCAACAGGCATCCAATACCTCAATTTTTCTTGTTCAAAAGGCTTTTCATTATTTTTTGGATCGGTATATCTATAATAATACCAAGATGAACACATGAAAGTATCCATGGTATCCGTTTCCCTCTTAGCAGGGCCATTGCACTTAGGGCAGGTGGTATTTAAAAACTCTTCACATTCTAGCAAAGGTGAAGTACCTTTAGGATTAAATTCCACATTTTCAGGAAGCAATACAGGAAGCTGTTCTTCAGGTACAGGCACAATACCGCATTTTTCGCAAAATATAATTGGTATAGGCGCACCCCAGTATCTTTGCCTCGAAATGAGCCAATCTCTTAATTTATAATTTACAGTAATCTTCCCTATGCCTTTTTCTTCCATGTACTTTCCAATCTCTTTTATAGCTTTATCGCTTTGCATACCGGTAAACTGGCCAGAATTAACAAGCACCCCAATTTCAGTAAACGCCTTATCCATTTCCTCTGCTTTTAATTCCCCTTTAAGGGGATTTATTACTACTTTAATAGGAAGGTTATATTTTTTAGCAAACTCAAAATCCCTTTGGTCGTGAGCAGGAACGCCCATTACCGCACCGGTTCCATAATCCAGCAGGACATAATTTGCTATCCAAATGGGAATGCGCTCATTGTTAATGGGATTTATTGCATAAGCTCCTATAAAAAGCCCCTCTTTTTCTGTTTCCGTTGAGGTTCTTGTTATCTCGTTTAGCTTCTCCATTTTTTTCTGAAACTCTTTTACTTCCTTTTCAAAAGGAGTCCCTTCCGACAAAGCATTTACCAAGGGATGCTCGGGAGCAAGCACCAAATAAGTAACCCCGTAAATGGTATCAGGTCTGGTAGTAAATACTGGGATTTTGTCCCCGGTTTTTTCAGCAGTAAAGTAAACCTCTACTCCTTCACTTTTACCTATCCAATTTTCCTGCATCACTTTTACCTTTTCTGGCCACCCTGGAAGTTTTTTTAAGTCTTCCAATAACTCCTCAGCATATTTTGTAATTTTGAAAAACCATTGTTCAAGATTCTTTTTCCCAACTTCGGTTCCACATCTTTCACATTTCCCATCAACAACCTGCTCGTTTGCAAGAACAGTCGCACAAGAAGGGCACCAGTTTACATAAGCTTTTTTTCTGTAGGCTAAACCCATTTCGTATAGCTTCAAGAAAAACCATTGAGTCCATTTATAATAATCAGGATGACAGGTAGCAACCTCCCTATCCCAATCATAACTTATACCTAATTCCTTTAACTGTTTTTTCATGTTTTTTATATTATCCCATGTCCATTTTGCGGGATGAATTTTATGCTTTATGGCTGCGTTCTCTGCAGGAAGGCCAAAGGCATCCCATCCCATTGGATGAAGTACATTAAACCCGTTCATTCTTTTATACCTTGCAACTACATCACCAATGGAATAGTTCCTTACATGACCCATATGTAATTTTCCTGAAGGATATGGAAACATTTCCAAACAATAATATTTTGGTTTTGTTTCATCTTCAAAAACCTTATAAATTCCCTGTTCTTCCCAGATTTTCTGCCATTTTTGTTCGATTCTTTTAAAATCGTAGTTCATAATTTACCTCCTCCCATTGTATCCAAAATAAAAAGGCTTCTCCCTTGTTTAGGGGCGAGAAGCCTTTTCCTCGCGGTACCACCCTAATTGGCATAAGCCCGCTCTTTGCATTTTAACGCCTGCCGGCTAACACCACAAGGCGAGTTCAAGGGCCTTCTCTCCGGATTCTCACCGTACCTCCGGTCTCTGTAAGAGAAAGCTGCCTCTACTACTCCTTGCCCTAAAAAGAATATATTTCCTTGTTTTTAGCTTATATTATATGAAAAATCTTCTTGGCTGTCAACATCAATGCTCACAGCATCAGCCCATAACCTCTCCAAGTCGTAATATTCCCTATCGGCCTCATTAAAAATATGGATTATAACATCTCCATAATCTAAAAGAACCCACCTTGCCTCTTTGTAACCTTCTTTACCTCTTGGAAAAATGCTATATAATGACAGCTTTTCCTCAACTTCATCAGCCAAAGTCCTCACGTGAATGGCATTATTCCCTGAAGCAATAACAAAAAAATCTGCCATTACTGTCAATCTACTTATATCCAAAATTACTATATCCTTCGCCTTTTTTTCATCAAGTATCTTAGCAGCTTGCAGTGCGATTTCTTTAGGGATTTTATCCATTTTATTTTTTTCCCTCCAAATACGGTTGTTAATTATCTTTTATATCCTTCCCCAAAATAATCGTTGTAATATCATCCTGGCTATCTTCATCCTCTTTTATTACAGGATTATTTAAAATCTTCGCTATTTCCTTTGCATACTCTGGTTTTTCTTTCGGATAAAGTACAGTTGTAGTGTCGTAGTCAAAACTATCGGCATTAGCAATTTTAACAACAGTAAATCCCATTGATTCCAATTTTTTCGCAATTTCAGAAGCTACCCCTGAATACCCGCTTCCATTTAAAACTGCAACTTTAATGCCGTTTTTATTGTAACAAATTTCATCTATCAATTCTCTAACCTTATTTTCTTCCGGAATAAAATAGCTTACTCCACCAATATACTGACCCAAGCCAGGGAGGGTATAAGTTTCTATATCCTCTTCACTTAATTGTCTTGCAAAATTAGCAAGTTTTATCATATCCATTGGGCTCATATCTGTTTTTACATTTTCCTGAACGATCTCGATTAACTTTGGAATTTTAAAAATATTTGCAGGTTTCAGCAAAGCTTTAACAGTTGCCTTTACAAATTTTTGCTGGGCTTTTATCCTTGCTATGTCTCCCTCAGGATAATGCCTAAACCTTACAAATTGTTCTGCCTTTTCCCCGTCCAAAACTTGAAGCCCCGGTTTAAGGTCTATATGAAGATTGCCTGCATTATCGTCGTATTTCATTCTCCTATCAATTTCTATTTCGACTCCTCCGATGGCGTCAACAATTTTTTTAAAACCCTCGTAATTTACCGTTACGTAATAATGCACAGGAACATTAAGAAGCTTACTAACCGTTTCAACAGCAAGCTTAGGACCGCCGAAAGCCATTGCAGCATTTATTTTTTGTACCCCTTCATTTGGTAAAACTACTCTTGTGTCTCTTGGTATAGAAAGGATATTAACTTTTTTATTTTTCAAATCTAAACTAAACAGCATCATAGTATCTGAACGATGTTTATTATGTTCTTCATCAGCACCAATTGTTCCAGCGTCAAGTCCAAGGAGTAAAATATTCAAATGACCGTTTTTTTCAGCCTCTTCAAAACACGAATCCTGCCCATTTGTGTTACTCTTGTTGCTAACTAAGTTCTTATAGGTAAAATAAAAACCGCTTCCAAACGAAAGCGCAAAAAACAAAACAACAAAAATCCCAATTTTAAAAAACCTCTTCATAATTCTCCCCTCTTGTTCCTCCGGTTTTTTAACAAACTATTTCTGGCTGCCACAGTTTTGGGATGAAGAAGCGAATTTTTTTCCAATACATACCTAATGGTAGAATTCAGCCCCTTTAAAACCCCTTCATCCAAATCATTAAATGTTGTCTCTCTAATATCTTCTACCCCCGGGAAATTTCTATTAGGTTCTATATAATCTGCAATATATATGATTTTATCAAGAAGACTCATATTTTCATCGCCTGTTGTGTGAATTTCTATAGCCCGAAGTATTTCTTTATCTTTTATGCCAAATTTTATTTCAACTATTTTTGCCCCTAAGGGGCCATGGATTAATACCTTTTCAGTCGCTGAAATATCATCTAACAGTATACCAAACTCAATAGCTAATTTCAACTGTTCCTCTTCAGGTATATCCTTTGCACAGTCATGAAGCAGCCCTGCAATTGCAGCTTTATTTTCAGATGCTCCATACTTTTTAGCAAGATTAATTGAAGTTTCCATAACTCCGATAGAATGAACATATCTTTCCTTGGACAATTCTTTTTGCAGAATACTTTTATACATCTCTAATTCCATCATAGTCTCACCTGTAAAGGTTATTCTTTATTATATAATACTCAACAGCTTCCGGTACTAAATATTTTATAGACTGACCGTTTTTTACTTTTTTTCTTATATCCGTAGAAGAAATAGCCATTCCTGTGACTTCCAATATAAAAATTTCTTTCCCGTATAGATTTTTTACCTCTTTTACCTTTCGTTCCAATTGTTCCGAAGTATAACCCGGCCTTGTAGCTGCAATAAAGGTGCAGTATTTTAGAACTTCCTCTACTTTTCTCCAGGTAAGTATATCAAGAATAGCATCTGCTCCGGAAATGAAAAAAAGTTCTACACTATTATCGTATTTCTCTCTAAACCATTTCAAGGTATCTACCGTATAGGTATAACCTTCTCTATCCACCTCCACCCGTGATACTTCAAAATAGGGATTGCTGTTTACTGCAAGTGCAGTCATAATGTATCTGTGCTCTGAATCCGTAACTTTATAATCCTTTTTGTGAGGTGGATTTCCCGCTGGAATAAAAATCACCTTTGAAAGATTAAAATTTATCCTCGCCTCTTCAGCTGCAACTAAATGTCCATAATGAATTGGGTCAAAGGTCCCTCCCATAAGCCCTATTTTAAGCTTTGTCAAATTTTTCCCTCCCAAAGCTATTCAAAATAGTAAAATTCTGCATCACCAATTTTAACAATATCTCCCTCTTTTATTCCTTTTTCTTTTAACATATCATCTATACCCATTTTCTTCAAAGTTCGTTGTAATCTTTTTACAGCTGATTCGTTTTCTAAATCGGTCATAGCTACAAGTCTCTCTACAACCTTCCCCTTTACATAAAAAATGTTTCCGCCTTTTTCTACCCTTATATCTTCTGACTTTTTAAAAGTGTATCTTTTTACCTCTTCCTCTGGAACTTGAAAATGAATTTCTTTATCCTTTTCTCTATTTAGATATTCTACAATTTTATTTATCAAATCTTTAATTCCAAATCCAGTAGCACCGGAAATAGGGAGAACTTCATAACCCTCTTTTGAAAGCCTTTCCAAAATTTTTGGGAAATTCTTTCGAGATTCCTCCAAATCCATTTTATTTACAGCAACAATTTGAGGCTTTTCTGTAAGTTTTATGCTAAATTGCTTTAATTCCTCGTTTATCTTATAAAACCCTTCTACAGGGTCAATTTCAAAGCCTGAGCCATCTATGACATGTACTAGAACCTTGGTTCTTTCAATATGCCTTAAAAAATCATGCCCAAGTCCTAACCCTTCATGAGCACCTTCAATAAGCCCAGGGATGTCTGCAACAACAAAACTTTTCCTTTCAGGTCCTAAATCCACAACTCCAAGGTTGGGAGTAAGAGTAGTAAAAGGATAATCAGCAATTTTGGGCCTTGCAGCTGTCATTCTCGAAAGCAGTGTCGACTTACCCACATTAGGGAATCCGATTAATCCCACATCTGCGAGGAGCTTCAATTCTAATATTATCCATCTTTCTTCTCCAGGTTCACCCTTTTCAGCAAAATCCGGTGCTTGATTTACTGATGATACAAAACGTGCATTACCTCTGCCTCCACGACCGCCTTTTGCAACAATAAACCTCTGACCCGGTTCCACCAAATCTGCCAATATCTCAAAGGTTTCAGCATCTTTAACAATGGTCCCAGGTGGTACTTTTATTACAAGATCCTCGCCATTTTTCCCTGCTTTATTTGAGCCCTGACCGTGTTCTCCTTTTTCTGCCTTATAGTGAATCTTGTATTTAAAATCTTGTAAAGTTGAAAGGTTTGGATCGACTTCAAGCACAACATCTCCGCCTTTGCCCCCATCACCGCCGCTTGGGCCTCCTCGAGGTACATATTTTTCTCTTCTGAAGGCAACAACTCCATTCCCGCCGTCTCCACCTTTAACATAGATTTTTGCTACATCTACAAACATAAAAACCACCTTATTAGCATTTTTTTAAATTTTTCCCGACTACTAAAATATATATTCAAAACAAATAATTTTCAAGGTATTTATGCGGAAAATTTCATATAAAAAGAGTTCAATTAATTTTATTGATTTTTATATGCCTTTCTCCTATTGTAATCAAAATTTGTTTTTCATCATCGCTATTAGCTTCATTTATAATTTTTTTAATTTGCTTTTTCATATTATCTGCTATGATCTTATTTATTTTAATTTTGTCGAATTCCTCCAATATTTCCAGGGAAATATTTGTCCGTTTTTGTTTGGCAAAAAAATAAATATCCAAAAGGCAATCAAGCAGATAATAATCCTTTATTTTCATCAAATTGCTTATAAAATTGTAATTTTTGTTATTGATTATGTATTCAATGATTTTTTGGTACTTGCCCAATTGTGCATAACCGTAAATCAACTGATAGTCATTATTAATATCGTGTCTAACCATCCTTAATAATAAAATAAGTTTTTTTATCAATTCTCTAGTAAACCTTTTTGTTTTAATATATAATGAAAGTAATATTAAAGAGAACAAGGAAAAAACTATAAAAAAAGGAAAGATTTTTTCATTATTAATAAACATAAAATTATCCAACAAGATCTTCCCTTCGCAATATTTTTAGTATACAGATTTTTATTTCAATATTATGATTCTACAAAAATCTTTAAATTCCTTTATAAAAATGAATAAAAATTAACTGTAAAGCAGAAAAAATAAAGCTCCTCTTAGTTGAGGAGCTGAAGTTCAGGGTATACATTTACGACTTTCTTGTCCTTGCCTTTTGTCTCGAATTTTACATAACCATCTATTTTTGCAAATATTGTATAATCACGTCCTAATCCTGTATTTACACCTGGATAAATCTTTGTCCCTCTTTGACGTACAAGAACGCTACCTGCGCTGACAAATTGTCCGTCAAATCTCTTTACGCCAAGCCTTTTTGATTCACTGTCTCTCCCGTTTCTTGTGCTACCAACACCCTTTTTATGAGCAAATAACTGCAGGTTCATTTATAACACCTCCTTACTAATGCTCTTCCCTGCAAACGAAATTAACATATTTCGGATAGGTTTTTGCTATATCTTCAAGTCCCATCGCTGTAGTCTGCAGTATTATATCAGCTTTGTACCTACTCTCCTTGGAAATATCTTTCGGTATTTCTATACTTAAATAACCTTCTTTTTTTGTTGAATTTGTATTTATCAAAGCAATTTTCTCAATACCAAGGATAGCAGTTTCACCTAAGGCTGAAACTGCAGCACAAATTATATCTTTGCCGTAATCTGCATACCCTGCGTGGCCTTTTATTTCTAATTTTGTAATACTTCCTTCTTTGTCCTTCCAAACTGTTATCTTTACCATATCTAATTAAAACTCGATTTTTTCAATCTTGACTTCAGTAAACGGTTGGCGATGCCCCTTCTTTTTACGATAGTTTTTCTTGGGCTTATACTTGAAAACTATTATCTTTTCGCCCTTCCCGTGCTTTAAAATAGTAGCCTTTACCTTTGCATTTTCAACAAAAGGCTTTCCTACTATTAGTTCTCCTTCTTTTGAGATAGCCAAAACCTTATCAAATTCTACTGCTTCTCCCTCTCCAGCACTTAACTTCTCAATGCGGATTACATCGCCCTCGGAAACTTTGTACTGTTTACCGCCGGTCTCTAATATTGCATACATTTTATATCCTCCTCCCTTGACTCTCGCCGAAGCAAGGTAATATTTTTAGACCCGCCTCGTGCGGTGGCCGGCGCACAAAACCACGTTCATATTTTAGCAAGTTTTTATTCCCTTGTCAACTTAAATAGCACATCCATAATTTTCTATAATCTTAATCTTACGGGAAACGCCATACAAGGGGTTTCAATTTTTCCTGTTTTTTTTCTAATAATACCTCTTTTTTTTCTTCAAATTTTATTACTTTTTGCTCATTTTCCTTTTTATCTTCTTTCCCATCGGTGTCCTCCATCCTCTCTTCCTTGTCTTTATCCAAAGGATATTTACTTAAAAAAATACTTATCCCTAATATATTAGACAGTAGCAACAAGTACACTATTTTATTCTTTTCAATTTTCGATTCCATAATACCCCCCCTTAATATAACATTCTCAAATCTATTCTATTCTCGCTAATATTAATAATTTCCTAATTTTTTCTTCACTACATCGTCATGGTGCCTTTTTCAGTCTCCACAACCTTCAAAATCTGTTCTTCGGTGCCATCCAATGCATTAATGTAAATAAAGTACCTATCAGCTCCTAACTTAGCATCAACTTCATAACAGAACTTTTCTTTTAAAGATGGGTCAGGGATAATAACCTTCCTTATTCTCTTTACACTAAGCCTTGAGTTAATCCTTTTTAAAACATCCTTTTTACTCAACTTAGGAGCAGGGATGACCCTCTCCATGTGATTGGTATAATAGCCAATTGCATCAAAACCCACAACTTCTCCATTGTCCAAAGCTACTTCAACTTTTATAAAATCGGGATAAATAATTACATCCTTTTGTTTTTTTGCAAAAGTTATCACACAGGTCCCATCTTCCGTTAAAGAACCCGTTGCTTCAAAGTCTTTAAAGCCTCTTTTCTCTAAAAACAACCTGCTTTTATTCACGGCATCCTGAACAGTTAGCTTCGAGGCGCCAATATCCCTTGTATTTAAAAACCAAATAACATGCCCGCCTTTTTGACTCACATCCATTATAATAGCAGGAGAATTTTGTTCGGGTCGGGAAAAACTTAAAGAATAAGCTGGTATATTCCCTTTAGCAGTTCCATAAATAGAAATATCGTATTTTATATTTTGAGGGTTATCTATAAAACTTCCGGCAATTTTTATTGCTTCATCGCTATTTATTAAGGGTCCCGTTAAACCTTTTGGAACAATATTTTCTACATGATCAGAAAAAGGCCCATCATAGGTTATTGAAGGTGCTTCTTCTTTTAATTTTTGGTCCAGTTTTAAAAATTTATCAGCCATCCCTACATTTAAATTCTTTCCAATACCCAAAGCAAATCTTTTGCCCTCCCAATTTATCCTTCCTCGTGCTACATCATCCTGCAATTCTCTTAACTTTTTATTTAAATCCTGTGTCGTGTCCCTGAATTTCTGAATTTTATCCCACTCCTCTTTTTTTATTTCGATACCATTTAAAGCTTTTTTAGCCAAAGAATAAGCAAAATCACCCATTTGTGCAAAATATTTTTGTGTATAAGTTAGATCCCTATCACCTAAAGGAAGGGAAGCAATACTGTCTCTTGCACTTTCTGCCTGATGCCATATACTCAAAAAAGTTACAATTCTCTGCTGGTTAGAAGAAGTAACCATACTTTTTGATAAAAGCAGATTCAAATTATTTACCTGTTCCAATAAATTAAAAAAACCCTTCTGATAACTGGCTTCCAATAAATTTTGCGCCTCAGTCACCCTGCTTTGCATCACTAAAAAAACAATTACAAAAACTAAAACTAAAAATACACCTGCTGCCCAAGGTAGATATTTTCTCAAATTAATCACCTCCTTACCTTCCGAATACATGCCTACCTATTTGCACAATTATCTTCCTTGTCCAGATCCATGGACTTACAGTCTTAGAAGGATTCCAAAAAAACAAACTGCCATAGGTGGGATCAAAACCGTTCAAAGCATCCCTTGCCGCATTAAAATTGGTCCTTGAGGGGTATACAGCCCAAATCTGTCCATTGGAAACCGATTCGAAAGCCATGGGTTGAAAAATAACTCCAGGAATGGAATTTGGAAATTTCGGACTTTTTACACGATTAATAACAACCGCTGCAACCCCTACTTGTCCAACATAAGGTTCCCCTCGAGCTTCTCCCGATACAAGGCGAGCCAAAAGCACATAATCGCTGCTCCTAACCGTCACAAGAGCACTTTTTTGGGAATATATTTTTTTTGAAAAAACACTATCTTCTTCTTTGTAAACCAAAAAATATAAGGATACAACAGCTATTATCAAAGCAAGCGAAATTATAATCAAAGTATTTTTATTAACTTTCATGCTGTCCCCTCCCTTTTATACATTTTTCATCTCTAATTATTTTTCTTAAAAATGACAATCTTTATTCTCACCTTTTAACATCAAAGGAACATATTATATTTTTAGAATCAATGTTTTTATTAAACAAAAGAGGGTGAACCTTATATGGAAAAAAGTAATAAAAATAAATCTCATTCAACAAATCCGTTTATTCTGTTTTTAATACTTATACTTTTAATAAAATCCTTTGAAACTGCCGGATTTTTTAATAAAAACTGAAAAGAAAAACGGGGGGGTACCTTTGAAAATTTTAAATATAAAAGATGAGGAGATAAATCTTTTGCAAGCCTTAAAGCCCTTTTTAAATTCTAAAGCACAAGAGATGGTTGAATTAGTTACTGTAGTTTTAAACATATTTAAACCCGAAGAACCCGATGTCCCTATTAATATTCAGGCTTTAAATACCTTATTATCGATGGTAGATGAAAAAAAGGAATCTCAAAGTTCATGAAATTTTATTCAAAGGGCAATTTTGCCCTTTTTTATTATTCTATTTGCCTTAAAATATGCATAAAAATTATATAAAATACTATTTAATTAATGATTTTTTGGGGGGAACAGCTTTGCAAAACAATGAAAATGAAAATTATGGTATCAATCTTGCAAACCTTGTCATGGAAATAATCCAGGGCAAAAGGGGATATAGCCTCAATGAAATAATAAGCTTAATTGCCCTTACCAATCTCCTTGGTATCATTAGTTTCATGAATAATCAAGATATTAGGCTTGAAGTAAAAAATACAAAAGGCTCCTTTGATATTAAAGATTTGGCTGCAGTACTGTTAAGCAACCTTCCCGGCAGCCAGGATAAAAAAATAAATCCTGCTGTTTTACTTAATCTTGTAAAAGCGCTTTCTTCCGATTCACCCAGCGAAAATAAAAGCCAAAAAAATGAGAATGAAAATAAAAATAATTAAAGAAGGGCCGATTTTACGGCCCTTTAGTTTTTTAGAAATTATCTCCCAACAGTAATAAAATGAGAATCAGGAAAATCACAAATGCCTTCCTATCCATAAAGTTCCCTCCTTGCTTTATTGCTAATAACATCATATGCACGGAGGGCAATTTTGGTTACTGTAGGAAATTATTTTGCCACTGCCTTCGCAATACGGACAGACCTTGCCGAGTATTTCATAAATACTCTGCCTTATTTTTTTCCTTGTTACCTCAACCAGCCCTAAAGCTGTAATATCCAATATCTGAGTTTTTGTTCTGTCTTTTTTAAATTGAGCGTCCAAATACTCCAAGACCTTTCTTTTGTGTTCTTCCGATGCCATATCGATAAAGTCTATAAGGATAATTCCTCCTATATCCCTTAATCTAACCTGTTTTGCAATCTCTTTGGCTGCTTCCAGATTAGTAGTCAACACCGTATCTTCTAAATCAACACTCCCTATGTATTTGCCTGTATTAACGTCAATTACTGTCAAAGCTTCAGTCTTATCAATTACTATATATCCACCAGATTTTAACCAGACCTTCTTGGATAAAGCTTTTTCAATTTCCTTTTCTATATTAAAATATTTAAAAAGATCCAACCTGTTTTCATAAAATACTACTTTTTCTTTAAATTGAGGAGCGATATTTTTACAATAATCTATAATTTTTTCATAAGCCTCTTTTTCATTTACGTGAAATTTTGCAACTTCATTGGTAAAAATGTCTCTTGCAATCCTTAATAAAAAATCCATATCCTTGTAAATAAGAGCAGGGCTCTTCAAATCCTTTGCACTTTTTTTAATATCTTCCCATAATCTTATTAAATACTTTAAATCCTCTTCAAGTTCTTCTTTTGTACAAGCTTCTGCAGCTGTTCTTATTATTACTCCATAAGGCGGTACCTTTATGTCATTGATTATGGTTTTAAGCCTTTCCCTTTCCTTTTCATCTTCAATTCTTCTTGAAATCCCTACATTGTCAACAAGGGGCATTAGAACTAAAAACCTTCCTGCAAGGGTAATATTCGTGGTAACCCTGGCTCCTTTAGTCCCCATAGGGTCTTTGATTACCTGCACAACCACATCTTGCCCCGGCTTTAGCATTTCATTTATTGAAAAAGCATCGACTTTATCAAAGATTTCTCCGTCATCCACCATATCCCTTTTTATATCTCCAACATATAAAAAGGCATTTTTGTCAAGTCCAATATTGATAAAAGCCGCCTGCATTCCCTTTAATACATTTGCCACTTTGCCTTTATAAATATTTCCGACAATACTCTCATTCAATCGCTTTTCTATATAAAGTTCTACGAGTTCCCCGTCTTCTACTACGCCAACCTTAATTAGCTCTTTACCTATATCTGCTACTATCTCCTTTGGCATACCTTCAACTCCCCGTTATTCTACATAGGAAAAATCCTTTTCCCATTTTCTTCAAAAAAAGTCTCATTTCGATGAATATAAACTGTTGCTTCCCCAATATTTTCTATTATTAATGGAATGATCATAAAAGGATTTGCGCTGCCTCCCTGACCAGTGCTTAATTCCATTACTATTTGCGCTTGAGTCAGCTTAAATTCTTCCAAAAAAATACCATGTATTAAAGGTGCTATGTTTACCAATTTTTCTTCTTCATGAGTCTTTTTCCTTACATAAATTTCCTCGCTTTTTTTTATTCCTTCAATTGCTTTTTCCAGAGCTTCTTTTCCAATACTGTTTTCAAAAAAAAGTTCAACGGTAAAAATCGATCTATTCAATTTATGAAGGGGTATTAACCCATTTTTCTGTCTAACGTGTAAAACCCTTAACCCTTCTGGAAGTACATTGTTCAATTGTCTTTTTAAAAATTCTTCAGGTAGTATTTCTTCAAACTCTACATCCAAATATTCCGCATTGCTTGTAATACCTACAGCTAATGCAGGGCCATAGATAATAATAGGTTTTTTGTTGTAACCTTGAGAATACTTTACCTTAAGTTTTGCCCTTCTTAAAGCTCTCTCAATAGTCCTTGCAAAATCCAACTGAGAAATGTATTTAACTTCCCTTCCCTTAGATAATCTAAATCTATACTCCACACTTTATCCCCTTCCCTAATTTCAAAATACCGCAGTTGTTACAGCAATTATATCGGCAATCGGGCGTAAAAACTGCTTCAAAGGCCCTTTCTCTTTCCTTTAATAAAAATTCCCTCTCAATTCCCGGATCTATAATTTCCCACGGGAAATATTCATCTTCCTTCCTTTTTCTTAAAGCATAAAACTCAGGATCAACCTTTGCTTCTTTAAAAGCTTCCATCCATTTATTGAAAGAAAATAATTCATTCCATCCATCAAATTTGCATCCTTTTTCATGAGCTTTAAAGAGCACTTCTCCGAGTCTCCTGTCTCCCCTTGAGAACACTGCCTCTAAAAAACTTAGATACCTATCATGCCAATTGTAATTTATTCCAGGTCCCTTTAAAATTTTCTTTAAAAAATTTTGGCGTTTTTCCATCTCATCTAAGGGAATTTGTGGTTCCCACTGAAACGGCGTAAAAGGCTTAGGTACAAATACTGAAGTGCTAATCGTAACTTGCAAACCTTTAGCAGTTCCCTTTATTTTTTTGTATTCATTAACCACCTCTTTTGCCAAGTCCGCAATTCCTTCTAAGTCTTCATAAGTTTCTGTAGGAAGGCCTATCATAAAATAAAGTTTTACATTATTCCAACCTGCTAAAAATGCTCCCCTGACGGAACAGATTAAATCCTCCTTGGTTACACCTTTATTTATCACATTTCTCAGTCTTTGTGTACCCGCTTCAGGTGCAAAAGTAAGACCGCTTTTTTTAATTTCCTGAATCTTTTTTGCAATATCCAATGTAAAAGAATCGATTCTTAAAGACGGCAATGAAATGCCCACTGCACAGTTCCTGAATTCATCTGTTAAAATCTCCACCAATTCTTTTAAAGCCGAATAATCGCTGGTACTCAAAGAAGCCAAGGATATTTCTTCATATCCGGTATTATCTATGATCTCCTTTGCCAAACTTTTTAGTCTTTCAACGCTCTTTTCCCTGACCGGCCTATAAATCATACCGGCCTGGCAAAATCTACACCCTCTCGTACAACCCCTGAAAATCTCGAGCACCGCCCTGTCGTGTACAATATCCATATACGGCACAATAAATTTTGTGGGATAAAAAACACGATCTAAATCCTTTACAATCCTTTTTTTGATTCTTTTAGGAAGTGTATCATATATGGGTTTAATTTCCTTTAAAGTACCATCATCATTATATAAAGGCTTGTACAAACTCGGGACATAAATGCCTTCTATCTGTGCCAATTTTAGTAAAAATTCCTGTCTATTAAAGTTTTTAACCTTGCATTCCAAATATAAATCTATTATTTCATGAATAACCTCTTCCGCTTCTCCTATTACGAAAAAATCTATTATTTCTGATAAAGGCTCTGGATTATAAGCACACGGCCCACCAGCCATTATAATAGGATGATTGTCGCTTCTGTCTTTTGCCCTCAAGGGTATATGGGAAAGTTCAAGCATGTTTAAAACATTAGAATAGCTCATTTCGTATTGTAAAGAAAATCCTACAAAGTCAAATTCCTTTAAAGGAGTTTTACTTTCCAAACTAAAAAGGGGGATATTTTTACTTCGCATTATTTCTTCAAAATCTACCCATGGTGCAAAAACCCTTTCAGCAAAAACATCATCCCTATTATTTAATATGTGATAAAGAATCTTCAACCCTAAATGCGACATACCTACTTCGTATAAATCCGGAAATGCAAGGGCAACCCTTACTTTAAACTCTCCCTCATTTTTTTTTACACTGTTCAATTCATTTCCTATGTACCGTGTAGGTTTTGAGACCTTATGTAGAACTTTATCCAAAGTATTTTCTAAGTTCAATTTCAATTCTCCTCCTGTTATACCGTTTTTTATTTAACGTTTTATATTTGCCCTATTTTTAAGTCTAACCCTTTTTTTATTATGTTGTCAAATATTTCCGATTCGGTCAAGAATTTTTTTATCTTTCCTTGATTATCAATAACTACAAAAATTATATAATTTTTTGGATCCGCTATTTTAATAACATCTTTTAATGGAAAATCTTCTAAAACCGCAACGCATTTTGCTTTCGAAAATCCAATTGTATTAATTTTTGTTTTGATATTAAAAAAATCAAAAATAATCCTAAAGGGCATTTCTTTTTTCACTTTTATAGCCTCAAAAAGCAAAAAAATACCAAAAACAAAATAAAAAGGAGAAAAAATCCTGAAAAAAAAGAGAATTCCCCCAAATATAATGAAAAACAATGAAATTATAACACTTAATATAACAGCAATATTTATGGATTTTTCGAAATTTATATTTTGAAATAACCATATCAGGAAAATTCTCCCCCCATCAAGGGGGAATGCAGGAAGTAAGTTAAATAATGCAATGGAAATTTGTTTAGACGCAAATAGGTTGAAAAATTCACCCCATAAATGCAATTTTTCTTTTAATGCAAAAAAGAATAAAAAACAAATAAAATTTCCAAAAGGACCTGCAATACTTAATATCACTTCTTCTTGATAGGAAATATTTTTTATCTTTTCTAATTTTATTTTGCCTCCTATAGGCAGGAAAATTATCTCATTAACCCTTAACATCAAAGTATTAACAGCAATAATATGACTCAATTCGTGCACTGTAAGGGCTAATATCAAAGCATAAAATTCCTTTGCATAGGGACTAAAAAGGGATATTACGATAAAAATCAAAAATAAGTAAGAGATTTTAAGGCTGGCACCTTTTATTTTAATTATAATCCCTACATCTTGAAGCTGCATTACTCACACCCTTCTTTAATTAATAATTTAGCCATTTTAAGGGATCTTGTGGTTCATTGTCTTTCCATACCTCAAAATGAAGATGGGGTTCTTCTGCCATTCCAGTTTTCCCTACAGAACCAATAATTTGTCCTTTTTTAACTTTGTCCTTTGTTTTCACATACACGTCCTTTAAGTGTGCATATAAAGTAATCATATTCCCTTCATGGGCTATTTTTACATAATTACCCAATTCAGCATCACTTCCAACAAAAATTACCTCTCCATCTAAAACTGCATGTACTGGCGTACCTTCCGTCTGATTTATATCAATACCGTTGTGTGGCTTTAAAACCTTTTTAATGGGGTGGATTCTTAGTCCAAAACCTGAAGTAATTTTCCCATTTATAACAGGCTGTGCAAAAAGGGTTATATTGCTATTAGAGATAATTTCTTTCTTAAATAAATCTTTAAAATTTTTTACCTCTTTAAAGGTTTGAACTACTTTTGTCAAATCATTGATGTCAATTTTTTTTAAACTCCATTCGTAATCCGCATAATATTTAGTTTTAGATAGTATACTGTATTTAAAAGGCAAATTAAATTTGCTCAGTAAAAGCAAAAAAACAAGTATTGTTATAACTAATAATATTTGCCTTATATTAATAAGTTGTTGTAAAAATCTCTTTTGAGGTTTTTCCCACATTTTAAAGACCTCCTAATGATAAAGCTCTTATATATATCTATTTATGCTCAAATAAATTTATTACAAATAAAAATAGCAGGTATATAACCTGCTTAGAAGAGTATCTTCTGTCTTCTCATTCCCACATTTAACACAAGGCCTAACGCCATCATATTCATCAGTAAAGAGCTCCCGCCGTAGCTTACAAAAGGAAGTGGAATTCCTGTAACAGGCATCAGTCCCAAGGTCATTCCAACATTTACAAGCATTTGAAAGGTCCACATAGATGCAACCCCTGTAGCAATAAAAGTTCCCAATGTGTCTTTTGATTTTAAAGCAATTTGAAGCACATTGTATATCAAAAGCACAAAAAGCACCAACAATAATATGCTCCCTATAAATCCCATTTCTTCACCTATTACGGCAAAAATAAAATCTGTGTGCTGTTCGGGAATAAAATCCAATTGATTTTGAGTACCGTGAAAAAGACCTTTCCCTAATATCCTACCAGAGCCTATAGCAATTTTAGATTGAATTACATGATAGCCTGCTCCAAGAGGATCAAGGTTGGGGTTTAAAAAAACAAGAATCCTTTTTCTTTGATAATCATGCAAAAATTCCCATAAAACTGGCATTGATAGTATTCCAGCTCCAATAACGCCAAAAAATAACTTCAAATTTATACCGGATACAAAAACAAGACTGAACATAATAGCTAAAAGTACCAATGAAGTGCCCAAATCAGGCTGTTTCAAAATAAGAAGCAAAGGAATGCCCACATGAATAAAAACATATATCAAATCTTTTAAATTTTTTACCCCTTTTGTTTTTTCCAAATGCTTAGATAGGGAAATTATCAAGGCTAATTTTGCAAATTCTGAAGGTTGCAAAGAAAACGGCCCTATGGGGATCCACCTTTGAGCACCCATTGTGGTTTTACCTACAGCATATACCAAGATAAGCATTAAAATATTAGCAATATATATATATATTGAAAAGGATGCAATGGTGTTGTAATCAATTAATAGTATAAATATCATTGCCAATAAACCAATTATGAACCATACTGCCTGCATTATTGTATAATGTAATGTTCCTTCAGGTTTGTTAGCATGAGAAGCACTCGCTATTGCTAAAAGGCTTATTAAAAAAATAAACAGCACAATAATAATCATTTTAAAATTTAAATTTTTTACAAGCCTCAACCTCATAATTAAAAGCCCCCCGAAAAATTCGATAATCATTATACCATAAAATAAAGCATCAAATAAGGGGGCTTTAACGATTTTTTAAAAGGCATATTTTGTAAGATTAAACCCTGGCAATGTTTTTGATTCTCTTGATAGGTATATTCGCAACAAGAGCCGGAACTGTGGTATCTTCTTCCTCTTCATCCTTTTTTATTCTTGTAAGTTTTACTTCCATTCCCTCTTCTTCAACTTCAATATAATCAGAGATAAGGTTTATAAGCTGGCTCTTTATCATTTCCAAAAACTTAGGTGAAACATTGGCCCTGTCATGTACCAGGATTAATTTCAATCTTTCTTTCGCAATTTCTTTACTTGCCACATCCTCTTTTGAAAAAAGTTTAAAAAAATCCATGGTATATCCCCCTTTATCTTTTTGATCTAAATCCGAAAAACATCTTAATTTTTTCAAACAATGTAGGTTCTACATCAAGAGACATTAAAGGAACGTCTTCCCCTTCTATTCTTCTTGTAATATTTCTATATGCCTGGCCGGCTCTTGACATTTCATCAACTACTGCAGGCTCTCCTCTGTTTGTTGATATTACTATTTTCTCATCTTCAGGAATTACACCTAAAAGGCCAATTGCCAAAATATCCAAAATATCGTTTATATCCATCATATCCCCTTTTTTGACCATGTCTGGCCTTATTCTGTTGATTATCAATTTGGGTTCTTCAAATCCTGCTGCTTCTAATAAGCCAATGACCCTATCTGCATCTCTAACTGCAGAAACCTCCGGAGTAGTGATGACAAAAGCCTTCTCTGCCCCAGCAATGGCATTTTTAAACCCTTGTTCAATGCCTGCAGGTGAATCTATCAATACATAGTCAAAATCTTCTTTTAGTTGTTCGCACAGCTTTTTCATCTGGTCAGGGCTTACAGCAGTTTTATCCTTGGTTTGAGCTGCAGGAAGTAAGTATAAATTATCAAAACGCTTGTCCCTTATAAGTGCCTGCTTTAATCGGCATTCACCATTCACCACATCAACTATATCGTAAACAATCCTGTTTTCCAATCCCATAACTACATCTAAGTTTCTTAATCCTATATCCGTGTCGATCATTACAACCCTTTTTCTCATAAAATGCGCAAGTCCTGTCCCAATATTTGCGGTAGCTGTAGTTTTACCTACACCACCTTTTCCTGATGTAATCACTATTACCTGACCCATTGATTCCCCTCCTGATTCGATTTATTATTTTCCAAAACACTGTAATACGGCTCAATAATAATCATATCATCTTTCAACCGTGCCACTTCAGGTACCTTTGAGGTCTCATGTTTCCCATCTGGAGGCCTTGCAATCACATCTGCAATGCGGAGCTGAGTAGGAAGTAACCTGTGTGCAGCAACTATAGCTGATTTATTTCCTTTAAAACCTGCATGGGCAAGCCCTCTTAAAGCACCTAATACAATAATATCTCCTCCCGCCAAGACCTCGCTCCCGGGATTAACATCACCCAATATTACAATGTTTCCGCCGTAAATTACCTTCTGTCCTGAACGGATGGTTTTTTTTAGATAAAGGGTGGTTGTAGTAAAATGAGTAGGCAAAGGGACAGCCTTTAACATTGCGTCCTTTTTAAGACTTATTCCAAAATTACCCAAGAGTCTCTCTAAATCCTCCATCTCTTTTTTTTCTAAAACCCCTTCTTTAATGAAAATTTTAGCCTTAGCTCCTTTGAAAAATTCGCCATTTTTTTTTAATTTTTCATATATTACATTTTTTACTTTTTCAAATTCCGTATTTTTGTATAAAATTATTGTAAGGCCATCTTTTGTCCCTTTTATTGCCACCGGCTCTCGATTCATTTTTTCCCCTCCGAACTCAAGGAACATCTTTTTATCAATATTCTTCAAAAAAATTCTAATTCCTTCTTTTTAATATAAAAAAAGCCAGAATCTGTAAAGATTCTGGCTTATGGTTGAACCATCCCCCTTTGATTTAAGGTGATATCTTGAGTATTTTCCCCTGAAGCTTTATCCTTATTCAAATGAAAATACTGTTCTAATATTGCTCTTGCTACTGGACCACCGGTACTTCCTCCAGAACCTGCCTGTTCTATAAAAACCACTACAGCAATTTGAGGATCATCTAAAGGTGCAAAAGCCACAAACCAACCATGGGGAGCTTTTTTAAGATCCCATTGGGCAGTACCTGTTTTTGCAGCTATGGTTATAGGAAAATCAGAAAATACCCCATAAGCGGTACCTCCCGGTGAGACAACGCCTTTCATACCTTCTTTCACAATTTCAAAGGTCTTTTTCGATACGCTAACCCTACCCGCCACTTCCGGTTTACTTTCAAAAACCGTCTTGCCCTCTGCATCAATAATAGATTTTATCAGATGAGGTCTCATCCAATAACCTTCATTCGCAATTGCAGCAATATAATCTGCTATCTGAAGTGGGGTGTACTGATGGTAACCTTGTCCTATAGCAGCGTCCAAGGTTTCTGCTGGATACCAAATTTTATCCTCCGCCTTTTTAAAGGTTTTTTCCTTATATTCCCTGCTTGCTACAGTTCCTGCCTTTTCCCCCGGAAGTTCTATACCCGTAACTTGCCCTAAGCCAAACATCCTTGCATATTTTTCCAGTAAATCGATTCCCATTCTTCTACCCATCTCAAAAAAATAAATATTGCAGGACTGAGCTATAGCCTTTACCATGTTTACGATACCGTGTCCACCCGGTTTCCAGTCCTTTTTGGGCAATATGGTCCAGTAAACTCCTTTATCATATATGGTCTCTTTTTCATTTGTAATATTATTTTCAAGGGCTGCAATAGCTGTAATCATTTTAAAGACCGAGCCGGGAGGATAGGTTTCAGAAATCGCAATGTTAACCATAGGTTTTAATGGATTATTGGAAAGTTCTTCCCACTCCTTAGCAGTAAGACCCCTTGCAAACATATTTGGATCAAAGCTTGGAACACTTGCCATCGCTAAAATTTCGCCTGTTTTTACATCCAAAACAACAACAGCTCCTCTTTTTGCATTAGGAAAAGGCTTGACTTTATCTGTTTGCAGTTTTATCAATTGTTCCTGCAACGCTTTTTCAGCAACTCTCTGCAATTCAGAGTCTATTGTCAATACAACCGTGTCACCGGCAATCGGTTGAATTTCTCCTAAAACTTTAATGGGTTTTCCAAATGCATTTACTTCTACCTGTTTTCCACCATCTATTCCCTTTAAATACGGCTCTAACACCTTTTCAAGCCCCATTTTCCCTACCAAATCTCCAGCTCTATAACCCTTGTCTTTAAGGGCTTCAAGTTCGTTCTTGCTTATTTCCCCTACATACCCAAATATATGAGCAGCTTCACTGCCGAATATATAATTCCTAATGGGTTCAACCTCAATGACAACTCCGGGCAGCCTTTTTTCTTCTATTTTAGCAACTGTTTCAAAATCCACATTGGTCTTCAATCGAACAGGCATATACTTTTTATAACCTAAATCTCGAATTTTATTTTTAAAAATATTAAAACTATAGGATATAAGAAGATTGGTTCCCGGTTTTATATTACTATCAAAGTACAACTTCCCTTTTTCAACTTCTATTTTTAAAGGCAAAATTTTAGCACCGGAACCGTCTTCAATAACATTTATGTCTTTTTCATCAATTCTGCCATCAGAATTGGAATCAACAAGGGGAAGTTTATCTAAAACCACCTCGTTTTTTTCATTAACAGTATACCGCTCATTCACCACATGGGTAACTAAAGGCATGTTTAGGATTTGACTGAGCTCTTTAAATACTTCATCCTGTTCTTCTTCAGAGGAATTTACATTCATATAAGAAACTGTAAAACTCGGCCTATTGTTCACCATTATACGCCCATTTCTGTCTTTAAAAACCCCTCTCGGAGCAGTAATTGGTATTATCCTTATTCTATTCTCTTCTGCCATTTTTTCGTAATCAGAACCTTTAACAATCTGAAGGACAAAAAGCCCGCTGCTTAAAAACATGAAAACAAAAAGTAAAACCCATGTCATAACATGCAAACGTTTTTCTATCTTCCTTAAATTCTTATTCTTTATACTTACCACCTTTACTCCCCTCTAATAATTAAAAAGTATTACAACCCATCAGTATTTAACATTAAAATAGTAATCGAAAAAATGTTCTATTTTATACACAAGATTATACACTAATGGTGAAAAAATTGCATTAACAATTGCTGTATAAACAAAAAACAAAACGATATTTCTGGGTTCAAAAAAGGGAATAAACATAAAATTAACTATTAAATAAAGTAAATTATAAATTAAGGTTCCGGTAAAAATAAAGGCAATAGTAAACAAAACAGGACCTTTAAAAAGATTTTTGGTCCCCCAACCGGTGATATAGCAAGTAAGAAATTTTGTTAAAGAGTTTAGACCTATAAACCTACCGTATATTATATCTTCAATAATGCCCCCTGCAAGGCCATATAAAGACCCCCTTTCTGGACCTTTAATTATAGAAATACTAAGCAACATTATCAAAAAAAAATCAGGATTTACCCCGCCTATTTTGATATAAGGACTGATTGTGGATTGAAAAATAATTAGAAAACTCATAATTATTATATAAAATATGAATCTCAATTATTTTCACTCCCTATAAGTATAATTTTTAATGACAAAAACATATTCTAATTTATTGAAATCAACGGCGGGTTTTACTATAGCATATTTCATTAAATTATCCGACTCTTTTTTTACTTCTACTACTTCGCCAATAACTATCCCCTTTGGGACGATTCCTCCTATTCCAGAGGAAATAACAACATCTCCCTTAACGATTGATGCATCCACAGGTAAATACACCATTTTTATATAACCGGGCGGTGCGGGTGATACACTTCCCTTTACAATGCCGTTATCCCTTGTTCTCTGAATCATTGCACTAATTGAACTTCTATTATCTGTTATAATGAGCACCTTTGCCCAATTTTTTCCCACATCCACAGTATAGCCTACAAGCCCATCTTCAGAAATTACAGCCATATTCTTATAAACACCGCTATTAGTACCTTTATCAATTATCACAATATTCGACCAGTTTCCAGGGTCTCTGCCTATTACTTCAGCCGCTTCTAAATCAAAATCATAAGTTTTTTGTTTTAGGTCCAACATTCTTCGCAATTTCTCATTTTCTGTTTTTAATTCATAGTATATTTTTTGATACGGACTCAGTTCTTCTATTTTCTTCTTTAAAATCTCATTTTGACTTTTTAAATAAAAAATATCTTTGACGGAAGCAACCTTATTTGCAATAAAATTTACAATTGTGCTAAAAAAATCGTGAATAGGAGAAAAGACGGCCAAAAACGGCCGTTCTATGCTATTAAAAATATTTTCATTTACAGAAGTAAATCGGTATGCCAAAATAAGGGCAATAATTACCAACAATACATACCAAAATTGTCCTTCCCTTAAAAGGCGAAACAAAAAAATCACACCCTTTACCCTTATCTTTTGGGCGTAACAAGGACGCGCTTCAAAAGATCAATCTCTTCTAATACCTTACCCGTTCCCAATGCAACACAGTCAAGGGGATTTTCCGCCACATGTACTGGCATGCCCGTTTCCTCATTAACCAATTTATCCAATCCATAAAGCAATGATCCTCCTCCCGTCATGACTATACCTCTATCCATAATATCAGCTGCTAATTCGGGAGGTGTTTTTTCTAAGGTAACTTTAATTGCTTCAATTATACTGTTTACGGGCTCCTTTAATGCTTCCCTTATTTCCTTTGATGTAACCGTAATTGTCTTGGGAAGACCAGTTATCAAGTCCCTACCTTTAACCTCTAAAGATTCTTCCTCAGGTTTTGGATAAGCAGACCCTATTTTAATTTTAATGTCTTCCGCAGTCCTTTCACCAATCATAAGGTTGTACTCTTTTTTAATATAATTTACAATTGATTCATCCATTTCGTCACCGCCTATTCGAATGGAGCGACTTGTAACTATTCCTCCTAAGGAAATTATTGCCACTTCAGTGGTGCCTCCTCCGATATCTACAACCATATTACCCGTCGGTTCATGGACCTCAAGCCCTGCTCCTATTGCTGCAGCCATAGGTTCTTCAATTAGATAAGCTTCGCGTGCTCCAGCCTGTAAAGTAGCATCTATTACCGCCCTCTTTTCTACTTCTGTTACTCCAGAAGGAATGCCTACTACGACTCTCGGTTTTACTACTCCTTTTGCCTTTAAAGCTTTTGAAATAAAGTGCTTTAGCATAGCTTGAGTCACATCAAAATCCGCTATAACACCATCTTTCAAAGGCCTGATAGCTACAATGTTCCCGGGGGTTCTCCCTATCATCTGTTTTGCTTCTTCCCCTACCGCTAAAATAGCACCGGTGTCCCTTTGAATAGCAACAACAGATGGTTCCCTTAAAACAATGCCCTTTCCCCTCACATGTACCAATGTGTTCGCCGTTCCTAAATCTATTCCAATATCCTTTGAAAATGCTTTAATAAATGGAAACATTCCTATTGTCTCCTTTCTGGTAATTCTTAATCTAACAATGCATTCTCTTTAAAGCTAAAAGAAGTATTGCCAATTATTACATGGTCTAAAACGTATATCCCCAATAATTTTCCTGCTTCAGAAAGCCTCTTGGTCAAAACCAAGTCTTCTTTACTGGGGTATGGATCTCCGCTGGGATGATTATGCACCAATATAATCGATGAACTGCTCCTTTTTATAGCAGGTTTGAAAACTTCCCGCGGATGTACAATAGAAGCATCTACGGTACCTATGGATATGTCCTCTATAGAAATTACTTTATTTTTCGTATCCAATAAGATGACCTTGAAATGTTCCTTTTCAAGCAATCGCATTTCCTCTCTTAATAAATTATCTATATCTTTGGGAGAGGTTATAATGATATTTTTTTTCCCAAAATTAGAGGCAATCCTTCGTCCCAATTCCACTGCTGCTTTTATTTTAACCGCTTTGGCACTGCCTATGCCGCGGTTATTTGCAAGTTCTTCTAAACTTGCTTTATATATATATTCAAGGCCGCTTTTACCTCCATCACCCTTTAACAATCTTTGGGCAAGTAAAAGTGCAGATTCCGATTTTGTACCTGTCCCTAAAATTAAAGCTATAAGTTCAGCATCATTCAACGCTTCTGCTCCTAAAGCCCACATCCTTTCCCGTGGTCTTTGTTCCTCAGGGAGATCTTTTATTTTTATTGTCTTCACTTAATACCTCCTTTAGTTTAATTAAAATATATATATATTAAATTTCTTTAACAATTTTACCAGCCTATATATTGGTAGTCCTACAACATTGTAATAGCATCCTTCAATTTTTTCTATAAAAACAGCTCCTTTACCCTGAATCGCATAAGCTCCTGCTTTATCCATGGGCTCGCCGGTTTCTACATATTTCATAGCTTCTTCGGTCGAAATTCTTCTAAACTTTACCTTAGTCTCTTCCACATCGGAAAAAAGCTGTTTATTATCGGAATCCATTACAGCTACTCCGCTGAAAACCTTATGCCACTTACCGCTCAATAGTAAAAGCATATTTAAAGCTTCCTCTTTAGATTTCGGTTTTCCTAAAATTTTACCTTCCAACACAACAACAGTGTCTGCCCCTACCACTATGCTATTCTTTACCTTCAAAGAAGCGTTTAAAACTTTTTCTTTTGCAAGCCTTTCTACCAATTCTTGTGGTGTTAAGTCTTTAAAAACCTCTTCTTCAATATCAGCCGGAACCACTTCAAAGGTTAATCCAATTTGTTTTAATAATTCAATCCTCCTTGGAGAAGAAGAAGCAAGCACTATTTTTTTATCCATAAAGACTACATCCTTTGATATATTATCAACGCAAAAATAATACCAATAACACCAGCAAGATTTAAATTAAGGGAAAAACCAAAGGTTAAATTAAACACACCAAGTTCAAGTTTAGCAGGGCTCAATCCCATTCTTACACCATACGAAAGTAGTGGTAGCTTGCTTTTTAAGGTTTCTCCAACCACATTACCGCAAATAGCTCCAACTATTAATATTATTACCAAAAGCAATACATTTCGATTACTTTTTTTCATTTTTTCTTTCACCTCAAAATTTTCTGTTATGTCAAATTAAAGTATCAAAAATTATATACCAATAGCCTATAAAACATTGAAACTAAAATTTTTTTAGAAAAAAGAAGGATTCCCCCCTCTTGGTGTCGTAGGTAGTAGTTGCCAAAAACAAATACCATCAACCCCAAAA
>Ga0207430_10120_pt1 | contig 35591 bp, 33 predicted proteins | sample YelNatsi3bottle8_FD_187544 | JGI IMG/M metagenome (GOLD analysis project Ga0207430, IMG submission 187544) | Hot spring thermophilic microbial communities from Obsidian Pool, Yellowstone National Park, USA - site 3 bottle 8 (SPAdes) (version 2) | ecosystem: Environmental > Aquatic > Thermal...
TTTGTTGATTGTTAGCATACTTATCCTCCTTTATTACTTCGTATATTATTATATTTCGACATAAAAAAAGAGAATCCTTTTTTTGTGATGGATTCTCTTTTTAAAATTATACTTTGTCAACAATCTGAAGCAGGCTAAAGCCTGCTTTATCTTTCCCCTTTTGTATAGGGTATACCATCTGCTGCTGGAGGAGTTGTCTTTCCAACAAATCCTGCAAGCATAAGCATTGTTAACACATATGGGAATGAATAATAAACTTCATCTGGAACTTTCCATCCAAAACCTTGTGCTACTATTCTAAAAGCTTCTGCAAATCCAAACAATAAACTTGCCGCTAAAGCACCAAATGGCTTCCAATTTCCAAAAATCATAGCCGCTAAAGCTATAAATCCTTTACCGCTTACCATACCTTCTCTAAAGAGGTTTGTTGCTCCAAGAGAAAGAGAAGCTCCACCTAATCCAGCAAAAGCACCTGAAAGTAAAACACATAAATATCTTATCTTATATACATTTATACCTAAAGTATCTGCAGCCTTTGGATGTTCTCCAACAGATCTTATTCTAAGCCCAAGTGGTGTATAATATAGCATTAAATGAAGCAATATAGCAAGAATAAAAGCAATAAACACAAACCAATTTAATTCAGCTAGTAAATTTCCAATAAGTGGAATACTCTTGAAGAATTCTTTTGGATAACTAAGCTGAGTTACTCCATCCGTTTGCCCTTCCCTTGCAAATATTTTGAAAAGCAAAAAGCTCATTAACGCAGCAGAAAATATATTTATAGAAACCCCTGATATAGTCTGGTCAGCCCTTAAATTTATACTTAATACAGCATGAATCAAAGCTATTCCCATTCCAGCTAATATAGCAAATAAAATACCTACCCAAGCATTTTGTGTAAGATATGAGCCTAATACTGCAAAAAACGCCCCTGCTATCATTATACCTTCAAGACCTATATTAACAACTCCTGATCTTTCTGAGATAACTCCTCCTAAAGCTGCAAAGATTATTGGAGTTGATAGTCTCAACGTAGCTGCAATTAATGAGACAAACAGTGATATAGTTATACTATGCATTCTTGATTGCCTCCTTTTTCTTCTTTTCTTTAAACCATTTGTATATATAATCGGCAGCTACAAAGATTATTATTATACCTTGGATTATATATACAATTTGCTTTGGTATTCTATATTTTTGTAAAATTCTTGCACTAGAATTTAAACCACCAAATAACAAAGAAGAAAATAAAACTCCTATAGGATGACTTTTAGCTAAAAGTGCAACCGCAATTCCATCAAATCCATAATTAGTAAAACCAACTAACTGGTGAACTTTGTGTATTGTTCCTGCAACATGCACCGCTCCACCTAACCCAGCTATTGCACCTGAAATTACCATAGCTAAAACTATATTTTTCTTTGAATTAATTCCACCATATTCGGCAGCATGTCTGTTTAAACCAACAGCTCTTAGTTCATATCCTATCGTAGTTTTCCAAAGCAGCCAATATATTACAAAAATTAACACTAGCCCTATAAACAAACCGATATTTACTCTTTCTGATGGCCCTAAAAATCTATAAAGCTGTGCCGATTCTAAAATCATCTTTGAAGAAGCTGAACCTTCCCTATGAATAGGTCCCTTTACAAAATAATTTGAAACATTCATAGCAATAAAATTCATCATTATTGTATTAACAACTTCATTTGTTCCTACCTTAGCTTTTAAATATCCAGGAATAGCAGCCCATACTGCACCAAAAATTACTCCACCTAACAAAACTAAAATAACATGAATAAAAGATGGAATTCCCGGTATTAAACCTATAAGAGCAGCTGCTAACATTCCCATAATAAATTGCCCTTCAACCCCTATATTAAAAAGACCTGTTCTAAATGCCACTGAATGTGCAAGTCCTGTAAATATAAGTGGAGTTGTTGCAACTAAAGTTTCTATAAAATTTGCTCTTTTACCAAAGGTTCCTTCCCAAATGGCGGAAAATAATGTTGCTACTCCATCAAAAAAACCTAAGTTTTTTGCCCACATTACAAAAAATACTGCAACAAACAAGCCTAAAACTATAGCAATAAGAGGGAACATCAAAACGTCTATTGCGTTTTGAATATACCTCTTATTAACTGCATTTTTTGTGTTATTGCTTGTCATGTTCTCCCTCCTTCTTTAAAGTTCCACCTGCCATTAATATACCTAATTCCATTTCATTTGTTTTGTCAGCATCTAAGATACCTACTATTTTACCATCATACATAACTGCAATTCTATCCGAAAGCGCCATTACTTCATCTAACTCAAGAGATACCAATAAAACAGCCTTTCCTTTGTCTCTTTCTTCAACCAACCTTTTATGAATATATTCAATAGCTCCAACGTCTAAACCTCTTGTTGGCTGAGTTGCTATTAAAAGGTATGGGTCCTTAGTTATTTCTCTCGCAGCTATAAATTTTTGCTGATTACCACCCGATAAAGCTCCTGCATGGACTTCTTCACTTGGAGTTCTAACATCAAAATCATCTATAAGCTTTTTAGCATACTCCCTAATCTTATTATAATTCATTAATATTCCTTTTGAAAAAGGCTCTTTATCATGCTGTCCTAAAACTGCATTTTCTATAAGTGAAAACTTTAATACTAATCCGTGCTTATGTCTATCTTCTGGAATATTGCTAATTCCTGCTTCAATAATTTCCTTTGGAGTTTTATTTGTTATATCCTGTCCATTTAAAATAACTTTTCCACCAGTTGCTTTTCTAAGTCCTGTTATAACTTCTACAAGTTCAGTTTGACCGTTTCCATCAACTCCTGCAATCCCTAATATTTCACCTGCTCTAACCTCTAAGTTAACTCCTTTTAACTTTGGAAGTTTTCTGTGGTCCAAAGCTTCTAAGTTTTCAATCTTTAAAACAACATCTCCTACTTTTGGAGGATCTTTTTGAACTACAAGATTAACCTTTCTACCAACCATCATCTCTGCTAAAGTATCCATATCAACATCTTTAGTGTTAACAGTATCTATAATCTTTCCTCTTCTTATTATAGTTACTCTATCACTCATATTCATAACTTCTTTTAACTTATGGGTAATTAAAATTATAGATTTACCTTCCTTAACAAGATTTTTCAATATTTGCCCTAATTCTTCTATCTCTTGAGGAGTTAAAACAGCTGTAGGTTCATCGAGTATTAATATCTCTGCTCCTCTATATAAAGCCTTCAATATTTCAACCTTTTGTTGCTGACCTACAGTTATATCTTCAATAATGCTATTTGGGTCAACTTTAAAACCATACTTGTCAGCCAATTCCTTTACATCATTAACTGCTTTTTTATAGTCAATCTTTAATCCAACCTTAGGTTCACTTCCTAGTATTATATTTTCTGCAACAGTAAAGTTATGAACAAGCATAAAATGTTGATGAACCATGCCTATTCCTAAGGCTATTGCATCAGAGGGTCCTTTTATGTCAACTTTTTTACCGTTTACGTATATTTCTCCCTTATCAGGCTGATATAATCCATATAAAATATTCATTAAAGTAGTTTTTCCAGCACCATTTTCACCAAGTAAAACATGGATTTCGCCTTTTCTTAATTCAAAGTTTACATTATCGTTTGCAATAATCCCTGGAAATATTTTGGTGATGCCTCTCATTTCAATAACCTTTTCCACTTATATTCCTCCTTCCATAAGTTTAAAAAAAGCTAGATGCAAAAGCATCTAGCATGCAATCATATTTGTGGTGCTTGGAATGAATCAACTTCTGAAGGCTTGGATGGAACAGTAAACTTACCTTCTATAATAGCTTGCTTATACTTATTAGCAAGATCTATAACTTCCTTTGGAACAGCTGGATTAATAGTTTTTGATATTCCAACACCATCTTCCTTCAATCCAAGCACAATAGTTCCTGGCTTAAATGTTCCTTCTATTGCAGCTTTTGCAGCTGTATATGTTGCAGTATCAACTCTTTTTATCATTGATGCAAGTATAACATCAGCCTTATCTGGAACTAAAACAGCTTGGTCTGAGTCAACACCTATTGCCCATTTTTTCATTTCTTTTGCTGCATTAAATAGTCCAAGCCCAGCACCACCTGCTGCATGATAGATAACATCTGCACCATCATTATACATCTTCTTTGCTATTTCATATCCTAAAGCAACATCACTAAATGTATTTGCATATTGAACTATAACCTTAGCCTTTGGATTTACAGCCTTTACACCTGCTCTAAATCCAGCTTCAAACTTTTCAATAAGTTCAAATTTAATTCCTCCAAGGAAACCAACTATGTTTGTTTTTGTCATTTTCCCTGCAATAACTCCCATTAAGAATGAGCCTTCTTCTTCTTTAAATACGTATGAAGCAACATTTGGAAGATCTACAACAGAGTCAACAATGGCAAATTTCTTATCTGGATTGTTTTGAGCAACAGTTTTTAAAGCATCAGCCATTTTAAATCCAACACCAAATATAAGGTCATTATCAGCAGCAAGTGTAGTTAAGTTTGGTTCATAATCATCTGCTGATTTTGATTCAATTATTTGGGGTTCTATTCCATATTCAGCTTTAATTCTTTCTAAACCAGCTATAGCTGCATCGTTGAAGGACTTGTCACCTTTTCCACCTTCATCTGTTGCAAGTCCTATTCTTATTTGAGGCTTATTGGGTTGTTGAGGTTGTTGTGATTCTTGTTTTGCACATCCTGAAAAAAGACCTACTGTAAGCGTTAAAGTTGCCATTAATGCAATTAACTTTTTCATTCAAGCTCCTCCTTTGCTTATTTTTTGCACTTTTGCAGAATTTTAAAATCCCGCAAATTTTCTTAACATTTCAAATATAAGTTGCATATATAATATTACGACATTTTTTTTAAATAATCAAGTATAATTTTTTGAAATATGTAATAAATTAAAACAATTATAATTAATTTTAAAATTTGAGAATATTTAAAAGGCACCCCTTTTTAGGGTGCCTCAAAATTATTATATTATGCGATAAACCCTTTTGACTTTAATATATTAACCGCCCTTTCATGGTCTTCATCTGAAACTAATATAACAGGACCTGTGCAACCCATTCCACTTTCTGAATATATTCCATTTTTCCAAAGTTCCTTTACAGCATTTTCAAGTTCTAATATATCAACTCCAGAAATTTGAGCTGTAACTACCTTTTTAGGTGGTGCTACAACTTCCTTTTCTTCAACTGCTTGATTTGTCTTTGTTATTCTTGCTAAAATTTCTTTTAATCCAGCTTTATTTGCCTTTTCAAATTCTACCTTTGCAATTTCTAATATATTGTTTTGAGCACATGTTGCACAAAATCTTAATGCTTCACAAACTACTGGTGCACCTGAAGCCCTTGAAATTATGCATATCAATCTATTATATCCTTCTCCTATTCCTGGACCATATCCATAACCTAATGTTTCATAATCTCCCCCTGAGGTGAAGGATGAAAATATTTTAACTAAAAGATTTCCTGTAAGCGAATCCATAACCATAACATCTGAAGAAGCAGTAAGCAAGTCATTTCCTCTCATTATAACTCCGCCATCTGAACGTATTGACTCTGCAAAGTTAATATCATAACCATTTTCCTTTAACTCCCTTAAAGCCTTTTCAACTTGCCTTGCTCCTTCAACATTTAATATACCAATTGTAGGATTTTTAATGCCACAAGCCTTTGCAGTTATAATACCATAAATTGCATTTTTTATCATTCCTTCAACTCTATTTGTTGAAGATGTCCCTGTAGTAGTTGCAAGGATTAACTCCCTTCCTCTTCCTGGAGTTATAACCCTACCTACTGTTGAAACACCAATTGGAAAATTATAATGCTGAGTTACACAACCTTGAATCTCTCCTTTATCTAAAAGCTCTTCCATTAGTTTATGCCCTTCCCCATCATTTGCAACTTCATATATAGTTAAACTTGTATCTACCCTTGGACCTATTAAAACAACCTCAAAATCATTATACTTTCTTGTAGCCAACTCTGCTGCCTTTACAAGCTCTTCAACTCCATGTTCACTTCCAAAGGTAGTTAAACCTATTTTTACTTTCTTGCCAAAATTTCCACTTTTTATCGCATCTGCTATTTCATTAAAAACTTCCCCTATAAGCTTTTTAACGTTTTCGTTAGTCATATTATCACCTCTTATTTTTGAAGTAGATATGAGGCAAATTCCTTCATAGCTTCTGCAACCATATTCTTAACTTCTTCTTTAGATATACCTTTTTCTTCCTTCTTTCCTGGATTCTTTTCTACAACGAATGATACACCATCAAATAAGTTAGTCATTCTTGCAAGGAATAAGCTACCCTTTCCTACAACCATAAATCTATTCATGCTACCATTTAATATTTTTTCAACACCATAGCCTATTATAGGAACTCCTGAAGGAACATGTCCTTGTGTTGGAGCATATCCAACATAACCACAATTCTTTGCAAATTCAGCCATCTTAGCTTTTTCAATTTGACCTTTCATAACAGCAAGGGCTGCAATCATCTTGTAGTTTGAAGCTGGAACGTCGCCTGCACCTGCTGTTTCTGTTGCATCTGGATTTTGCATTTCTGTTGAATATTTATCAATATCAGTAAGCTTTAATCCTAACTTTTCAAGCGGTTTTGCAACAATAGCTTCCATAACAGCTTGTGGAGTTGCTCCAGAACCTATGTTATGCTTTCCTATAGCATCTGTTCTTATTATTGGATGTATACCATCGTTTTCTGATACTAAAACAGCAAAACCACCTAAAACATCTTCAACAATTGGATATCCTTTTTTAACATGGTCCTTTCCATTCATTCCAAGCTTTGCAGTAGCCCCACCACCAACAACAATTACATTTTTAAATACTCCTGCTTGAACTAAGCTTGCTGCATTTATAAGAGCATGAGTAGGTCCTGCACAGAAACCTCTAACGTCGCATCCTGTTGCATTCTTTAATCCAACAACTTCTCCTATGGCTTTTGCAAAATTTCCTCCACCTCTTTGATTCATGTCACCACAGGCTTCTTCTGAACATTCAATTATGTAATCTATTTCATCTTTATTAATTCCTAACTTATCAATTAAATGTAATACCGCTAAAACACCAGAGGCTTTAACTGCAAGATTTTCTGTAATAACATGAGCTGATAAATTTTTATCAAACTCATGGGCCCTTTTTACACAACCAACCAATTTTCCATTCATATAAAGTCCTTCTGCAACACCAGAATCTACTAATTTTTCAACTTCACTTAAATCAATTCCTTCACCAAGCTTGCCTATATAATCCTTTAAAAGCTTATGCTGTTCAAATTTTGTCTTAACATTATTTGTAAATTCCTTTTCAAGCTTTACTAAATCAAAAGCATCACTAACTTTCATAAGCCCATAAAACTCATCTTGAGGCATTATCTCGCCAAATTTTCCAAATCTAGTTGCTCCTTCTAATTTATGATTAAACCATGGCCTTGGTAACTTAGCTAATTCTTCAGGATCAAAATTTCCTATATATGTTTGTGTTACTGGATATGCCACAACGTCTTCATAAGGTCTTAGATGTTCAACAACCTTTTTTAAATATTCTGAATCTGGATTTATTTCTCTTTCTAAAGTTTGTGTTGTTCCATTATGAATAACCATATCAGGAGTATGAACTAATATATAACTTGCACCTTTTAATACTGGAAACATAATAACACCTCCATTAAAATTTTAGGTCGGGGTTTAGGGATAACCCCTTTAAATCCCGACCCTTAATGTTAGTCTTCAAAAACAGTTTGTTCTTGTATTTCAGTTTGTAGCGCCTTAAGTGCCTTTTCAACAAGCTTTCTTCTTAGTGCTTTTTCTTCTTCTTTTGATAATGCCGGATTTCCAAGTGGATGTGGTATAGCAACTGTTGGAACTATTCTGTTTGCACCAACAGTTTTTGAAATAGGAACTATAGTACACATGTGAACTACAGGAATTCCAGCTCTTTCAATTTCTTTTACCATCGTTGCACCGCAACGTGTACAAGTACCTCAAGTAGAAGTTAGAATTACAGCTTGAACACCATCTGCAATAAGTTCTTTTGCAATTTCTTGTCCAAATTTTGCAGCATTTTTAACTGAAGTTCCATTACCAACTGTTGCATAGTAATATCTGTGTAATGAACCTATCTTTCCTTCTTTTTCAAGTTCTCTTAATACATCCACAGGTAATACTCTATCTGGATCTTGATTTGCATATACTGGGTCATATCCTCCATGAGCAGTTTCAAAGGTTTCTGAAGTTAAATCATATACTCCCTCAATATCATATTTTCCAAATTTGCTAGCACTTGAGCTTTCAATTCTATCTGGATTTCCTTTTGGAACAATTCCACCAGATGTTACTAAAGCTATTTTAGCTTTTGTAATATCTTTAATAGCTGGGTTTGGAGCTACTCTATCAAAAATTGGCATTTTAAATTCTGTTTCGAAAGGTTCACCTTTTATCTTTTTAATTAGCATATCTACTGCTCTCTTTGAACCTCTTTCGCTTGCAAAATAATTCTTTCTAATTCCTCTTTCTATGTATCCTTCTTGATCTGGTGTTCCTATTTCTTCACCTTTTGCAAGCTTTAAAGCAAGAGCTGCCATCTTTGGAACAGCTTCTCTCATTCCTGCTGCGTTGTCTTTAGTAGAAATTATATAAATATCCTTTTTATATAAATCAACACCTGGATTTTCAATATACATTCCTGTAACAACAGGAATGCCAAGTTCATCCTTTACAGCTTTTGCTATTGTAGCACAAGCTGTTCCATATCTTCCTGCATTAAAAGCAGGTCCTGCTATAAATATATCTGGATTATACTTTTTAACCATTTCAATTATTTGTTTTAAAGCATCTTGTGTATTTTCTGCAAAATATGAGTCTCCACAAATCACAGTTGCAACTATTTGAGCCTCACCTTTAAAAGCATTGTTAAATGCCATACCAGGTCCTACAAAACCTTCTCTAACTTCTGGTGGAATATGCGCCTTTTCTTCTCCACCTATATTAGCAAAGAATTGATTTAGATAATGAACAACTTTAAACAAGATCTTTCCCTCCTTTCAGCCATCAAATCAGTCCTTGAACTGACTATACTGCTCCCTTATGCTGCTAACTTCTTTACTTATAGCATCAACATCAAGAACCATTTCCATCATACCACATTGTTCTTCATAAACTGCAGGATCACACTCTGCTTTTATAACAGGCTCAAGAATGTGGTAAACCCTAAGACCTAATGAAACGCCTGCTAATGGTCCTGCATAAGTTGGGTCTCCAGCAGTTACAGTTTCAGCTGAAAGTCCTGCTGATTCTGCTTCTGAAGTTCCTAAAAGAACAACTATATTTTCTGCACCATATTGCTCAGTTAAATCTTTAACTCTTTGTTGGATCTCCAGATCCATCGCACCTGCAGCTGTTCAAACAAAACATTCAGTTGAAGTAAATACAACTTCTGCACCTGCACTCTTTGCACATTCTTCAATAGCTGGTCCTGGAATTCCGTCTCTATCACCTATAGCAATAACTTTTCTGCCCTTTAATATCATGACTTATTCCTCCTTTTTAATATGTTTTTGCAGATAAATATCCAAATCCAACTTCACTTGTTGCACCAGTTATAACTTGTATTTCAGCTTCAATTGAACCATCTGGTCTTAATGAACCTGCAAAACCACCTGCTATAACATCAGCAGCCTCTGGATGACCAATAACTTTTTTCATTGGTGGTAATACGATTATTTCATTCGCATTTCCTGCAGTAACTACAGCATCTGCCTTTGGAGTAGAATCAGCAAGGGATTGTGATGAACCATCTCTTCCTGCATATTCATCTGTAACAAGAACCGTCTTAATTCCTTTTTCCTCAATCTTGTAGCAGTTCATAACAAGGTCTGCATCTGGATTACCAAAACCTTCTTCTGAAATTATAACTGCGTCTGCTCCTAAAAACTCAACAAGTTTAGCTGTATAATTTGATGATCTTTCTTTATCAGCAAGATAAACATTTTCATTTGTTATAACGCATCCTAAGAAATTAATATCTTTTCCATGTCTTTCATATAAATCTTCTATGATAGGATTATTCATATGAACATATGTTGGGTTTTTGTCACAAGCTGAAACACAGTTTCCGCTTATAATTGCACCATCAAATACTTCAGTTGGATATATAAAAGTTGGAATAATCTTCTTAGCATCAACTCCATATACATAAGTATCATGTAAAAGTCCTTGGCTTTGTAACATATAAACATATATTACCTTTGGAAGATTTGGATATTGTGCAACTTGTTGTAAAAGTGGCAATGTTTCATAAACTTTTATTTCATCTGGTGTAACATCTTTACCTGCTTTTCCTAAATATGCTGCAGCCTTTAATCCAACCATTCTTACTGCTTCTTCATGTTCATGCTGTGGTAAATTATCTACTGGCTCACAAATCATAACTATGTTATGGGTCTTTGAGAAAGGAGTATATTTTGCTCCTTCTCCTGACATATCAATTATACCTTCTTGGAATCCAACAATTTTTCCAGTTGTAACTACAGCAGTTCCCTTTAAAACATGAGTTCTACCTGAACCTACTGTATCAACCTTTGAAATAAAACCTGGGAAAATTCCTCCTGGTCCTTCAACCTTTACTCTTGGTTCAATAACATCCTTAACAGGAATAATTCTTACTTCTTCACCAGGATGTGCAAGTTCTACATCAATGGATTTTAATCTTTCATCTCCACCAACTTCTTTTAAAAGCTCTTCTTTGTTAATGTAAAGAACACCATTTTCCACCTTAGTTTGTGGGCCAAATTGAACATCTTTAATATAAATTTTTCCTAATTCGAGGCGCAAAGCCTTCACCTCCTTTAATTTTTGAACACTTCAAAGATTCTGACACTTTATATCAACCTAGCTTAAAGCTAGGTCGTAAACTTACTTATAAAATCTTTTTATCATCTCTTCAATATCTGCAGCTGAATGAATTTTATCTGGTGTTAAAACTTCTGCCTTTTCGCCATTTACATACATTATCATTGTTGGAAGTCCTAAAACTTTTTGAGCTATTGCAAGTCTTCTATTTTGGCTTGTATTCAAGCTACAAAACTTAATCTTATCTCCATACATTTCTTCAAATTTATGAATATCTGGCATAAGTTGTTTACACTTTTCACATTTATCTCCCCAAAAATCAACAAACACAGGTTTTTCTGTATAATTTAAAACTTCAGCTTCAAAATTATCCTTGTTTACTTCTATCATAGCTTTCCCTCCTATTTATTGAACTTTTCATTTATATATTCTTCTGCAGCAATAGCAGCAATAGCACCATCTGCAGCTGCAGTAACAACCTGTCTTAACTTCTTTACTCTAACATCTCCAGCAGCAAATACGCCTTCAACATTAGTTCTCATCTCATCATCTGTTGGTATGTATCCCTTTTCATCAAGAGCTATTTTCCCCTCAAATATCTTTGTTAATGGATCAAGGCCTACAAATACAAATACTCCATTTACAGGAAGTTCTGATATTTCTCCAGTTTGAAGATTTCTAATAACTAAACCTTCTAATATTTCTTCTCCTTTTGCCTCTTCAACTACACTGTTTAATATAAATTTTATCTTTGGATGATTCATTGCCTTTTCAACTAAATATTTAGCTGCTCTAAATGTATCTCTTCTATGTATTACTGTTACGCTTTCAGCAAACTTTGTTAGATATAAAGCCTCTGTAATCGCTGAATCCCCACCACCAATTACTGCAACATCCAACCCTTCAAAGAAATCCGCATCACAAGTTGCACAATATGAAACTCCTCTTCCTCTAAACTCAAGCTCTCCTTTAAAACCTGCAAGTCTTGGAGCAGCTCCCGTTGCAATTATAACCGCCTTAGCATGATATTCGCCTTCTTTTCCTTTAACAACTTTTATATCCTTAGAAAAATCAACATCTACTACTTCATCATAAACAAACTTTGTTCCAAACTCTTCTGCTTGTTTTCTCATCCTCTCAGTTAAAGCTGGACCTGTACAGTTTTCTATTGAACCCGGATAATTTTCAAGTTCTGATGTCGTTGCAGCTTGGCCTCCAAAAACCCCTTTTTCAATAACTAAAACATCAAGCTTTGATCTTGAACCATAAAGCCCTGCGGATAGACCAGCTGGTCCACCTCCAATTATTACAATATCATATACATGATTTGACATAATATCACTCCTTATCTATTTAATGCATTATATATTAAATCAAAATCAATTACTCTAAAATCTTCAAGAACATTTTCAGGCCATTTTCTTGGTGGTTTGCTTTTTATCAAACTTTCAGCAGTTTCTATACTCTTTTCTATATACATAAGCGATTCAACATCAATATTATCCTGCGCTTTTAAACTTATAGCTACGCTTTTAAAGGGAGTTTGATTAGGTTTTATACTCCCCATTAAAGGATGGGTGAGTAGCTTATGATTTTTATGAATATAATCTCTAACTTTAATTAAAACATCCAATAAAGTCCCTTCAACAAAGTCAATTTTATGTTTTGACTTTAATTTTTGCATTGTAAGAATATTGTTTGTTACTATTATTGTTTTTTCCATGTAATAGCACCTCAGTTACTTCTTAAATTTGACATATTTTTAGAAATAATTTTTAAGTTTCAATTTTCAAAATATTTTAAGTTCTATAAAAAAAGGATGTAATGTCTACGCCATTACATCCTCTGCTTGCCCAGAGTTCTGTCCGCAAATAGTTCTTTTGCCTGAGAGTATCATTAGGTCCGGCTCACCTAACTTACCCCTTCGGCGCCCTTTACGGGTCTCTCCTATTTGCTTCATCCAGACAATATTAAATTTTCCAATTATAATTATATTACATATTCGAAAGATTTACTAATTGTTTTTTTCAATATTATTAATAAATTTAAATAATTTCTTGCATTTTTTATTAAAATTAAAAGAATTTCTCCTATTTACTGAAAAAAACAACACCAATTACTCCTGGTCCTGAATATGTTGCTACTACGGTTCCTGCAATAAATTTATTTATTTGTTGGGTATTATATTTTTCCTTTATTTTTATACATAAATCTTCAACTTCTTCTATATAAGATATTGTCCCAACACCAATAGGTTTTTCTACGTCCACATCCATTTCTTCTAGATATTCAAAAATCCTTTCTATTGCTTTTTTAAGTCCTCTTACTTTATCATAAACATATAGCTTACCATCCTGCATATGTATAATTGGTTTTATATTTAAAAGTTTTGCTATAACAGCCTGGGCTCCTGACAATCTTCCACCCTTTTTTATATATTCAATATCATCTACTAAAAAAGCTACTTTGACTTTCTTACTTAATTCCTCTAAAGTTTGTGCAATTTCTTGTGCTGGCCTGTTATCTTTTATCATTTTAAGAGCTTCAAGTACTAAAAGACCTGTTCCAAAGCTTACAGCTTTTCCGTCAATTACATATATCTTATCGGTATTTAACATCTGTTTAGCTATAAGAGCCGACTGATAAGTTCCACTAATTCCCGATGATAAGTGGATTGATATAATCTCCTTTCCTTCATCAAGCAGCTTTTTGTATACATTATAAAATTCATTTGGATTTACTTGAGATGTTTTAGGAAGTTCATCAGACTCATTTAAAAACTTAACAAGCTCTTCTGTTGACAAGTCAACACCATCTTTATAAGTCTTGCCCCTATAAGTTACAGTTAAAGGAACTATAACTATATTATTTTCTTCAACAATGCTTTTGGGAATATCAGCTGTGCTATCTGTAACAATAACTATATCCCTCATAATAACCTCCTTAAATCATTTCATATTAGGGAATTTCATTTGTCTTAATGCTTCATACATTATAATAGCTGCAGAGTTTGATAAGTTTAAAGATCTATCGCTTGTTTCTACCATAGGTATTCTAATTAGATTATCTTTTAGAAGTTGTCTTATATAATCTGGAACGCCTGAAGATTCTTTTCCAAACATTATAAAATCTCCTTGACTATACTCTACCTCAGTATATAACTTTTCTCCATGGGTTGTTGCAAGAAATATCCTCTTATCCTTATGTTTTTCAAAAAACTCTTCAAAGTTTTCATAATAATAAACCTTTAAATCCTTCCAATAATCCATTCCTGCTCTTTTTAAATATCTATCTGTCAGCAAAAAACCCAAAGGTTTTATTAAATGAAGAGCTGAATTTGTTAAAACACATGTCCTTCCAATATTTCCTGTGTTTTGCGGTATTTCAGGTTGGTATAATACTATGTTTAAATTCAAAATTATCCCTCCTAGATCTTTTAAGTATTATTTTAACAATCCTTTAAAATTTATTCAAGCCACCAATGTAAAAGGCACCCCATAAGGATGCCTTTTAACATTTTTGCTTTTCCTTCCAAATTTCATCAGCAATTTTTGCCCATTCATTAGAATAATGCATAAGCTTTTCTGCTAATTCATCTACTGTTTCATCATCATTTAACTGAGTTGAATATGCACCTGATTCATGAACCATTTCCTTAAGAACTTGAGGATTATCAATTAAAGGGCATGGCCTTAAATGATTGTTATTAAAAGGAAGCCTCCTTCTATACGCCTTAAATAAAGGTGATTGTAAAACTTCAAGCAATGAATGCTCTTTTATATTCATATTTGAATAATGAATAAATGCACAAGGTTCACAATCTCCATTTGCATTAATATGGAAATATCTTCTTCCTCCTGCTATACATCCATTTGAGAATTCTCCATCATTCCAAAAATCTAAAACAAAAATTGGATCCTTTGCTCTTATTTCATTTATTCTTTTTAACATATATTTTCTTTGTTCTGGTGTAGCCATAAAATTAACATCGCTATCCTTTCCAACGGGAACATAAGTAAAATACCAACCAAATCTACAACCCTTTTCAATTAAAAAATCTATATATTCTTGAGAAACCACAACTTCAGTATTATATCTATGATAAGTAGTTGAAAATCCAAATACACAACCTGCCTCTTTTAAAATATCCATTGCCTTTACTACCTTTTTAAAAGTTCCCTTTCCCCTTCTTAAATCTGTCTCTTCCTCAAATCCTTCAATACTAAATGCAACTGTAAAATTTCCAACTCTTTGCATTTCCTTTGCAAAATCCTCATCTATCAAGGTTCCATTCGTAAAGGCTAAAAACGCACAGTCATCATGTTTTTCACATAATTTAATTATGTCATCTTTCCTTATTAAAGGTTCTCCTCCAGAGAAAATATACATATAAATTCCAAGCTGTTTTCCTTCAGTTATAACTCTATCTAATACCTCAAAACTTAAATTCCATGGTTTATACATTCCTGCCCAACAGCCTTTACAATTTAAATTACAAGCAGAAGTAGGATCCATTAAAATAGCCCATGGTATATTACAATCATACTTCTTTTCATTTTCAAGTTGTATTGGAATCCCGAAAAATGTAGCATTTAGAAAATAGTTTATCCCCAACTTTTCTCTAACATTTGGATGAGTTTCAGTTAAAAGCTTATAAGTAAACTTATACCAATTACTTTCTTTATCGTTTAAATATCTTTTTACAGAATCTATATATTTTTTATCCTGTTCTCTAACTACTATTTTTTCAACCCAATTTATTAATTTAGGAATATTTTTTTCTGGATCTTTTAAAATATACTTAACAGCTTCCTTTATAGCAGCTTCCCCCAACTTTGTTCTTGCCAAATTCATAATAGCCCCCCTTTCCTTCTACTAAATATTATTAAGATAAACTTAAAAAAATTCTTTGTTCAGTTTCAATTATAACACCATAATAAAATATTTTGTTTTTTTAACAGTTAAATTAACATAAAAAGTCCTTTAAGGTAACCTTAAAGGACTATTTTAAAAATCTACTTATTATTCTATTTCTATGGATTTTCACTGCTTTTTTAGGACACAATTCATGACAACAAAAACACCTTATACAAGACTTGTAATTAACATGTGGTTTATTATTTTCTATCTTAATTGCTTTAGGAGGACATACTTCATAACATCTTTTGCATCCTACACATATGTTATAATCAAATATGGGTCTTGGAGAAAGATAATAAGTTAAAAATTCTTCAACTTTTTTTGGAACCCTGCCTCTAAAAAAATTTACGCTTTTAGTGTTTGGAATTTTATACTTTATTACAAAATCATTAATGTTTTCTCCTAAAAATTCTATATCCTCAATTTTCCCACTGCATAGATTTCTTTCTATACACCTTTGAATAGTTGGAACATCCTTAGGTGAAATCCCCATAACATATGCTCCTGCAACATCTAAGTAATATGGATTAAAAGAAGCTAATATAAGGCCTGTTTTTTTAGGAACTCCAGCGGTTGGACCATCCCCCTCCATTCCAACAACGCCATCTATTATTGAAAAATAAGGTTTTACTGTTTCACAAATATCAACTAACAAATTAGAAAAATCCTTTATATCAGGCATTTTTAAATGATATTCCGCTTTAAAAATGCCAGGTATCATACCAAATAAAACCTTTACCGCTCCCGTATATAAGGCCATACTATGAGTTTTTAATTTTGATATGGTTATTATTTTATCACATTCAAAGGGTGGTTTTATCATATTTAGCTTTTTTATTATACATCCACCAACAGTTTTATAGTCGCTTGTACTACAGTCAAAATTTAACTTTGCTCCTGCGTTTTTGGCTGCATCCTCTATTCCACAAACTTTATATAAAGATTTTAAAACTCTTTCATTATATGGCCCTCCTGGACTATCTCCTATAATTACTTGACATCCATGCTCTACCAACATTTTTGCTACAGCCTCAACAATCATAGGATGAGTCGTAGCAGCATCATCCGGGTGCTTTTTAATAACGAGATTTATTTTTAAAAATATCTTTTCTCCCTTATTTGCTATTTTATCTATTCCTCCTGCTAGTTGAAAAATCTTATCTACGGCTTTATAAACCTCATCTTTTTTATAGGTTTCACATCTTGATAAGAATACTCTTTCCATAAAACACCCCTTTATAAAATATATTCTTCTAAAAACTTAGCAATACCATCATTATCATTTGTATCAATAACTAAATCAGCAACAAGTTTCAAATCTTCAGTAGCATTTCCCATAGCAACTCCTAAACCTGCATATTGAATCATTGAAATATCATTTTCATTATCACCTATACATATAACTTCTTCTGGAGAAATTTTGTAAAAATCAGCAAGTATTTTAACTGCATTTCCTTTTGAAATTCCTCTTGCCATTACTTCAAAATTATTCTCTAAAGATGAATAAACAGACACATCAATATTATCCTTAATAAAACTTTTTAACTTAAACAGTTTTTCAAGTTCTTCAGACATTACAACAATTTTTAATATATCATTTTGATCAACAACTTTATATAAATCATCAACTATTTCAATATTTACCCTGTCCTCTTTAGGAATCTGTTCATTCCATAATGAATAATTTTTAGAAGAATAAATTAACTTCCTAGAATAAATAGTATCAACTGTAAAAACTTGAGGATAAAACCCGTTTTCTTCAGCTAAACTTATAATCTTTTTTGCATCTTCCTTTTCCAAGCATTTTTTATAAATTACCTTATTTTCATCTTTTTCTCTTATATAAGCACCATTTGAAGCAATAATGGGGGCTTTTGTCCCTATAAGTTTAGCATAAAATAAAGCAGAAGTAAAAATTCTACCCGTGCATACAACTAAATTTATTCCTTTTTCATTAGCTTTTTTTAAAGCTTTTTTAGTTCTTTCTGTTATCTCTTTTTTATTGTTCAAAAGAGTTCCATCCATATCCATTGCTATCATTTTATACCTCATAAAAATCCCCCTTATTCTATATATTCAACCTCAAATCTTTTTATAAATCTGTCTAAAATAAAAACAAACTTTTTAGAAAATAATAAACTAAAAATTACATTTCCAACAGCATGCATAGTATCAAAAATAAAACTTCCGCTTATTGAAATAAAAAAAGAATATACCGTTATTGGTCTTATAAATTCAATTATAAACCACATATTTAAAATTATACCATAAACATATCCCCATACTCCGCAAAAAATCGTAAATAAAGCAAAATTATACTCTCTAATTATTTTTTTTAGAAGTCCAAAAAAAACACCACAAAGCCCCCAACCTAACATTTGCCATAAAGTCCAAGGTCCATGTCCTAAGAAAAAATTTGAAATAAAAGCAGATGTTGCTCCTACCACAAACCCTTCAATTGGTCCTAAAACAAAACCTGATACTGCCACTAAAAACGTTGTAGGTTGGACTCCTGGTATACAGGCAAGAGGAACTCTAAAAATTCCACCCATAGTAGCCATTGTAGATATAACTGCCATTTTCTTTGAATCAATGTTTTTTAATTCAAATAAGATTACAAAAAAAATTATAATAAATAAAGCTGAAATAGTTACTGAATAATTAAGCCCTACATTAAAATAAGTTAAAACAAAAATAAAAAATATAAACGCAATCAAAAAAAATACCGCATATTTCTGTTTCATAATATCACCGTTATTCCTTTAAACTTTTTAAAATTTCAATTGCTTCTTTTGTATTAACAACCTTATATATGTTTTTAAATAATTTTGTAACTTGAGGTGAATAATATAAAGAATTTACTAGAACATGCTCTACACTGCCAAGGGCTATGATTTCCCCTTGAAACATTAAAATAACTGTATCACAGTAATCTCCTACAAAATCACTATCATGAGTTATTACAATTACTGACTTTCCTTTATTTGCATACTCCTTTATAAAATTTCCTACCTCTTCTTTATGATAAATGTCTACTCCTCTTGTTGGCTCATCTAAAATCAAAATATCTGGATCCGATACCACCGTGCAAGCAATTGCCAACCTTTGTTTTTGTCCTCCACTTAAATCTCTAGGATTTTTATCCATTAAATCATATAAATCAAACTTTCGTAAAGTTTCTTTTACTACATCTTCATTATACTGACCTATATTTTTTAAACTATATGCAACCTCATCAAAAACTGTATCCCTTCCAAAATATAAATTAGGATTTTGAGATAGATATCCTATTTTTCGTACCCTTTCTTTATCATTAAAATCTTTTATGTTTTTACCATTAATTAAAACTTTACCTTTAAAATTTTTTATAATTCCAGCTATAATCTTAAATAAAGTCGTTTTTCCTGCACCATTTTGTCCCATTACAGCAAGCACTTCCCCTTGATGTAAAGAAAAACTTATATCTTTTAACGTATAATCCCCCACCTTATATTCAAAATTTAAATTTTCTACTTCTAATATTTTTTTGTTAAATTTTTTTATATTCTTTTGCTCATTAAATTTACATTCCTTATTAGCAATAAACTTTCTTCCATCTTTTACATTTAAAGGTATAAAATCATATCCTGCCTTTTTAAAAACAATACTTACTTTAGGCAAGAAATCTATTTTATCTAAGTATTCATATAATTCATCCTTTCTTATATGATAAGCTATTTTCCCCTTATCCATAACAATAATTTTGTCAAAAACATCAAAACACCTATCTACTCTTTGCTCAACTAAAACTACAGTTTTACCAAGTTCCTTATTTAGTTTAATTATTGAGTTTATAACTTCTTCAGAAGATATAGGATCTAATTGAGAAGTAGGTTCATCAAACAAAATAATATCAGGATCCATTGCCATAACCGAAGCTATTTCTACCTTTTGCTTTTCTCCTCCAGATACATTATCTAATGATTTATATTTTATAGAGCTTAAATTAAACAAAGCACAAACTTCTGCAACATTTCTTCTCATATCTTCAAGTTCAAACCCCAAGTTTTCCATCCCAAAGGCTATTTCCCTTTCTATTTTATTATAAACAGATTGTTTTTCAGGATCCTGAAATATAAAACCTACCCTTCTAAGTAGATCTTTTTTTGAAATATTTTTTATGTTTTGATTAAAAATTAAAACTTCCCCTTTAATTTTACCACCATAAAAATTAGGTATTAAACCATTAATAACTCTTAGTAAAGTAGATTTTCCACACCCTGAAGGGCCAAGTATTAATACAAATTCACCTTCATTAATAGTTAGATTTATATTTTCAATTGCTGGCTTTTTAGAATAAGGATAATAATATGTGAGATTACTTATCTTTATAACTTCCATTTAAACACCACCAATTAACAAATGTTATTAAAAAGAAAGATAAAGAAAAAAACATTCCTAAAAAACTCGTTCTTTTTATAAAACTATCCACCGTAGGAAAAAAAGAGAATTTATTATATCCTAATCCTAAATAAGTTATAAAATTTAAAAACAAAATAATAACCAAAAAAATTAAAACCTTATCATAAAAATTCAAGTATACTTCATTATAATTAGAACGCTTAGAAACTCCAAAGCCTTTAGAATACATCGCTTCTGCTAAATCTATCGAATCCTCTAAAGAGGATAAAAACAAAATGTTTATAACTTGACTGTAGGACTTTATTCTTTTCAAAAAATTTCCTTCGAATGTATTTCCTCTTATAAACTCAATTTCTTTTATTTCATTAAACTGTCGTATCATTTTAAAACTTAATCTAAATACTAGGCTCATAACTAATGCTGTTTTCCCAAAAATCTTAGAAATAAAACTAAAAACGTCATCGGGATCTATCAATATATTTCCAACTGCAAAAACTATCAATATAGCTATTAATCTAACAGACATAAAAATGCTATAAATTAAAGATTCTAAAGTTAAGTAAAATCCGTTTATTTTAAATAAAATAGTATTTCCATTTCTATTTAATATTAAATTTAAAACTATTATAAGAATTGACAGGTATAAAGAAAACTTTATATACCCAAAAGTTTCCTTTAAAATTTTATTTATTTTAGCAAATAAAATCAAAGAAAACATAATTATTAAGTCATATAATAAGTTATTTAATACAATAAAAACAATTAAGTATAACAAAATTATTAAAATATAAGTAAATGTATTAAATCCACCTTTATCTTTTCTTTGCATCATATCACCCTACACAATAATGATGGGTGGTTTTCCACCCATCATTTAATTTCTAATAATTTTATATCACTTCTTATATATTCCATTTTCTCTCCACCATTTTTTTCTGCATAAATTTGATACTTTCCAGGTCCTTTAATTATAAAAGTAACCATACCTTCTTCATTTGTGATATATTTTATATTATTAACATATACTACAGCATCTTTAACTGGAGAATTATCTGAAGTTACTTTTATTTTAATTTGAGAATTTATCTTGTTCTCGCCTATAACTTCTATATTTAAAGGTTTTATTCCCCAATCACCATAATAAATCAAAATTTTATCATTTTCTTTAACTTCATAATTTGCCATACCAGTTTGTGGTTCAATTGAGTTTACCATAAACATCCAACCATCATATCCTCCAAATCTTCCTGTTTTAATATTTGAAATAGCATTTAAAAATGGACCATAACTTGAATACGTTACTTCAAAGGGAATATTATTTTCTATCAATGCTTTACAAACAGCAGCATAAACTGATGGAACAGAAGTTTTGTATTTTTTACCATTAAAATCATAAACCTCCTTATTTCCAACTCTAACATCATATCTTAAAACATTTTTATCTGGTCCTTCAATTCTAACACTTACGTTATAACTTTTTTCAATAGGCTCTAGGCTTCCTAAGATAACCCTAACAACTTTACCGTTCTTTCTTAAAAACAATTTATAATTATAACTTTTCAAATTAGCATCACAGTTAAACTTAATTATTCCATTACTTGATTTTTGGCTAAAAACTTTACTATCTTCATTTATCAAAAGTTCAGCTTCATCATAATAAGTTCCTTTAACAATAACTTCTAATTTTTTTAAATCTTTAAAATATGCCGAATATAAAATTGGAGAAGTAATATTTATAGAAACAGGTTTATAATAATTTCCCTTTTTATATTTAATACTTTCATACATATTTTTCTTATTTACATAACTTAACAACGCTCTAGCGACTTGATTTGTAGCAATATCATCTACTTTCCCATTCTTTATATGTTTAAATCCCCCAGATTTATCCTTATAAAGAAGCAACTCATCTATTATGTTTTTATTATTAACAACATATTTTGATAAATCGTCTCCACAAGATACCGCTGCTTGTATAATCCAAGCTAATGTTTCTGCTGTTTGATTTTCTTTAGGTAATTTTTTTAAATTATTTTTTACAAAACTTAAAGCCTTAGATATACTTTTATCATTTTTATTTTTTCCTGCCATAGACAACGCTGTTATTGCCATAGCTGTAATATCTATGTCGCTTTTTCCTGATATTGTAAGAGGAAACCCTCCATCTTTATTCTGAATTTTTTCTAAAAATAAAACTGCTTTATTTCTATCATAATTTTCTTTAATAGCTTCTAAAGCTATCATACTCCAAATATGACCATTTATAAAAACTTCATTTGTTCCATTTATCGTATCTTTAAACTTACCACTTGGAAGCTGTGATGATTTTAATACTTCAACTAAGTTTATACCATTAAAGTTTTTTGGATCATATCCTGAAGCTGTTATTGTTAATATATGTTTGGCGTAACTTGTAGTAAAATTATATGAAAGCTCCTTTAAAATATCATTATTTTTACTATCAATATACCTTTTACCTTTTACCTTTAAATTATTTAAATTATATCCTGCCATTGCTAAAACAACAGCATCCCAATCTTGAATTCCATTTGTTTTAGTTTTATTAATAATATAGTTCAAAGAACCATTCAAAGAACTTTTTGCTTTATACACCTTTGAACTAACCTTTGCCAATACCTCAAAATTAATAAATACAGTTAAAATTAAAATTATACTAATTAACCTTTTAATATATCCCTTCATAGTTTACCTCCTATCATGGCATTAAATCTTTAACGGTCCATCCCTTATAATCAAAATTTAAAATATCTCCATCTTTAACAACAATGTCATTTGCTCCAACTTTTGTTTTTTTACCATTTAAGTATATAAACCAATCATAACCTAATATTCCCTTTTCCTTATCTTCATCTGAAAGTTGGTTTTGTGGAATAGAAATCAAGCCATTTATTTCCTTAATAAACCCTCCCACTTCATAAACCTTTGTATTTTGTTTTAAGATTTGCATGGCAGTCATTGGTTTTTCAAGCTTTAAGACTTTTTCATAAAGTATATCTTGTCTATTATTTTTTGAAATTATTAATTTAACTTTAATTTCATCTTTTTTAACATTCTTTTGAGTTTTTTCCTCTTTAGATTTCAAATTAACATTTTTCTTTTCATTGCGTGCTTTTACATCATTATTTTTATTATTTTTTTCAACTATTTTTTCACTACTTGATACCTGATTTATTTTTATACTTCCACTTGAAGAAACAGGCTGTGAACTTAATGTTGTTTTATAAACACATGATGTAAAAATTAAAATCGTAAAAATAATCGACAATACCTTTTTCATATTTTCACCCCCTTTCCATCAGAGGGAAACAAAAAAGCCCGGAAAGGGCTTACTTTCGCAAGCTTTCCCTTCCCTCCGAAGGTTTAGCCTTTAACACACAGGCAGGTTTCCTGGCTCGTGGATCATCTTACTCCCTGGCCTTCCCAAAAAGGTGGCATATCAGGTTTCATACCCACTCACAGTAGCGGGGGCTGCAGCGGATTTTCACCGCTTTCCCTTTTAACCCTTGCGGGCACCTGTGTATTTTTTTAAATTTTCCAAAAATATTATAACATTACTTTTTATTTTTAACAACTGCTAAAGTTACATATCTAAAAAACTTAGCCTTTCTAATTTTACAAAAATCCTTTACCTCAAAATCATAATAACTTATAACTTCCCTCATATCTTCAAGAGTTACAAAAACAGCCTTTTTAGATATTCTTGCTGTATGTCTTATTATATCCTTCTGTAACTCCTTATTTGTCACAGATAGCACCCCATAAGGGAGGTCAACCACTGCAACATCAAAGTATTTATCTACATCCTTTATATCGCTTCTTTTTACAATATCAGGATATCCGAAAAATTTGAGATTTTCCCTTGCCCCTTTAACAACTTTATAATTAATATCATATCCTTTAACATCTATTCCCATTGATAAAGCTTCAAGCAAAACTGTTCCTATTCCACAACAAGGATCGACTAACTTTAAACTATTATTCTTCCCAACAGCAATATTAACCAGAGCTCTAGATACCCTTGATGTTAAAGAATTACAATACTGAACAGGTTTCTTATCATGTAAATTCCATATTCTTTTATTTTTTATTATTTCTCCTACAATCCATCTATCTTTAAAATCAATGACTCCAACCTTTACTTTAGGCTCATGAATTGATACTTTTCCCTTAATTGAGCCTCCTATTAAACTTTCTACTTTATGTTTTTTATTCAAATCCATTCTTTCAAAAAGGCTTATATATTGAACTTTAAAATCATTGTAACTTATATTTTTTTGCTTTATAACTTCTAATAATTCTTCTAAACTTAACGCTTCAGCATCTACTTTTATACAATAATTTGTATATGGACTTCTATTTATATCTATATATTCATCATAAAAAAAATATTTTTCTTTTAATTCTATTCCAAATAAATGTCTTATTTCCATCTCACACAGTTCCTGCTCTCCATCAGGAAAGCTGACATAATAAAAAAACATATCTTCACCAACCTTTTTAAAATTGGTGCGGGCGAAGGGACTTGAACCCCCACGCACAAGGCCCTAGACCCTGAATCTAGTGCGTCTGCCAATTCCGCCACGCCCGCGAAATATCCATAAAAATTTTAACATTTTTTTACTTGTTTGTCTAGATTATCTACTGTTGACACTCCCCTATTCTTCTGCTTTGTTTTGTTGTTCTTCAGTTTTATCCAATTGAGTTAACACTTTTTTAGTTCCAATTCTAACTTTACCCTTAGCAGGCTTATAATAGTCTTTTGAAATTAGCTCCTCTTTAATTAAAATTCCATTTCTATAAACTTTCCTGTATGTAACAGATTTTACTCCATCAATAGGTTTTGCTTCTATAATTTTTTCTCCTTCAGGCAAGGTTGGATCTTTTATATATTCAGTTGTAGTAGGTATTCTTTCTATCACTTTACTTTCTACGACTACCTTAATGTTGGGATCTTGGTTTGCACCATAAAAAACAACATTAACATGAGAATTAGCCAACCATGCCCTTATATATATTGGAAAATTAGTGGTATTTTTAAACTTTAAATCTATAGAGTTTCCTGAAATAGTAGCATCTCGTCCTGGTGGAACATACGCAACCTTAAGGCCATGGGGACGCCTTTCTAATATTTGTAAATTAGCCAACAAAGCTGCATTATAAACCGTAGTAGTAACTTGACAAATTCCACCAGCAAGTCCAGGAACAAGGGTTCCATTTATAATTACTGGAGCTTCTTTATATCCTTTTGCTGCAACTCTTGGACCTAATACTTTATTCATTGAGAATACTTCCCCTGGCATTATTAAAGTTCCATTTATGCTCTCTGCTGCAATTTTTAGGTTGCCTACTCTATTAATATCTGAAGAGCTATACTTAGTTGAAAAACTAGATATTTTTGTTTTGATCTTTCTAAGATCTTCAGCTTTAATTTTAGGCTTTTCAACTATAACTGGAATATCTACGTATAAATTTTGCCCTTTAATACTTTCACTTATCATAGATATAAGACTACTTTCATCTACTTTTATTCCGCATTCTTCTTCTTTAACAACAAATTTTCCATTTACAAAGTTTATTGTCGCATTTTTTGGCTGTTTGTTTATTTCTCGGGAAATTTTTTTGATAATATTTTCTATTTTCGACTCATCATAATTCAATTCTAAATCAATATTTATACCATTGTTTTTTAATTTAAACCTATCTATTACTTGTTTTAACATATTTCCTTCTTTTGCAATTGCATAAGCCTGTTCTACTGCTTTCTCAACGTTAAATTTTACCCCTAAATCCTTTAAGTTTATCCTGTATTCCTTATCATTATACTTTAAAACCAATTCTTTTTCATACAACGGCTTATTAAATTTAGCATCCAATAAACTTATTGCTTCATTTTTAGTTTTATCACCTACATATACATTATTAATATACACTCCCTTACAAATTTTATCATTATTTCCTCCTAATAATGACAATGTAAGTAATACAGGAGTAATAAATACAACAGCAATAAATGATATAAGTGCAATCTTAAACTTATTCTGCATAAAATGCCCCCTTAAATAAATTTAAGTATATTATAACATATTATCCTTATAAAATTTACAATATTCTTTTATTTTACAAATATCGCACTTTGGCTTTCTTGCCGTGCAAATTTTTCTTCCATGCCATATAAGCCAATGATGAAGGGATGACCAATAATTTTTCGGAATATTTTTCATAAGCTGTTTTTCAGTTTGAACAACATCCTTAGAATTTGCAAGTCCTATTCTATTAGCAACTCTAAAAACATGGGTATCCACAGCTATAGCATCCTTTCCAAAGGCATTTGATAAAACAACGTTTGCTGTTTTTCTTCCAACACCAGGTAAAGTCAAAAGATCCTCCATCTTATCTGGAACCTCACCATTAAATTTTTCCACTATTATTTTACTTGCATTTATTATATTTTTTGCTTTAGTCTTATATAAACCACAAATTTTTATATATTTTTCTAATTCCTCTAAAGATATATTTGCAATTTCATAAGGAGTATTATATTTTTTAAATAATTCCTTTGTTGCCTTATTTACAATCTCATCTGTAGTTTGTGCTGATAATATAGTGGCAACTAAAAGTTCAAAAGGCGATGTAAAATTTAAAGCACATCCTAAACCTTTATATTCTTCCTCTAATATTTTTATTATTTTCATATACTCTTTCATATAAACACCTCAAGCTAAATATTAAAAAGGGGCAAAGCCCCCTTTTATATTATTCCCTTTCTTTTTCCTGCTTTCTCATAAATATAAATTGCATATCAAAAGCTTTAATACTATTTTATAATATTTCTATGTTTATGTCTATTATTTCTGCACGTCCATCTTGCTCTATTTGTTTTAAAATTGAATTAAAAGTTGAATCAACTATTTTTTTATCACTTCCAACAGCTGCAATCCCTAGCTCACAAAGCTGCCATTTATCATTTTCTCCAACCTCTGCTACTGAAACATTATGCTGCATTATCTTTGAAATCAAACTTTTTACTATTTGCCTTTTTTCCTTTAAAGAATGAGGCGTAAAAAATTTTAACTTTATATTTGCAATACCTACTATCATCTGTATACTCCCCTATACTCTAATGGTAATAATTCTGCTATTTTTCTCATAAGATAATCTAAACAATATTCATCATATTCATCCTTTGTCATACCATCTAACATTTCAGGTAAATTAAAAGGCTTTCCTATATTTACAATAACCTTAGATTTGTAAAACTTTTCTTTTCCCATATCCTCATCATTAATAGGCATTAATTTTTCTGTTCCAATTAAACCTATAGGAACTATTGGAACATTGCATTTTCTTGCTATAAGGATTACCCCTTTTTTGCCTTTAATCATGGTTGCTGTTCTTGACCTTGTCCCTTCTGGAAAAATCATAAGAGAATGTCCCTCTTTTATTACATTTATACTTCTTTTTATAGCCTCTAAATCAGGAGAATTAGGCTGTATAGTTATAGTATTCACTGCCTCTACACCTATTCTACTTAATGCCTTAGACTGAAGTTTAATTCCTGCAACAAAATAGGGGTCAAATTCTCTTAAAACCTTATTTAAAATAAGCCCATCTGCATTGCTTAAATGATTTGCTACAAAAATTAAAGGTTTAGACATGGAAGCTAAATTTTGATAGTTTTTAACTTCAATGTCTGCATACTTTTGCAAAGTAAATTCTACAATTAATTTACATATTGGCTTATAAATCCCTTTTGGCAAACTAAATAACAATTTTCCTAAAAACTCTTTATTCATATTACCATCCTTTCATGTTATAATATAACGCTTATTAGGTATGATATAATGCTTATAAAAATATATCCAATAATTGCAGAACCTAAACTTGAAACTATAAATCCCTTAGTTAAAGACGAAACTATAATTAAAAGTATTCCATTTAAAATAAAAGTAAAAAGTCCCAAGCTCATTATATTAATGGGTAAGGATAAAATTAACAATACAGGTTTTATTAAAGCATTAGCAAGGCCTAAAACTATAGAAGCTACTATTGCAGCCCCAAATCCGCTTACATATATACCCTTTATGAAGGAAGCCGTTAAATATATAGCAGTCGCATTTATTAAAATTCTAGCTAAAAAACCTTTATCATCTCGACTCATTTAAATTCCCCCAATCTATTTAGATAATATTTTACATAGTAAGAAAAATACTCATCCTCAATCAAGGACTTTATCTTATTATAGCCTTCCTTTGATTTTAGGTTAGCCAGTGCAATAATAAGATTTCTTTGAAGGACTTTTTTTCCCCTCCAACCTGCAGAGGTTTTTTGAAAGGTTTCCTTAAATTGTTTATTGGACATAGTTAAAAATCTTTCTACTTCTATGTTTATGTTCCAACTTTCTGGTTTAAAATCAACTATATTAGAATATTCTGCTTTTTTATTAAATGGACATACATCCTGACATATATCACATCCATATATTCTACTTCCCATTTTAATCATTTCATCATAGGTCAAAGTTTCTTTTTTTTGAGTTATAAAAGATAAGCACTTTTTAGAATTTAAGTAAAAAGGCTTTTCTATAGCCCCAACAGGGCATGATTTTATACAAATATCACAACTTCCACATTTAGATTCAATAGGATAATCAGGCTCAATATACAAATCTGTAATAAGCTCTCCTAAAAAAACAAAAGAACCATATTTTTTTGTATATATATTCGTATTTTTTCCATAAAATCCTATACCACACTTATATGCAATCTCTCTATCGTGTAATGGTCCTATATCACAAAAATATATTGATTCTGCACCTAATTCTTCTTTTAGAAAGACCTTTAAAAGTTCTAACTTATTTTTTAATACTATATGATAGTCAATTCCTAATGAAGATTTTGAAAGGTAAGGCCTACTATAATCTAAATCAACTGTTCTATAAGGAACAGCAATAGATATAAAAGATTTTGCATTACTTAAAATAGAACTTACATCAACCCTTTTAAATTCATCCTTTTCTTCAAACCCAGATAAATGTCCATTTAATCGCCTCTCCTTTAATCTTTCTATAAAATCAAAACTAAATTCTACACTAGAAAAACCTATGTATTCTATGCCTATTTTATTTGCATATTCTTTTATTTTTTCCTTAATCATCTTTTCACCCCAAAGTTTTTTCCTATACATTATTAGTATAGTTTGTTTTGTAAAATTGCACAATAATAAATAAAAATAAAATAAGAAAGCCCAGGTTTAACCTGGGCTTATAACCATAAACCATACACAATATTTTCTTTATCTTTAAAAGCCTCATAATCTATTTTTACTACCTTTGCAGGAATACCAACAACAGTAGCATAAGGTGGAACATCCTTAAGAACAACTGCATTTGCTCCTATCTTTGCATTATTACCTATTTTTATAGGTCCTAATACTTTTGCTCCGGCACCTATAACAACATTATCTCCAACAGTTGGATGTCTTTTAACATCTTTTTCTTTGCCTGTTCCTCCTAAAGTTACCCCATGAAATATAGTAACATTGTTTCCAATTTCAGCAGTTTCCCCTATAACAACCCCCATACCATGGTCTATAAAAAGTCCTTTGCCTATTTTAGCTCCAGGATGTATCTCTATCCCTGTTCTATGCCTTGCAAATTGAGATATCCACCTTGCAATAACAAAATGCTTTCTTACATAAAACCAATGGGCTATTCTATGATAAATTAATGCATGAAGTCCAGGATATAGAAGTATAACTTCTAGAAGGCTTTTAGCAGCTGGATCCTTTTTTAATATATTTTTAGCCTCTTCTATTATCATTTTAAACATATACATCACTCCTCAAAAAGTTCTGTTGAAAGGTATCTTTCTCCTGTATCAGGAGCTATTGTAACAATCCTTTTACCATTTCCTAATTCCAAGGCCTTATTTAAAGCTGCATAAACCGCTGCTCCTGATGATATTCCAACCAAAATACCTTCTTTTTTTGCAAGATTTCTTGAAGTTTCAAAAGCCTCTTTGGAAGATACAGTAACAATTTCATCAATTATACTTGTATCAAGTATATCAGGAACAAATCCTGCACCAATTCCTTGAATCTTATGAAGCCCTATCTGACCTCCTGATAAAACCGCAGACTCTTTAGGCTCAACCGCAACAATTTTAATGTTAGGTATATATTCCTTTAACACCTTACCAACTCCAGTTATAGTTCCTCCTGTTCCTACACCAGCAACAAACACATCAATTTTACCTTCTGTTTGTTTTAATATTTCTTGAGCAGTAGTTTTCATATGAATTTCAGGGTTAGCAAAATTTTTAAATTGTTGAGGCATAAAATATCCATTTTCTTTTGCCAATCTTTCCGCTACTTCAACAGCTCCTTTCATACCTTTTTTACCATCAGTAAGGATAATCTCTGCACCATAGGCTTTCATGAGTTTTCTTCTTTCAATACTCATGGTCTCAGGCATTACCAATATTACTTTATATCCCTTTGAGGCTCCTACCATAGCAAGTCCAATACCTGTATTTCCACTTGTAGGCTCAATTATGGTATCCCCCTTTTTTAAAATTCCCCTTTTTTCAGCCTCTTGAATCATAGAAAGGGCAATCCTATCCTTTACACTTGATCCTGGATTAAAGTATTCTAATTTAACTAATACTTCTGCCATATCATTAGTCACTAATCTATTTAATCTTATCATTGGTGTATTTCCTATTAATTCATAAATATTGTTGTAAATCATAATATCCACCTCCTAAATCTTTGTTATTACCTGTGCACAGGTAAAATTAAAAGCCCTCGTCTCATATTCAGAGACGAAGGCTTACCTCCGCGGTTCCACTCTGATTGGGAAAATAACTCCCCTCTCTTTCCGGCACAATCATGCCGTTCTACTATAACGGGTAGTCCCGTCTCGGCCTACTAAACTTCAGCCTACCGCTCACAGGTGCACTTCAGCTATGCCTCTGTGTAGGACTCTTCCAGCCAAGGAGTCCCTCTCTGGCCACTCAGCATAACCTACTCTACCTGATCATAGCGTTTAATTCCGACTAACTTACTCTGATTTCATTATATGCATTAAAAACTAATTTGTCAATAATTTATTTACAAAATACATGCTTACCAATTACCTTTATTACAGGTCTTGACCAAATCCATTTATTTGTAGTTTTTTCTGGATTATAATAAAACAAAGCTCCTCCTGAAGGATCCCAACCGTTTAAAGCATCCGTTGCGGCTTTTTTAGCACTATCAGTTGGAGGCAAATTTATCTGTCCATCATCAACTGCAGTAAAAGCACCCGGTTGATATATAACTCCTGGAATAGTGTTAGGGAATCTAGGATCTCTTACTCTATTCATAACAACTCCTCCAACAGCAACTTGACCTATGTAAGGCTCACCCCTGGCTTCTCCTGATATAAGCCTTGATAAAAGTTCATAATTTTGCGTCCCATTATAACCTCTTTGAGCATCATCTGTATTAATCCCTAAAGCAGCTAAAGTTCTAGGCCCTGCAACACCATCAGGATATAGCCCGTTTTTTCTTTGAAATTCTTTAACAGCTGTGTAGGTTAAATATCCATATATACCATCTATGTTACCTTTATAATAACCCCACTTTTTTAACCTGGATTGAATTTCAATGACAACTTGACCACGCGAACCCCAACTATATGTAGCAGCTTTTATAGTATTGTTATAAATAATAGAAACTAAAATTACAACAAAAAATGTCCAAACCAACAATATCAATTTTTTCATATTAAACACCTCCCTTTTTTATTTTTTGTAAAATTATAGTTTTAATACCTTTTAATTTATTAAAAATCGTTTAAAATAATATTGTTATCACTATTTAAGAGGTGATCAGATTGAGTTTCTTACCAATATGTAAGGAAGATATGAAAAAAAGAGGATGGAATGAACTAGATTTTATTTTTGTAACCGGAGATGCTTATGTAGATCATCCATCCTTTGGGCATGCAATTATAACTCGTCTTCTTGAAAGCTTAGGATTTAAAGTAGGCATAATATCCCAACCAAACTGGAAAACAGCAGATGATTTTATCAAGCTTGGAAAACCTAAAATAGCTTTTCTAGTTTCATCTGGAAATATAGATTCTATGGTAAATCACTATACCGTAAACAAAAAAAGAAGAAGCGAAGATGTATATTCTCCAGGCGGTAAAGCAAACCTTAGACCAGATAGAGCTGTTATAGTTTATTGCAATAAACTTAGGGAATATTTTAAAGATGTTCCTATAATAATTGGAGGAATTGAAGCTAGTCTAAGGCGTTTTGCCCATTATGACTATTGGGACGATAAAGTAAGACGTTCAATACTTCTTGACAGCAATGCTGATCTTTTAGTTTATGGCATGGGTGAAAAACAAATATTGGAAATTGCTAACTTAATATCTTACGGAAAAAAAATAACGGAAATTAAAAACATAAACGGAACTTGTTACGTAACAAAGGATATTTCAAACTTAACAGACTATATAGAAATCCCTAGTTTCGAAGAGGTTTCAAAAGACAAATTAAAATATGCTGAAGCCTTTAAAATTCAATATCAAGAGCAAGACCCTATAAAAGGTAAAACCCTTGTTCAAAAACATGGTAATCTTTATGTTGTTCAAAACCCTCCTGCAAAACCATTAACAGTAGAAGAGATGGACTTTATATATTCATTACCATATACAAGAACTTATCATCCCATTTATAAAAAATATGGCGGGGTTCCTGCTTTAAAGGAAGTAGAATTCAGTATAGTATCCCATAGAGGATGCTTTGGAGGATGTTCCTTTTGCGCTCTTCATTTTCATCAAGGAAGAATAATTCAAAAAAGAAGTAAAGAATCTATAATTGAAGAAGCAAAAAAGCTTATAAATCTTCCTAATTTTAAAGGATATATCCATGACGTAGGAGGTCCTACAGCTAATTTTAGAAATCCTTCATGTAAAAAACAGCTTAAAGAGGGTGTATGTAAAAACAGACAATGCCTATTCCCAACTCCATGCCCCAATTTAGAAGTTAACCATGATGAATATCTTAATATTTTAAGAGAAATAAGGAAATTACCTAAAGTAAAAAAAGTTTTTATAAGATCTGGAATTAGATATGATTATGTCCTTTTAGACAAAAACGATAAATTCCTCATAGAAGTTATTAAAAATCATATAAGCGGTCAATTAAAAGTTGCTCCGGAACATGTTTGCGATAAAGTTTTAAAAATAATGGGTAAACCTCCAAGAAAACTATATGATAAGTTTGTTAAAAAATACTTTGACTTAAATAAAAAATTTGGATTAAAACAATATCTTGTTCCATACCTTATGTCAAGCCATCCAGGAAGTGATTTAAAAGCAGCAATAGAGCTTGCAGAATATATTAGAGATATGGGATATAATCCAGAACAAGTTCAAGACTTTTATCCTACTCCAGGAAGTTTATCAACAACAATTTATTATACTGGAATAAATCCCTTAACTGGTGAAAAAATTTATGTTCCTAAAGATCCAGAAGAAAAGAAAATGCAAAGAGCTCTTTTACAATTTAAAGACCCAAAAAATTACGACTTAGTATATAAAGCTTTAATAAAAGCTAAAAGAACTGACCTAATAGGATTTGACAAAAAATGCCTTATACCACCAAAAAGGAGATGATAAAATGAATATAGAAATATTTAAAATTTTATCTTATCTAAAAAATAATCCTTCTATTGCTTATATTTTTTCTATTTTAAATAGTTTCCTACAAATATTCTTTCCTCCTTATCCTGGAGATTCTTTAATAGCCCTTTTGGGCTATCTATCTTATTTAAACATAATAAACGGATATGTGATATTATCATTGACTATAATTTCTACATTCTTAAGCAGTTATCTTTTGTTGTACATAAGTTATAATTTTTCAAACATCATTGTAAATTCCTATTATTTTAAAAAGTTATTCAATTTACACTCCCTTGAAAAATTTGAAAAATGGTATAAAAAAATAGGCCCATTTCTTTTAGTTATAGGTAAATTTATTCCAGGCATTAACTCAATAATAATAATAGGGGCAGGATTATTTAAAATTGACATTAAATTATCATTATTATCAATAGCAATTTCAACAATCCTTCACAACTCTATGTTTTTTATAGCAGGCAAAATAGCAGGAGAAAATCTAAAGTTTTTAAAAACCTTAATAAAAGAATACACAACTTACATATTACTTGGAATCACACTTTTATATTTAGGATATTTACTAATAAAAAAAATATTTAGGGAGTAAATATGATTACTTTTTGATCTGAAACACAAATATTTAATGGAAAATCAGGTCCTTTTTCACCATCAATATCTGTTTCTATGTTTTCTAAACATTCAATTTGAAATCTTTTTTCCTTTAAATAAATAATATTTTCATCATTAAGATGCTCTCCCTTAAGCATTTTTATAAATAAATTAAATAACTCAACTATATTACATTGTTTTACAGCAATTAAATTAAGATAACCATCATTAGCAGTTGCATCTGGAGCTAATCTAAAACCTCCTGCAGAAGAACCATTTAATATAGTAAATAAATAAATATTTTCTTCAATTACTTTTTTTTCAGTTATAATTCTTACAGGAATAGGTCTAAAATTGGGTATTTGTTCTATCCCTTTAAGATAGTAGGCTACCTTGCCTAAAGTATTTTTTAAATTAATATCTATCTTTTGAGAAACATCCGTCAAAAGTCCCGCAGCTGCAACGTTTATAAAATATCTATCATTTATCTTTCCTAAATCAAATTTTGTTAAATTACCCCTAATAATAATTTCACAAGCATCAGAAACTTTCTTTCCTATACCTAAATGTCCTGCAAAATCATTTGCTGTTCCAGAAGGGATTATTCCAATTGGTTTATTTAAACCTGCTTTAAGCATAGAATTTATAACATGATTTATTGTTCCATCTCCTCCAGAAACAATAACAATATCATGATCATAAGCATATTTAATACACTTATAAATATCATCTACTGACATAGTCCTATATGGAGTAACAACATAACCACCTGATTGCAGTTTGTTAATTACTTGATCTAACTTTAATCTAAAAGTTCTATTACCTGAATATGGATTATAAATTAAAAAAGCCTTCTTCATGTAAATCCCCCCAACTTTTTATATTTTACTGCAAATTAATAGTTCCTGCAACTGCAGGAACTATCAGATTGTTGACAAAGTATAATTTTAAAAAGAGAATCCATCACAAAAAAAGGATTCTCTTTTTTTATGTCGAAATATAATAATATACGAAGTAATAAAGGAGGATAAGTATGCTAACAATCAACAA
>Ga0207430_10121_pt1 | contig 35511 bp, 37 predicted proteins | sample YelNatsi3bottle8_FD_187544 | JGI IMG/M metagenome (GOLD analysis project Ga0207430, IMG submission 187544) | Hot spring thermophilic microbial communities from Obsidian Pool, Yellowstone National Park, USA - site 3 bottle 8 (SPAdes) (version 2) | ecosystem: Environmental > Aquatic > Thermal...
TTAAGGTTCATTCGTATAATGCATCATGCACCCTATCTATTATTACAGTTTAGTTTTACATTGTTTACATATATACAATGAGGCAGGCCTTTGTTTATAAGACCTGCCTCATTTGGAGTTCAGATAAGAAGACTCCGGTTTTCATATTTTTATGGTATAATCAAAATAACGAAAAATTATGATTATACGGAGGTATTGTATGACAGCTCCATTATATGAAGCACTTATGGATTATGCAAAAAACCAAATTATACCTTTTCACATGCCAGGTCATAAACAAGGAAGGACTTTTCCAGGAGAATATCTTGTTAATTTGGCAAAGATTGATCTAACAGAGGTACCAGGACTTGACAATCTTCACAACCCTGAAGGTCCCATACTTGAGGCACAAAAACTTGCAGCAAAAGCTTTTGGGGCAAGAGAGTCTTTTTTTCTTGTAAATGGGACGACATCCGGCATATATGCAGCGATGTATGCAGTGTTAAATCCTGACGATAAAATACTTATAATGAGAAATTCTCACAAATCTGTGTACAATGGCCTTGTATTGACAGGAACAGTGCCTGTCTATATAAACCCGGAAATTGATTATGAAGACGGTATTCCAATGGGAATTGACATAAACAAATTGGAAGAATATTTAAAAAAAGATGAGGCTATAAAAGCAGTTGTGATGACTTATCCCAATTATTACGGGTTCTGTAGCGATATCACAGGAATTTCTGACATTGTTCATAAATACAATAAAATTTTAATTGTAGATGAAGCCCATGGAGCTCACTTTCCTTTTTCTAATAATTTGCCTCTTTCTTCTATACAGGCAGGAGCAGATATTGTGGTACAGAGTGTACACAAAACCTTGTCTTCTTTTACTCAAAGCTCTATACTTCATTTGAATTCTGATAGAGTAGATACAAATCGACTAAAATATTCTTTAAGCCTTTTTCAATCAACATCTCCTTCTTATATTCTCATGTCCTCCCTTGACATTGCAAGAGATTACATGGAGAAAGAAGGTAAAAATAGATTAGAAAAAGCGATTATTCTTGCTGATTATGCAAGATATGAGATAAACACCATTGAGGGAATAAGATGTTTAGGTAAAGAAATAGTAGGCAAATACGCCATTGTTGACTTTGACAAAACCAAACTTACTATAAGTGTAAAGAACTTAGGTATAAAAGGGCCTGAAGCAGAAAAGTTTTTGAGAGAGAATTTTAATATACAGGTAGAGATGGCCGATACTTTTAATATACTTGCTATGGTTACATTAGCGGATGATAAAGAAAAGGTTGACCTTTTAATAAAGGGGATAAAAGGGCTTGCAAATGTAAAAAAAGATAAAAAAACAGCTGAAGAAGTAGCAGCTTATCCTGATACTCCAGAAATGGTTTTAAAACCTTCTGAAGCAGTAAGGCAAAAGACTAAATTAATATCTTTAGAAGAAGCAGAAGGCCGTGTTTCTGCAGACTTTATTATCCCTTATCCTCCAGGTGTTCCACTTATTTGTCCGGGAGAGCGCATAAAAAAAGATATGGTAAAATATATAAATGTATTATATAATAAAGGTATTAAGATATTAGGTCTTAAAAATAACAGCCTATTGGTGTGTGAAATATGAGAGGAAAATTTATAAGCTTTGAAGGAATAGATGGATGCGGTAAGACTACTCAGATAAAATTTCTGGAGGAGTATCTTTTAAAACAGGGTTATAATATTTTGGTATTAAGGGAGCCTGGAGGCACAAAAGTTGGAGAAAAAGTTAGAGATATTTTATTAGATAAAAATAATTTTATTTCTCCAGTTACAGAAATGCTTTTATACGCTTCTTCTAGGGCTCAGCTAGTGGAGGAGAAAATTTTGCCCGCCCTTGAAAAAGGCCAAATTGTAATTTTAGACCGCTTTGTAGACAGTTCATATGTGTATCAGGGATATGCAAGAGGTTTAGGGATAGAAAAAGTTAAGTTAGTTAATGAAATAGCTACAATGGGGATTTTGCCTGATGTAACAATTTATATAGACATTACTCCTGAAGAAGCAATGAAAAGGCGAGGAAAAAGAGAAGCAGACAGATTAGAAAAAGAAAGTTGGGGGTTTCACAAAAAAGTGAGAGAGGGGTATATTAAATTAGTTAAAGAATTTCCTAAAAGGTTTGTATTTATAGATGGAATGCAAGAGCTTATGAAAGTGCACCAAGACATAATTGATGTAGTAAAAAAATATTTATAAGGAGGGCAATAACATGAAATTAGTGTTAGCTATTGTGCAGGACGAGGATGTAAGAAGACTTATGGATGGCCTGACTGAAGGGGGATTTAGCTTTACGAGAATAGCATCTACTGGTGGATTTTTAAGGTCTGGCAATACAACTTTGATAATAGGTGTAGAAGACGAAAAATTAAATGATGTTATCAGCATAATAGAGAAAAAATGTAAAACTCGCGATAGAATAATTACTTCTCCTACACCTATGGGTGGTGCTACAGACATTTTCCTGCCACAAGCCGTTGAAGTTACAATTGGTGGAGCTACAGTTTTTGTATTAAATGTAGAAAAATTCCTTAGGATTTAGGGTGTTTGACATGAGAATTGAAGAGGTAAAATCTCCAAAGATTTCATCTGATATAAAAAGTGAGTACAATAAGTCTTATAGAGTTTCTAAAAAATTTATTGATACCTTTGACGAAGAATTAGAGCAATTTCATCAAGATAAATTGAATGGGATTTTATCAGAGATAGACAGTGCAGCACAAAAATTAAAAGAAAATTTAACTTTGCAGGACTTAATTAATTACAAAAAACTTGTAAAGAAGTTTTTACAGGAAGCGACAAATGGCATGTTAAAATACACCAAAAAAGAATACGTCGACTTAAGAGGTAGGAAGAAAATTTATTCTCTAGTGGAAAAAGTAAATGACAAACTAGAAAAGCTTACAGAGGAGTTTTTAAAAGATTCCAAGCACTTGGAACTTTTGAAAATGATAGATGATATAAGAGGATTATTAATAGACATATATTCATAGGTGATAGCGTGTATAGGATTTATGGGCATGAAGCCGTATTAAATATTTTTAAAAATGTAATATCTCAAAATAAAATTTCAAATGCTTATTTGTTTGTAGGAGAAGAAGGATTAGGGAAAAGATTTATGGCAGAGTATTTTGCCATGATGATAAATTGCAAAGGGGAAACTGCAAAGCCTTGCTTTAGGTGTAGTTCTTGCCTAAAGATAATGGATAAAAATCATCCAGATGTGTTTTTTATAGAGCCGGAGGAGAATTCTATAAAAGTAGATACTATAAGATATATAACTAATGAAATCAATATAAGACCCTATGAAGCTAACAAAAAGATTTTTATTATAGACCAAGCTGATAAAATGACTGTAGCAGCTCAAAATGCCTTTCTCAAAACTTTAGAAGAACCTCCCTTATATGGCCTTTTTATATTGATTGCACCACAACAAGAAGAGCTTTTGCCTACGATTGTCTCTCGCTGTAATATAATTCGTTTTAATAAGGAAAATAAAAATACGATAAAGAACTATTTAATGTTTGAACACAATATTCCTGAAAAAGAAGCGGAAGTGTTAGCTCATATTGCTGATGGTAATTTTGCTCAAGCTAACAAATTAGCTAATAAGGAATATTTAAATTTTAGAAGAGAGGCAATACAAGAAATAGAAAAAATTCTTGCTACGAAGGGATTTGAAGTGATAGAGGAGTTTGAGTTTTTTGATAAGAATAAAGACAATATAGAAGAAATTTTAAAAATTCTACTTTCCTATATGAGAGATTTGTTAGTTTTTAAGGCTACAAAAGATGCCTCTTTCATAAAAAATATAGATTTTTTAAATAGAATACAGAAAATGGAATCTCGATTGACTATCAATAAGCTTAATAATATAATTAATAGAATAGAGCAGTTTAATTCACAGATTAATTCAAATATAAACTATCAATTAGCAGTAGAGAATCTACTTTTAGATATAGCGGGAGGTTTATAATTTTGGTTACTGTTGTGGGTGTGAGATTTAAAAAAGCAGGGAAGATATACTATTTTGACCCAGGGGATTTGCCAATAAAAGTAGGAGATAAAGTTATAGTTGAAACAATAAGAGGGATAGAATTTGGCGAAGTAGTTGTCGGTATAAAAGAGGTGCCAGAAGAAGAGATTGTGGCTCCTTTAAAAAAAGTAATAAGGATTGCGACACCAGAAGATGTAGAACATTATTATGAAAACAAGAAAAAAGAAGCTGAGGCTTTTGAAATATGTCTTCAGAAGATACAACAGCATGGTTTGGAAATGAATTTAATTGATGTAGAGTACACTTTTGATAACACCAAAGTCATATTTTATTTTACTGCAGAAGGCAGAGTAGACTTTAGAGAATTAGTGAAAGATTTGGCTGCAGTTTTTAGGATGAGAATAGAACTAAGGCAAATAGGAGTAAGGGATGAGGCAAAAATCATAGGAGGTTTAGGACCTTGTGGAAGGCCTCTATGTTGTACCGCCTTTTTAGGGGAATTTGAGCCTGTTTCTATCAAAATGGCTAAAGACCAAAATTTATCTTTAAATCCCACCAAAATATCGGGTATTTGCGGGCGATTGATGTGCTGCTTAAAGTATGAACAGGAGATGTATGAAAAAATTAGAGCAGAGCTTCCTAAGGTTGGCAGCATAATAAGAGTTGGAGATAAAGAAATGAAGATTGCAGAAGTAGATGTGATTAGACGAAAACTCAAAGTAAAAATGAAAAATGTAGAAGGAATAGAGATAATAAAAGAGTACGATCCTGAAGAAGTGGAAGTTATAGAAGAAAGAGAAGAAATTGAAGGAACCTACGAGGATGAACTATTTGAGGAGGACTTAGAAAAAATAGAGGAATAAATTTCCTCTATTTTTATTCTACTTTTCCAAGTATGAAGCTTATTATTAAAATTATAAAAACGAGTGTAGTGATACCCGCATACAAATAATCTTTTTCGTACAAAAAAGTAATTATAGATACGGCCACCCGAAATACAGGCGTTAATATAAGTAATAAAAGTCCTGTAAGGATGATAGCATAAGGCTTTAAAGAGATGAAACCTTTTAAAATTTCACCTGGTGAAGTGGGATAATAACCAATAGGATATCCACTTTTCCCTGTTATTATAAGCATTAAAAGGCCTATAAGAATGACAATTGCGCTGGTGGTAACCCCTATATTTAAAGCCTTGCTTATTATAAGTTCCATAGCCATTATTTTTTCATTTTCTTTATTTTCTTTTTTTAACATTAAATCTTTATTACTTTCTCTTTCCATGGTTTTACACCCCCAAGCCTTTTATAAGCATTTGAATAGAAATATAGGCGAGCACTGGTATAAATATTTTCCTTATAGTAGTATTTTTAAGTTTTTCCATTATTCTTGTTCCCAACATTGCTCCTAATAGAACTCCTAAAGCTACTGGACCGGCTATTTTTGGGTCTATATAACCTCTCATTAAATACACACCTGCACTGGCTGCAGCAGTCACTCCAATCATGAAATTGCTTGTAGCGGTAGAGACCTTCATAGGCAATTTCATAAATAAATCCATTGCCATAACTTTAAAAATACCACTTCCTATTCCTAGAAGTCCTGATAAAACGCCAGCTACATACATTGTTCCAAAACCGCTGTAAACTCCCGCTACTTTGTATTTTACTTCTTTATTTAACACTTTGTCAAAATAGGACCCTTCTAATTTCAATTTTTTAGCTAAAGGGTGAGATACGACATTTTGAGGCAATTCTTCATGCCTTTTTCTAAGCATAGCCAAAGCCGAATACAAAAGCACAATGCCAAAAATTATATAAAGATATTTTGGGCTTATCAATCCTGCAATGTAAGCTCCTGTTATAGCTCCTGTAGTTGTAGCGATTTCCAAAAACATCCCTATTCTCAAATTTGTAATTTTGTCTCTCACATATGCAACTGCTGCCCCACTGGAAGTTGCGATGACTGAAACTATACTTGCACCTATAGCGTATTTGATATCTACACCTAATAACAAAGTAAGAGCTGGAATTACAATTATTCCTCCTCCTAATCCTAAAAGGGCTCCAAAAATTCCTGCTATAAAAGAAAAGGCGAGAATTTCTAGAGAGGTTAAAACCACATTATCATCTCCTTGTTTTTGTTGGGTCAATTGCTACAATAACAATTATAACATACCCTTTAAAAGGAGCCAAATATAAAGGCTACAGTGATTATTTATTATACCTTCCTTTGAAGGAGTAGTAAAATAGGAGGTATTGCGTATATACAGGTAGTGGCTGCTGCTACAATGCCAGCATCGTTGAAGGCAAGAGCAAAAAGCATACCTACGATACTGCCAAAAAATCCGTAATACACGTATTTATAATTTTTGAAGATGTTTTTAAGTACTCCCGTTGGTCTATAAGATAGTATAAATAGTACTAAAATAGATATTATAAGTACCCATGACCATATAGTGTATCTTATAAGGTTAAGCTCCATTTGAAGCTTTCTTGTAAAAATTTGGAACAAAGAATTTATACCTTCACTTTTTACAATAATAGCTGTTTGGGCCATATGGGTAGTAGTTCCAAAAAACATTGAAGCTATAAACATCAAAAATAGTAATATTACCATAGAGATAAACATTATTAAAAAGGTCTTTTTATTTATTTTTACTCCAAAGAGCATCAAAATTGTGGAACCAAAAGCCATAAAACCAGTTATAAATCCGCCGACTTTTGCTCCAAATTGTGGTAGAACCATTAACCAAAATGCAACAGTAAAAAGGATAAAGCCTAAAATTTTTACGCTCTTGGTTTTATATTTTTCAGTTAATGCCATAGTTCCCATAATTGAAGAACCTATCAAGACTCCCATGTATTCATTTCCTATTCCATAGAACCTAGCTCCGCTTATGACGTCATATCCTAATATAGAGTTTTTCATCAAAGGAGAATTAAGTAACAAATCTATTATTATTGTGATTGTGGTTACCAAACTTATTACCATTAGTCTATCTAAATCATTTTTTACAAAATACATGATTAACCCGTCAATTAATCCAGTTAAAACAACAACAGCCACAATGTTTAAGTAAAGAGATAAGGGGCCTAATAAAGGCAGAATTAAAAATGTCAGAGGAACAGTCATTACTCCTAAAATTATAGGTGTCAAATACTTTAAATATTCTTTTTTCAAGAACAATAGGCCTATATAAAGTATTAGCACAATGACTAAAAACAAAACGTAACTTTTCAATACCAATGGTCTAGCATTGTGGACAGAAACTATCATTTTATCTGCGTTGATAAGATAACCAAGGGCGTTTTGGTATTTGATGCTTTCAATTGGATGTCCCAACATTTCTACAGGGGGTTCTATGTTAAAGTATGATAATATTGTTGGTGCTATGTCTAAATTTGTAATAATTCCTTGGCGCTTTGTAGTATTAGAAGTCGCAAAGCCTTGTGAATAAGAAGGACCTGCTATTATTACAGGGGTAATTAAATTGTTAATTTGTATATCTTGATTAGAAGGATAAGGAGTCACGATAATAAATAAATCTTTAGACAAATCCAAATCAGATAATATTTTACCTATAAGTTTATCAGATTCATATAATGCCTTTTCTCTGTAACGCTGAGCCAAGGAAGGGGAAGTATATTTAGAAAATACATCTGCCCTTAAAATATCTCCAGGGTCTATAATAATGAGGCCACCATTTTTACTGTATTCTACAAATTTATTGTAAAGTTTTTCATAATCGGCTTTTACCATGTAAGGACTATTATCATCTTTTACTAATAAATCTTCGCTAATATCTCCCTCAGATATCCCGTTTTTGTCCATGCCAATTAAAGGGGCATATCTTTTATAGGATATTCCAGAGGGAGTCTTTATGTCAGAGTTCCCTAATACGTACACGTTAATTTCATTTCTTTTTAAAAGTTCACCTAACAATCCCGGCGTAACAGTATAATTTAAAGTAGAAGCTTGATTTATTAAATCTTGTATTCCTAAGTTAACTATATTACCTTCTTGTGGAAGTTTCCCAGTGTAAAGGTGATATAATTTTTCTGCAGAAGTATAGCCATAAACTTCATCATTGTTAAAACATAAGCTACCCATTTCACCAGCCGAAGCTCGGGTACCTGTTCCTATGGTGAGATAAGAAGAAGGTTCTGAATAACTTCCGGCTGCTCTTGTATTCATAAGTGCTAAGGAACCTATGTCTAATAACTTTTTTATATTTGGAAGATTGTATTTAGCAAGGTCATTAATACTTGTCCTATCTAAAATAAAGAGCACTGCTATTTTATTCTTTGTTGGAGATGCAAAAGAAATTGAAGGGGAAACTGCAAAGAAAATAAACACAAGACATAAAAAAATTGCAAAAAACTTTTTCATAGATTATCCTTCCTTTTCAATTAGTAAATTGACACCCAAACATTATACCATTAAATTATTAAAAATTTATTAACAACAGAAAGGTTAAATCTGTTAATTTGTTAATAACTTTTCAATGCAAATTAAAAAATCCCCTTTTTTATGCTTTAAATTTGTGCATAAAAAGGGGACTGTGATTTAATTTATTCTCTTAAAAGGGGCATAGTCATACAACGAGGGCCGCCTCTTCCTCTTGAAAGTTCCGACCCTTCAATAGGGATTACCTTTATTCCTTCTTTTTCCATTATTTTATTAGATATTTCATTTCTAGAATAGGTTACAATAACTCCCGGAGCGATAGCTAAAGTGTTTGTACTGTCATTCCATTGTTCTCTTGCAGAAGTTATTGCATTTAACCCGCCAGTTGGTATTATATCTATTGTGTAGAGATTTAGCGCATTTTTTAATGCTGTTTGCAAATCTTTTTCCTGATGTATAGAGAAACCTTTTTCCTCTTTTATGATGCTAAATACTCTCAACTCGTTTTTTATTCCTGGATAAAAAACAAATCTGTTTGTGTCAACCATGGTGAAAACTGTATCTAAATGCATATAAGAACGGTTTATAGGGATTTGCACTACCAATATTCTTTCGACAGAGGAACCTTTTTCAAATAAATTATGGGCTAATTGTTCTATTGCCTGAGGAGTTGTTCTTTCACTACATCCTACTGCAATTACTTTTTCGCTTAATACCAGCACATCTCCGCCCTCTATGGAATGAGGATAGCTATCATCATACCACCAAGGAATATTATTTTTTCTAAAAATTTCATGATATTTATAAATGTATTTTAATATTAGAGTTTCTGGTTTTCGCGCTGCTGTTTTCATAGAACTTATCATTAAGCCGCCATCTATCATTGCTCCGGGGTCTCTTGTAAAATAAAGGTTTGGTAAGGGCTTTATATAAAAATAATTATCTTGGTATATGTATTCTGCTAAACCCATCATAGATTTTTTTATCTTTATTTCATTTAGAGCCAAACCTGCAATTGCTATTTCGGCAACCTCGTTTGAAGATTTTTCTTTAAGGAATTCTTTTAAATAGTTATTGATTTTTGGAGAGGTAACTCCATTTACTTGAAGTAATTCCTCAATAAATTTTTCTTTTACATCTTCTTCTTTTAATATTTCTTCTAAGAGATTTTGTAAATACAGTACTTGGACTTCATTTTGCTGCAATACTTTTGCAAAGTTGTCGTGTTCTTCTTGGATCCTTCTAACCCAAGGGATATCGTCGAAAAGAAGCTCGGATAAATTTTGAGGGGTCAATCTTTCCAATTCTTTCCCTGGCCTGTGCAAAATCGTTGTTTTTAATTTATTTATTTCTGAATTTACGCGGGGAGCAGTAACTACTTTTGTCAACTTTTCATCCTCCTAATGTTTAAATTCTTTATATAGTATACTGTGCACTACTTCAATTTTCAATACGTATTTAAAAAGTTAATAAAAACTTTTGGCAATTGTGATAAAATAAATCAAGAATATTATAGAGGTGATAAAATGTTAAGAGATGGGGAAAGATTAGATGAATTAAACTTGAAAGATTTAGTTATAATTCAACACAAGGATAAATTTAAATTCGGAATGGATGCGGTATTGCTTGCTAATTTTGTTACTGCTAAAAAAGGAGATAAAATTGTAGATTTAGGATGTGGGTCTGGCATAATACCTATTTTAATTGCTGCTAAAACTCAAGATACCTTTATTTACGGTGTTGAGATACAAGAAGATATGGCGGATATGGCTACAAGAAGTGTAGTTATTAATAAAATGGAAGAAAGAATAAAAATAATAAAAGGCGATGTAAGAGGATTAGAAAAGATATTAGGATATGAAAAATTTGATATAGTGACTTCAAATCCTCCCTATATGCCAGTAAAAACGGGATTTGATAAAAAACAAAAGTCAGAAAATATCGCGAGATACGAAATATATGGAGGACTTGAGGAATTTATAAAGGCTGCTTCGAAACTTTTAAAATTTGGAGGAAAATTTTTTATGATTCATAGAACAGAAAGATTAGTTGACATTTTGTATTTTTTGAGAAAATACAATTTAGAACCTAAAAAATTGAGATTTGTGCATCCTTATGTAGATAGTAAACCCAATCTTTTGCTAATAGAATCAAAAAAAGGTTCTCAGCCAGGTTTAAACATATTGGCTCCCCTTTATGTGTATGAAAAAAGTGGAGAGTATACAAAAGAAATTATAGAAATATACTCTAAAACGCAATTAGAGGAGGAATAAAGATGGAAAATTATGGGGTATTATATTTATGTCCCACTCCTATTGGTAATTTAGAAGATATAACTTTAAGAGTTTTAAAAACTTTAAAAGAAGTTGATATTATAGCTGCCGAAGATACGAGGCAAACTCTTAAACTTTTAAATCATTTTGACATAAAAAAACCTCTTACCAGTTACCATGAACATAACAAAAGGACAAAAGGGGTAAAACTTATAGAGGAATTAAAAAAAGGGAAGTCAATTGCCTTAGTTACAGATGCAGGTACACCTGCAATCTCAGACCCTGGGGAAGACCTTGTGAAACTTTGCATAGAAGAAGACATAAAAGTTGTGTCATTGCCTGGTCCAACTGCTGCAATTACCGCTTTAGTTGCTTCAGGATTAAATACTTCTTCCTTTGTTTTTGAAGGTTTTTTGCCGACAAAAAATAAAGAAAGAGAAGAAAGGCTAAACCGTATTTCAAAAGAAGAGAGAACTGTCATACTTTATGAGGCACCTCATCGTTTAAAAGAAACTCTCCACGAATTGAAATCTTATGTAGCTGAAAGAAAGATTGTCATAGCAAGAGAACTTACTAAAATTCATGAAGAATTTATAAGAGGGACAATAGATGAGGTTTTAACGAAACTGGGGGATGAAATAAAAGGTGAAATTGTACTAATTATTGAAGGAGCACAAAAACAACAAGTTGAAGAAAAACCAGAAAAATTAATTCAAAAATACCTTGAGGAAGGAATGGATAAAAAAGAGGTTATTAAAAAAGTTGCTAAGGAATTGGGAATACCCAAAAGTCAAGTGTATAAACTTACTATAGGAAAAAAGTAAAGAAGTTGGAAATAATAGTTATTATCAATTGAATTTGATTTTCAATATCCCAAATTAAAAATATTTGCATATTTTTCACCAATAAACTATAATATATATCAACAGTGAAATTTCAATTGAGAATATGGAGGATGTTATGAATAAACAAAACGCAGCTTTGCTATCTGTGGTTTCTAACAGTGTATTGATAGCTATAAAATTGTTGGCAGGTATACTAATGCATTCAGTAGGGGTAATTTCTGAAGCCATACATTCTTCAATTGATTTAATTGCTAGTCTAATTGCCTTTTTCTCCATACGAGTAGCAGTAAAACCCGCAGATGAGGACCACCCTTTTGGACACAGCAAATATGAGAACGTTTCTGGCTTTGTGGAAGCTATTTTAATTTTTTTTGCAGCTATACTTATCATATATGAGGCAGTGCGAAGAATAATTACTGGTACTTATGTAGAAAATTTAGGAATGGGCATTATTGTCATGCTTTTTGCATCTTTTGTAAATGGAGTAGTATCATATTTTTTGTTTAAAGTATCTAAAGAAGAAAATTCTATTGCCTTAAAAGCAGATGCAATGCACCTTTTAACTGATGTATTTACGTCTTTGGGAGTTACACTAGGACTTGTTGCCATAAAAGTCACTAAATTGGATATTTTGGATCCAATCATAGCTATTTTTGTTGCATTGCTTATTATAAAAGCATCAATTGAGTTGACAAAGGAAGCTTTAAAAGATTTGACAGACACTAGTCTTCCAGAAGAGGAAGTTAAAGAAATAGAGAATATAATAAAATCAAATTCTGAAATTACAAGTTTTCACAAATTGAGAACGAGAAAATCGGGGCCTCGAAGAGAAATAGACGTTCATTTGAGAGTGGACAGAAATTACAACATAGTAGACGCCCATGAATTGTCCCATAAGGTTTCAAAACAAATAACTGATAAATTCCCTGATTCCCATGTGATAATCCATGTAGAACCGGAAAGAAAAAAAGAAGAGGATAAATAATAGGAGGACACACCCTCCTATTATTTATCCTGCTATTAGTCTACAGATTTCTTTAACTCTTCAAGGCAATTTTTACATATATTTTTGCCTTTGTAGTTTATTACATTCTCAGCGTTGCCGCAGAAAATGCAAGCAGGCTCATACTTTTTGAGGACTATTTGTTCCCCATCAACATAGATTTCAAGAGCATCTCTTTCTGCTATGTTAAGTGTCCTCCTGAGCTCGATTGGTATTACTACCCTTCCCAATTCGTCTACTTTTCTTACAATACCTGTGGATTTCAACATTTTTCTCCCCTCCTGAGTTACAAAATTCGACAACTAAACTTCACTTATAATAATACCAAGTTTTGAAAAATAAGTCAACACCTTTTTTGGAATTTTTTAAGGTTAATAACATAAATTTTATTACATAAGAAGAAAAGCATAAACGAAGTTTTTTTGGTAATTTGGGAGGGCTATACCATGATAAATTACATATGGTTTTTTATGATAGCGATAGGAGTTTTAGTAGGAATAATAAATGGCAGAATGGCAGAAGTATCCAAAGCTATAATTGATTCAGCACAGACTGCTGTTGCTATTTCGATAGGGCTAGTTGGTGTAATGTCTTTATGGCTTGGAATAATGAAAATTGCAGATAAGTCAGGCCTTACAGATATTATCGCAAAATTACTAAAACCTACAATTATAAGGCTTTTTCCTGATGTGCCAAAAGATCACCCAGCTATTTCAGCGATGATAATGAATATATCAGCTAATATGTTGGGATTAGGTAATGCAGCAACACCTTTTGGGATTAAGGCTATGGAATACCTTCAAGAGCTTAATAAAAAAGACAGTGCTTCAAATGCTATGTGCCGCTTTTTAGTGATAAATACAGCTTCAATACAGCTTATACCTGCAGTGATGATTGGAATAAGGGCTTCTTTGGGAGCTAAAAATCCTGCGGATTTTGTGATTGTCAGCGTACTTTCAACCAGCACTGCTCTTGTAGCTGGCCTTATTTTGAATAAATACCTTGAAAAAATGCCTATATTTAAGGAGTGAAAATAATGATGAAAATTATATCTGAATGGATTATTCCTATACTTGTTCTTGTTATTCCTTTTTATGGAATCATAAAAAATGTCAAAGTGTATGAAGGGTTTGTCGATGGGGCAAAAGAAGGAATTTCTGTAGTTATAAAAATATTTCCAGCTCTTGTAGCAATGCTTGTGGCAATAGGTGTATTAAGAGCGTCAGGTGCCCTTGACTTGTTAGGGAAATTTTTAATGCCTTTTACAAATAAAATAGGCATGCCACAGGAGCTTGTGCCTCTTGCTTTAATAAGGCCCCTTTCGGGAAGTGGTGCTTTGGGGATTGCGACTGAGATTATAAAAACTCATGGTGCCGATTCTCTAATCGGGAAAATGGCTTCTGCTATGTATGGATCTACTGAGACCACTTTTTATGTTCTTGCTGTTTACTATGGGGCAGTGGGAATAAAAAAGATGAGACATTCTGTTATCTCTGGAATTTTTGCAGATATTATCGCAATACTTTCTTGTGTATTTTATAGCAGATTATTTTTTTAATACTTGTACACTTTTTCACTTTTGTTATACTATATAGTGTAATGTTGTTTTGCCTTTTAAAAGGAAAGGAATGATTTTTTGTGGCAACAATACCAAAATTAATAAGAAAATTAGGAAAAGAAGCATATAATTTGTATATTGTTGGGGGATACATAAGGGACAGGATTTTAAATAGAGAAGCTAAAGATTATGATTTTGTAGTTCAGGAAGATGCAGAGAAAATTGCCAAATTAGCGGCAGAAAAATTAGGGGGTACTTTTGTGCCTTTTATGGCGGAAAAAGGCACATATAGGGTTGTTGTAGGAGATGAAATATTAGATTTTACTAATTTAAGAGGTGAAGACATATACATAGATTTAGCTCATAGAGACTTTACAATGAATGCTATGGCTATAAAACTGACGGATTATTTTGAATTTGAATATATTATTGACCCTTTTGGTGGCGTGACGGACATAAAAAACAGGAAAATAAAGCATGTTGGTGTGATGACTTTTAAAGAAGACCCTTTAAGGGCTTTGAGAGCTGTGAGATTTGCTGCGACTTACAAATTTGATATTGATGAGGGTACAAAGGCTAAAATAAGAGAAGAAGCGGCCTTAATAAAACAAGTAGCGCCAGAGAGAATAATGAATGAAATTTTTATAATATTAAAAGAAAAGAATTCTCACAAATATTTAAGAATGATGGAAGATTTAAAACTTATGGAAAATATATTTGAAGAAGTTGCTAAAATGAAAGAAGTAGGAAAGTGCTATTATCACCTTACGAATGCTTGGATACATTCACTAAAAACCGTAGAAGAATACGAAAATATCATAAATTCTATGAGATTTCCCAAAGACGTATATGATATAGTTTCGGAGTATTTAAATAGGACTCTTTCTGCGAATAACAAGGTAAAAGATATAATAAAGTTAGGAGCTTTATTTCATGATATAGGCAAACCAGAGTCTATATACATTGATACAGAAAATAGAATACATTTTTACAATCATGAAATAAAAGGAACTGAAATTGTAAAGAAAATAGCTGCACGAATGAAAATGCCAAGGAAAGAGACGACATTGTTAAAAAAGCTCGTTTTATATCACATGAAACCTTTAATATATTATGTAAATGGAGGGCCGACTAATAAATCGCTTTTTAGGTTTTTTTCCGAACTCAAAGATGATTCTATAGGAGTTTTGCTCTTATCTTTAGCAGATTTTACAGCAACAAGGCTCAATTTAGGTAAGGAAGAAGATATACCAAAATACACGGATTTTATAACTAAGCTTCTAAGAAGATATGTAGAATTTAAGGAAGCACAAGAGCCTTTACTTTCTCCCTTAGATATAATAATAAATTTTGATATAAAAGATGGTAAAAAACTAGGACAAATTTTATATGAGATAAGAAAAAATAGATTTTATGGTGAGATTGAGAGTAAAGAAGATGCCATTGAGTTTGTGAAAGAGAGATTGAGAATAGAAAAGATATAGCGATAATTTATAAATGGGTGTAAATATGCACTTTATAATAAAAAGTTTGTAAATGAAAATGGGTTTTAGAAAGTAATTGAAAGGTGGAATATGTAAATGAATGGTTTATCAGCGCTATATGAAATTGAAATATTGGCAATATTGACAATATTGACTCTAATAGTAATAATAGCCCTAGGAATTGTTATCTATAGGTTTTATGTAAATAAAAAAGTAAATGATAAGATTTACAGTTATACAGTAGAGCTTCAAAAACAAAATGAAATACGTCTTAATAATACTTTAAAAACGCAAGAAAAAATACTTGATTATATTGCAAAAGATTTGGAGTTAAAAAGGAAAATGTTAAAAGAGATAAAAGAAATTAAAGAAAATTAAATAAAGATATTGATTGAAATGCTAAATAAAAAGGCATATAAAATCCGGTTCCATATAAAAATTTTTCATATGATTATTATATTTAAATAATTTATCAAGGATTTATTTGTTAAGTTGAATATTGTGGTAGTATCTACGGTTGATTATTTTGATAAGTTAATATATGTCTAAAAAAATAATTTTTAGATATTGCAAATGTTTTTTTTGTGAGGTATAATATATATACAAACTGATGAAAACGAATAAATAATGAGACGGTAAAGAAGAACGTTTTACATTAAAAAGTAGGAAGACGTTATTTATTTTAAAACAAATAAGTTTAACGTTAAACTAAAGGTAAGGGGGTGAGTCTAGATTTTGCATATTGTGATATTTTAAAAGTAAAAGTCCACTTTTAAAAATTGTATAATAAACAATGCAACCGAAATTTTGGTAATATTTTAGTTGCTTGAATCATAATTGTTTTTAAAGGGTTTCTTCACTTTTTTAGGCTATTTAGCTAGATAGAAACCCTTCAAAATATATAGCAGTGCTTTATATATTTACAAAGCATTAAGGCACGTTATAAATAAATTTTGCTTTAAAGGGGGGGATAAATGCAAAAAGTGTGGTTGGCATAAAATGTAATTGAACGTTAAACTTTAAAATCATGTAAAATTATAATAAAAAAGGAGAGGAGAAAGATGAAAAAAGTATTATTGGCAATTTTAATAGTGATGAGCTTGTTACTTTATAGCGGATTTGCTGTTGCTGCAAATGATTTTGTCATTGCTAATGGATTCAATGGCCAAGATAGTGATGGATACTGGGGACCATATGGGCCGGCTTTCACATTAGAAAATGGGGCTTTGGTTTTTGACTCAAGTATTGATAATGCATGGGTTACTTTGAATTTTAAGAAAGATGACAATTTTACTGCAACTTCATACAAATATTTAGTAATTACTTTAAAATCAGATAAGCCTCAAGATGGTGAAAAAGTACACATGACACTTGGAAATGTTGGAAAGTCATTTGGTGATTGGGGCATTACATTAGATACGAATTATAAAACATATACTATTGATTTAGCTGCTAATGGAGTAACAAAGTGGGGAGATGCCGAAAAACAGACACCTGATTTTGCGTTAAATAAAGCTGAAGCTCAGAATGCCAAAATTTATCTTACAAAAATGGTGTTAACCAATAGCCCATCAACTTCTTCTTCAGGAAGCACAAGTACTACTTCTTCTGATAATACTTCCAATCCAAAAACTGGAGACAACACACTTGGTATGTTGAGTGGATTTGGAACTTTGGTTATTTTCTCTTCAATAGCATTAATAATGTTAAATAAAAGGACTAACAAGAATGCACATACATTAAGATAAAAAATAAATATTGATTTTAAATAATTAATGATGAAATAAACCTTGATTTGTAAAGTATAATTAGCTCTTTGCAATATTGCAAAGAGCTAATTATAAAAATTTTAAAATTAAATTGAAGTGAGGGGAGAAAATGAAAAAAGGCTATTTGTTTTTGGCCGTACTACTTTTATTTAGTTTTTTGATGAGTGGCTGTAATAAAGGCAATAAATCACCGACTACAAATAGTGGGGAAATTCAAAAAGAACAAAAAGTTGTATTAAAATTAGGCATTTGGCCCGAAGATACTTTGACAAATGATGTTCAAATGTTTGAAAAATGGAAACAACAGTTTGAAGCTAAATATCCTAATGTAGAAGTAGTTCCTGACCATTATCAGTATTCACTTGATACTTTTGTTCCTATGGCTGAGGCAGGTAAATTACCAACAATTTTTGAAACATGGTTTACAGAACCACAAAAATTAATTGCGGGTGGGTTTGTTAAAGACATAACTTCAGAGCTTCAACAAAAAGGTTGGGATAAATTAATGAATCCATCTATAAAAGATTTACTATCCAAAGATGGTAAAATTTATGGTGTGCCTCGTGATGGATATGCATTAGGACTATATTTAAATCTTGATTTGTTTGAAAAAGCAGGATTAATGAACCCTGATGGCACAGCAAAGTATCCAAAAACATGGGATGAATTAGCTCAAGTTGCAAAAATAATAAAAGATAAAACGGGAAGAGCCGGTTTTTGCCTTTTAGCAAAAGATAATGCTGCTGGTTGGCATTTTACACAAATTGCATGGGATTTTGGTGCAAAATTTGAAATTCAACAAGATGGTAAATGGGTTGCTAATCTTAATTCACCAGAAGTTATAGCTGCAATGAATTTTGTAAAAGATTTAAAGTGGAAGTATAATGTTCTTACAGATGACCCGTTAAGCGAAGATTGGGCTTCGGGATTTCAAGCTATAGGGACAGGAAGAGCGGCTATGTATTTGGGTGCACAAGATGCTGTAAATCAGCCTACCCAAGTAAATGGTCTTCCAGTTGATAAATTATCTATAGTTCCAGTTCCGGCAGGACCAAAAGGTCAATATTCGTTAATGGGTGGTACGCCATATATGTTTAGTGCGAACGCAAGTTCTGAAGAAATAATGGCTGCACTAAATTTCCTTGAAATGATAGGGAAGGCCCCTGTTGTAACGGATGAATCGATAGCTGGTCTTAGAGAAGATGCCAAAAATCGTGTAGAAAATGGAGTCCCTGTAATTCCTGGTTTTCCTGCATGGATTGATCCAAATTATTTAAAAACTTTAGACGATGTAATTAAAGAATACAGCAACGTTAATATGGCTCTTTATAATGATTATTATAATTGGATAAAAAAGGAAGGCGTGTTGCGGCCAGAAGAGCCAGTATTAACCCAAGATTTGTACGCAGAGCTGACAAAAGTTATTCAAGCTGTTATAACAGACAAAAATGCTGATGTTAATAAACTTTTAGATAATGCTAATAATAATTTCCAAGACTTATTGGATAGGAATGTTAACAAATAAAAATATTTTCTAGAGCACTGCCGATTATATAATCAATTATTTAATTATTACGATATATCAATTGTACTTTATGACAGTGCTCTACTTATCTTTTTCATTTCAATTTAATCAAGAAGGTTTTGTTAGGAGGACGCTGATGAATAGTTTTAATAAAGTTCTAAATAAAAGTACTAAGATGCTTACAAAACGAGATATTGCAGGTTTAATTATTATGTTGCCAAGTCTGGTTCTTTTTAGTTTTTTTGTATGGGTGCCGTTATTGGAAAGCGTACATTTGTCCTTTTATATAGCCCATGGAATGAGGTTTATAAAGTTTGTAGGGCTTGAGAACTATGCAACAATATTTAAAGATCCGGACTTTATGGCAGCACTATTAAATACATTTTCTTATACTTTATGGTCCCTTGTAATAGGATTTTTTGTTCCTATAATTATGGCGATAATTTTAAATGAAATTATACACTTTAAAGGGTTCTTTAGAGTAGGTATTTATCTTCCAAATGTGATTCCAGGATTAGCTGTTGCTATGATGTGGCGTTTTATTTTTAAGCCGAGTGATACAGGGATGCTAAATATTATATTAAAAAATTTTGGGATACAGCCGCAAGTATGGTTAGCAGATCCTAAGTTGACTATCCCTTTAATTGTTGTAACGATGACATGGAGGGGAGCAGGGGCTACTACACTATTATATCTTGCAGGTTTACAGGGTATTGACCCTGAGCTTTATGAAGCAGCTGCAATAGATGGAGCCAACATATGGAAACGAATTTGGCATATTACTGTTCCCAATATATATAATTTAGCAAGAACGCTATTAATACTGCAAATTATAGCTGTATTTCAAGTGTTATATGAACCTCTTGTAATGACAAATGGGGGACCAAATAATGCTTCTATTTCTTTGATGCAGCTGGTTTATAAATATGCTTTTGAGAAATTTGATTATCCTAAAGCCAGTGCAGTTTCTGTTGTAATTAGTTTGTTTCTAATATTTTTCACATTCTTATATAACAAAATAATTCGCGAAAAAGAAATGTAGAAGGTGAAGAGAGAAATGACAAGACTTACTAAAAAGAATAGTGGTGTTATACGGCAGTTTGATATAAAGAGCTTGAATGTTAGGATAGGATATTATTTTCTTTTATTGATTTCCTTAATATTAGTTTTAATAGCTGTAATACCAATAGTATGGATTTTTTTATCCAGCTTTAAGACATTGAGTGAATTTGTAAATGAACCATCTTTTTTGCCGCACAAATTTAGTTTTAACGATTTTGTAAATACATGGAAAGTATTAAAGTTTTGGAAATATTATGTTAATTCCTTTTATTCTGTTATAGGAAGTGCCATATGTGCAGTGATTTTCAATGGTCTCCTGGCATACAGTATTTCTAAGGTTAGACCTAAAGGGTCAAATTTAATTTATACGTTAATTTTGTGGAGTCTCATGTTACCTCCTACGACGGCTATTGTTCCGTTGTTTATCAACATAAATAAAGTAGGTTTACAAGGTACTTTTATTCCCTTGTGGCTTTCCATGGGTGCAAATGCGTTTTTTGTAATATTATATAAACAATTTTTTGATTCAATTCCACAGTCTCTTATTGAAGCAGCAAGGTTAGATGGAAGTAGTGAGTTAGGGATTTTTTTTAGAATTATATTGCCCTTAAGCACGCCGATAAATGCGGTTATTGTTATTTATGCTATTAATGCAGCGTGGTCAGATTTCCTTTTACCATATCTGGTTTTAAACAATACTGGAAAAGAAACAGTGATGGTAAGGTTATTTCAATTTAGAACAAGTATTGCTACGGATGTAGATATAATAAGAGCAATTGTATTTTCAATAATTCCGCCCATTATATTATTTGGAATTTTCCAAAAGTATATCATGGAAGGTATATCAAAAACAGGTATAAAGGGTTAAAATATAAAACACTTCTTAAAGGAGGAATTGGATGTTTATGTCAAATGGAAAAGGTTTTAATGAAAACATTCTAATTGTCATATTATCTGTTATTACAGTAATTTCTATAGCGTTTTCTATATATATGGTAATAGATTATTTTACCAAAATTCAAGCTACTAAAAATACAAAACTTGTTTTATATGAGGGACCAAAAACAATAAAACCTTCAAATGATACTAAAATTAAAGTAAATGGACATGATGTTTTTGTTTATGATGCAACGGTAAATAATACCCATAGGTGGGTAAATGATGGAAAACCACCTCTATCAAAAACTCCAATGACATATTTTGACTTTGAAGGCAAAGTAAATGTTGAAATTACAGTTTCAAATATCAATAAAATTGAATCTTGCAGTGTACTTCCTACAGCAAGCGGCATTAAACCTTTAATTAAGGGAAACACGGTTACTTTTCGAATTGATAATCCAGGTTTTTATACTGTACAGTTTAATAATTCTGTAGAAGGGGCAGTTCATATTTTTGCTAATCCAATTGAAAAAGATATACCTAAAAAAGGTGATAAAAATGTTGTTTTTATTGGACCTGGTGAATGGACGATTGATGATATAGCACTTGAAAGTGGGCAAACGCTTTATATTTCAGGAGGAGCAGTTGTTCATACTACTGTACATGGAACATTGTTAAATAATGTGACTATTCGAGGACGTGGTATCGTTGATGGTAGTATTTGGGATTCATGGACACAAAAAGGCGAAATTGCGAGGGTTCCAATAAACGTTATGAATAGTAAAAATGTAAATATTGAAGGCATTATACTACTGAATCCAAATGCTTGGGCTTTAAATCTTTTTGAGTGTGATGATGTTAAAGTTGATAATGTTAAAATTATTACAGCTAGACCTAATGGTGATGGTATTACTATACAATCAAGTAGAGATATATATGTTTCGAATTCTTTTGTTAGAAGTTGGGATGATAGCTTGGTTGTAAAAAATTATGCAGGAAATTCTAATAATATCACGTTTGATAATATACAGGTATGGACTGATTTAGCTCAGTCTTGCGAAATAGGATATGAGACAAACAAAGGCAAACAACCAAATTCTACTATATCGAATATTACCTTTAAAAATATAACTGTATTATATAATTTTCACAAGCCAGTAATAAGCATACACAATAGCGATGATGCGTTAGTGGAAAATATAACTTATCAAAATATAGTTGTAGAGAATGCACAAATGGGTTCGGGTGATGCAGGAGATAACAATCAACTTATAGACTTTGCAATTCTTCCAAGTCAATGGTCATCAACTCATGAACGAGGTAATATTCGCGCTGTTACAGTAGAGAATGTTAAAGTTTTACGCGGGAATTTTCCACCATCACGTATTGTAGGATATGATGAAAACCATACAATAGAAAATGTAAAAATTAAAAACCTCCTAATACTTGGTAAAAAGATAAATTCTTTAGATGAAGGTAAATTTAAGACTAATCAATTTGCGAAGAATATAAGTATAGAATAATTGCTGGCGGAAAGGAGTTTAATTAACGATGAAAAAGAAAAAGATAATTATTCTTTTATATATTTTATTGATTGCTTCTGTTACAATTTCTGTAAGCCTAATGATAGCAGGAGCATCAGTAAATAATGCAGGTAATATTACGATTGTTCAAACTCCAGAACAGACAAAAGCCGAAACCCCACCTGAATTTAAGACATCTGAACCTGTTATACCTCCTCAACCAGAAGGGATAAATTTAGCACTTCATAAGCCAGTAGAGGCAAATGGGTATACGCAGGTTTATGTTCCGACAAATGCAACAGATGGCAAAATCACGACATATTGGGAAGGAAAAGCTAATTCTTATCCTAATATTGTTACTGTTGATTTACACAAGGTTAGTACGATAACTTCTATAAGAATAGCTCTTAATCCTAATAAAATCTGGAGTAAGAGAGTACAGACATTTTCTATCAATTGTAGTGATGATGGGAAGACTTTTAAAGAATTAATTCCTACAAAAGATTATACTTTCGACCCGATGACTGGAAATATAGTTGATATAAAGCTTGATAGTCCAGCAAAAACTCGTTATATACAAATAATATTTACAGCTAATACAGGTGCTACAGGCGGCCAAATTGGAGAATTGGAAATTTATGGACCAGGTGATTAATTTTACAATATCACAATTTGTGAAAGCACATTTGATTATTTAAAAGAGGTGGCTGCTGTTTTGTTTTTAAAAATTTTTCATAAGAAAATCCTGGGTTTTGGGATATTAGGAAAGCCTAATTTGAGAAAAAATTTTTCTATTGTGTTAATTGTGATTTTAGGGTTTTCACTTTATATGATTGGTTATATATTGTATGATTATTATAGGAGCTATACTACTATTAATGCTCTTCACCAACAATTTGACCAAAACGAAATGTCAGGTAGCATAAATAGTATAAATAGTGAACCAAATGCTGCTATTTGTAATGGTGAGACAGGTAATATTATTGATAAGTTTAAACCATTACTTAAAGTAAATTCAGATGTAGTAGGATGGATTAACATACCTGGTACACGGATTGATTATCCTGTTCTACAATCAAATGACAATGAATATTATCTTGACCATGATATAAATGGCAACAAATCGTTTTTTGGCTCAATATTTATGGACTTTAGAAACAACATTAAAAAGAAAGATTCAAATATTATATTATATGGACATGATATGAAAAATGGCTCCATGTTTCATGATCTAGTTTACTATAAAAAGAAAGATTTTTTTGAGAGTCATCCTCTCATATTGTTTGAAACTTTGTATAAAAAATATAAGGGAGAAATATTTTCTGTTTATGTAACAGATACAAAATTTAATTATCTTATAACAAATTTTGCTTCTCCGGAGGAATATGGGGCTTACTTAGATACTATAAGAAATAAATCATTATTTAAAAATAATGTGACTGTTACGACAAAAGATAGGATATTAACACTTTCTACGTGCAGTTATGAGTTTAAGGATGCGAGGCTAGTAATACATGCCAAATTAATTGAAGACACCAATGAAAACATAAATTATTAGATAGGGAGGGAGAAAAATACTTGAGTAATTCGGCAAGAGTTGTTATCTAATTGAGAGATTTCAAATAATATTTGTTAACTTGCCGAAACAAGGTGGAGACTATGCCAAATAAAAAAAATATTGTTACAATTAGGGATATTGCTAAGGAAGCAAATGTAAGTGTTACTACAGTGACTAATGTCATTCATAAAAGGTATAATCGTGTGTCTAAAGAAACAATTGAGCGCATAGAAAAAATAATTAAGGAAAAACAATATATTCCTAATATGTCGGCACGCTCTTTAGTAAATAATTCTTCTAAAATTATTGGTATAATTAATTATGTAGTTCCATCAGAGAGTGGAAGTTTTATTCAAGACCCATTCCATACGGCATTTATTGGTGGTATTGAAAAGGAATTTAGTAAAAAAGGTTATTTTATGATGATTCGCACTGTTGCAAATGAACGTGAACTTGTTACTTTATTAAAAAACTGGAATCTGGACGGAATAATTATGACAGGTCTTTTTGAGGATGACTTTTTTCAAACACTAAAAAATTTTGATATACCTATAGTGCTTATTGATAGTTATGTTGAGGATGAAAGGATTTTAAAGGTTGGTTTAGAAGATTTTAGAGGTGGATATATAGCTACTAAATATTTAATTGATAATGGACATAAAAATATAGTATTTGTTTCACCTAAAATTAGGCCAAATGGAGTACTTGAAGAAAGATTAAAGGGATATAAGGCAGCATTACAAGAGGCTGGAATACCTATTAACCAAGCAAATATTTATGAACATGGTATAACTGTAGAAGAATGTATAGAACTTGGGCGTAATTTAAGTCAACGCAAAGATATAACTGCAATATTTGCTACAGCAGATATAATTGCTGCGGGGATAATGAGTGGCTTGCAAGAGGTTGGAGTATCTATTCCTGATGATATTTCCATTATAGGGTTTGACGATCTGGATGTAAGTCGTCTCACTAATCCCAGACTTACTACTATTCATCAAGATGCTGAAAAGAAAGGTTTAATTGCTGCTAAAATGATGATGGATTATTTAGAAAAAAGGGAGATAAAAAATCGCAAAGTAATTTTACCGGTATATCTTGTTGAAAGAAAAAGTGTAAAGAAAATTATCTAATTATATGATCTATTAAAATGTTAGTACCAAGGAGATATTTTGTCTTTTCCATTGGTACTAACATTTTTGATTAGATTAGATAAATAAAAGTTATTTTTTATATATTTCAGATAATGGAATTCCTCCAACACCTATATTGTCTGGATTGTTTTCTTTTATAATTACTGAAAATGCATTTGTAGGAATGTTAAGTATCTGTGAAGCTGTTTTTGTAAGTTCAGAAATGAGTTTTGCCTTAGTTTCTTTACTTAAATTATCTGGTCCTTCAATTGTTATAAAAGGCATATAAACACTTCCTTTCTATGGTTTTATTTGTTATCGATATTTATTGTAACACTTTTTTGCAATAAAAACCAAGGGGAAGATAAAAGCTAGATAGTGTCAAGATACTGTAGGATTTTTTTAAGACAACCCCTGAAACTTAGTTAATTTCAGCCTTCAACTTATCATGCTTTTTATATAACTTGTGCATATTTTAATGCTCTTAAAACCCTATATATTGGCGTTACTTTCCCTATATTCAAAACCGTAATATTGTTTATTTTTTCATTTGTAGACGTTTTAACTCTCCTTACCGCTTCTTTTATTTGCTTCTTCGTTAATTTGTAACTCCCAGCATTGATATTCTTTTTCTTACCCCATTCTGCTTCTCTTAAGTCTCCTCCATTCTTGCTGAATACCCTTAATTTCGCCATTAACTTTAATCCTTCTCTACTCCACCCTAATGGATTCCTGCTTAATCTGGCTGAAAATACATGGCTTATATGCCCTTCTGCACTGCACCCTATTCTATCTTCTCTTCTTTGTAATTGTCTTCTATGTAATTTGCTACATCTATCCATATGTCTTCAGGTTTCTCTCCTACATATGCTTTGTAATAGACATTCTTCAGTACGTTCCTTCCGTTTTTCTCTTCTCTACCTTCATGTATGTATACTAATCGTGGAGTTTCATCTCTCCCGTCCTGTAAAGGTACATGGTCCTCGTCTGCCTCTATGTATAAAACCCTTACCTCTTTCTTCTCTTTTATTTCTCTCTTTACTTCTACTTCACCTACTTCCCTTATTGCGTTTAATACCGTCTGTTTACTTAACTCCTCTGGACATGCTTTTTTACTACTTCTCTCATATGATTCTTCTATTGCGTTTTCTACTAACTTTATTTTTACTCCCTTTTCTATCCTATCGTGCCGTCCTATCTCTAATGCATCATCCACCAAATATGTATATCTTCCATCCTCTTTAGATTTGTAATATGTCCTCTCATATTCAATATCCCCAAGGACTGTCATTAATCTCTTTTTATCTTTCCTCTCTACTACCTATTTTTCTTTCCTTCTCTTATCTTCTTTTATTATCCTATCTAACTCTTCAATAATTGCTTCTATTGCCTCTCTACCTAGTTTGTCCGTGAGTTCTTTTATCCTTGCTGCAAGCTCTGTAATATTCATTCCTTTATTTAATAAATCACCAAAAATTTCTACTACTTCCTTAGTGAAATTTAGAGCATTTTGTAGTATAATATCCTCAAAGATATGTTTTTTCACAAGAGACACCCCTTTCTGTGATGTTTTGTTTCCAAGTTCTATTTTATCACAGGGGTTGTCTCTTGTTTTTTTTCACTCAAAAAATCCTACGATAATTTTACACTATGTAAAAGCTACGTATTTTGTACTAGCATCGTACAGAATTATAGATATTATGATAGTTACTTTGCTAAAGGAATTAAAACATTTTGTAAATAAAGAGTAACAAAAAGGTAGGAATAATCAAAAAAGTAGTTGACAATACTTTTTATAAAGGGTATATTAAAGAATAAATAGATATAGTAAAAGGCGATGAAGGAAAGAGTAAAAAGCTTGAACTTTCACAGAGAGTCGGGCGAGGTGCGAACCGATAAAGTTTGGGCTTTTGAAGATGGCTCCGGAGCCGTACTGCCGAAGGCTAGTAGGTTTTACCGGGAACTCCCGTTACAGGGTAGGAGTGTGTTAGCACTCTGTGAGGCATGCGTCGTGAGGCGTATGTGAAGAAGGGTGGTACCGCGATAATCTCGCCCCTTATGTGGAGGCGAGTTTTTTATTTACAAAAAAGAGGAGGATGGATATGAAAAAGACTTTTTACATTACGACACCTATCTATTATCCCAGTGATAAATTACATATTGGTCATTCATATACTACAGTTGCTGCAGATGCAATGGCAAGGTTTAAAAGGCTTACCGGATATGATGTCAAGTTTTTGACCGGTACTGATGAACATGGGCAAAAAATTCAAAGAATAGCAAGAGAAAAAGGGATGTCTCCTAAAGAATATGTAGACGGGATAGTTGAATGGATAAAAGATTTATGGAAGACAATGGATATAAGTAATGACCAATTTATTCGCACAACCGATAAATATCATGAGGAAATAGTACAAAAAATATTCACGAAATTGTATGAAAAAGGAGATATATACAAAAGCGAATATGAAGGATGGTACTGTACTCCTTGTGAATCTTTCTGGACAGAAAGCCAGCTTGTAGATGGGAAATGCCCAGACTGTGGTAGACCAGTAGAAAGGGTAAAAGAAGAAGGGTATTTTTTTAAATTGTCTAAATATGGGGATAGGCTGTTACAATATTATGATGAACATCCTGATTTTATACAGCCTGAGTCAAGGCGCAATGAGATGATAAACTTTATAAAATCAGGTTTGGAGGATTTGTTTGTCTCAAGGAGTTCGTTTGACTGGGGTATAAAGGTACCTTTTGACCCAAGACATGTGATTTATGTTTGGATAGATGCTTTGTCAAATTACATAACTGCTTTAGGATATTCTACAGACCATGACGACGACTTTAAAAAATACTGGCCAGCAGATGTTCATTTGGTTGGAAAAGAGATAATGAGGTTTCACACAATAATATGGCCAGCAATGCTTATGGCTCTTGACTTGCCCCTTCCTAAAAAAGTGTTTGGACACGGTTGGCTTATACTGGAAGGAGGCAAGATGTCAAAATCTAAAGGCAATGTAGTAGACCCTAAAGAGCTGGTTAGGAAATATGGCGTGGATGCTGTAAGATATTTTCTTTTGAGAGAAGTGCCTTTTGGGGCGGATGGAGTGTTTTCTAATGAAGCTTTGATAAACAGAATAAATTCAGACCTTGCTAATGACCTTGGAAACTTGCTGAGTAGGACTGTTACAATGATTGAAAAATACTTTGAGGGCATTCTGCCAAAGCCTTCACAAAAAGAAGAAGTAGATGATGACCTTATAAATACTGCACAGAATCTACCTAAAACTGTTGAAGAGTACATGGATAAACTTCAGTTTTCCAACGCTTTAATTGAAATATGGAAATTAGTAAGACGAGCTAATAAGTACATTGATGAAACAATGCCTTGGATTTTAGCGAAAGATGAAAGCAAAAAGGAAAGATTGGGTACTGTTTTGTATAATTTAGCGGAAGCTTTGAGATTTATTGCAATACTTATATCTCCTTTTATGCCAAATACCCCGCAAAAAATGTTTGAACAATTAGGAATAGAAAAAGATTTGACGACTTGGGAGAGCTTAAAGTTTGGCTTGTTAAAAGAAGGTACAAAAGTAAAAAGAGGAGAAATTATTTTCCCGAGAATAGATGTAAATAAGGAGCTGAGTGCTATAGAAGAAAAAGCAGAGGAGGAAGAGAAAAAGATAGATTATATCACTATTGAGGATTTTGCAAAAATTCAGCTTAGGGTTGCAGAGATTTTGGAAGCCGAAAAAGTGGAAGGCTCTGACAAGCTTATAAAGATGAAGCTTAAAGTGGGAGAGGAGACAAGGCAAATTGTAGGAGGAATTGCTCGTTATTACACTCCTGAAGAGCTTATAGGAAAGAAAATAATTATTGTATATAATCTGGAGCCAAAGAAACTAAAGGGTATTGAGTCTCAAGGAATGCTTTTAGCAGCATCTACCGAAGGAAAAATGTCCCTTCTTACAGTGGACAGGGATATAGAAAGTGGGGCAAAGATAAGCTAAGGAGTGATAAAATTGTTGGTAGATTCTCACGCTCATCTTGAAGATGAGAAATACGATAGAGATAGAGAAAAAGTTATTGAAGAATGTAAAAAAGACCTCACATTTTTAATAAATGTGGGGTCTAACCTCTTAACTTCTAAACAGTCTATTGAGCTAGCTCATAACTATGACTTTATATATGCTTCTGTTGGAATTCATCCCCATGATGCACAAAGGGAATTTGACAAAGTGGAAGAAATAGAGAGATTAGCTTTACAGGAAAAGGTTGTAGCAATAGGAGAAATAGGGTTAGATTATTATTACGACGACCCTCCCAAAGAGTTTCAAAAAGAGATTTTTATAAAACAAATAAGGCTTGCGAAAAAGCTAAATCTTCCAATAATAATACACGATAGGGATGCTCATGGAGATATACTAGATATATTAAAACAGGAATGGACAAAAGATTTAAGAGGGGTTTTTCACAGTTATTCGGGAAGTGTTGAAATGGCTTTTCAAGTAATTGAAATGAATTTTTACATTTCTTTAGGAGGGCCTGTGACATTTAAAAATGCAAAAAAACCTAAAGAAGTAGCAAAAGCTGTTCCCATTGAAAAACTTTTAATTGAGACAGATAGCCCTTATCTTACTCCTGAGCCTTATAGAGGAAAAAGGAATACACCGGTGTATGTGAAATTTGTAGCGAAAAAAATTGCAGAATTAAGAGAGATGCCTTATGAGGAGGTTTGTAGGATTACTGCTGAAAATGCTATAAAACTTTTTAACATCCCTCTCAAATAAAAGTTTTAAAAAACAACCTCCTGTTTTGAGGGGAGGTATCAAAAGTCAAAAAAATGCGTATAATATCATTGAGTTTGGTTTCCCCATAAATGAAAAATTGTGTATAAAAATTTGACAAATCAATTTAATTGGATTAAAATTACTTACGACTCCCCTAAATTAAATTTTTAACAGGAGGTTATGGGATGGATACAGACAAGTTTAGAAAGCGACTTGGTGAAATAGTTAAAAAACCAGTTGCTCTTCTAACGTTGGCTGCAGTATTCCTATTGATTGTCGGAGCTATAACATACGCAAGCTTAAAAAAGGAAATAACCCTTCAGGATGAAGATAAAAAAATGGTTGTTACAACATTTAAATCAACAGTTAAGGATTTGTTAGAAGAGAAAGGAATTAAGCTAAGAAAAGAAGATGTAGTAACGCCTTCTTTAGACACTGCTTTAAAAAATGGCATGAAGGTGACTATCAAAAGAGCAGTTCCTATCACTATCTGTGTGGGTGGAAAAGCAAAAGATATTTACACTGCTGCATCTAATGTAAAAGAAGTATTTCAACAAAATAGTATAACTTTAGGACCACAAGACAAAGTGAATATGAGTTTAGATACGCCTGTGTTTAGGTACATGTACATCGACGTTACAAAAGTAACAGAAAAAATTGTTACTCAAGAAGTAGATATACCATATCAAACAGAGACAGTAAAGAATGACAATATGGAAAGAGGACAAGTAAGAGTAGTTCAACAAGGAGAAGTTGGGAAAAAACAAATTGTGATGAAAGTTACTTATGAAAACGGCAAAGAGGTAGCAAAAAATATAATAGAGGAAAAGATAATAAAAAATCCGATAAACCAAATTGTGCATGTTGGAACACTAGGAGTTTTTACTACTTCAAGAGGAGAGACTTTTAGGTATAGGGAAATTAGAACTATGGTTGCTACTGCTTATACTAATAGCGTAACAGATACCGGTAAAAAACCAGGAGATCCCAATTATGGGATAACTGCTACTGGTACGAAAGCTACAAGGGGAGTAATAGCTGTAGATCCAAGGGTTATACCTTTGGGCACACGACTTTACGTAGAAGGATATGGATTTGGAATTGCTGCAGATACAGGTGGAGCTATTAAAGGGGATAAAATTGATGTTTTTTTCCCGACTCTTGAGGAAACAATTAAATGGGGAAGAAGATACGTGAAAGTTTATATTTTAAAATAGACAGGGTTTCCCTGTCTTATTTTTTGAGGTGGAGCTATGAAAGTAAAAGGGGTTAATGTAAAGAAAAAATGGGGACAAAATTTCATATTTGACAAAAATATTTTAGCAAAAATTGTGACTGCTTCGGGAGTTGCTTCTGAAGATTTTGTACTAGAAATTGGAACAGGATTAGGGACTTTGACAGAAGAACTAGCTAAAAGGGTTAAAAAGGTAATTTCTTTTGAAATTGACAGAGAGCTTTATGAAGCAACAAAAGAAAAACTTAACATTTATAACAATGTGATTATCATAAATGAAGATATAATGAAGGTAGATTTAAATAAAATAGCTAATGAATATTTTGAAGGGAAGCCTTTTAAAGTAGTTGCTAATCTTCCTTATTACATAACTTCTCCTATAATAATGATGCTTTTAGAGTGTAAATTTGTAAAAGAGATAACTGTGCTAGTGCAAAAAGAAGTTGCTGAAAGAATTTGTGCTCTGCCGGGTACTAAGGACTATGGGATACTTACAGTTTTTATAAATTTTAAAGCAAAGCCTAAGAAACTTTTTAATCTACCACCAAGTGTTTTTGTTCCTCCACCTAAGGTAGATTCTTCTCTGGTTAAATTAGAGATACTTGATAAATCTTTAGTTGAGGTAAAAGATGAAAGGTTATTTTCTAACGTGGTAAAAGCTGCTTTTGGACAAAGGAGAAAAGTATTGTCCAATGCTTTAAAAACTTTAGGACTTCCAAAAGAAATTATAGATAAAGCTTTTACTCTTTCAAACTTATCACCTCAAAGGAGAGGAGAAACTCTTAGTATAGAGGAGTTTGCTGCTTTGGCAAATGTTATTTATGATTTGACAAAGCAGTAATAATAATCCCCCTCTTTTCATAATATATATTGCAAAGTTATATTTAAGATAAATGAGGGGGAAGAATAAATGCCAATAAATATATATAAAAGGTTTTATATTGTCTTTAATCAAGAAGACAAGGGATGTTCTATTGAAGGAAAAGAAGTGACAGGTTATTTAAAAGTGGAGTTTAGAGGAAGCAGAGGAAGAATAACAGCGGCTTTGCAAAATCTTAATCCCACGTATTCCTATAATGTGAAATTGCTAAAAGGCGAGGGAGAAGTTGCTGTTGTAGATTTTGGAGCAATAAAAGTAGATGATAAAGGACGCGGTGGAGGAGAATGGACTTTTAATGTAGAGAATGTAAAAGATTCGGGAATTAGTTGGGAGGAATTTTCTGTAGCATTTATAGAAGCCCATGATGGCATAAAAACTTTAGTACCTTTGGCATCTGTTATAAACAAGAAAACTACAAACTGGAAGGCTGCTTATAAAAAATATCTGTTAAAGGTAAAACAAGAAGAAACATTAACAGAGAAGAGTGATAAGAATGATAGGGGAATTAAGCAGGAGGAAACTGAAACTGCGATACCCCAAGACTATGAAAGTGCGGAAGATGAAAATATTAAAAATGAATTTACTAAAAAAGATGAAACTTTACAAAATGTTTCGGAAGAGACTCAATTTGAAACCAATTTTTATATTTCTGCCCCTGAAGAAACTCCTAAGCCATTGATGTATTCTTCTGATACTCAACAACAGAAAACTTCTTTTAAGTTTGAGGAGGAAGTAGAGGAAGGATATATAAAATATTTAAGAGAGTATGTTAACAATATAGTGAGTTTTTTGGAGGAAGTTCAGCCTTTTGAAAAAAATTTTGAAGGTTATAGGTGGTGGAAAGTTAAAACGGGTTACAGGGAGGGAAGCTTTGACCATTATCTTGTGGGATTTGTAAATGATGAGAAGGGTGAATTAAAATACATTGTGTATGGAATGCCAGGATTTTTTACTCTTGCAGACCAGCCTTTTGGTGGTATGACAGGGTTTGTAGTTTGGAAGCCAGTTAAAGAAAATTTAAGAGGCGCGAGGGATGAGGGATATTGGATTTTGCATATTGATGCAAAGACAGGACAAATTGCTGTGCCTATAGAACCAACTCCACCGCCTTTGATATAAAAATAAAAGCGTAGTCTCTACGCTTTTATTTTTATACTATTATACTATGAATTCTTTTAAATCTTCTTCTAATTTTTTCAAGCTTTCTTCATCAGTTGTGTGAGGTATTACTGTAAGGACATTTTCTAAATTAAGGCTAAAAAGGCCCATTATTGATTTTGCGTCTATTACATAACGACCAGAAGTCACGTCTATGTCAAAAGGATATTTTGAAGTTTTTTCTACAAAATTTTTGACACTTTCAATTGTAGTTAATTTTACTTTTATTTCTTTCACGGATAATTCCCCCTTTTATGGATTTAACTTTATCGTATATGATTTGTGGACTTTTATCAATTAGCTTTTTTCACAAAAATTTTATGCTTATTTTAGTAATTGTTTTCAAAAGTAAAATCCCTCCAATGAGGGATTTTACTTAACATCTGAGGCTAAATCAATATCAACAGAAACATTTATATTTTTATCTGTTTTAACACTTATTTGTGTAATTTTACCATCGTAAGTAAAACTTTTTATGTCATATGGATAAGTTATAGCTTGTGTCACAATTGCATCGGGAGAAGGGTCTATATATTTTACTTCAACTTCTAATATGGTATCTTTTGACGTTTTTATTATTTGAGCCTTTTGTATATTTACGATATATCCACCTGTTCGCATCATACCGCGAGTTGCGATTACATAATATATTCCATTTTCTTCTACTAGTTTAACAGCAGGCTTATTTTTAATAGCTTCCACAGCTGATGATACTTTTTCAGGAGGATTTTTAACATCTTTAAGTTCTATAGGAATCACTTCCTCACTTTTATTGTTTAACACTTCCACAAATATTATATTATTTTTGAAATCTAATATTAATCTTATTTGATAGCCGGGCTTTAGATAATCTATTCCGACATACTCATTTTCGTTGTAAACTGGCACATTTTTTAATATATTGAAAGTCTTTAGTCCACCATTGACTTTTACAGTTATAGTATTGTTATCTATAGCATAAACAGTAGCAACGACATCACGGCCATTGAGGTTATTTTGTACCTTTTCGTCAAGCCTTTCCAATAAAACAGCCATTTCTACTCTTCTGACTGGATCGTTTGGCTTGAGCTTTTCTCCATCTCCTTTGATGAGGTTCTTTTCTACAGCTACGTACATATAACCTATAGCATCTTTAGGGATCTTATCCCAGTCTTTGTAGTTCAAAACTTTATTCATATTTTGCTGAGCTTGGTTTTCCAAGCCTAAAGCGCGAACTAAATATTTTGCTATTTCGTATCTTTTTGCCTTTTCATTTGGATTAAACCTTTTTAACTCGTCATAAGTTAATATGCCCTTTTGGTATGCCAGCGTAATAAAGCCTTTTCCCCAACTAAGTTTTGGGCCTTTGTACTCTTTAGGTAGCTCAGTTATTTTATTAGCTTGTTCTTCATAACCCATCGCCCGTAAAATCATTACTAATGCCTCTAAGTGAGTGACAGGCTTTGAAGGGTTAAATTTTTTATCTCCAACTCCTTTTATAAAACCTTTTGCATACATTTTTTCAATTGCTTTTACTGCCCATGTGAATTGTTGAATGTCGTCAAAAGAGTATTTTGGCTGCGGTTTTGCATATGCTGTCGTGGAAAACAATAGTAAAAAGATTAAAACTACTGAAATAAAAAAACGAGATTTTTTTAGCATTTAATCTTTCACCTCCCTCATTTTTTCATTATATTTTTCGCTATTTTTGTCATCTTTTTGGGGGTAGTTTTCAATTTCTTTTACATTTTTGTAAGGATTTTTATCAAAGCTTTTATCAAGACTTTTATCAGAATTATTCAATTCTTTATTATCAGAATTGGATTTTACTTTATTTTCTTCTTTTTGATCAAAAACATTATTGGTGTTGCTTTTTTTTGATTCTGTATTTTCTGTGGCTCCGATATCTTTCTGTGTAGGTTTATTATCAATATTCTCATCTTTTTTAGTTGATTTGTTTTGATTTTTTGCTTCTTCTTTTTTTACATTTTTTATAGTTTGAGTAGGTTCTTCTTTATAAAGGTCTTTTGTATTTATTTTAGCAGGTTTATCAGTGGTAATTTTAACTTTAGGAATATCTTTATCTTTAGAATCTTGAGAGGTAGTATTCATCTTTTTTTCATCCTGTTTTTCTTTTATTTTTGTATAAGCTTGTTTTAGTTCTTTAAAAAATTCGGGACTATTTAATTTATCTTTTGGTATGTTTATTCCTTCATTTTTAGCTTTTTCCCAGAGGATAAGCCTGCCAGGTGATGTTTTTTCATTTTTAGCCTCTTCTCTTTGTACTTCATTGGATTTCAAAGCATAGTGTAAAATTATCGTAGGATTTTTAGATGATAAAAAAACAAGAGACAACCCCTGTGATAAAATAGATTGTGGAAAACCAAAAAAACATGAAAGGGGTGTCTCTTGTGAAAAAAATTAAGTTTG
>Ga0207430_10122_pt1 | contig 35169 bp, 36 predicted proteins | sample YelNatsi3bottle8_FD_187544 | JGI IMG/M metagenome (GOLD analysis project Ga0207430, IMG submission 187544) | Hot spring thermophilic microbial communities from Obsidian Pool, Yellowstone National Park, USA - site 3 bottle 8 (SPAdes) (version 2) | ecosystem: Environmental > Aquatic > Thermal...
CCATTTTTTAACATTTGACTTCTACAGGATATTTATGCCCTTTTTTAGCTCCTCTTTTTGTCTTTTCTTTTCCCTTACCACTTCCTTTATGTTTGATTGTCAGTGTTGATTACTATATATTGTATGTAATACATATTTTGGTTTTTGATTATGATTATTTTAATTAATTTTGCACATCCCTAGATTATTTGAAAAATCAACACTGTAATCAATATCCCAAATAAACCTCCAAAAAATACCTGAGAAAAAGAGTGGATTTTACCTTCTACTCTGCTTTCAGCCACCATAAGAGCAAGTAAAAAACCTAAAGTGGCAATAAAAGCATTTGCTGTCATAAAAGTTATAGCTGTCGCAGTAGCAAAAGCAATAGCACTATGAGCGCTGGGCATTCCTCCCCTCATAGGAGTTCCTTCTTTAAAATGCACCTTTAAAATTACAGTCAAAAACACTACAACTAAAAGACTTATAACTGTGATATGAATGGGTGACTCTCTAAGCTTTAATAAAATTATTTTTGTCCAAGGATTTACTCTATCAAAAAATATTAAATAAGCTACAAGAATGGCATTTATCGCGGATATAAGAACTGCTCCTGCAGCTACATTTTTCGCAACCTTAGCCAAAGGATTATAATTTTTAACCATCATGTCAATTGTGGTTTCAATAGCCGTATTTATCATTTCAGAAATTAAAACTAAAGAAATTGTAAATAAAATTACCACAAATTCTACCCTGGAAAGGTCCAAAAAAAGGCAAAAGAATAATACCAATATTGCTATGGCAAAGTGAATCTTCATGTTTCTTTGGGTTTTAAAAGCATGTAAAATGCCATCTATCGCATAATTAAAGCTGTCAATTAAATTTCTCGATTTCACAAAATCACCGCCCAATATTAAGCCTTGCCATAACTTCCTCTTCTTTTTCCCTCATAATTTTTCTTTCTTCTTCAGTTTCATGGTCATAACCCAAAAGATGCAACATGCTGTGAGCTGTTAAATAAGCTACTTCTCTTTCAAAGGAATGTCCATATTCTATTGACTGCTCTAATGCTTTTTCTAAAGAAATAACTATATCTCCTATTGGCTGTACCTCTTCTGAATCTTCCTCTATTTTCTCAACTTCCCCATAAGTCTCTTCAAACTCTGCTAAAGGAAATGACAAAACATCTGTCGGCTTATCTATGCCCCTATAATATTTATTTAATTTTCTAATTTCCTCATTATCCACAAAGGACACACTTACTTCAACATTATCAATAACCTCTTCTACCTCTAATACTGTTTTTATAACTTTTTCCACCAATTCTTCCAAATTTATTGCATCAACTTTATCTTGTCTGTTGTCTATCAAAATGTTCATTCTAACACCTCTTTATTTTGATTTGGTTCAATATCAGGATACTCAATTCTTTTATGAAACATACCAGTTAAAGCAGTCAAAAAAGAATTTTTTATAGTTTTAATATCTTTTAAAGTTAAATCGCTATCTTCCAACTGACCATCATTTAATCTATCTGCCATGATTTTTTCAATCATATTCTTTATATTTTCCTCAGTAGGTTCAGGAATAGACCTCACAGCTGCTTCTACAGAATCTGCCAACATCAAAATGGCAGACTCTTTGGTAGAAGGTTTTGGACCTGGATATCTAAAAGATTCTTCTTCGCAAGATTCCTCTTCATTTTGTAAAGCCTTAGTATAAAAGTATTTCACTAAGGAAGTACCATGGTGTTCTTTTATCAAATCAATGACTTGTTGAGGAAGTTTATACTTTTTAGCTAATTCCACCCCATCTTTTACATGGGAAATTATTACTAATGTACTTAAATCAGGAGAAATTTTGTCATGCAAATTTTCTCCTGAAAGCTGGTTCTCTTTGAAAAAATAAGGTCTTTTAATTTTACCTATATCATGGTAATAAGCCCCCACTCTAACTAACAAACTGTTCGCTCCAATAGCATCAGAAGCAGCTTCTGCGAGATTTGCTACTACCATGCTGTGGTGATAAGTCCCAGGAGCATCCATTATAAGTTTTTTAAGAAGCGGATTATTTGGATTTGACAGCTCTAAAAGTTTTAAAGGAGTTAAGATATCAAAAGCTGTTTCCCAAAAAGGCAAAGTACCAATAACCAAAATTATACTAAAAGTTCCACTGACAATTCCCCATAAACTGCTTTTTAATACAGAAATTATATCATTGCTATTTAAAAGCCCTATTCCTACAATACTTACAAGATTTACCCCACTGACGTAAAGACCCGCTTTTACAAAATCTAAACGTTGCTTAGAATGAGAAAGTTTTACTGCACCAATCAATCCCCCTAGCAATGACATAAAAATAAATTCTTGGTTAAAACCAACCATTAAGCCTACTAAAAGAGAATAAATTATGTCAATCATAATAGCAATATAAGGATCTATTAAAACAGAAATTAGCATAGGCAAAGTAGCAGCAGGAATTAAAAGCGGTTCAATCTCTTTAAAGGCAACAGCTAATAAAAGATAAAAAATACCTGTTAAGCACAACAATTCAATGTACATTTTTTTTGTAGTAATCTTTTTGTCCAATTTTATAATATAATACACTGATAAAAAAAGTGACAAGCCTAAAATCAAAAATAAGCCTATTATCATTCCATAGTCAATCTTACTGCTACCTTTTAAGAGACCTAAAGATTTCAAAACCTCAATTTGTTGTTGTGTCACCACTTCTCCACTGACTACGATATTTTGTCCTTTTTTATACATAACCGGCTGTACTCTTTCCTCTGCTTCTTTTTTAGCAAGGTTTGTCTCATAGGCATTATATATCATATTAGGAACAATAACAGAAGATAAAATCTTAACAGCTACTGGTTTTACTTCTTCAGAAATATCAGAACTTTCTACAACACTCTTGGCATCGTTTAAAACAGTAGGCAAAGCATCTTCTGTAATCTGCCTTGCCATAATTGCTTTTTCTGTCGATAATACCACCGATTCCATGTTTATAAGGGTATTATCATCTATTTTTAAAAGCAAAGCCACGTCATTATCTTCTAAACCTATGGGACTTACAGCTTTAAAGTCCTGCAATTTCTTTTCTTCTGTTTCTGAAGATTTGCGTACATCTCTCAATTTATTAAAAAAATCAACCAGCTTAAGATAAGATTCTTTGGCAATATTTTCATTATAATCATATTTGGGATTTACCGCATTTACTGCTTCCTCTATTTTCTTTTGAGTAGCAACTACATCTACTACATCTTTAGGAGCTTTTATGTCTTGAGTAGCTACGTCCCCAGCTTTTAAGTCAAATTTTGGAGGCGTTACACTAGTATAAACTAAGGCATAGGAAGAAACAAAATAAAAAATAACAAAAAAAATGATTATCAATTGCTCATTTTTAATTATATTTTTTATATGTTTGTCCAGTTTTTTCATGGATTATTCCCCTCGCTCTGGGATTTCTGATTTGTTTTCCTCCATGTTCTTCTCATAAATTTCATAAGCTTTTATGATTTTAGCTACAAGAGGATGCCTTATCACATCTTCTTCAGAAAGCATTACAAACTCTATACCTTCTATTCCTTTTAATATCTCCATAACCTCTTTTAGTCCGGATTTTTTACCTCTTGGCAAATCTATTTGAGTAACGTCACCAGTTATAACTGCTTTAGAACCAAAACCTATACGGGTTAAAAACATTTTCATCTGCTCAGGAGTGGTGTTTTGAGCTTCATCAAGTATTATAAAAGAATCGTCCAAAGTTCTACCTCTCATATAAGCTAGGGGTGCTACCTCAATTAAGCCTTTCTCCATGTATTTTTGGAAAACTTCTGCTCCTAAAATGTCGTAAAGCGCATCATATAAAGGTCTTAAATAAGGATCAACTTTTTCTTGCAAATCTCCTGGCAAAAAACCCAACTTTTCTCCTGCTTCAACAGCCGGCCTTGTTAAAATTATACGACCTACTTCTTTATTTTTCATTGCGGTAATAGCCATTGCCATAGCCAAATAGGTCTTGCCCGTACCGGCAGGTCCTATTCCAAATACAATCTGATTTTTTCTTATAGCTTCTACATACCTCATTTGCCCATAAGTTTTGCACCTTATCTGTTTGCCTCTAGCTGTTATACAAACAATATCAGACATTAAAGACTTTAGTTTTTCTTCTTCTCCTGCCTCAATCATATTCATAGTATACAAAACATTTTGAGTAGTAATCACATCTCCCTTTTCAATCATTCCCATCAATTTGTTAAAAAGTTTATTAGCAGATTCCACGTTTTTTTCTTCCCCCGTTATCTTAATAATTCCTCCTCTTAACACTATCTTGACATCTAATCCCTCTTCTATTAACTTAATATTTTCATCAAAGTTGCCAAACAAATTGGCAGCTTGCTCCATATCCTCAATATTAATAGCTAACTCCTTAATCAATGTTCCCCTCCTATATAAGAAATTTTTTCTTTCATTCCTATTTCCTCTAAAACCTCTGCAGTAATATTGGCTCTTAATATTTTATCTTGTATAATCACATAACTTTCTTTTTTATTTACTATCTTACTTTGAGGGCCTAAAACCTTCTCCAACTCCTTTAGTGCTTTTTCAAAAGCAATATTTTTTGCTTCCTCTTTAGATAAAACAATAGTTTTAGGTTTGGTTTCATAGTATACTTCTTTTATTATTCTAACTGGAAAATTTTTTGATATTATCTCTTTTTCCTCTTTTTCAAAATTCTTAAAGTCTACTTTTTTAGGCGATATAGTTATAGTATTATTGCCAAATATTATTTTTGTAACAGTTATTTTGTTGTTTGTCCTCTCAAAGACTTCTTTTTTGAGTTCGGCGTCAGCATAAACTTCATACCATGTCCTCCCAATAATTTGGCCATCAGCATGTACAAATCTTGTCTCTAGTCCTGGCTTTTCAATTATCCCTGTAACAATTATATCTCCCGCTTTTACTGTATCTCCAACTTTTTTTACCGCTTCCCCTTCTAAAACCGTCATCTTATAAATTATACCATCTTTTTTAGCTATTATATTGCATGGTTCATCTTTTGACAATACCTCTTGAGGTTTTGTTTTACCTACAACTTTTACAAAAGCATTAGTACCCTTTATATTTATTCCTATCCACGATATATCATTATTTTGTAATAAAAATTCTGTCTCTATTTTATTAACATCTATAGCAAATTTAGAAACTCCTGGCTTTAATCCTAAGTGTGAAAGCTTTTCTAAAACTACTTTTTCATTTACATTGTTGACGGTCTCTATATTAATTTCCCATATAAAAGTAGAAAATGCATAAATCAGTATAAGAGAAATTGCTGCCCCTAAAACCAATGATTTTCTTCTTTTTAATCGAGAAATTACAAAAGGCAACCCTCTTTTAGAAATCACTGAAACACGACAATTAGTTTTTTTCGCAAAAGACACTATTTCTTTAAAACCCTTTAAACTTACTTTTGCGACTATAGTAGTATAATTCTTACGCTCAATATCCCAAATATAGACATCATTTACCATTATGAGATTTAAAAATTTTTCAATTGACAAACCTTCAATCTTAATAATAACATATCCTTTTAAAAAATTCCATAATTTTATTGCAACCAAAAATACTCCTCCTATACCATTATTTCTATATTCATTATTTCGCCACTAATCGTTATAATCTCTGTCATTATAGAATTTACAATCATGTTTTTACCTAATATTCTAACAACTCCAATTGTCGTATTTACCCTAATCCTTTCAGGAATATACTCAATAATTCCCTTGTGGTTTTCAATAGTAACATGGGTTTTCCCTATCAAAGTTATTTTTGGGAGATTAAGCAGTACCTCTTTTGGAAAGTCTATTGCATTTACAAGTTCGTTTTTTATCCCATCTTTCATACTGTAACCTCCCTTCTCTTAAAATTTTATGAGGAAGAAATTAAAAAAATTCTCTTGCTTTTTTAGGCAATTAGACCTTTTGAGTAATTAGAAAATATGTATTATAATGAAGGTAACAAAATGAATATTCCTGTTGCTGTAAATTATTTTTTGGGGGGATTTGCCTTGGAGAAAATAGTAATAATTTTTACTGGTGGAACTATATCCATGAAAAATGACCCGAATTTAAATGCTGCTATACCCTCTTTATCAGGAAATGACATACTAAAAATGGTTCCCAACATAAAAGAAATTGCCCAAATTGAAATAATCCAATTTGGTAATTTTCCAAGTCCTTACTTTACTCCCGAGCTATTAATAAATTTGAGACGAGAAGTTGAAAACGTAATCATGAAACAACAAGTAAAAGGAGTCGTCATTACTCACGGTACAGACACCATAGAAGAAACAGCATACTTTTTAGACTTAACTATAAATTCCGAAAAACCAATAGTCTTGACTGGAGCCATGAAAAATTCTTCTGAAGTTGGATACGACGGTCCCAGCAACTTAATTGCTTCTGTAATTACTGCTTCCTCAGAAAAAGCCAAAAACAAAGGAGTGTTAGTAGTTTTCAATAACGAAATACATGCTGCACGAGATGTCACAAAAACTCATACTTCAAGTATTGACACCTTTAAAAGCCTTGAAACAGGTCCAATAGGTGTTGTAGATAATAACAGAGCGTATTTTTATAGGAACATTGAGGCAAGAGATTATATACCAGTAGACCATTTAGAGCCAAGAGTCAGTCTTTTAAAAGTTGCCTTTGGTATGGACGATAAAATTATCAGATTCCTTGTTGACAGTGGAGAAAAAGGAATAGTAATAGAAGGAACAGGAAGGGGAAATGTACCTCCAAAATTGGCTGAGGGTATAGAATATGCTATATCAAAGGGAGTAATTGTAGTGTTAGTTTCAAGATGTCCTATGGGAAGAGTTGATGCCTCTTACGGTTATAAAGGTGGCGGAAAGCATCTTGAGTCCTTAGGGGTAATCTTTGGAGGTAATCTCTCAGGGCAAAAAGCTCGTATAAAACTCATGGCAGCTCTTGCTTATTCTAATAATTACAATGAAATCAAAAAATTGTTTAAAGAAGAAAGGACTTGATACCTAATAGCATCAAGTCCTTTGTTTACTGTAGATACTTGTTTACCATGTCTTTAACAAGGTTGCCATCTGCTCTCCCTTTTACGATTGGCATTACCTTTCCCATCACTTTTCCTATATCGCTTTTAGTTTTAGCACCAGTTTCTTCGATAGCTTTTTTTACTATTTCCTCTATTTCCTCTTCGGATAGCTGCTTCGGTAAATAAGAAAGCATAATCTCAATTTCTTTTCTGGCTTTATCCACTAAGTCTTGCCTTCCACTTTTCTCGTAATCCGGCAACACTTCTTTTCTTTGCTTTATCTCCTTAGAAATTACATTGATGACCCCTTCATCGTCTAATTCTTTTTGAGTATCTTTTTCAACTTGGAGAATAGCTGCTCTTACCATACTTAAAATATTCTTTTTAAAATTATCTTTGTTTTTCATAGCTTCTACCATATCTTTGTATATTCGCTCTTTTAGGGTCATGGCAAGCACTTCCTTTATTTATTATATTTATATTTTCTTTTTCTTGCTGCTTCGGATTTTTTCTTACGTTTTACACTGGGACTTTCGTAATGTTCTCTTTTGCGAAGCTCTGATAAAACGCCTGCTTTGGAACATTGGCGCCTAAATCTTCTCAGAGCGTTGTCCAATGATTCATTTTCGCCGACTCTTACTTCAGACACTACTCTCCCTCCCTCCAGATAAACTGCTCAAACTAAGCTGCGTATTTTGCTGCGATGTCCTGCTGGAAACTCTCATTTTATTATACTCCTAAAACCATAATGTGTCAATGATTAACCTGGTGGCCAAGTCATAAATCTACCGCCTAAAAGATGAAAATGTATGTGATATACCGTTTGTCCCCCGTCATTTCCACAGTTTGATACAATTCTATAACCTTTTTCGTCAATGCCCTCTTTTTTTGCCAATTCTTTTGCCACCATATAAGCATGAGATACTAAATGTTTGTTATCCTCATTTAAATCTAACAATGTCGGTATATGTTCTTTGGGTACAATGAGGATATGTACAGGTGCCTGCGGGTTAATATCCCGAAATGCTACTACTAAATCATCTTCATAGACTATATTGGAAGGTATCTCTTTATTTATAATTTTACAAAAAATGCAATCTGCCATCTTTTCACCTCCTCTTTTTATATTCTACAAATCTCTTTAAATTCCTTCAATTTCTCCAATTAATAAATTATCTTTTATTTCTTTTATTTTCACTGGGAAAATCTCATTTCTAAGTAACTTTCTATCTCCTTTAACAGCTACACTTAAATAATTATCAGTCAAGCCTTCCACATAACCCTCCATATTCTTTACCGGTTGTTCAAAGAGGACTTCCAAAGTTTTCCCTATAAAACTCTCCATAAATTTATATTCACACCTATTAGACAATTCTATGAGCTTTTTACTCCTATCTTCTTTTATATGATTTGCAACTTGATTTGGAAAGTTGTATGCTCTTGTACCTTTTCTCCTTGAATATTTAAAAACATGCATTTTGCTAAAACAAATCTCTTCCACAAATTTGTAAGTCTTGAGAAACTCCTCTTCCGTTTCACCAGGAAATCCCACCATAACATCTGTAGTTATCGCCACATCCTTGATGTATTCTCTTAACCTATCAATTACACTTTTGTACTCCTTTGTAGTATATCTTCTTCCCATTCTTTTTAAGGTTTCATCACATCCACTTTGAAGGGATACATGATAATGCCTGCACATCTTAGGCAAGTTAGCTATTTCTTTCACAAACTCTTCAGTTAAAAAAGTAGGCTCAATAGAACTAAGTCTTATCCTTTTTATGCCATCTATTTCATGAATCATCTTTATAATGTCCAAAAGCCCAATATTTTTTAAATCTTTGCCATAGGAAGCTATGTGTATACCTGTGAGAACAATTTCTTTATACCCTGAATCAGCAAACCTTTTTACTTCATCTAGTACTTTTTTGGGGTCTCTACTTCTCACAGGTCCCCTGGCGTAAGGGATTATGCAGTAAGTACAGTATTGATTGCAGCCGTCTTGAATCTTTATATATGCCCTTGTCCTTTCTGTATAAGCTGTTACTCCAAATTCCTCATATTCCTTTTGAGTCATTATATTATTTACCACACTCAACTTTTGATTTTTTTGTGTAAATTCCTCTACTAATTCCACTATTTTGTCCTTATTTTTCGTACCAATCGCTATGTCCACTTCCGGAAGAGAAAAAGCTTCCTCTGGACTTACTTGCACATAGCAACCAGCAGCTACTACCAGCGCATCAGGATTTTTCTTTCTAGCTTTTCGTATCTCCTGCCTTGACTTCATATCACTTCTATTTGTTACAGTACAGGTATTTATTACGTAAACATCCGCTTTTTCATTAAAATCAACTACTTCATAACCAGCTTTTTTAAAAAGCTCAGCCATGACTTCTGTCTCATATTGATTTACCTTACACCCCAAAGTATAAAAAGCAACAGTTTTTTTATGACCATATCTTTCATAAAATTCCTCATTACTAAGAGTTAAATCTACTTTTGCCACTTTAAAAATGCTCCTCCTATTAAATCTCTTTTTTTTTCATATTATATCACATATTATAACATGCTATTGTACACAAAAAAACATGCCCCGAAGGCATTCAGTTTGTTGACAAAGTTAAAAAAATATTCAAAGGAGATATTTTGCATCGTCGCTCCGATGTTCCAAAGCGACAAAACATAAGCTTCCCCTTCAGGTTCCGGCAGGGTACCTACGTCAGGTGGCATCCATGCCTTAAGGTGCCCGCCTCCGCCCTCCTTGGCTTCGGCCCTGCCTCCACCCTCGGTCTTGCTAAGTTTCCCGGCACTCAAGTAAGTATACTTGTTTTTTTTATTTTTGCTTTATCAAACTCTCTTACTTGAGTGCCGGGTCGCTTTGTAACAAGTTGCTCCTTATGCAAAATATCTCCTTTACGAAAGTTTATCTACAATTTGACATGCCCTAAAGGGCATTAGAAAATATCTTTTTGTTCTTTGTTTATTAATAATTTAACCCATATCTCCTAATTCATACATTACTATTGAACAAACTGCGATGGCTGCTGTCTCAGTTCGCAAAATCCTGGGGCCTAAGCTTACAGGCTTAATACTTTTGTTTAAGGCTAATTCAATTTCCTCTTGAGAAAAACCTCCTTCAGGGCCTATAAAAATTCCAATTTTTTTTACGCCTTTTGCCTTTTCCAACACCTCTTTTAATTTTGAAGTTTGTTCCTTTTCATATGGAATTATGCATAGATCAAACTTATCAACCTGATTTATAGCCTCTTCAAAGGAAATAGGCATACAAATTTCGGGCACCCCAGTTCTGCCCGATTGTTTACAAGCTTCTTCACTAATTTTTCTCCACCTAGCAATTTTTTTATTTATATTGCTTTTAGTTATGTCTACAACCGTATAACGAGTCACAACTGGGATAAATTTTTTAACTCCAATTTCTGCACATTTTTGAATAATCAATTCCATTTTATCTGACTTAGGCAAGCCTTGAAATAATGAAATTTCTAAGGCACTCTCTGTATTTGATTCTAATTCTCTTTCTAAAAATAAAATAAGCTTGTCTTTTTTTATCTCTTCAATGCGAGCAGCATATTCTTTTAATCCATCCGATGCAACAATTTCATTTCCTCTTTTAAGCCTTAAGACATTTACCAGATGATGAAAGTCTTCTCCTTCTATATAGACAAATTCTCCTTTAATATTTTGCCTATCAATAAAAATTTTTCTCATAAGCTCTCACTTTTTCCTTGATAATATTGCACACCATTCTCCTTCTTCTCTAATTTGCAACACTTCAAAAAATTCTTCAACTTTTTGCAAAACTTCTTCTTTTCTACTTTTTATTATACCACTAGCTAAAAATAAGCCCTCTTCTTTTAAGTATTTAGGAGCCTCTGCCGACAACCTAATTATCACATCAGCAATTATATTTGCCACTATAATATCCGCTTTTCCTCTAAATTCGCCTAATAAATCACTTTTAAATACTTTTACATTTTGTAAGTTATTTAATTCTACATTTTGTCGGGCTACTTCCACGGAAACTTCGTCTATATCTGCCGCATAAACTTCCTTTGCTCCTAATTTGCTACTAGCAATGCTAAGTATGCCTGAACCACAACCTACATCAAAAACTATCCTTTCTGGTATCACAATCTCCTCTAAAAATTCCAGACACATCTTTGTAGTCTCATGGGTGCCTGTGCCAAAAGCCATTCCGGGGTCTAATTCGATAATTATCTCTTCTCCTTGAGATACATATTCTTCCCAAGAAGGCTTAATCACTATTTTCTTCCCTATTTTTAAAGGCTTATAGTACTGTTTCCAATTGCTTGCCCAGTCCGCTTCATCTACTTCTGAGACTTTTAAGTCAAAATTGCCTATATCAATTCCAAAAGATTTAAGTTCTACAATTCTATCTTTTAAAATATTTATTCTATCTATAGTATCTGAAGCAATAGGAAAATAGGCAAAAACCTTAATATTTCCCTCTTCTTCAAAAAGAGAAGGGTCAAAGTAATCCCAATTATCACTTTGCGCCAACAGTTTTACATCATTAGGGTTTTTTATAACTACACCGCCAGCCCCTAATTCGTGCATGATATTTGACACAGCATCTTCTGCCTCTTGTGAAGTTGTCACTTGTACTTCAATCCATTTCATTCTTTTCCACACCTTTACTCAAATTTATTATCCGCCAAAAGCGTCCTTCATCCTTTGAAAAAATGATTTTGATTCTGTCGTAGTATTTCCTTCTAATTTTTTTAATTCTCTTAGCAATTCTTTTTGCTTTTCTGTCAATTTTTTAGGCACATCAATATAAACCTCTACAATTTGGTCTCCGCGTCCTCTTCCATTTATGTGAGGAATCCCTTTTCCCCTTAACCTAAACTTAGTCCCTGTCTGGGTCCCTTCTGGTATTGTAAAGCTAACTGTTCCATCCAGCGTAGGAATTTTTATTTCTCCACCTAAAGCTGCATCAGCAAAACTTATGGGCATTTTCAAATGTACATTGTATCCTTCTCTTGTAAATAACTCGTGGGGTTTTACGTGAATTACAATATACAGGTCTCCCCTTGGACCTCCTCTTAAGCCTGGCTCTCCTTCTCCTCTTAAGGTAAGCATTTGTCCTTCGTCTATTCCCGCTGGTATAGTAACTTTAATTTTTCTCCTCCTCCTAATTTTACCTGTGCCACCGCATTTGTTGCAAGGGTCAGTAATAATTTTTCCTTCACCATGGCACTTAGGGCAAGTTCTTATATTTACAATTCTTCCAAAAGGAGTATTCTGTGCAGTTCTCACTTCACCAGTTCCATGACATACAGGACAAGTCTCTGGTTTACTACCCGGCTTGGCCCCTGTTCCTTTACACGTATCACACTCTTCAAATCGTTCAACCTCTATTTCTTTTTCTGCCCCAAAAGCAGCTTCTTCAAAAGTTAAAGTAAGGTCATATCTTATGTCATTACCCTTTTGAGGGCCTGTTTCTGCTCTTCTCCTGCCAGTACCAAAGAAATCATTAAAAATATCGCCAAATATATCGCCAAATCCTCCAAAGCCTCCAAAATCAAAACCGCCCTCTCCAAAACCTCCTTGACCAAATCCACCTTGGCCAAAACCGCCTTGCTCAAAGGCTGCGTCTCCAAATTGGTCATATTGGGCTCTTTTTTGAGGGTCGGAGAGAATTTCGTAAGCTTCGTTTATTTCTTTAAATTTTTGCTCTGCTTCTTTATCTCCTGGGTTCAAGTCAGGATGATATTTCTTAGCAAGCCGTCTATAAGCCTTTTTTATTTCCTCTTCTGTGGCATTTCTATCTACTCCTAATATTTCATATAAATCTTTTTTAGCCACTTTCTCACCTGCCTTTCATTACGTAAATTAGAACCAGGTAAAACCTGGTTCTATATTATTTATTATCATCCTCCACTTTGTAATTGGCTTCATAAACATTGTCCTGTGTTGTACCTTGTCCAGCACTACCACTATTTGTAGCTCCTCCCGTTTGTCCTCCCGCTTGTTGGTATATTCTTGTAGAAACTTTGTAGAAGGCTTGTGAAAGTTTCTCAGAAGCATTTTTAATCGCTTCTATATCGCTTCCTTCAAGAGCTTTTCTCACATTTTCTATTTCTCTATTTATTTCATCTTTTTCAGCTTGCGTCATCTTATCTCCAAGGTCTTTCATTGTTTTTTCAGCTTGATAAATGAGAGAATCTGCTTTATTCCTTATTTCGATTTCTTCTTTCTTCTTCCTATCTTGTTCTTCATACTGCTTAGCCTCATTAATCATTCTTTGTATCTCTTCTTCTGACAAATTAGTTGTAGAAGTAATAGTTATATCCTGAGATTTGCCAGTACCTAAGTCTTTTGCAGAAACATGTACAATTCCATTGGCATCTATGTCAAAAGTAACTTCAATTTGAGGTACTCCTCTTGGAGCTGGTGGAATCCCTGACAAAATAAACCTTCCAAGAGTTTTGTTGTCTTTTGCCATAGGCCTTTCGCCTTGTAACACGTGTATTTCAACAGAAGTCTGATTATCCGCCGCAGTAGTAAATATCTGGCTCTTTCTTGTAGGTATTGTAGTATTTCTCTCTATAATCTTAGTAAATACTCCACCTAATGTCTCTATACCCAAGGACAAAGGTGTTACGTCCAGTAAGAGAATATCTTTCACTTCTCCGGCCAATACTGCCGCCTGTATAGCTGCACCTATAGCCACTGCCTCATCTGGGTTAATTCCTTTGTGAGGTTCTTTACCCATTATTCTCTTTACTGTCTCCTGTACCAAAGGCACTCTTGTAGAACCACCAATGAGAATGACTTTATCAATATCAGAAGGTTTTAAACCTGCGTCGCTTAATGCTTGGTTAACAGGACCTACAGTTGATTCTACAAGGTCGGAGATTAGCTCTTCGAATTTTGCCCTTGTAAGATTTACATCTATATGTTTTGGACCTGTAGCATCAGCAGTAATAAATGGCAAGTTTATATTAGTAACCGTTGCAGAAGAAAGCTCTATTTTTGCTTTTTCTGCAGCATCTTTTAGTCTCTGCAATGCCATCCTGTCATTTCTTAAGTCAATTCCATATTCTTTTTTGAAGTTGTCAGCAAGCCAATCTATTATCCTTTGGTCGAAGTCATCCCCACCCAAATGGTTATTGCCACTTGTAGCCAAAACTTCAAATACTCCATCTCCTATTTCCAAAATAGAAACATCAAAAGTACCGCCACCTAAGTCATAAACCATTATCTTTTGATTTCCTTCTTTGTCAAGTCCATATGCCAAAGCAGCAGCTGTCGGCTCATTTATTATTCTCAAAACCTCAAGACCTGCAATCCTACCTGCGTCTTTTGTAGCCTGCCTTTGGCTGTCATTGAAATAAGCAGGAACAGTAATTACCGCCTGTGTAACTTTTTCGCCCAAGTAAGCTTCTGCATCAGCCTTAAGCTTTTGCAAAATCATTGCAGAAATCTCTTGAGGTGTATACTCTTTATCGTCAATTTTTACTTTGTAATCAGTTCCCATGTGTCTTTTTATGGACATTATAGTCCTGTCAGGATTTACAATTGCCTGCCTTTTTGCAACTTGCCCTACTAACCTTTCTCCTTCTTTAGTAAAAGCGACGACTGAAGGCGTAGTACGAGCTCCTTCTGCGTTAGGTATTACTACAGGTTGGCCTCCTTCCATAACAGCAACACAAGAAAAAGTAGTTCCTAAGTCAATTCCTATAACTTTCCCCATATTTTTCAACCTCCTTTTTATTTTGCTACTTTAACCAAACTTGGTCTTATTACTTTATCTTTTAGATAATACCCTTTTTGGAAAACTTCAATAATTTCATTTGGTTGCTTTCCTTCTACCTCTTCCTGCATTACAGCATGGTGCTTATAGGGGTCAAAAATCTGCCCCTCTGCTTCAATTTCTTTCACACCAAATTTATCCAATATTTTTTTAAACTGCCTGTAAATTAATTCTATCCCTTCTTTTAGAGAATTATAATCTCCACTGCTTGCCAAAGCTCTTTCAAAATTATCCATAATAGTCAAAAGTTCTAAAATCACTGTTTCTTGCCCGTAATCGATCATCTCAGCTTTTTCTTTTTCTATTCTTTTTCTGTAATTTTCAAATTCTGCTTTCAATCTTTGTGCAATATCTAAATATTCTTGAGCTTCGGCCTCTTTTTGCTGAAGTTTTTGCTTTAATTCCTCTATTTCATCAATCGTTTGTTGCTTATGCTCCTGCTGTGTTTGTTCTTCCTCTTCAGGAGGCCCTTCCATTTGTTCATTTGATTCTAAATTATTTACATCCTTTTCCTCCTCTTTGTTAATTTCTTTTTCCATCTCTTCCACTTATATCACCTCGTTATATTTCATCATTGTATATACTCGACAAAAGATTTGAAAGCTCTTTTGTCATCATATTGATTTCGTTAATCAACCTTCTATAATCCATTCTTGTAGGTCCTATAATTCCTATTGTACCCACCACACGACCGTTAATCTTATAAGTGGTTTTTATTACGCTTAAGTCTTTCATCTCTTCAAACTTGTTTTCACTTCCTATTCTCACATCTATAAAATCTACTTCAGGCTCTAAAACTTCGTTCAATAACGACTTGTTGTCCAAAAGATTGAAAAAATTTTTTGCTTTGCCTAAATCCTTGTATTCAGGAAAATCTAAAATATGGAAAGTTCCATCCGCATAAATGTCCGTTTCTTGTAACTGCTTCAAGCTCAAAAGTATAGTGTTTATCAATTCGTCGGCTATAAAAGCTACCTCTCCCAACATCTGCCTTAAATCTTTTTGTAAAAACTCAAAAATATCTTTTTCGCTTTTGCCAGCAATTTTGTCATTTAACAAATTGTTTAAAAACTCAAAGATAGTTCTATCTACATTTTGGCATAAATTTAGCAAGTAATTTTTTACAATTCCTGTGTCTGTCACTACTAAAAAGATCATTTTATTAGAAGCAACAGGTATAAGTTGGATTTTCCTTATTCTATCAGGGTTCAACTTTGGCATTTTAGCAACTGTAGTATGGTGAGTTATGTTAGCCAAAATTCTTGCATATTTCTTTACAATTTCATCAAACTCCGCTATTATTTCCTCGCGAGTATTATAGCTAATTGGAGGGTCATTGTTTATATAATTTCGAAGAATGCTGTCTACATAAAATCTATATCCTTTATCTGAAGGTATTCTTCCTGCGGAAGTATGAGGTTGCTCCAAATATCCCATTTCTTCTAAATCCGCCATTTCGTTTCTTATAGTAGCAGAACTTAATCCTATATTGTACTTCTTAGCTATTGTTCTCGACCCTATTGGCTCTGCCGTCATAATATAATCAGTAATAACCGCGTATAGTATTTTTTTCTTCCTATCATCTAACGGCATTTTCACCACCCCATGTATTATTAGCACTCTACTCGATTGAGTGCTAATTCATGTTTTTAAAATACCACTCTTATAATTTTTTGTCAATACTCATTTAGGGCAGAAATTCTTCAAAAATGACGTTAGAGACATCAATACCCCTCTCGGTAAGTTTTACACACTCATTATCAATCTCAATTAGACCTTCATTTAAGTATTTTTGTATTACTTTTTTGTAAAATTCAAACAAACTGATACCAAATCTTTTCTTAAAATCCTTGTCACACACTCCTTTTGTCATTCTCATTCCTAAAAACATAAACTCAGCCATTCTATCTTCTTTTGCCAACTTTATTTTTTCCTTAACTGCACTTTTTCTTTCTAAAATGCTCTTAATATAGTCTTTTATATTTTCAATATTACTATATCTCACACCCTCCATATAAGAATGGGCTCCTGCACCAAATCCCAAATAATTTTTGCATTCCCAGTATAAAATATTGTGGCGACATTCAAATGTGGGCAATGCAAAATTAGATATTTCGTAATGGTGATAACCTTTTTCTTTTAAAAACTCTATACCCCAATGATACATTTTAAGCTCTTCTTCCTCATCAACTATAGGCAACTGACCCTTTTCATAAAGTCTGTAAAAGGAGGTGTTAGGTTCTAAAATCAAGCTATAAGTAGAAACATGCGTCGGCTGTAATTTTACTACTTCTTTTAAAGTTTCTTGCCACTCTTTAAAGGTTTGAGTAGGAAGAGCATACATCAGGTCAATATTTATATTGTCAAAGAACTTTTTCACTAACTCATAATTTCCAAAAAAATCTTCTATTGTATGAATTCTACCTATATATTTTAAAAGCCTATTTTGAAAAGCTTGAAGTCCAATACTTACTCGGTTTATCCCGTTGTCTTTATAAATTTTTAGTTTTTCTTCAGTTATAAGGCCGGGATTCATTTCAATAGTAATTTCGCAACCATCAAGTATTTTATAATTTTTAAATACAGATTTCAATATCTTCTCTATATAAAAAGGAGGCAAAAGGTTAGGGGTCCCTCCTCCTATATAAACCGAAACCACATTATAATCTTTTGTAGAATTTGATTCTATTTCCATAAGTAGTGCCCGAATATAGTCGTCAAAAAGATAATCATAGCCTGCATAAGAATTAAAATCACAATAATAGCATTTTCTTTTACAAAAAGGAATGTGAATGTATAGTCCTATCTCCCTCATTTTTCATCATCTAGCTTCAATATTGACATAAAAGCCTCTTGAGGTATTTCAACACTTCCCACCTGTCTCATGCGCTTTTTACCTTCTTTTTGCTTCTCCAAAAGTTTTTTCTTACGAGTTACGTCTCCTCCATAACACTTGGCAAGAACGTTTTTTCTCAAAGCTTTTACAGTCTCTCTTGCAATAATCTTAGAGCCTATTGCAGCCTGGATTGGAATCTCAAAAAGATGCCTTGGAATATTTTCTTTTAACTTTTCTACAATTTTTCTCGCTTTTTCATAGGCTTTATCTTTATGAACTATCATGGATAAAGCATCTACCAATTCGCCATTTATTAAAATATCAAGCTTTACCAAATTAGATTCTTTATACCCTTTAAGCTCATAGTCGAAAGAGGCGTAACCCCTTGTTCGTGATTTTAAAGCATCAAAAAAATCATATATTATCTCATTTAAAGGCATTTCATATTTTAAAAGTACGCGAGTTTGTTCTAAATATTCCATTCCTAAATATGCTCCCCGTCTATCCTGGCAAAGCTCCATAACTGCCCCTACATATTCAGTAGGCACCATAATAGTAGCTTCCACAATTGGCTCTTCAATATGATCTATTTGCGTAGGAGGCGGCATTTTTGTAGGATTGTCCAAATCCAATACCTCTCCATTAGTTTTGTAAACTTTGTAAATTACACTTGGTGCAGTAGTGACAAGATTTAAGTTGTACTCTCTTTCCAACCTTTCTTGAACTATTTCCATGTGCAAAAGTCCCAAAAAGCCACACCTAAATCCAAAACCTAAGGCAGCAGAGGTGTCAGGTTCAAATACAAGTGACGCATCATTTAGCTGAAGTTTTTCTAAAGCTTCTTTTAAATTTTCATAATCTTGTCCATCCGCAGGATAAATTCCACAAAAGACCATTGGCACTACTTCTTTATAGCCAGGAAGTGGAGAATCGGCTGGATTATCTGCATCTGTTATTGTATCTCCTACGCGAGTGTCTTTTACATTTTTTATGCTGGCAGCAATATATCCAACTTCACCTGCTTTAAGCTCTTCTACTGGATAAAGGTTAGGTCTAAACATACCCACTTCTGTAACTTCAAAAACTTTGCCAGTAGAAAACATTTTTATTCTCATTCCTGGTTTAACAATTCCATCTACTACCCTTACAAAGCTTATTGCACCTTTGTAGTTATCATAAAAAGAGTCAAAAATTAGCGCTTTTAAAGGCTTATTTTCATCTCCTTTTGGAGGGGGAATTCTATTTACAATGGCTTCTAAAACTTCTTCTATACCTATGCCTTCTTTAGCAGAGGTAAGCAAAGCATCTTCTGCGTCAATCCCAATCACGTCTTCAATTTCTTTTTTTACAAGTTCAGGATTTGCTGAAGGAAGGTCTATTTTATTTATCACAGGTACTATCTCTAAATCATGTTCTAAAGCCATATACACATTAGCAAGGGTTTGCGCCTCAATCCCTTGTGTAGCATCTACTACAAGGAGGGCCCCTTCACAAGCTGCAATACTTCGGGATACCTCGTAAGTAAAATCTACATGTCCAGGGGTATCAATGAGATTAAGCTCATATTCATTTCCATCTTTAGCTTTATAAATCATTCTTACAGGCTTTAACTTTATAGTAATTCCTCTCTCCCTTTCTAATTCTAAATTATCTAAAATTTGCTTATCTGTTTCCCTTTCAGAAAGAAAACCTGTTTTCTCAATAAGTCTATCTGCAAGAGTAGATTTACCATGGTCTATGTGAGCAATAATGCAAAAATTTCTAATATACTGCATCCTCTCTGACATTTTGTACCTCCTCAAAAATTAAAGACTTAGATCTCATTTCCAAAATCGCCCTTTAAAGTATTGGCTTAACCCTCCTATGTCAATAACTGACTCCTTACCAAAAATTTTAACGATCACCTTTTCGCTATTTGAATATACACCAAATATATTTACTTTCCTCACTCCAGTAGTAATTTCATTAAAGGAAGAATCAGCTATTACAAGTCCTACTACCATAATAACAATGTACAATAAAAGAGCAAAGATTACAAGTCTCTTTCTTTGAATCTGTTTCTTTCTCTCTCTTGTCCTTGTAAGCCTCATCTTTTATCTTCCCTTCAAGGTATCGTAAATCTTGTATATTTCTTCAATCATTTTATTGCAACTATATTTTCCCACACTTTCTTTTCCTCTTAAGCTTATATTTTTTCTCAATTCCTCATCTTTCAAAAATTTCTCTATAGCTTTTGCCAACTCTTCAGGACTTTCTTTTTCTACCAAAATTCCTTCAACGCCATCTTGTATAATTTCTGGAATACCTCCTACTTTTGTAGCTACGACAGGGACTCCTTCACTTAAAGCTTCAATTACAGAAATTCCAAATCCTTCTTCATGTGAGGGAAGCACAAATACATTGAGATTTCTCAAGAAAGAAGGGATGTCATTTCTATACCCCAATAAAAAGAATCTGTCCTTTAAATTTAAACTATCAATCATTTTTTGTAATTCTTCTCTAAAAGGGCCATCTCCTGCTACAAAAAAGTAGGCATTTACATTTTTTAAAATTGAAGCCGCTTTTATTAAATCTTGAACACCTTTAGCAGGTATAAGCCTTGCTACACTTCCTACAATAAAAGAATCTTGTGGCAAATTGAATTCTTCTTTTAAATTAAGAGTTGTTTCCTCGTAGAAAGAGGTATCAATACAATTGTACACCACTTTTATTTTATTTTCTTTTACATTTTGATTTAGAACTAAATCATCTTTTAATGCTTGAGAGACAGCAATAAACTGATGGGTTTTTTTGTCTAGAATTTTTGTTAAACTCAATAAAAGTTTCTTTTTGTAAAAACTCATATTATTGTAATTTGCAAAGTTGTGGACTGTCACTACTGTTTTTACAGGCATAGCAAAACATGCGACTCTTCCTACCAATGAAGCTTTTGCCCCATGCATGTGAACAATATCTGGCTTAAACTCATTTACTACCTTTCGTATAAACTTAATTGTCCTGTAATCTTTTTTTAAACTAATTCCGTCCCCAATGTCAATGTCATATACTGCAATCCCTAATTTTTTGAGATATTCTTGAGTTTTTTTGTCAAAAGAGCACAAAACAGCAATTTCATACTTATCTTTGTCTAACAATCTAACCAATGATAATAAATGCTTTTTCATTCCTCCTTCTGATTTTCTTACAATTTGCAATACCTTCATTTTTCCCATAAAACCACCTTTTAAGACATTTCATCAATAACAAAATGTATTAACATAGGTCCTACAAACACCATCATTGTAGCTGCCGCTACAATTCCTGAATCGTTAAAAATTAGAGCAAGAATGCTTCCTATAATCGTCGCAACAAAGCATATTCGAATGTGGGTGTGTTTTTTGAAAATTTCACTCAACACTCCAACAGGTTTGAAGAAAAGAATTAGTAAAACAACTATAAGTGTCAACAATACTCTCGACCATATAGAATATTTTATGAGCTTATAATTCATTAAAAGCTTTCTTTCAAAAATTTGTAATAAAGATTTTATACCGTGACTTTTTACTAAAGCAAAAGTTTGTCCTATGTGAGTTTGTTGTGAAACTGGCCTTAAAGAATCCAAGTAAAACAAGCCCAAAAGCATTAAAACTATCCCGGCACCAATATATATTAAATTTTTTATGTTAATTTTTTTTCCAGACAAAAGCAGCAGCGAAACAGCAAAAGCTCCAAAGGCTGTTATCGATCCTCCAACATTTGTACCTATACTTGGAGCTGCAATAAAGTAGAATACCAGTGCGTATATTATTGTAGTTATAGCTAAAAGCAGCTTTTTATTCGAAAAAATTTCAAAAGCCATTGTAGTAAAACATAAGACGGCTCCAATCAATACCCCCATATACTCGTTTCCTATGCCATAAAAACGGGCACCTCCGATGACGTCATAGCTTAAAAAAGAATTTTTTAGCAAATATTGCCCTGTCACAAGGTCAATTAGCAAAACAAGGGAAGTAACTAAACCTATTATAGCATAGAAATAATAACCATAAGGGTTAATTTCATGAATCGCTATAATCGCCACTGCTGTCAAAAATAATATTCCCACGATGCTATTTGATAGGCTAGTATAATTAAACAAAGGTAATAGCAAAAAAGTCAAAGGAATAGTAGAAACAAAAAACAATAGAGGTTTTAAATAGACCGCATACTTTTTCAAAAGCAGCAAAACTAATAGGGCAAAAATTAAAATTATTATCTCTAAAACCACATAAGTTTTTAAGAAAATAGGCCTATAAGTGTAATTAAAAACTAGTTTATGACTCTCAGCTAATAATTTGTCTACATTTCCTTTGTAACCAGAATTATAAAGGGGATGTCCCGTCAAAAAAGTTGGTATAGGAATATCAAAATACTGTAAAATTGTTGGCATTAAATCTGTATTTGTGACAATCCCCTCTCTTTTTGTTGTGTCTGAAGTAACATAGCCTTTAGTAAAGCCTGGTCCAAAAAGTATTATGGGGGTTAAATAACTCTTTTGCCCCATATCTTTAGATGGAGGAAGTGGAGTTAAGACAATGTATAAGGTGTTGGGACTGCCTTCTCTTATGACTTTGCCAATAAATTCATCTGCTTCGTATAAAGCCCTTTTTTTATTTCTCTCATTAATTTTATCCATCGCATATTTATGGTAATCATTCGCTCTTATCGTATCTCCCAATTGAAAAATAGTTAAGTCAGGTTTTTCTTTCATCTCTGCATATTTTTGATAAAGCAAATTATAATCTGTCATAATGCCAAAAGGGCTTAAAGGGTCTCTTTTTAAAATATTATCACTCACATCGCCAAAATCTACAATTCCTTTTTCATCCATTACTATAAGAGGCGCATATCTTCTTTGTTCTACATCAGTATCTTCATTGCCAAACACAGCAACAGTTTTTCCATTTTGTTTTAAAAGAGCACCTAATAAGCCAGGTACTACAATGTGATTTCGAGTTAGGTTATTTCTCTCTATTTGCGCAAAATCTAAATTTACTATATTAAATACTTGTGGCTTAATACCTGTATTTCTTTTGAAAATTATAGAGGCTTGTTCTCCATTTACTATTTCAGAAGCGTTAAAATTAAGGGAAGCTTTTTCAGAACCTACAGCTCTTGTCCCACAACCAATTGTCATATACACGTTTTCAGGGGTCCTGCCTCCATCAGAATTTACCGTCATAAGTCCATATGTACCATTTTCCATGAGGTATTTTATATTAGGAAGGTCATTTGCAACATAGTCATTTAAATTAACCCTGTCTACAATAAAAATAACTATTTTTCTATCTTTTATATTATTTACTTGTCCATAAGAAACAGTGCTAAAGAGGATTAAAAACGCCAAGGCCAATCCCATTATCCTTGCTGCAAATTTCATAAAAAACCTCCTAAATCTTTGATAATTACAGTAATTTATTTTAACCTTTTTTTAAATTAATATCAACATTTATCGCTATAAAATAAAAAGCAGTCTTCACTGCCCAAAATCTTGTTGCTGCTTTATCACTTCACTAATGGCTTTAGCCAGATACTTTGTAGTTGCAATTGCCTCCTCTAAAGTATTATAGTTACTTCCTAATTCTATCAGTATCGACTTTTCAAGAAGATGCTGATTATATTCACTGTAGGGCTTTACCTGTACTCCTAAAGATAGGCCGGGATAAAGTTCATTTAATTTATCACTTATTCTTTTGGCAAATTCGTAATTTCTTCTCCAATCTTCTTTCATTTCCGGTGTCCTTCTTGAACCTATTATGAAAGAAACTTTTGCTACTTTTTCCCCGTTTATTTCCATCACATATTTTTTTCTAAAATCTTGGTTTGGCAAATTGCTCAAAGCAGGAATAGTTTCTACCCCTGGTTTCATAACAGCACCATAGCCATCTCTATGCAAGTCAATCGCTGCTTTAATAGAAGGATACTCTTTTAAAATTTTACTGACCGTTGCAAAAGAGTTTACATAGGATTTGTCATAGTTGTAATCATGGATAGTTTTATCGTGCAATACAGAAATTCCTTCTTTTTTAAAATATTCCGTAAGATAATCTGCTACTTTTGCAACAGTATAATTTAAATCATCTGTCCTATCATAGCCGTACCTTGCTATGTATTTGTTCTTTTCTGTAGCAGCATAAGCTTCCATAGTATGAGTGTGATATATCAAAAGATAGGGTTTACTATTATCTATATTTTTCGAAACTGGTTTTTCTTCCTCTCCTTGTGTCTGCGGTGTGTTTTTGTCACTTTGTGCATTAGTATCAGACAAATTCACATTGTTATTAGAAGGAGGATTTGTTTGTGCATCATTATTCTGTATATTATTAGCACTTACTTTTTCCAAATCTATCTGTGCTAAAATTGGAAGTTGAAATTTCAATATATTAATAGGGTCTTTAACTTTAGCATTTAACAAAGAGGAAAAGGTTAAATCCTTTCCTGTATACCCTTGAGAAGTAAATGCTACTTCTATTATCGGCAGGGTATAATTTATTGAAGTTACAAATAAACTGTCTAATTTATCATACTCCTCTGAAAAAGAATCACCAATTATTTGTCTATATTCACCCTTATAAGGTTGTGTCATCCAATTATAAAGAAAAACGTTTATCAATAACAAAATTAGAAACATTATTCTGCTTATCTTTGAAAAACTATAATACCTGTACAAAAAGAAGCACCTCTCTTTGGTTTTTATATTTTATAAATATTCCATCAAGAGGTGCTTTAGTACTTTATGTTTAATGAAGCAATTGATTCATTTCCTTTTCCGTAAGCCCAGGTTGTAGTGCAAGATTTATCCCTCTGGAAATAATTGAAGATATATTTTTTACCAATAAATCTATTTCTTTAGGAGTAACTACAAGATTATGTACATAAGGTGTTAAAACTTCTTGAATGAGACTGTATTTCTCTTGTTGACTCATATTCTTAAGTACTTCATAAAAAGGGCTTTCTTCTTTGGTCTGTTTTAGTAACTCTTCTGTTAAATATTCGATGGTGTCGTTAGCAATTGTGACCGCATCTACTACTGTAGGAACTCCTATGGCTATTACAGGTATCCCTAAGCTTTGCTCAGTAATGGAAAGCCTTCTATTACCTATTCCAGACCCTGGACTTATACCTGTATTTGAAATTTGAATAGTAGTAGACAACCTCTCTAATCTTCTCGAAGCCAAAGCGTCAATTGTAATTATTAAGTCAGGTTTTATTCTGTCAACTACACCTTTTAAAATTTCAGCTGTTTCTATCCCGGTTATGCCTAAAACTCCGGGAGAAATTGCGCTGACAGACCGAATTTCATCGCCAAACTGTTGAGGTGCATATTCCTTTAAATGCCTTGTCACCACAATGTTAGACACCACCCGTGGCCCTAAAGCATCAGGGGTGACATTCCAATTGCCTAACCCTACTACTAAAACTTGTGTATTTTCCGTCAAATTAGCTATTTCTTTAATTATATCTGCTAAAACTTTCGCAACTTCTTCCTCTAAATCCAAGTCCCTTTCAATGAGGCCGGGGGCTTCAATAGTTATATAGTCCCCCACTGGCTTCCCCATTGCTTTTTCTCCTTCTTCATTTAAAATTTTGACCTTTGTCACTTTTATACCCTCTAAGTGTTTTTCCTCCACACTCACCCCTGGAATCTCTCTTCCTTTGTATAATTCTCTCGCTTCTACTGCAAGGTCTGTCCTTATACTGTACATCTACATCACCTCAACTCTGTCGGTACAAAGGCGTCAACCAATCCTATCACAAAAGCAGCAATCAACGAACCAACTATTGTTGCGTGAATGGTAGGAACAATAAACTGAGAAACGTATATCACTACCGCCGCAACAATAAATCCTACAAAGCCACGGCTTCTTGGTGAAATATCTTTCCCTAATATTAATTCTACAATATAGCCTAACAAAGCTATTACCACCGCTGAAATAAGAGCTCCCCAAAATCCTGCGACGCTAAACCCTGGAACAAGATATCCTACCACTAACAGCACAATAGCTGACACAATAAAGCGAATAACTGTTTGTAACATTAAATCACCTCCTTTAATTATGATGAACAAATTGACAAATTTTATACCTCTGTGGTAAAGTAAAAAGTGTATTAATCCTTGAAAAACTATTTCTTTCGTGGTAAAATTAAATTCGATTGAGGAGGTGAAGCTTTTGGCAAACACAAAATCTGCAAAGAAGAGGATTTCTGTTATCGCAAAAAGGACTTTACGCAATAAAATGATAAAATCAAGAGTTAAAACATTTATTAAAAAGTTTAACGAAAGTTTAGCTACAGGAGATATAGAAACAATAAAAGAAAAATTAAGACTTGCTGTCAAAGAATTGGACAAAGCTGCCACAAAAGGAGTTCTCCACAAAAACACAGTGGCAAGAAAAAAGTCCAGACTTTATGCAAAATTTAACAATCTTTTAAAATCAGCAGCAAGTAATGAATAAAGCGTACCTTAAAAGTACGCTTTTTATCATTTGCACAATTTTTTTACAAGCCCCTCCAATGCCAAACTACTATCTGCTCCTGATTTCAATGCAATATCACATTTCAAACACTCTTTATAAGCTCTTTCCAACTCTTCTTTTTTAAAAAGTCTACTCTGTCTCATTAACTCTTCTACTGCAAAGTATGGTACTCCTAAAGAAGATGCAATAGTCTTTTTATCGCCAAATTTACCTTCAAAGCTTTTTATCTTAGTAATCAACCTCATTTGTCTTACAATCATCGACAATATAATAAGGGGTACTTCTCCTTTTTCTAAAAGGGTGTGTAAAACTTTATAAGCCTCTTTTTCTTTTTTCATTCCTATAGCATTGACAAGATTAAAAATGTTTTGTTGCAGGTTTATAGTAAGAACCTCTTTCATCTTTTCCATTTCTATTTCTTCACTGTCAGAATAGGAAACTAATTTATGTATTTCATTTACAATTGCGTATAAATCCGTTCCAACGCTCTTCACAATATATTCCACATCAGATTTTTTTACTTTTTTGCCACTCTTTTTTAAAAAATAGCCGGCGTAATTTACTGCCTCTTCAAAAGAAAGTCTTTGAAAATAAACTATTTTACCTATTTTTTCAATAAACTTATAAAGCTTTTTCCTTAAATCTATTTTTTCTCCTCCTATAATTACTAGTACAATGCTGCTTTGAGGAGAAGTAACTTTTTCTTCTAGATAGTTCGTAAGTCTTTTTAACTCTTTATCCCCTAGCTTAGAAAGCTGTTCCTCTTCATTTTTTACTACTACTAATTTGTAATCAGAAAATAAAGGTAATGTCTCACAATTTTCGATAATAGCTTCCATACATTCTTCTGGACTATCTTTTTCAATAACCACATAGTTCATATCCATAGTCTCAGGCATTAATATTTTTGCTTTTATCCTTTTTAAAGCATCTAACAATAAAAACCTCTCTTCTCCATAAAAAAGATATACATTGTCAATCTTATCTTTTTTTAAACTCTCCACTAACTCTTTATAATTCATTATTTCACTCCTTGAGAAAAGTAGTTATATAAGCCCTTTCTCCATTTGTTTTTACGATAATTGCTCCATTTTTATCCGTCCTATATACCTTCGCCTTCTCTTGAAGATATTTTAGCACTCTCTCATCAGGTAGTCCATAACTGTTTTTACCTACTTGGACAATACATACTTTCGGATTGGCTTTTTCAATGAATTCTTGTGTAGAAGAAGTATTTGACCCGTGGTGAGCCACCTTTAAAATATCAGTCTTTATGTCTAAATTTCTCAAAACCTCTTCTGCAGGCTTTTCTATATCACCTGTAAATAAAAATTCCATCTTCTTGTACTTCATCTTAAAAACAAGTGCATTGTTATTTATAGGATTTTCCTCTATTAAATTTTGAGGGTCAGGGTGTAAAACGTATATTTCAATATTATCTATTTCAACCTTATCTCCTTTTTTCAGAAAAATAACAGGGATGTTTTTCTCTTTTGCAACCTTAATCATCTTTTTAAAATTCTCATCAGTAACTTTTTGGACTCCAATAAAAACTTTATCTACCTTTATCTGCTGCAAAACAGTAATTATTCCACCGATATGGTCAATATCTGTATGAGATATAAATACTCCATCAAGCTTCATAACACCTTTGTAATACAAAAATGGAAGTACTAGATCTTCTCCAACATCAAAAGAAGAAGTCGCAAATAAAGGTTTGCCTCCTCCATCTATTAAAAAAGTTTTGCCGTGGGGTGTCCTGACAAACGTGCTGTCCCCTTGTCCTACATCCAGGAAAGTCACTTCTAAATCTTTAGGCAATAGATAATTATAAAAGAAAATTGCTATAACAAAAGTCAAGGCGATTGCAATAGAAATCTTTTTAGTTTTTTTATCAAAACTGCTAAGTAGGACTGTTAAAATTCCATAATACAAAACAATCACATACAAAGGCGGAACAATAGTATTTATACTGGCATAAGGAAAGCTATTGAACAATTTCGTTATGTACAAAATAGCTTCTACTACAGGTATATTTATATAATTTATAAAATAGGACAAGGGAGGAAAAATCAGCCCTATCATAGCCGATAAAAATCCCAAAACAACTGCTATATTCGCCAATGGCACTATTACAATGTTGGACAAAAGCGAAATTATGGATATATAATGATAATAATACATGGTAAAGGGGATTGTGCCAATTTGAGCAGAAAGAGTTAAAGCGACTAAATCTCGTATTTTGGGATTTAGCATTGATAATTTTTCTCGTATCGGCTTATAGAAATACAAAATGGCTAAAGTGGCAACAAATGAAAGTTGAAAACCTACATCCCACAGCATCAAAGGGTTAAATATTAATATCACAAAAGCCGCAAAAGACAAAGAATTTATAGAATTATGTTTTTTGCCATAAGTAGTGCCAATTAAAGCGATAGAAGCCATAAGAGCTGCCCTTATAACTGGCGGATTTGCTCCTGTTAAAATTGCATAGAAGGTCAATACAATTATAATGATAGGAACTTTGTACCTTCTAATGTTAAAAAGACTTAACATATAAAGTATAAAACCTGTTATAATTGCTACGTGCATTCCTGATACGGAAATAATATGTGAAATACCTGCTGTCCTAAATTGTCCCAAAGTCTCATCGTCAACAAGTTTATCTCCTAAAAAAATCGATATAACAAACTTAGCATCTCTTTCGGGCATTGAATTTATATAATTAACTTCTGTTTTTTGCTTTGCAGCATATATAACCTTCTCAATAAAATTTAAATTGCCTTTGCCCACAATGTCAACGGCATACCCCTGCACTCTCATAACTGCATAAATTCCTTTTTTCTTTAAAAAGAGCTTGTAGTCAAAGCCTCCTGGATTTGTAGCTTTTTGGGGAATTGAAATTATCCCTCTTATACTTACAATATCTCCCTCTGAAGGATATTTGCCCCCATATTGAGTAACCAATACTTTAGGTAATTTAGGCGGTTTAACTATGTATTTAGCATATCCCTCATATTCTTTTACCTCGTACACCTTGCCATTTATAGTTATAAATTTATCTTCAAACTTTAGATAAGGATTGGGAGAATTAAAAGCATTGCCACTTAAAATTGCACCTACAAAAATAAAAGAAATTAAAAGAAGTAAACTGACATTTTTATTTTTCAAATACCGCCACAAAGAAATAGCCACTGAAATTGCTAATAAAAGCAAAAAAGCAAAAGGATGAAAAACATATCTTCCAATTATTATTCCTAAAGAAAAAGCTACAGTAAGATATAAAAATGGAAATTCCATTTTATATCACATAAACTTCAAAATCTCTTGCAATTTCTGTATTTCCAAAGACTTTAATTGCTTCATCATAATAATCCTTGATAGAAATAAGCGGTGACAAATGAGTCAAAACTAATCTTTTGCACTCGGCTTTCTTAGCAATTTCAGCAGCTTCCGCAGCAGTTAAGTGTGGTCCTTGAATTCCTGTCAAGAAATTTCCATCACATAGGAATAAATCAGCTTTATTTGCAAAAGATATTAAATCTTCATTATAGGTGGTATCACCACTATATACAAAGATTTTTTCTCCCTTTTTCATCTTCACAGCATAAGTCTCTACAGGATGCGTCATCTTTTTAAAAGAAATCTCTATTCCCTCTAAATTTAAAGTAGCCTCTTCATTTATAATGTGTAAATTAAAAACATCTTTAAACTTAAAATCTTCAAAAACATTTTCTGGTGTTTGTGGACAATATACATTCACAGGTTCAGTTATCATGCCTCTTGACTCCATAATATCAAGAGCATATCTTAAAACCATCATGTCTGCCACATGATCAGAGTGCAAATGAGACAAAATTATGTATTTTAATTTATTTAACTCGTAATACCTTTGGTATCTGCTTATTACTCCACTGCCACAGTCCAGTAAAATATGAGTATTTTCCTCTTCTACTAAATATCCGGAAGTAGCCCCATAAGGCCCAGGGAAAGGTCCATGACACCCTAACACTGTGACTTTCATAAATTTTTGCCTCCCTCCTTAAAGCTACAGACAAATTCATATAAATCTTTGTAACTACCCTTTTGTGTCGCTACTATATCTTTTGAATTTCTATTTATCATATAGTCCTCAATCAAAAAAGTCTTCATACCCAACTTAAAAGCTATCAAGTCCTCTTCCACATCATTTCCCACCATATAACAATTTTCCGGCTTTTTATTTATAACTTTTAATATCTCTTCATAGTATTGTATATGGGGCTTACAAAAATGCATATTTTCATAAGTAGTTATAAAATCAAAATAGCTTTCATTAAGGCCTGCCCATCTAAGCCTCTCTAAGATTGCAATTCTTGGAAATACAGGATTGGTTGCTAAAACAAGTGTATAGCCTTTTTCTTTCAAAATTTCTAAGGATTTCTTGACGTATTCATTGGCCTTAATATTTTTTCCTAACTCTTTGTAATCATTTAAATAAAAGTCTTCAAAAAGTACATCCAATTCCTCTTTTGGATAGTTGACTTTTTTTAAAAAAGAATCAAAAAATGCTTCTTCATTAGTTTTGTTTGGATCTAAATTATTTATCATGTCCATACTGGCACTATAAAGACTTTTAAATAAAAAATGGGGGTCAAATAGAGAAGAAAGCTTTTTTGTGAGACTTAAAAAATACTCATCCAACATCTTGTCCGTATCAACAGGAAGTAAGGTACCGTCCAAGTCAAATAGAAATGTATCAATCATTCTCATCACCTCAATTTCTCTTTCCTATATAATGATATATTTTTACATAAAAAAAAGCAAGGTTTAAAAAACCCTGCTACACTTTGTTAAATAGTTCCAATCGAGATATCAAACGTATCAAAATATACCCTATTATTATACTTGCAAAACCTTGCACTAAATTACTTGGCACATCAACTAAGGAAGCCTTAAAACCGTACATGATTCCTCCTGCTATATAGTATCCTAACACCATCCATAAAGCTCCTATTATAAGAGATACAACTTTTAAATATTCCTTAGTATATTTTTTATACATAAGTCCAACAATCAACCCTTCTATCCCTTTAATTATAAAGGTCCATGGAGACCAATATGCATAACCTGATAATAAGTCCGCAAGAGCAGAACCAATGCCTCCAGTTACAAATCCCATTGCAGGGCCAAATAAAGCAGAACTTAAGAATATAAAAGAATCGCCTACGTTTATATAGCCTTTTGTAGCCGGAGTGGGTATCTGAATTACCATAGTACCAATAGTAACCAATGCCATCATAAAAGCCCCATATACTATTTTTTTAACATTGTTTTGTTCCATATTTCCACCTCCAATAAATGTATGTAGGATAGTTATATTATAACATACAATTGTAATGGTGCAATCATAACAATATAATAACAAAAAAAGAAAAGCCCTTGTTTCTTAAAAGGCTTTAGATATAGTTTCCAACTGTGGAATACCTATCTTTTTTGTTGATTATATATGAAACAATCAAATCATCCAGTTTACGACTTATATCAAGCACTTTTTCATAGTCAATCTCTTCCTTAGTAACGAGGTTATCCAGTTCTTTCCTCAAAACACTTATCTGTCTTTCTAATGCTTCATTACTTTTCATTTTGTTTACCCCTTTTTTGAGAGTTCGTATATACAATTTTACCATCATAATACAAAAATTACAATAGGCTTTATTAAGAAACAACCCTTAATTTATCTACTATATTAACCAATTTCTTATAAATTTCTACAATTTCTCGTCCACACTCTACTTTCCAATCATTTTCTCCCTCATTTACCTGTCCAGCTTCATTAGTTAGTATCCTATTCAAGATATCGTCACTTTTTATTTTTTCCTTAATACTCTCCATGCTTCGTTTTAATTCTTCATCTACTTTTTTTACTACACCCATCTCCCTACTCTCCCCATTTTAAATATTTATTATAATATATTCTATATATGTTATAAATTTCCTGCTAAAATTTTAAAAATTTTTATCTCTTATTTGTTTCGTCTATAACAATACTCAACGCCTTGTCCATTGCTAATTCTAATCTGTCTGGGGAGACTCCGCCTTGACACATATAAGCGTTTCCTCCACCTTTTCCGTCAAAAACCCTCAATACCTCTTTAAAAAATCCATTCACCACAATGTCTACATCGCCAGACCTTGAAACCACTAAATCTCCTGTTTCTCCTCTTTTATTCCCAAGTATAGCTATACATTTGTCATTAGAAACTATGTATTTAGCTAATATTTTTAGCTCTTCTGTCGTTCTATTTTCATAAAGCTTGTATACTATGTGTATACCTCCATGCAACTCTGAACTTTTTATCAGGTTTCTAGACTCTTCCAACAATATGTTTTCTTTCAAAATATTAACTTCTTTTTTAACCTCTTTATTCTCTTCAAGTAATTTTAACACATGTTCTAAAATATTCTCTTCTTGTTCGGAAAGAAGATGACAAAGAGCATTCACATAATTATTTTTTATGTGATAATCATAAAGTGCTCTAAATCCAGCTACAAATTCCAACCTTATGCCTTTATTCGTTTTCTCCCACTTCTTTATTTTTACAATTCCTATTTCTCCTGTAGTCTTAACATGAGTGCCCCCACAAGGAGAATAATCTATCCCTTCTATTTCTACTATTCTTATATTTTCACTGACTTGTGGTTGCTTTCTAAGGGGCAGCTTTTTTAACATTTCTTCATCTGCAAAATAAGTTTTAACAGGTATATTTTTATAAACAAAGCTATTAACTTCTTTCTCCACTTCAAAAGCCTCTTCTTCGTTAAAAGTATCTTTTGTTATAGTTATGTGGGAAGATTTATCCCCAATAGAAAAACTTTGCGTATGAGCTCCATATTTTTTCTCCAAAACGGCTGATAAAAGATGTTGTCCGGTGTGCTGTTGCATATGGTCAAATCTTCTCTCCCAATCAACTTGGCAATGAACTTTTATACCCTCAGGGCATTTATCTGCAAGGTGGTATACTGTATCATTTTCCTCGTATATTTTGTAAACTTTAATACCATCAATTAGGCCCGTATCACTTGGTTGACCTCCACCTTCAGGATAAAAATAAGTTTTATCTAATACTAGTTCCCATTTGTTATTTATTTTTCTTTTATCTATGATATTAGCATCAAATTCAGTAATATAACTATCCTCATAAAAAAGCTTTTCAGTCATAAAAATCATCCCTCCTTTATAAGAATTGCATGGAAGTCATCCATGCAATTCTTATTCATAAACTTTTGTTCCTAAAACAGGAGTAAGTTTTCTAAACTCTTCTATTATCTTTTTCGTTATGGGACCAGGTTTTCCATCTCCTATTACCCTATGATCTACTTCTACCACTGGTATTGCTTCAGCAGCTGTACCTGTCAAGAAACATTCATCTGCAGTATACACGTTAAACAAGGAAAAATACCTTTCTTCAAAAGGGATTCCTAATTGCTTTGCTATATCAATTACAGTAGCCCTTGTAATTCCTCCTAATGCTCCTACTGTCGAAGGAGGAGAATACAAGGTGCCATTTGAAACTATAAAAATATTGTCACCAGTACATTCAGCTACATATCCTTCTTGGTTTAGTATAAGAGCTTCAGGATACCCTGCTTTTACTGCTTCAATTTTTGCAAGAATATTGTTTAAATAATTTAATGACTTTATCTGGGGATCTAAAGCCTGAATAGAATTTCTTCTATAAGTAGAAGTAATAATTTTTAAACCGTTTTGATACATAGATTCAGGATACAAAGTAATCTTATCAGCAATTATAACAACAGTAGGTTTAGGACATTTATATGGGTCAAGGCCTAAATCACCTTTTCCTCTTGATACTACAAGCCTTATATAGGCATCCCTTAAATTATTAACTCTTACCGTTTCAACAACTTTTTCTTTCATCTCCTCCATCGTCATAGGAATGTCGAGAAGAAGAGCTTTTGCCATACTATAAAGCCTTTTTAAGTGCTCATCAAGTTTGAATATAACTCCATCATAAGCCCTTATGCCCTCAAAAATACCATCCCCATAAAGATAGCCATGGTCAAAAACCGAGACTGAAGCTTTTTCACTGTCTACAAATTCTCCATTCACATATACTAACCCCATAACTTATGACTCCTCCTTTATCGCAAAATTAATTTAGTAAGATTTTATCACTTTAAATAGCTTTAGTCAATTGAAATGTAAAAAGCCCCACAAAGTGAGGCTTTCTTCAAATTTATTCAGCTTTTATAGCACCAGTTGGACACACAGCTTCACAAGCACCACAGTCAATGCAAGTATCAGGGTCAATCTCGTATTTTCCATCCCCTTCATGAATAGCATCTACCGGGCATTCTGCCGCACAAGCTCCGCAGCTTATACATTCATCAGTGATATAATGTGCCATCAATTTTCCCTCCCTGTATACAGTATGTAGCTCCACAAAAATTATAAATCATTTACACAGAATTGTAAATAATCAAATTAAATTTTAAGAATTAAACAAAATTTAAAAAAATGTGAGGGGTATTGTCAAATTATAAAACCTATGTTATAATTAGTTTCGTCGAGGCGCTGCCGAATGGTGTAATGGTAGCACAGGTGACTCTGGATCATCTAGTCTAGGTTCGAGTCCTAGTTCGGCAGCCATTTTGGCCCCATCGTCTAGCGGCCTAGGACATCGCCCTCTCACGGCGAAGACAGGGGTTCGAGTCCCCTTGGGGCTACCAATATCAAATTGAGAAAAAGGCATCGGTGGATGCCTTTTATTTTTTTAATATAGCTTTTATCAGTAAACCTCCAAAAATAGCTATAAGCATGCTACTCATTGTCCCTATTAAATAGTATTGGCTCTTTGTCAATAGTTGGGGTGGGTATTTTTTCTGAATGCCCACCTTTAAATTTTATCACATAATATGGTAATGATTGTTAGTTATTAGTTATAATAAGAGAGATAGTTAGAAGTATGAGTGGGT
>Ga0207430_10124_pt1 | contig 34741 bp, 32 predicted proteins | sample YelNatsi3bottle8_FD_187544 | JGI IMG/M metagenome (GOLD analysis project Ga0207430, IMG submission 187544) | Hot spring thermophilic microbial communities from Obsidian Pool, Yellowstone National Park, USA - site 3 bottle 8 (SPAdes) (version 2) | ecosystem: Environmental > Aquatic > Thermal...
ATAACCAATTGTCGAAATATACTCGCCATAGTCCTTGTGAGGTGGAATGTTAGTTGCCCTATAAATCAGATGGAACAATCCCCTGTGATAGATAGCTGCTGCATTGAAAACTGCAGCCCTCTCCCATTCATTTTCTTGTTTTGGTCTTAGCACAGGCTTATCTGTCACTCTTTGGAGTTTGAACATAAAAGTATCTTGCGCCCCCCTTGTTTTTTTCTGCTTCCAACTCATCTTTTGAAGTTTCATCACATAATTTTAATTGAACTTTCGAAAATTGCAATTGAAAAAATATCCTGTATCCTTTTTGCGTTCCTTCTTAAAAATTGATATGTTAGATTTGAACAACAAAAGGCCCCCTTTGTTTGTCAAGGAGGCCAAGATATCTTTCACACAATTTTTAGTTTGCAAGCACATAAACCTTTACACGTCGAACCCCAAACTTATACGCATCTTTCTCAACAAAAAGGTCTATTCTATTTCCTTTTATTGCAGAGCCGGTATCAAGGGCTGTTGCAAAGCCATAGCCCTCAACATAAAGCCTTGTGCCAAGCGGAATCACACGTGGATCAACAGCAACAACGCCACGCCGAACTCTGTGTCCTGTTGCTGTTCTGCCATAGTCGGGATGGTTTGGGCTTTTTCCTGTGTCGCTTGGTGTGAGGGAATATGCTGTTGCAATCATAGTGTAGACTTTTTTGTATCTTACAATCTCACCTCTCGATGTCTTAAACCACCTTACTGCCCCAACTTCAATGATCCTCGGCTTGGGACTTTTTATAAGCTTCTGTTCTATCAACTTTCTATCGACCTCATTACCATCTTCCATGACAACCTTGAACCTTTTTTCTAACATACCATTTTCACCTTGTTGTATAACCTTTTGTTTACCGTAGTCCATCCCATAATTTGTCTTTGTTATTGTAGGAAATGGTATATTTTGTCTTTCAACTACTATCTTTTCCTTTACACGCGTAATTTTTATTACTGTCGGCTTGTAAAGAATCTGAGATAGTGGAAGGTTTACCTTGTCCAACTTTCCAAGAGTTACACCTGCTTTTTTGAGGGCATCCTCAACTGTGCCAGTTGGAATATACACAACCTTTTCCTCATCATCTACCAAAATCTTTACTTCAAAAGCTCTTTTTATAACAATCTTAGTATTCTCATCAATCTTGGAATCTAAACTCGGACTTATATAATCATCTTTCGTAATGGTAATGCCATTTTCCTCTAAAACTTCTTTGACTGTTGATTTAATGGTTTTATAATAAAAAGTCTTGCCATCGATTGTCACACTTACCTCTTTTATTAGTGCCTGTGCTGTCATTGCGCCAAGCAGGATAGATAAGACAAATACAAGGACAAAGGCAAGGACAAACTTCTTCAAATCCCTTGGCTTTGCCACAAGGCACCTAAGTCTCTCCATAACCAACCTCCCATAAAGTGGATATTTTTTTGCCCCAAACTTCTTTGTTATTTTAATTTAAAAAAATTTTTTTGTCAAATGACCCGAAAAGTCAAGAAATTTTCTTAACTTTCAAACCTTTTATATTTGAATTTTATACTTTTTGCCTACAAGTTATACACAAATTTTATTAAGTTTCACCTAACATTTTTTTAATTGATTGGCCAGTGTGTATCTTTTTTATTACTTGGACAAAAAGTGGGATATTTAAAATCACACAAAATTTTACTGTGAATTTTGACAAGTTTTTATTTTCTCTGTTTATTTTATGAGAAGAAGACTAAAATAGATATATGAAAAAAGTTTCTTCAAAGAGATGGTGAAGTTATGATTAGCTTTTTGAAATATCTGGTTGACAGGTTTGGACTCATTGGAATATTTTTGATTTTGTTCATAGAAGGGCTTGGGATACCATTTCCAACACAGATAGCTTATCTTGGAGCAGTAGCGCTTATAAACCTTCACAAATACAGTCCTTTTACATTGATTATGGTAATCTCACTCGGAAACCTGTGCGGAAATCTTATAATAAATCTTCTCCTTAGAAGTGGCAGGAGTTCTATTATCAATATTTTTGAAAAGCTACTTAGATTAAAAAAAGAAACCCTTCTGTCTGTCAACAATTTTTTTGTAAAGTATGGAATCTTTGCCGTGCCAATTGCAAGAATAATTGGTGTCCCGCGCACACCTGTAATTTTTTTGGCTGGAATTAGCAAAATGAACTTTTATGAATATGTCATATCTTCATTTATTGGTGATACAATCTGGGCAACCTTTTATGTATACTTTTACTGGTACGGGTTTAGTCTTTTTAAGTTCCTGTACAAAAAAGATATAAACCTCTTTTGGCTTGCGATTCTTCTTTTGGCTGCTGTTGTAGTATTGGTGTGGGCAATTGTTCTAAGGATTTTAGCAAAAAAGAAAAAGGTATAGGTCCAAAAACCTTCAAAACACCTTTTTGATCTTCTTCAATAAGCTTAGAAAGTGTAACATTTGAAATTCCACCAGATAAAATTATATACCTTTCTAAATTCATTTTTCCGCAAGATGTTTTGTGCTATGTTCGAGCTGACTCCACTTAAAAGCGAAACACAAAACACTTTTAATTGTAAATTTTTGCCTTCAAAATATTTTTACAATTCTGAAACAAAAAACACCATTTTGTGTGGGATAATATAAAATGAAAGAAAACATTCTAAAAAGGAAGAGGTGATAGGTTTTGAGAAAACTCAAAACAATTATTGGGATTGTTTTAATTGCAGCTTTGGTTTTGAGTGTAAGCCTTGCATTTGCAGGAGGAAGCAGAGCGGTAAAACCAACCATTTTTAAAGCTTCCTTGACAAAGCTTTGGTTCGGAAAGCAAGGCAAAGGCTTTGGAGTTGACCTTAACATCAGTAGCACTATCGAAAGCATCTTGGGAATGAAGAAAGAGGACATTCAAAAGCAAATTCAAAGCGGAAAGACATTCTTGGACATTTTGAAAGAAAAAGGCTTGACATTAGAGCAGTTTAAGTCAAAGCTCTTAGCTGCACTCTATGCTAAAATTGATGAAGCTCTGAAAAACAACAAGATTACAAGCGACCAGGCAAATCTACTTAAACAAAACATCAAACAAAAGATTGACAGCTGGGACGGAAAAACACCCTTCTTTGGTTTCAAAAACAAGGCTTTTGTCAGAGGATTTTTTGGACTTGACATGATGAGTGACATTGCATCAGTGCTTGGTATGACAAAGGATGGGCTTTTGAATGAGCTAAAAAATGGAAAGACATTGCAGGATATTCTAAAAGCAAAGAATATTTCTGAGCAAGATTTCAAAAACAAGCTCATTACAATGGAAACAGCAAAGATTGACAAGCTCCTGTCAGATGGCAAAATCACAAAAGACCAGGCTGATAAGATGAAAGAAGCTATCAAGACCAAGATTACAAACTGGGATTTATCAAAAGGATTTGGATTTAAGGGATTTAGAGGTTTTAAAAATGGCAGCGGCATGGTCTTTGGTAAGATGCATGGTTTTGGTGGCAAGTTCAGAGGCTTTGGCGGCGGTCAAACTTCTGACCAGAATAACAGCACAAATAGCTCAGCAACAAATCTTACTTTTTAAGTCAGCATGTTAACTTTTGAAATGAAGACTAATAAAAATGGTCTGGGAGGCTTTGGTCCCAGACCATTTTTTATCAAAAATCATAAAAGCAAGAGCCGCCGATAAACTCTCTTATGATTGACTGTGGTGGAATTTCACGTTCATCGTCCACAGATAATATAAAGCTTAAAAAATGCAAAAGCCTTTGTGCCTCAGAGTACTCTTCATCTTCTTTTGTGATTGTTTTAAGAAGCGGTACAGCATATTTTTTCAAAACAGCAAGTTCATAAATCAGAGCAGAGTTAAACATTGTATCAGCCATCTCTTGGTATGGAAAGATATTTTTTTCCTCCCCATTTCGTACAGATGGCCACATTGAAATTGTCCTTTTTGCTGAGGCACCTCTTGCACGAGCATCTCTTACAATTCGCCTGAGTATTCTATAGTCGGTTGTTTGAATACGGTTGTGCTTGTCAAGGTTCAAATGCGTAAGTGCACTTACATATATTTTAAACTTATTCCTATCATCTATCATAGGTGTGAGCCTACTATTTAGCCCATGAATCCCTTCAATTATTATAATATCATTCTCCTCAAGTTTTACTCTTCTTTGAAATGTGCGTTTTCGGTTTATAAAATCAAACTTTGGTAAAATAACCTCTCTGCCCGAAATTAAGTCTTTCAACTGTGTATTGAAAAGCTCAATGTCAATTGCTTCAATTGACTCATAATCAGGCTTTCCATTTTCATCAAGTGGCACTCTATCTTCGTAAAAATAGTCGTCAAGTCCGATGTAGACTGGATTTTTTCCGTTTACTCTAAGCTGAATTGCAAGCCTGTGTGCAAACGTTGTCTTTCCTGATGATGATGGACCAGAAATCAAAACTACTTTAATATTCGGGTTTCGAGAAATCTCATCAGCAATATATGCAATTTTCTTTTCATGAAGAGCCTCTGATACTCTTATAAACTCTCTTATTTTACCACTTGCAATTACTTCGTTAAGCTCACCAACATCTGTCACCTTCAAAATCTTGCCCCAGTTTTTGTATTCATGATACACTGCAAATAGTTTTTTGTTCTCCACAAACTCCTGAAGTTTGAATGGGTCGGACTTGTCAGGATACAGCAAGACCATTCCATTTTGGTAGCGGATTAAATCAAAAATTTTCAAATATCCAGTTGATGGTACCATGTGCCCATAGAAATAGTCTACAAAATCGCCACAGTAGTAAATGTAGACGTGGTCGTTTTCAGAAAATCTTATAGTCCTTGCTTTATCCAAATATCCCATACTTTCGAAGAGCTTCACTGCCTCCTCTTTTGTAACCTTTTCTCTTCTAAAAGGAATGTCCTTTTCAATTATCTCTTGCATCTTTTGTTTGATCTGCACTATGTCCTCATCAGATAGTTTTCTATTCTCAACCTCACAATAAAGCCCTTTTGAAAGTGAGTGCTGAACATTCACAGCTTCTTTGAACAGCATCCTTGTAGCAACAATCAAAACAAAAATCAGGCTTCTTCTGTAAATTCGCATACCGTCTTCCTGTGTCATGTCAATAAACCTTACTTTGCACTCTTCTGAAACTACATACCTTAGCTCTTTTATCTCATTGTCAACCTTTGCAGCAACAATTGGCGACTTGAAATGCATCTGGAATTTAGGCACCAAATCAATAAGTGCAGTACCAACTGGAACTTCCTGATATTCGTTTGTATCTGCCAAAAATACCCTGACAAGATTTCTTTTTTCCTGCATCATTTGCTCTCCCCTTTGTTTTTCAATTTTTCCTCATACATTCGCATATCTGCAATCTTCAAAAGTTCATCAAGGCTTTTTGTATCATCAGGGTAGACTGCAACACCACAGCTAACTCTTATTTTTTTAGGAAGCTGGTTTTCTGATTCTTTTTCAATAAGCTTCTTTATGTTTTTTATTCTATCCTCTATGGCTTCTTTGCTGCAGTTTCTAAATATCACAGCAAACTCATCTCCACCGAGCCTTGCAGGAACATCAGTCTTTCTGATATTGTCTTTTATAATCCTTGCTATCATCCTTATTGCCTTGTCACCCACTGAATGCCCATAAAAGTCATTCAGAAGTTTAAGATTGTCCATGTCAAAAAAAGCCAAACAAAACTTGCTACCATATCTGTCAGATGAAAGTGACTCCATAATTAATTCTTTTATAAAATACCGCCTGTTGTAAAGACCAGTTAGCTCATCCTCTGCTGACAAGCTCCGTATCTTTTCTATTCTCTCTATTTGAGACAAAAGCGCTTGTGAAAAGTTTCTGAATATCAAAAGTCCATCTTCGAGCTCACTGCTGAGCTTGAAGTTTTTAATCTTTGTATAACAAATCAAGAGGGCAACAATCTGGTTTTGCCTATAAATTGGAACAACTGCAGCATTTCGATAGACACCTGAAACAGAAAAAAATTCATTCCCTTCAAACTGGAGAAGCTCTTTAAGTCTTGAAATACTAAAAACTTGAATCTCATTTGAACTATTAAAGTACTCACTATTTAACCTCAATGTTACCTTTTCTTGAATGTTCTCAACTTCATCATCACCTTTTGTTGTTATAAGTTTAAACACATCTTCATGTTGAAGATAGTAAAAACAGATTCTTGAAAAAATCTTAGAGTATATCTCATACACAAACTCAACAAGTAGCTCAAAACTCTTTTTTACGTCAAGCTTCTCTTTCAAAACTTCTCTACTGAACATAGAAAGCTGGCGTAAAAATTTAAATTGACGTAGGGTAACGCTTAAAAATATAGCAATAAAGAGATACAATAGGGCAAAGTTCTGCAGAGCTTCTGTCAAAAGCATTCCACTTCTCTTTGCAATGATTAATATACCTTCACCAAAACCGAATAAAATCAAAAATAGATTCAAACTCTTTGACTGTCTGTAGTTTACATTTGTATAAAGCAAAAAAACAGACAGCAAAATCCCTCCAACAATTAATACCTCAAACCATGTGTAAAGACCTATTGATACCTTTTCTGATATCAAAAAGAAACTTTTGCGGTTTGTGTTTATACTGCTAAAAACCCATATTCCAGATATTGCTACAACAACATTAATGACCATCGAGCATTTTTCGTAAATAGATTTAAGTTCTTCTTTAAACACTATAGAAAATATCAAAGAATAGACAACTAAAAGCTTCAATAAAATATTCAAAAAAGTAACGCCTCGCATAGTTCTAACACTGTTTACAATTTCTTCATCTAAGCTCAGAACATATAAAAACTTCAATATAGTAAGGCTTAAAAAAACCTTTCCAAAGCTGTAGAGCAAAGTATTTTTAAGTTCATTGCCTAAGGTAAGAGATATGATAAATATTCCACTTATTGCCACAAGCCCTACAATTTCAAAAGATTTGTAAAGATAAAATTCTATCAAGTCTTTTGACAAATCAGACTGGGCAAACACCAAAGCAGGTACGAAAATTAACCAGGTTGCAAGTATAAAACTTATACTCCTTTTCATACCAAAGGCCCTCGTCAGCATTAATTTTCACCTATATATTAATTTATTCCCCTGCTTTTGGGGGATGATTTAATTATACTTTATTTAATAAAAAATTTAAAAGGGAGACTTTTCAAATCTCCCTCTACTTTCTTCCTCGTTTATAATTTTTCTTTCTCACAAATGTACATCTGGTCGTTAAAAAGTATATACTCGCAAAGTTCAAATACATTGCTCCCTTCTTTGAGAACATCATACAAAAACACCTTTTTACTAAATTTTAAAGTCTCAGCCCAGTTTCTAAACAAAAAAAGATTTAAAAAATTCTTTTTCATCGCAGTTACATCAATGAAAGCAATTTCATAGCTATCCATACAAAAATGAATGCAAACGTTTGGAAAGAGAAGTTTTTTAAGTTTCAAATAGATCTTTTCATCGCCAAAAAAGGAAAATTCTTTGAGCCCCATAAGATGAGTCAATACCACGACACTTGAGATAAGATGAGCTTCGCCTATGTAAGGTTTCAGAACTGCTGTCATTGGGGAGGTCAAGAGTTGCTGCCCTTGTACGATTATCATTTGTGGCTTATCCTCCCTTTGTAAGCCTCTGCTATATTTTTCTATATTATATTCTATAAATAAGTGTGTGTCAATAAAATTATTAACTTTTAGATTAATCTTCCTGGAAAGAGCAAATAATAAATGGCTGTGCGGCCAGCTTCGATATAACCCTCCTGGTGAAATAGTAAGCCAGCCAGGCTCCTGTCATGCACCCCTGCGGCACACGCGAAAAACTGCTTACCGTTGCTTCCTTCCGGACCTGGCGGGGTTCACAGCCTTCGCGTTGCGCAGGACACAACCATCCTCGCCCCCGGCTTACCCTCAATGCCAACAGGGTTATACCTCATGCTGGCTATTCGACCCCGCTGTAGCGGATTGCGGGTTACAGGGCACCGCTACCTCCCCGTCATAGCACAGCCAAATTTTTATTTTGTTTTTTATAAAAGCTTTCACCATAAGTTTAATTATACTCTCAAAATGCATCAAAATCAACCGTTAAAAATTTACTCACCGTTTGCCTGGGTCAGCCACACATGCGCAAGCTCAAGTGCCTTGTACAGATTCTCTGCTTCACCTTTTTTAACAACTCTCTCTTTTACAGTAAGCTTTGGGTTGTTTATCTGGAGTTCAACAGAAAGTGGTGATGAGATTTTATAACCCTTGTACTCTTCAGTTCCCAAAACCACAAACACAGCTATGAACTTATCGTTAGGTCGTCCATAGTGAATGAGATTATTTTTTATCTTATAAACCTCTCTACCTCTATATTTAAAAACCTCAGGTAGTTTCATGGCAAAATCATCTCCTAACAAGTTTTTTTACAAAACTCCCATAGTGGATATGATACTAAACTTGAAGCCTTATTTCAAGCGTTGTTGACAAAATTCTTTTTACGCCTTGCTAAACTTTCCCGTATCTCATATGTTATGTCCTTATTTAAGGGCTCTGGAAGAATGATAAAAACACCTTCGCCCTTTTTTGCTCTTCTCATGGCTGTTGAAATCAGCTCAACTACATCACCAAAAACTTTTATATCTTTGCAAACAACTCTTTCTTTGTCTTCTACAAAATCTATTAAATCCTTTTTAGTGCTATCACATACAAATAAAAGTTTACAAATCCCTATTTGCTCAAGATTTTCAATGACAATTTTAATATGTTCTTTTTTTTGAATATCGTCAATTATAACTTTAACCCCATTGATATCAAAGATGTTGAACTTACCAGGGTTTTGATGAGAGTCGTTTTTATATTCAATTAAGAACCTGTATATAATTTCAGGGTCAACACCGTAAAAATAAAGCGCTGCCACAACCTGCAGAATATTTTCTATTGCAAATTTGAGTTTTCCATCATATGAATATGGAATTTCTTTTACACTGCAAAATTTAAAGGTTTCTTTTCCATCAAAGATTGTGATTGTGTCATCTTCGAGATACACACAAGGTTTTTTCAGTTCAATATGAGCCATAAGGTCAGGATGGTCAAATTTAGGTGATGTGAACACAATCTGACACTTTGCTTTACTACTATAGAGGTATTTAAAAGGGTCATTTACGTTTAAAATAAGGTACCCATTTTCTTTTATACTTCTTGAAAATAGCATATTTCTTTCTATCTGATTTTCATCCAAGGTATTTGTTATTATTCCTACGCATGGTTCAATCTCTATTTCTTCAATTTGTGCTGAGGGATTGAACTCAATCAGTTTTATATCTGAAGTATCAGAAATATTCCTAAGGTAGAAATTGTTTATATCGGAGTCTATTGTTGCCTCAACACCACATCTTTGTAAAATGTATCTTACAATCTGCACAGTTGTGCTTTTTCCAAATGTTCCTGAAACAGCAATAATCGGTACAGACGGGTTTGACATTTTTTCAAAGTATACATCCAAGATTGTACCATACACATCAACATTGCAGTTTTGAGAAAATATCCTCAAATCGCTATTCGTCTCTATATCCACAATATAGCCTCCGATTGTTGTATATGGTAAAGAAATATCTTCTGTTACAAAGTCCAAAACTGCAAACTGGCAACCAAACTTCTGTACAACATCGCAAAAAAGCTGCTGATTTGTATACGCTACCTGTTCTGTTACATCCTCCACAATACATCCGTTTTTAAAGTTTGTAGCCTCTTTTAAATATAGCCTCATTCCCCTTGGCAAAATGTCGTCCAAATTAAAACCCTGTTTAAGTATATTTTTCTGAACCTGCTTATTCTGCTTCTCTACCTCATTTAAAAGCTCCATAATCTTCTTTTTCCCATCTCCTACAATATAAGGTGATGTTCTCTTTATAGCAGCAACCACTCTGCCATTTACAACTAAAACCTTGTAACTGTTCCCCAAAACAAATCTCTCTACCACTACTCTGCTCTCAAAGTTTTTTATTGTATTGAAAGCTTCTATTGCCTGCTGATTTGTTCTTATATTTATAAAATTTGGCGAATTCTTGCAACAACCTTTTATTGCAAGAGGAAAACCAAGTTCTTTTGTTGCCTGCATAAGCTCATTTTGTGTAAACACAACTCTGAACACTGGAGCTGGAAAGCCATTTGCAATTAAAACTCTTTTTTGTAGTTCTCTGTCAAAAGTCAAGCTTAGATGAGCAAAGTCCTGATCGCTCAAAAGACCTGAAAAAATCTTCGCCCACTTCCCTTCACCCAATATACATGTATCTGTATAACCAATCCTTGTAAATCTTATACCTCTTTTCTGGCATGCATTTTTCAAAAGCCTTGTATTAGGACTCAGCTCTGTCTCGATTGTGAGCTTTTTCAGCTTCAAGATCTTATCTTGACAATCCTCAATTTTTAGATTATTGTTCACAGCTTCAACAGCAAGTTCTATGACTTGAGAAATTACCTTTGGATTGTCATGTTCAACAAGCACTTTTACCTTGTCTACTTCTTTTATACAATCATGAAACTCAATTAGGTTATATCCAATCAAATTTTGTATCTGGATACAATAGGTTGCAAACTTCTGTGCCTTTTCAATATCGCATTTAACATCCACCACAGCTACCTTTTTGTCTGAGTATATATTCTTATTGTTGTAAACCTTTATATTTTCTATATTCATAGGCCTTAAAAATTCTATCCCCCTTTTTACATCAATTTCTATATTCAGTATTCTTCCCTCTTCAAAGGGGGATGATACCTTAGATAACAAAAAAGCAGGGAAGATTTCCTACTTCCCTGCTGCAGTCTTTTCTTCCATCTTCTTTTGTTCAATTAGGTTTTTGGCTGCATTTTTTACATGAAGCTTCATGTACTCCTCAGCCTTGTCAGGGTCTTTATTTACAATTGCCTCAAATATGAGTCTGTGCTCTTCCATAGCCTCTTCAAGCCTGCCGGGTGTTTCAAATGACGTTGCTCTTGCTCTTATAATATAACTGTGAAATGTTGATAAAACATGTTCGAGCGGTTTGCTTTTAGAGGCCTTGTAAATCAGCTGATGAAACTGCGAGTCTGTTTTCATCACCTTTGGAATGTCCTTTTTCCTTGTATAAAGCTCCATAAGCGTTATTATTTCTGTCAGCTCATCCTCTTCTTCTTTGGTAATCTTCTGAGCTGCCCAGCGTGCAGCAAGTCCATCTAAAAGCATCCTGATTGTGTATATATCCTCTATGTCCTGAGCAGTTACACCAGCAACAAACGCACCTTTGTGAGGTATAGAATATACAAGCCCTTCAAGCTCAAGCTGTCTCAAAGCTTCTCTTATTGGTGTTCGTGAAACACCAAGCTCTTCTGCAAGTTTTACCTCAACAAGCGGGTCGCCCGGTTTTAAAATACCCATTAAAATCCTCTCTTTAATGACCTCAAATATTTTCTCATAAAGTGGTGAATATCTACTTTCTCTTTCATCTGAATGATTGTAAACCATCCAAAATCACCTTCATAAAAGATCTTAATTTTTTACAGTCTTTCCATCTCACGAATAACAGCATCAGCAAACTCTTTTGTGCCAGTTGAACCGCCAAGGTCATACGTAACCTCTTTTCCTTCTTTTATAACTTTAGCCACTGCCTTTTCAACCCTGTCAGCAGCTTCAAGTTCGCCTAAGTACCTTAGCATCATAACACCAGAGAGGATTGTTGCGGTCGGGTTTGCCATGTTCTGTCCAGCTCTTTTTGGCGCAGAACCATGAATTGGTTCAAACACAGCACCATCTTCACCAATGTTCGCACCTGGTGCTATTCCAAGTCCTCCAACAAGCCCTGCTGCTAAGTCAGAAAGAATATCACCATACATGTTTGGCATAACTAAAACATCATAGTTTTCTGGACTTTGGACAAGCTTCATGCTCATTGCGTCAACAATCATGTCTTCAAACTCTATATCAGGATAGTCTTGAGCTACCTTTCTTGCACACTCTAAAAAAAGCCCGTCTGTTAGTTTTTGAATGTTTGCCTTGTGAACAGCTGTAACTTTTCTTCTTTTTTCTCTTCTTGCAAGCTCAAAAGCATACCTTACAATTCTCTCGCTTGCCTTTCTTGTAATGATTTTAACCCCAACTGCTGCATCATCGCCTGCCATGTACTCAATGCCTGCATAAAGGTCTTCTGTGTTCTCCCTGACAATTATTAAATCTACATTTGTATACCTTGCTGGCACACCTTCATAAGACTTCACTGGTCTTACATTTGCATAGAGGTTCAAAGCTTGCCTTAAAGCAACATTTACACTTCTAAAGCCTGTCCCGACAGGCGTTGTAATTGGTCCTTTTAATGCAACCTTATTTTTCTTTATACTCTCAAGGACATAGTCAGGAAGTGGAGTTCCATACTCTTGCATAACCTTTTCTCCTGCTTCAACAACTTCCCATTCAATCTTCACACCAGATGCATCTAAAACCCTTCTTGCAGCTTCTGTAACTTCCGGGCCTATTCCATCACCAGGTATAAGTGTAATTGTATAGCTCATCTGTAATCCTCCTTAGAATTGGTTTTAACAGGTATAAGAGGGGACTTACCATCCCCTCTGTGTAACATCTTTCTTTGTTATTAGTTTTTGCCTTGTGCTTTTGTTAAGTTCAAAAGGCCTCCATGTAAAATCATCTTTCTCTGTCTTTCTGTGAGATTCAAAATCATTCTATATTTCAATCCTTTTGTGACATTTTCTATTATCAGCACATCACTTTTTTCTATCTGTTCTCTTGCATTTTCAATTTTTAGTTCATCCATCTCTTCAATTGTATCATAATCGTTTGGATTTTCAAACACCATTGGGATAATTCCATTGTTAATTAAATTCGCCATGTGAATTCGGGCAAAGCTCTTTGCTAAAACCCCTTTAATCCCCAAATAAAGCGGAACAAGCGCTGCATGCTCTCTTGACGAACCCTGACCGTAGTTTACTCCACCAACAATAAAACCACCGCCATTTTCGCGCGCCTTTTTTGGAAAATCCGGGTCACATGGTGTCAAGCAATAGTCAGACAAATATGGGATGTTTGACCTGTACGGCAAAAGCTTTGCGTTAGAGGGCATAATGTGGTCTGTTGTAATATTGTCACCAAGCTTTACTAAAACTTTACCAACCACAACCTCTGGCAGAGGTTTTCCTTGTGGGAATGGTTTTATATTTGGTCCTCTTATTACTTCAACTTCATCCGGATTTTCAGCAGGTGGTATTATTAAGTTGTCATTTATAAGAAAACTTTTTGGCATCTCAACCTGTGGCTCATCGCCCAAGGTCCTTGGATCTGTGATATAACCTGTAATAGCTGATGCTGCAGCAGTCTCCGGTGATACAAGATAAACCTTTGCAGAAGGTGTTCCACTTCGACCCTCAAAATTTCTGTTAAATGTTCTGAGTGAAATTCCATTTGTCCTTGGTGCTTGACCCATACCAATACATGGACCACACGCACACTCTAAAATCCTCGCCCCAGCTGAAACCAAAGACGCTAAAGCTCCATTCTGTGCAAGCATGTTCAGAACCTGTTTTGAACCCGGTGATATAACAAGTGATACATGCTCAGCAATTGTCTTTCCCTCTAAAATCTTTGCAACTTTCATAAGGTCTTTGTATGATGAGTTTGTACAGCTTCCAATTGCAACCTGGTCAACCTTTATACCTTTTAGTTCACTCACAGGCACAACATTGTCAGGGCTGTGCGGACATGCCGCAAGCGGCACCAGGCTTGATAAATCTATTTCAATCTCCTCATCATACTGTGCATCGGGGTCTGGCAAAATCTCAACAAAGTCAGACTCTCTTCCCTGTGCCTTCAAAAATTCGTATGTCACCTCATCTGATGGGAATATAGAAGTTGTTGCACCAAGTTCTGCACCCATATTTGTAATTGTGGCTCTTTCTGGAATAGATAAAGTCTTCACACCCTCACCTGTGTACTCAAAAATCTTGCCAACGCCACCTTTGACTGTAAGTCTTCTTAAAAGTTCCAGAATAATATCCTTTGCAGAAACCCATGGCTTAAGCTTACCTTTGAGGTTTACCTTTACAATCTTTGGCATAATTAAATAGTATTCACCGCCACCCATTGCAACTGCAACATCCAAACCACCTGCACCAATTGCAAGCATGCCTATCCCACCAGCTGTTGGTGTGTGGCTGTCTGAGCCCAAAAGTGTCTGACCAGGTACTGCAAATCTCTCAAGGTGAACCTGGTGGCAAATTCCATTGCCGGGTTTGGAAAAATATATTCCATGTTTTTTGGCAACAGTCTGTATGTATAGATGATCATCTGCATTCTCTGGACCTGTTTGAAGAGTGTTATGGTCAATGTATGCAACAGACCTTTTAGTCTTTACCCTGTCAATACCCATTGCTTCAAACTGAAGGTATGCCATTGTACCTGTTGAGTCTTGTGTCAAAGTCTGGTCAATCCTGATTGCTATTTCTTTTCCAGGTATCATCTCACCTTTGACTAAGTGCTCTTTTATAATCTTTTGAGCAACACTCAAACCCATTGTGTTTTAAAACCTCCTGCCAACCTGATTTTGTTTTTGGATACCCTATATATTATATCATCAAGGTATACTTGTATACAAGTGAAAGAAAGAGAACTATTACATGTAAATTAAAAAACCACAGACAACTGTCAAGTTGTCTGTGGCAAAAGACCCTAATTTTACTCCACTCACTTCACCCTGCTCTCGTGCATCTTAAATAGCTCTGGCATGACCTCTCGCACTACCATCTCAAGCTCGTCATCACCAATAACAGTTGTTCTGCCGTTTTCGTACTCTTTGTCAACCCACTCTTTTATTTTAGCCACTCGTGGGTCGCGCTTGTCAATCCTCTGGTCGCCCTCAAGCCTAAAGTAGGTGTTAATCCATGCTGCAATACCAGCAAGCCCTGAGTGTGCATCAACTGCAATGACAATTGGCCTGTTTAGAATCTTCTTTGTATCAAAGATGTTGTAAATTTCCTCATCCTTCAAAATACCGTCAGCATGGATTCCTGCCCTTGTTGCGTTAAATGCGCGGCCAACAAATGGTGTTCGTGGCGGGATCTCATAGTCAAGTTCTTTTTCAAAGTAATCTGCAATCTCTGTGATAACCTCAAGCCTCATGTTCTTTGTTGTACCACGCAGCTGAGCATATTCAATTACCATAGCCTCTAATGGGGTATTGCCCGTCCTCTCGCCAATACCCAAGAGCGAACAGTTAACTGCAGAAGCACCATATAGCCATGCAGTGCCAGAGTTGACAACAGCCTTGTAAAAGTCGTTGTGACCATGCCACTCAAGCCACTCAGAGGGAACCTCTGCATAGTGTCTAAGTCCATAAATTATGCCTTGAACACTTCTTGGCAGTGCAACCCCTGGATATGAAACGCCAAGTCCGAGTGTATCACATGCTCTTATTTTAACTGGCATGTTTGCCTGTTTTGCAAGTTTCATGAGCTCATTTGCAAAAGGCACAACAAAGCCGTAAAAGTCAGCTCTTGTTATATCTTCAAAGTGGCAACGTGGAATAATTCCATGTTCAAGCGCTGCCTCCACAATTGAAAGGTACATTTCCATTGCCTGTTTTCTTGTCATGTTGAGTTTTTTGAATATATGATAATCAGAGCAAGACACAAGGATACCTGTCTCTTTTATTCCCATTTCTTTTACAAGTTGGAAATCCTCTTTGCGTGCCCTAATCCATGAGGTAACCTCTGGATAGCGATAACCTCTTTCCATACATTTGATTACTGCTTCTCTATCCTTTTTAGAGTACAGGAAAAACTCTGTCTGCCTAATAACGCCAGAGTCATTGTCAAGCTCATGCAGATAGTCATAAAGCCTTACAATCTGTTCAACTGTATAAGGTGATCTTGCTTGTTGACCATCTCTGAAGGTTGTATCTGTTATCCATATCTCATCAGGCACAAACATAGGAACATGCCTGTGATTGAATGCTATCTTGGGAATTTCTGTATACGGAAAAATCTCTCTGTAAAGGTTTGGCTCTGAAACATCTTGGAGTGTATATTTATACGCTGCCTGCTCAATCAGATTTGTCTTTGGGTTAAACTCTACTTTCGCCATAAACTTACCCTCCACATTGTATATATGTATACAATTTTGTTTATGAGATATATTATATTCCACTTTTGCATTTTTGGCAATAGCATATTGCAAAACTTTAAGGTAGGCAACAGTATATTTTAAGATATGAATTAAAATTTTGCAAGATGCAAATTTTGAGTCTTCACAAATGGAATTATTTTCTTACAATTCTTCTTCAGTTTCATCACCATACAATACCTTTTGTGCAGCCTCATCAGAAGAAAGGCTTTCGACGTTTTTGAGCTTCCTTTCGATAGTCCTTGTCTTTCTTGCAGCGGTGTCTATTGTATCCTGTGCTTCAACAAGCTTCTTTTTAACCTTCTCTAAAACCTCTCCAAACTTTGAAAATTCGGTCTTGACAGCTGACAGAAGCTCCCATACCTCGCTTGTTCTCTTTTCAATAGCAATGGTCTTAAATCCAAGCGCAAGGCTATTTAAGATAGCAGATATTGTTGTTGGCCCAGCTATTATGACTTTATATTCTCTTTGCACATATTCAAAAAGTCCGGGAATTCGCAAAACCTCTGCATAAAGCCCTTCTGTTGGCAAAAACATGATTGCAAAATCGGTTGTCTTTGGTGGGTCTATGTACTTTTCTCTTATTGCCTTTGCATTTTGTTTTATGCTATTTTCAAGTTCTTTTGAAAACCTTGAAATTTCCTCTGCATTATTTCTCTCTTGTGCGTCAACTAAACGTTCATAACTCTCAATGGGAAATTTGGAGTCTATAGGAAGGTATATAAATTCATCTTCATTTGAATTTTTAGATGGAATCTTAATAGCAAACTCAACCTGCTCTTGTGTATGAGGTTTTATCCTCACATTTTTCTCATATTGAGAAGTATCCAAAATCTGGTCTATGATATTTCCAAGTTGAATTTCACCCAAAGTCCCACGCACTTTTACATTGCTCAAAATCCTCTTGAGGTCACCAACACCGTTTGCTAAAGCTTGCATCTCGCCAAGTCCTCTATGGACAAGCTCAAGACGTTCTGATACAAGTTTGAAAGACTCACCAAGCTTGACTTCTAAAGTCTTTTGAAGGTGAGTATCTACTGTCTGACGAATCTGTTCGAGCTTTTTTTCGTTCTGTTCTTGAATTTGCGAAAGTTTTGAATCCACTTCTTTTCTTATTGCTTCAAGCTTTTCTTGGCTTGTTGTTGTAAGGTTTAAAATTTGGCCTGAGAATGAATCAAACTGTGATTTTTGAAATGACGAAAAGTCAGAAAACCTGCTCATAAGAAGATTGCCAAATGAGCTGATTGTGTTTTGAACCTCACTTCTATTTTGTGAGATCTGTTCAAGAGTGAGACTTTGAAGCTTGTCGATCATCTTTTCAATGCTCTCAAACTTTTCTTCTGCCCTTGTTCGAAAAGACGAGTTCTTTATACTAAATAACAACACAATATTCACAACAAGAAGAATTATTATAACCGATAAAAAAGCAATTTCCACCTTTAAAATTCCCCCTCAAACCAAATTTAAAAAACGGGCTGCCTTTTTACAACCCCAAAATAGCAGCCCACTTTTGCTAAAGTGTCAAAAATTTAGTATTATTAGATTATATAAGCTCTTTTAACAAAAAGTCTTACTCTTCTAAATCCAAGAGCTCTTTTAGTTCATCGTCATCCAATGCAACCGTTTGCTGCTTAATCTTTTTAGTGTCTTTTATGATTTCAAACTCACCAACAGAGTATTCTTTCATCTCAACATTTTGCTGCTCATCCTCAAATCTTACCTTAATCTTCTCTTTTAAGACATTTACCTCAACAACCTCGCCCTCACCATCAGCAGTCTTCACAATAGCACCAATACCAGGAAGTTTTAACATAGCCTCTTCGTAGAACTTCTGCTCATATGTCAGGCAGCACATAAGCCTTCCACAAAGACCAGAAATCTTTGCAGGATTTAAAACAAGCCCTTGCTGTTTTGCCATCTTAATCGAAATTGGCTGAAATTCGCAAAGGTGTGTTGCACAGCACACCTCTCTTCCGCACGGACCCAAACCGCCTCTGAATTTTGTATCATCCCTGACACCAATCTGTCTTAATTCAATCCTTGTTCTGAAAACTGCTGCAAGATCTTTTACAAGTTCTCTAAAGTCAACCCTTCCCTCTGCAGTGAAATAGAAAAGTAGCTTGTTGTTGTCAAACGTATACTCAGCATGAAGTAGTTTCATTGGAAGGCCGTGTTTTTTGACCTTCTCTTTACAAATCTCAAGCGCCCTTGCAGCCTTCTCAATATTTTCCTGGGCCTTTTTGTAGTCCTCTTCTGTTGCTTTTCTAACAACCTTTTTTAAAGGCTGGACTATTTCCTCATCAGGCACTTCTCTTTTTTCTATCATAACTTTGCCCATCTCAATCCCACGGACAGTCTCAACAATTACATCATCGCCTGCTTTTAAATCTATATCATTTGGGTCAAACCAGTATATCTTTCCTGCCTTTTTGAATCTTACTCCAACAACTTCTGCCATAATTTTTAGCCTCCTGATAGTTTTAAGAAAATCATGTCAAGTACATTGTCTGAGATAACATTTGCATCTGGATACTTTTCTAAAATCATAAAATCTTGTAAAAGTTTGTATATATGAGTAATTGTGTGTTTGTTTGAAAACTCTATAATCTTTTCCAATTTGTCTGTGTTTGTAATGAGTTCAATGCTCTTTGTTTTTTTATATAAAAGTGCATCTCTCAAAAAGTATATAATGTTTTCAAACAAAAATTCAAAATCATTCTTTAGCTTTTCAAAATCACTTTCGAACTCTTTTATCAAATCAAAACTTGCACCATCATAGGAAAGGAGTTTATCAAAAATATAGTCTCTTTTATTTTGAACCTCTTTGTTATAAAAATCAAGAGCAATTTTAGGATTACCCTTGCAAAGTTTGAGTATATAGTCTTTTGGCTCAAGGCCATTTTGTTCTAAAATTTTTGCTATCTCAGAGGCAGAATATCTTTTGAAAGAAAGCACAATAGATCTTGATAATACTGTTGGTAAAAGCCTTTCAATGTTGTTACATGTGATGATAAAAATTGCATAAGTAGGAGGTTCTTCTAAGGTCTTCAAAAGGGCATTCTGTGCACTTATTGAAAGTTCTTCGCCCTCTTCAATTATAAACACTTTTTTGTCGGAAAAAATAGGACCTCTTGACAAGTCTTTTATAATTTCTCGGATGCTCTCAACAGAAATCTCTTTTTTATCTTCTTGTCTTTTTATAATATTAAAATCTGGATGTGAAGAAGCCTCAAAAAGACGGCAAGATTTACATACACCACAAGAAGACTTATTCTCGCACAGAATGTGTTTTGAAAATACCCTTGCTAAGAGCTTTTTGCCAAGCCCTTTTTCACCTTCGAATATATAAGCATGAAAAGGGTCTTTAAGTGCTTTTTTGAGCGTAAATACAATTTCCTTTTGACCAATAAATGTATCTAAGTTCATTTTTTGTCCTCACCTGCTACATAAATAAATCTATCAAAAGTCCTTTTATCTCACCAACATATGATAAAACCTTTATATTATCAGCTTCTTTTTTGATAATCTCCTGTGTTAGCAAATCCATTTTCTCATCAATCTTCTTGACTATTCCAAATATCTTGTGCCTGCCCTTTTTGCCAAAAAGGCTTTCTTTGAAATATTCATGAGAAGAAAAAACTGTATACGACAAAAGCTCTTTGATGGATTTTTTATACTCTTTTAAAGTCACTAAATCCATCTTCTTTGCAAGGTTTTGACCAAGAGAATCTACCTTTTCTATAAGCTCTTTTATTCTGCTTATTATCTGTTCTCTTTCAAGCTGCTTTACATACCCAGAAAAAGACTCTTGCTTTTTTTCCACCTTTTTGGGATCTTGAAAAAATGTTACATTAGATATACTGTTTCTTTTTACATCTTCTATTCTCATATTTATATCTCACTTCTTTTTCTTAATTTTTAAACCTTTTCAAACCTCTCAATGTTGAGCACAAATATTGTCGCACCACCAATTGTTATTTCTATTGGGTATGGAATATACACACCTGCTGAAGGATTGTTTGTAACAGGTGATGAAACAATCTGTTTTCTTGTCTTGCATTTTTGGGAGATTATATCAATCACTTCATTTACCCTATCATCATCTACACCTATTAGCAGAGTAGTATTGCCAGAGCGAAGAAAACCGCCTGATGTGGAAAGTTTGGTTGCCATAATCCCCTCTTTTTGAAGACTATCCAAAAGCCGTCCCACATCCTCATTCTGAACAACCGCAACAACCAGCTTCATCTTCTTTTCTCTCCTCTCAAGCTATTTTGAAGGTTATTTTTACCTCTTCACCAAAAGTTCATCTATCACTTTACAGACTTTCTCAAAAACATCCTCAACTGTCCCCTCTGCTTCAATATTTACACACTTTTCAAACCTCTTTGAAACCTCTTTAAAACCATTGTAAACTTTTCTGTGAAAATCAAAATCTTCTGTGTCAAGCTTGTCGTTCTTGCCAGCCATTTTGAGCCTTTGTAGAGCAATCTCTGGACTTAAGGTCAAAACAATGTACAAATCAGGTTTTATTTTCTCTTCAAAAATAGAGTTAAGTTTTATTATATTCTCAACTCCAACCCCTCTTACGATACCTTGATATACAATGCTACTTAAAATGTACCTATCACAAATAACAACATACCCATCTTCAAGTGCGGGAATCAAAACATTTTTTACATGCTCGTTTCTGTCAGCTGCAAGAAGCAAAGCTTCTGTCAGACCATCCATCTTGTACGCAGGGTCCAAAAGAAGCTTTCTTATTCTATACCCTACTTCTGTTCCACCCGGCTCTCTTGTTGTGACAACCTTATAGCCCTTTTCCTTGAGGTATTTTTCCACTTTCAAAATCTGAGTACTCTTACCTGAACCGTCATTCCCTTCAAATACAATAAATTTACCTTTCATCAACTACATCAACCTCATTTTCTTCTATATAATCCTTCCCCAAAACTTCTTTTAGATATTCTATAATGTCTTTATCTATAACCTCACCCTCAGCTACCACAGGATAGCCTGGTGGATAAGGAATGATTGCCTTTGCACATATAAGACCATCTGCGTTTTTTAGCTTTACTTTTGTCTTTTTATAATCATCTATCTCATAAATCTTTAAAATCTTCTTTGGTCTTGGAGGCAAAGGAAATGGCTTTTTCTGTGTTTTTACTTTTTCTTTTATTATATCATAAAAAAAGCCTTTCAAATTTTCAAAATTAGAAAAGCTATCAATAATCGAAAAATAAAACAAAATCCTTCTTTGGTCAATTGCCTCAGGCACAATAGAATATCTTAAAAGAAGCACTTTTATATCTTCAATACCATGTCCTAACTTGCCAAAGTCAAAAAGAAGCTTTAGTATATCCATATTTTTAAATTGATAATTTGTATATTCTAAAATTGGCAAATAAAGTTCTCTCAGCTTTTTTTCAAGCTCATGATAGAGAGCTTCCCCAAATCTTTTGGAAAATTCTATACCATACTCACTCCAAAGCACAAGGACATATGATGGGCTTGTTGTATGAAGACAAGTAAGCATCTCATTTAGTTTTCCATTGTCTTCTAAATTTGATAAAAGCAAAGCTGACTGATTTGGGCAGGGTAAGGTTTTATGAAGACTCATAATACATACATCTGCCCCTTCATCTAAAGCTGTTTCTTTCCCTACAAATTTATAATACCCACCGTGCGCTTGGTCTACTATTAGTTTTTTGTTATACCTTTTTGTAAGTGCAGAAATAGCTTTTATATCCTGATTTATCCCATAATAGGATGGCGAAGTTATTACTACAATCTCTGACTTTGTCTTTTCCAAAGTCTCTTCTAGTTCTCTTTCATCAATATATGTATAAACTCCGAGTAGTAAATCATACCTCGGGTAGATATACTCTATATCAAGTCTCAAAATCTTTGCAATGTTGTAGATGCTCTTGTGCGCATCTCTGTTTATAAGTATGCTCCCAAAAGGTTTTGAAAATGCCGCAATTGTCGATTGCAAAAGGTGTGTTGAACCCTGAAGAGATAAAAAAGAGTACCTTGAGCCAAAAAAGCTATTTATGGCTTCTAAAAACTCCTTGAGAAAACTTGTAGGATTCAAAAGGTCATCTGTGTAGACTGTTTCTGTCACATCAAAATATGGATAGGCATTTTTAATGCCATCGGGGAAAATCTCTTCCATGCCTTTGTGTCCTGGCATATGAAGGCGCTGGAAATTGTAATTTTTGAGGCTATTAAAAACCTTCAAGTTATTTAAGATTTCTTGCATACTTTCTCGGTCCAATCTCATATATATCTTCTCCTTGCGAATCTATTGCAACAATACATGGCAAATCCTCAACCTCAAGCTCTCTCACTGCCTCTGCTCCAAGGTCTTCAAACATCAAAATCCTCTGAGATTTTACACAGCTTTGAATTAAAACGGCAGCTCCACCAAATGTGGCAAGGTAGACTGCCCTGTAGCTTTTTATCGCCTCTTTTACCTGCGGACTTCTTTTGCCCTTCCCTATCAACACTTTGACGCCAAGCTTTAAAATCATTGGTGTGAAAACATCCATCCTACCTGCTGTGGTAGGTCCACACGGTCCGATTACCTCACCCGGCTTTTCTGGACATGGTCCCATGTAGTAAATTGCACCGTTTTTAAAGTCAATAGGAATATCTTCTCCTCTTTTGACCATTTCATACAGTCTTTTGTGGGCAGCATCTCTGGCAACAAAGAGCTTACCACTGACTAAAACCTCTTGCCCAACCTTTAAATTTTTCAAATCCTCTTCACTTGCAACAGGTATGTACAGCCTTTTCAACTTTCTTTCAACCCTTCCCTTACCAATTATTATGTACATAAGTTAAAGACCGGGTAAGCAATTCTACCCGGCCTTCCTCATTGAAAAAGATTACTCTCTTGGCTTTGGAGCATCAACTGGACATACATTTGCGCATGCGCCACATGAAATACACTCTTCCTCATTAATTACATACTTGCCCTCGCCAGGTGATATGCACTGAACTGGGCATTCGCTCTCGCATGCGCCGCAAGAAATACAATCGTCTGTGATGTAATATGCCATTTTATCTTTGCCTCCCTTTTTAAAAATAAAGTTTACTTTTATAATAATACCACGATTTCAGAGTTTTTAAAATAGATTTTTTGAATAAATCCCAGGTTTGTAATTTTTATAGATAAACCTTCAACCACCAGCTTTTTAGTTTGAAAAGCTAAGAAATTCCACCTTTTTTAATATATTTATCAGATGGAATAATTTTGAGACAGTAATCTCAAAGCTGAGTTGAAACAAAGCAGATATCATATTTCTTTTCTGATTTTACTCAAATGAAACTGGAGAAGTATAGGCTCTATCTTTGTGTGGTCAATATGAAACCTGATATTCTTTAGCTGAGATAAACTCTCTATGACAACATTTTTTTTACGAAAATCAATAACTATTATTTTTTGAAATTTTTTGGTTTAAATCTTCACAAATAAAAAAGAATCTTTTATATAAGTTACCTGTTCCATCTAATTGCCAATCGACAATATATGAAGAATTAGCTCTACTCGGAACAACTTCAACTTTGACACTTTTTATATATGATGGAATGTCAGGTATTATAGCTGTGTCAATAGTTCCACTTTTAATTATCATATTTCGAGACGTCAAGAATACTTTGTTGTCCTGCTGATCATAGCCCTTGATTGCTAAAAACTTTATATCAGAAGATGAAAAATTAATAGTAACGACAAACAAATCTCTTGTTTGAGTGTTTAAAACCCAATCTAAAAGGTTAGTAGCATTTTTATGTGTAAAAGTTTTTACCTCCTTTTTCTCTTGTTGGTACATTCTTGGCATATTTATTAACTAAATTCTTACAAAATATCTTTACAGTATTCCTATATAAAAGTGAGTATCATTTTTCACACTGGGACTTCCTTTAAAAACATCTATTTTCCCACTGTCTATTTGACAAGAGCAGTATAATTCTTTTTCTGGCAACTTTGCTACTTTTTTATTTCAAAGTTTTCTCCTTGCAAAGCTTATACTCTAAAGAGTCAACAAGCGCAATCCAGCTTGCATTTACAATGTCGGTTGAAACGCCTACAGTTGTCCATGTGTCTTTTCCGTCTGTTGACTCAATCAGAACTCTTACTTTTGCAGCAGTTGCAGTCTCAGCATTCAGCACCCGCACTTTATAGTCAACAAGATGAACCTCTTTGAGTTCTGGGTAGAACCTTTCTAAAGCCTTTCTCAAAGCATTATCTAAAGCATGAACAGGACCATCACCTTCAGCAGCTGTGATTGCTGTGACACCATCTACTGCAATCTTGACAATTGCAGATGAGCTGTACTCTACTGCTGGTTCGTTAATGAGAACCTTAAACTCTTTGAGAGTAAAGAACGGCTGGTAAAGTCCAAGTTTCTTTCTAATTAGCATCTCGAATGAAGCTTCTGCTGACTCAAACTGGTACCCTTCGTTCTCAAGTCGTTTTACCTCATCAATAATCTCTTTAGTAATTGGAGAGTCTTTTGTTACGCTTGGGTCAATCTCACGGATTTTATCAACCACTGTTGAACGTCCTGCAACCTCAGACAAAACAATTCTTCTTGTATTACCAACAATCTCAGGGTTTATATGTTCAAAGGATGCCGGGTTTTTCTTAACAGCGTCAATGTGCATACCAGCCTTGTGAGTAAACGCATAAGCCCCTACATACGGTGCTCTTTCGTTTGGAATCATGTTGGCAATCTCTGCAACATACCTTGAAAGAGAGGTAAGATGCTTGATATTCTCATCAGGAATGCACTTAAACCCAAGCTTTAGCTGAAGATTTGGAATGAGTGTAATTAGGTCTGCGTTGCCGCATCTTTCACCATATCCATTTATAGTTCCCTGTACTTGGCGAGCACCTGCCAAAACTGCCATGATTGAGTTTGCAACAGCCATGCCTGTGTCGTTGTGACAGTGAATACCTATTAAAGTGCCAGGGAACATCTCAACAACTTCTTTTGTGATGTTGTAGATGTCCATTGGAAATGTCCCGCCATTTGTGTCGCACAGGTCCAAAGAGTCTGCCCCAGCCTCTTTTGCAACTTTTAAAGTCTCCAAAGCATACTTTCTGTTGTTTTTATACCCGTCAAAGAAATGCTCTGCGTCAAATACAACATATTTGCCCAAAGACTTTAGATATTTTATAGTGTCATAAATCATCTGAAGATTCTCTTCTTCTGTGGTTTTTAAAACCTCTTTAACATGAAAATCCCATGACTTACCAAAGATTGCAACTGCCTCGGTGTCTGCAGCAATGAGCGACTTTACATTTGGGTCATCTTTGACATCAATACCCACACGCCTTGTGGAGCCAAAAGCAATGAGCTTTGCATTTTTAAGATTCATCTTTTTCACTCTTGCAAAAAATTCTTGGTCTTTAATGTTAGAGCCAGGATTCCCTGCCTCAATAAATCTTACACCAAACTTGTCAAGCTTATCAACAATTTTTAGCTTGTCCTCTAAGGTATATGAAATTCCGCCTGCCTGAGCACCATCTCGCAATGTCGAATCATAGATGATGATTTCTTTGCTATCTACCACTTAAAACCCCTCCCTTTTTAAATATCAAAAAAGCCCAGCCTGTGTAGTTCTGGCTGGGCTTTGTAAGATTTAATTTTTAAAACCCTTTTCTTATATAGAAATGTCAAGCTTTTAAAGTTTTTTTATCACCCATACACAGGCCAAATTGGGTGCAATGCGGCATATTAAATTTTGCAAAGAAAGGTTAATTATTATTCCTATAATAGAAATAATAGTAATTATTGATATTATGCCGCATATTCGTATTATTATCATCCCTTTGCACCCCTTTGACCCTAAAGTTTTGTATTTTTATCTATTTTAAACCCAAAAGTCAAAACTGTAAAGAAAATTTTTCAAAAAGATTGATAAAAGTCAAACTAAAAAGCTACTCTTCAGAAATCTTGTACAGCATCTTGTTGATTGCATTTATATACGCTTTTGCACTTGCTTCTAAAATGTCTGTCGAAAGTCCTCGACCCAAGAAAGCCTTGCCGTCTTTCTTAATTCTGACTGTTACCTCGCCAAGAGCGTCTTTACCTTGTGTCACAGCTTTTATGCTATAATCGTCAAGTTCAACCTGAAGACCTGTAATTCTATCAATTGCTTTGAAGATTGCATCAACAGGACCATCGCCTGTTGCCGCCTCTTCAAACTCTCCTTCGCCAGACTTTATCTTGACAGATGCTGTTGAGATTAAGTCATTTCCGCTTATAATCTGGAACTTAACAAGCTCGTATGTCTCTGGGATGTTGAGAGACTTTTGCTCTAAGAGTGCTTCTATGTCCTTGTCAAGCACAACCTTCTTTTTGTCTGCCAAAACTTTAAACTTTTCAAATGCAGCGTCAATCTCTTCTCTTGTAAGGTCAGTGTATCCAAGTTCTTTTAGCCTCTCTTCAAATGCATGGCGACCTGAGTGTTTGCCCAAAACCATCCTGTTTTTAGGAAGACCAATTGACACAGGATCAATAATCTCATAAGTAGACCTTTCTGAGAGCACTCCATGCTGATGTATACCAGATTCGTGCGCAAATGCATTTGCACCAACAATTGCCTTGTTTGGCTGAACAAACACACCTGTTAAAGAGGATACAAGCTTACTTGTTCTGTAAATCTGTGTTGTGTCAATCAAAACATCAACATCATAAAAATCTTTTCTTGTCTTGAGCGCCATAACAATCTCCTCTAAAGCAGCATTTCCTGCTCTTTCTCCAAGCCCGTTTATTGTACACTCAACCTGATGAACACCTTCCTCAATGGCTGCAAGTGAGTTTGCAACAGCAAGTCCAAGGTCATTGTGGCAGTGAACAGAAATCTGGACCTTGTCTATCTCAGGAATACCTTCTTTAATAGCTCTTATAATCTTTTTCATTTCTTCAGGTGTTGTGTAACCAACCGTGTCTGGGATGTTTATAACTGTTGCACCAGCTTTTATAACAGCGTCAAACACTTTTATCAAAAACTCTATTCTTGACCTTGTAGCATCCTCGCAAGAAAACTCAACGTCAGAGACATACTTTTTAGCATACTTTACCATTGCAACAGCTCGCTCGAGAACCTCATCCTCTGTCATCTTGAGCTTGTACTTCATGTGAATATCGCTTGTTGCAATAAATGTGTGTATTCTTGGTGCTTGGGCTTTTTTGAGTGCCTCATACGCTCTGTCTATATCCTTCTCAACCGCCCTTGCCAAAGATACAATAACGGCATCTTTAACATTTTCAGATATAACCTTTATCGCCTCAAAATCACCAGGTGATGCAACAGCAAACCCTGCTTCTATCACATCAACTTTGAGTTTTTCAAGCTGTTTTGCAATCTGGAGTTTTTCATTGACATTGAGCGAAACACCAGGTGTTTGCTCACCGTCTCTTAAAGTTGTGTCAAAAATCTTTATAATTCTCTTTCCCATCAAAACCCCTCACTCTTTATTCTTTAATTGGTTTTATCCAAGGCATCATTTTTCTGAGCTCTTTCCCAACCTGCTCAATAAGTAAATTCTGCTCTCTTCTTCTGATTGCGTTAAATTCTGGCCTTCCTGCCATGTTCTCCAAAATCCACTTCTTTGCAAATGTACCGTTTTGAATCTCTTCTAAAACTTTTTTCATCTCTTTTCTTGTCTCTTCTGTGATAATCCTCTTGCCTGTCATGTAATCGCCATACTCAGCTGTGTCTGAGATTGAATAACGCATTAGTGAAAGTCCGCCCTGCCAAATTAAATCAACTATCAGTTTCATCTCATGCAAACACTCAAAATATGCAATCTCTGGCTGATACCCTGCTTCAACCAATGTATCAAACCCGGCTTTGATAAGCTCTGTCAAGCCTCCGCACAAAACTGCCTGTTCACCAAATAGGTCTGTCTCTGTCTCTTCTTTGAATGTTGTAAGAATTACTCCACCCCTTGATGCGCCAATACCTTTTGCATATGCCAAAGCAATATCAAGAGCTTTCCCTGTATAGTCCTGATGTACAGCAACCAAAGCTGGCACGCCTTTGCCTTCTTCATACTGGCTTCTGACTGTGTGCCCCGGCCCTTTTGGAGCTATCATTATGACATCAACGTATGGCGGTGGAACTATCTGACCAAAGTGAATGTTAAATCCGTGCGCAAATGCTATTGCCTTTCCTTCTTTTAAATTTGGCTCTATGCTCTCTTTGTATAGCTTTGGCTGCTTTTCGTCATTTACAAGAATCATGATGATGTCTGCAACTTTTGTTGCCTCATCAGCTGTCATAACTTTAAGACCATGACTTTCTGCCTTTGCCCAAGACTTGCTGCCATGATAAAGCCCAACTACAACATTTATACCAGAATCTCGCAAGTTCAAAGCATGTGCGTGGCCCTGGCTGCCAAAACCAATTACTGCAACCGTCTTGTCTTTAAGTAGGTCTAAATTACAATCTTGATCATAAAATATCTTTGCCATCTTTAATCATCCTCCTCAGACTTAGATTTTGATATAACTTTGTTTCCTCGTTCTATCGCAATAAGTCCTGTACGGACTACCTCGCGAATACCATATTGCTTCAAAAGCTCTATCAGCGCTTCAATCTTATCTTCATCACCTGAAATCTCAATTGTAAGCGTTTCTTTTGACACATCAATAATGTTTGCTCTGAAAATCTCTGTTATTTGAATAATGTCTGAACGCGTTTGAGAATTAGCATTTACTTTGATGAGCGCAAGCTCCCTTTCAACAGCTTCTTTTGGGTTTAGCTTTTTGACTTTTATAACATCAATAAGTTTATTCAGCTGTTTTGTCACTTGCTCCACAATGTAGTCGTCTCCATTTACAACAATTGTCATGCGGGATATTGTAGGGTCTTCTGTAACACCAACAGCAAGGCTGTCTATGTTAAAACCTCTTCTTGAAAAGAGTCCTGCAACTCTTGACAAAACACCAGGGTGGTTTTCAACCAGAACAGAAAGTGTGTACTTCACCTCTTTGCATCCCCCTATTCTAAAAGTCTTTTTCTTCTCTTTCTGATAACACACTCTTGTTTCCAAATTTCCAATCAATGTGGGATAGTGGGTTCTTCTGGATTTATTATAACTTCTAACAGAAATGGCCCTTTGAAATTTTTCATAGTCTCAACAGCTTCTTTCACCTGTTCCTTCCTGTCAATACGCATTGATTGAATATCGTATGCCTTTGCCAATATCATAAAGTCAGGATTCCCATCAAGGCAGGTTGCAATGAACCTACCACTGCATTTCCTTTTTTGAAGTTCATATACCATCCCAAGCCTTGTGTTATTGAAAAGCACAATCTTTACTGGAACTTGCTCTCTTTTTATTGTTGCAAGCTCTTGCAAAAGCATCTGAAAACTTCCATCACCAGTAATGCTAATCACTTCTTTGTCTGGTCTTCCAAACTTTGCACCAATTGCAGCAGGAACTCCATATCCCATCGTCCCAAGCCCGCCTGAAGTTATAAATGTCCCCGGCTCTTTTATATAAACATTGTGAGCTGCCCAAATCTGGTGCTGCCCAACATCTGTTGTGATTATATAATCACCATTGTATGCTCTTGATATCTCTTTTAAAACATCATAAGGACGAAGCTTGTCATCTTCTTTAATTTCTTTTTTTTGGGCTTTAATCTCCTGTGCCCAGAAATCTTTTCTTTCTGAAATTCTTTTATTAATTTCTGAAAGTACCTGCTTAGCATCACCAACAATCGGAATGTTTGTGTCAACATTTTTGCCTATCTCAGCAGGGTCAATGTCTATATGAATTATCTTCATATTCTCAGTAATTTTAGTGTCACCAAGTGCCCTGTCAGCAAGCCGCGCACCTATCACAATTAAAAGGTCGGCTTGTCTGAGCGCCAAATTTGCCTCTTTCTGGCCATGTGAACCTATCATGCCAAGATAATAAGGATGGTCTGTTGGGATAGAACCAATTCCCATCAAGGTTGAAATTACAGGGATCTTTTGCTTTTCTACTAAAATTCGAAGCTCTTCTGAAGCGCCTGATGCAATCACACCACCGCCGCTACATACAACTGGTCTTTGAGAATTTTCAATTGCTTCTGCAGCTCTTTTTATCTGAAGCGGATGTCCTTTTTCTTTTGGTTTGTAGCCAGGAATGTCAATTTCTGCTGTAAACTCAAATTCAATCTCTTGTAGTTGAATATCTACGGGGACATCTATTAAAACAGGACCACGCCGTCCCGTTGAAGCTATATAAAATGCCTCTTTTAAAACTTTCACAATCTTTTTTGGGTCTTTTACCAAATAATTGTGCTTTGTAAAAGGAGCAGTTGCCCCTGTTATGTCAACCTCTTGGAATACATCTCTTCCAATTAAACTTGAATTTACCTGACCGGTGATGGCCACAATAGGAACTGAATCCATATAAGCAGTGGCAATGCCAGTTATAAGATTTGTAGCACCAGGCCCAGAGGTTGCAACGCACACACCAACCTTGCCTGTTGTGCGCGCATAGCCACTTGCCTCATGAACTGCTGCCTGTTCTGTTCTCACAAGGACATGCTTTATATCAGAGCTATAGAGAGCGTCATAAAATGGATAGATTGCAGCACCTGGAATGCCAAAGATAATCTCAACGCCTTCACTTTTCAAAACCTCTACCATTGCCCGTGCTACCGTCATCTTTACCTTCATCAAAACCACCCTTTATATATGAAAAGTCCGACCATGCTACCCTTCTTGTCGGACGTAATTTGCTTTAAATCTTACGGCCTTGAGAAGAAATTTTGAATTATTTTAGCATGTATTTTTATTCGTGTCAAGGAAATTATATGCTTTACTCACTCTTTTCAAATGCCTTTTCAACCACCCAATCAGAAAGCCCTGGGAAAAGTCGGGTGAAAAGGACAAAGAGATAGTCTTTTTTTGAGGTGTATATCTCTCTTTTCCCTCTTTCTATTCCCCTTATTATTTTTTCTGCGGCAATCTCAGGTAAAAGTCTTGAAAGCCGTACCTCATTTTCAGGATAAGTCTTCCCTAAAGCATTTTTTCTAAAGTCTGTTGAAATTGAGCCTGGATATGCACAAATTACTGAAATTCCACACTTTTGTAGCTCAAGTCTTGCAACGTCTGATAAAATTGCCAAGGCAGCTTTGGATGCCGTATACCCACCTGTGTAAAAAACTGGTCTCTTGACTCCAAGTGAGCATATGCTCACAATCAAACCTTTCTCTTGTTCTTTAAAAAGTTTTATTGTCTCTTGCATCATATAAAGTGCACCAAAAAAATTTACATCAAACACCTTTCTTAAGTCCTCATCTGATATATCCTCAATCTCGCTTCTGAGTCCTACACCTGCGTTGTTTATCAAAATATCTACTTTTTTAAATTCCGACTTTATAATATCCATTGCCTTTTTGCACTCATCTTTTTTGCTAACATCTGTAACTACTGTAAACAACTTTTCTGAATATTTAGAAAGCTCTTCTTTTAAGCTAAAGATGTGGGCATTTCACAATACCTACCTCACTCATAATGCGTTCACATTTGATAAATCTTGACAATTTTTCTTTCTCCAAAATCCGGCATATTATCCTGTGTTGTATATTTATCCTCCTTGATAGTTTTCCTTCCAGATCATCCTTTAGTTTCTTATGCGGAAGGGGATTTTGATACGGATTTTCTTTGAGTATTTTTAAAATTTCCTTGGCTTTCTTATCAAATCCGCACTCTTCTAAATTTTTTGCATCTTTTAAAGCCTGTTTAGAAAACTTTAGCTTATATCCTATCCCAAGTCTTCCTCGTCTTTCCATTCATCTAAAGGAACTTTATCTGCTTCTAAAATGCTTTCTCTCAAATTCGATATTGACAACTGGTATAAAGTCCCCTTAATGGTATTCCAATCCTCTTCTGAGATAAGAACTGCATTCCCTTTTCTAGAAGTTATCTGTATAGGTTCGCTGTTTATTCTTACTTGTTCTAGAATTTTATAAATGTTTTGTCTTACTTTTGTTATACGTCAATAATAGCTATAAGATGTCGACTAATTACACCTCAAATTCGTCTCCCACACCGCACACCTTTAGCTTATTTGGCAACTTATTCCCCATACAAATCAAAGTTTCTATCCCTGAACAGTGAAGTGGAATGATTTTATACACTTTGTGCTGTGCAAAAAAGCTGCAAAGGTTATTCACTTCTTCTTTAGAAAAATCCTTTGAATGAAAACCACCAATTACTGCAAAAATGCTACTGTTAAATACTTCTTCAGCTCTTTTTATAATATTTTCTATTCTATTATGACTACATCCAACAATCAAAATAAATTTGTCCTTTTCTTTTATCACAAGAGATTGTTCTTCTAAAAACAAATCCTTTTCAAACTTGCCATCTTTATGGATATAAAACTCACTGCTATTCTCACTTATGGCTTTAACATTTAAAATAAAAATGTTTTCAAATAGTTCAAAAACCTCCTCTTGGACAACTCTAAAACCTTGAAAGTCTTCTTCAAAATCATGTCCAATGAACCTGTATTCTCCATCCTTGAGGGTATATTTTCTGTTAAAAAACCCTTCGTGAACATACACAGGGCAAGATATCTTATCTTTTATATACTTTAATCCCCCTGTGTGGTCATAGTGAGAGTGGCTCAAGATGACAGCGTCAAAGTCAAATCCAACCTGAGCTTTTTCAATATTTTTTAAAATCGCATCTGTCTGACCACAGTCAAATAAAATCCTTTTTCCTGTTTTTTCTATAAGTAACGAAAGTCCATGCTCTGCCAAGTAACCTGCTTTGAATGTCCAGTTGTTGATGAGCACTTTGATTTTCATAACCTAAAAAAGCACCACCTTCATTGTTTTTGAAATAACGCATATCTTTTTTACATGTGATGAACTTCTATCTTCAGAAGTTCTTGAGCATTCTTCCCAAAAATCATTTCAATTTCATCAGATGATAGTTTCAATTTCTTTACATACTCAACCTCTTTTTTCTGGTCTTTCCATGGAGAGTCAGTTGCAAACAAAATCTTCTCTATACCGTGTTTTCTAAAAACCTCCTCAACATTTTCAATCTCAATCTCTCCAAAGAAAAATGAAGTGTCAAGATAGACATTTTCACCCAGAAGATATTCTCTTGTCTCATCAAAAAATCTATACCCACCCATGTGAGCTGCAATTATCTTAGCACTTGGAAAATCTTTTAAAACCCTTTTCAATCTTTTTGGCGTACAATGATAAGGCGGCTTGAAAGCAGGGTCAACACCGCTGTGAAAAAGTATTATCATGTTGTTTTGCACAATAGCATCATAGATTGGATACATCTTCCTGTCATCTACAAAAAAGTCTTGATAATCAGGGTGAAATTTTATTCCTTTAAACCCTTGCATTTTTAGCCATTCAATTTCTTGCTGCCACTCTTCAAACTCAGGATGAATAGTTCCAAAACAGATAATGTCCTTGTACTCTTTTATTATAGAAAGCGTCCATCTGTTGATTGCTCTTGTCTGCTGAGGTTTTGTTGCAATTGGCAAAACAACGCACATGTCAATTCCAGCTTTTTTAGCAGACTCCCTCAAACCTGACAAAGTTCCGTCATGATAATATGGCATACCAGAATTTTGTGAAAGTTTTGACATTGCCTTTGGTGCTAAGTCATCTGGAAAACAGTGTGTATGAAAATCTATAATCATCCTTGCAGTCTCCTTTTCTCTGTAAATAGTTTTTCAAATATTTTATATCATAATCTTTAAAAACTCCAACATTAAATTTTATTTTTTCTGCCCAAAAAGTGTTTAAAGAAAAAAATCTGGGTATAAATATTTTTGAAAGCTAAAAATTTTTTTAAAAGGAGAGTCCTTAGGATGAGCACAAAAGTAGAAAATATCTTGAAATTTGGTATGAGAATGGAGAAAAATGCCCAAGATTTTTATTCATTTTATGCAAACAATCTACAAGATGAAAGTCTTAAAAAGCTATTCGAAGAGTTTGTTAAGATTGAAGAGGAACATTATAAGTATTTAAAAAACGTACTTGATAGTCTAAACGCACCAGAGCCGCCGATATCAATCTCATGGGTGGTAGACGAACAGAACAAAATGGTTGACCCACACATCTTAGTTGATAATTCAAAGATATTAGAAGCTGACTTTTCAGACCTCACAATCTTAAGGCTTGCATATTTGATTGAAAGCGACTTTGCAGCATTTTACAAACAAGCTGCTGAAAAGGTTGAGGATAAAAACGTAAAAGGATTGCTTTTGCATCTTGCAAAGTGGGAAGAAGAACACGAAAAGTTTTTCAAGGATAGATACCACAACCTTATGAAAAAAGAATGGGAAGAACTGGATTTGTTTTAAATAGTAAGTCAAGTACCACTACAAGTGAAATTAACTATATTTAGCAGGCTGCCGAGGTTAAAGCTTTCTCGGCAGCTTTTTTGATTTGATTATGATATAATATCTGATAAAAAATAAAAACAATTTTAAATTCCATTTAAAGGAGATATATATTGCTATGGGGAGAATAGAAAAAGATTTTTTAGGCAGCATAGAACTTTCTGATTCTGAACTTTACGGAATTCACACAAAACGC
>Ga0207430_10125_pt1 | contig 34703 bp, 36 predicted proteins | sample YelNatsi3bottle8_FD_187544 | JGI IMG/M metagenome (GOLD analysis project Ga0207430, IMG submission 187544) | Hot spring thermophilic microbial communities from Obsidian Pool, Yellowstone National Park, USA - site 3 bottle 8 (SPAdes) (version 2) | ecosystem: Environmental > Aquatic > Thermal...
CCATTTTTTAACATTTGACTTCTACAGGATATTTATGCCCTTTTTTAGCTCCTCTTTTTGTCTTTTCTTTTCCCTTACCACTTCCTTTATGTTTGATTGTCAGTGTTGATTACTATATATTGTATGTAATACATATTTTGGTTTTTGATTATGATTATTTTAATTAATTTTGCACATCCCTATTTTATTTTAATACCTTTTGAGTAAAAATTCTACACAAAAAATAAGTCTGGATTTTGTCCAGACTTATTTTTTGCTTTTTGTTTTTAACGTTTATTTCATCATTCAGCAGCGTGCTCTCTGATAAAAATGTAATAGATATTAACTCTTGACATGCTATTCTCTTAAATCAATCACTTTTTATTGACAAAAAGGTAACAATGTGATATTATATGAGTGTATGTGAATATAATTATATTTTATATAAACAATAGGAGAGGTTAAAGATGAGATTAGCAGAAATTCTCAAACTTTTGGGTGATGAAAATAGATTGAGAATCCTCAATTTACTTTTAGAAGAAACACTTTGCGTCTGCGACATAGAAAATATTTTAGACATAACTCAATCAAATGTATCAAGACATCTCAATAAGCTCAAAATGGCAGGTATTTTATCAGCAAGCAAAAAATCTCAATGGATGTACTACAAAATGAATGAAGAGTTCTTAGCAAAGCATCAAAAACTTGTTGAATATTTAAAAGAAGAATTTTCGCAAAATAATGTATTTCAAAAGGACCTTTTGCGTTTAAAAGAACAAAAAAAAGGTAATATTTGTGAACTTCATCAAAATGATAAAAGTGAAATGAGGTAGGTTAAAATGAAGCCAAAAGTTGCATTTGTTTGTGTGGGAAATTCATGTAGAAGTCAGATGGCAGAAGGCTTTGCAAAGTATTATGGTAAAGACCTCATTGAAGTTTACAGCGCAGGAACAGAAATTGCTAAAGAGGTAAATCCTCTCGCAATTGAAGTAATGAAAGAAATTGGCATTGATATTTCAAGCCATTATCCAAAAACTATATTTGATATTCCAAATAAGGTTGATTACTTAATCACAATGGGTTGTAGAGTGGAGTGTCCTTTTATCCCATGTAAAGTAAAAGAAGATTGGGGCTTACCCGATCCTGCCACAAAACCAATTGATGAGTTTAGAAAAGTAAGGGATGAGATACAAAAAAAAGTTTTGGATTTGATAGAAAGAATTAAGAGAGAATATTATGGAGGTGGAAAATAAAATGGAAACTAAAAAAAAGCTTTCATTTCTAGATAGATTTCTAACAGTTTGGATTTTACTTGCAATGGTTGTGGGAGTGTTGATAGGATATTTCTTCCCTAATTTTGCAAATATATTAAATAGTCTTAGTGTTGGAACAACATCAATTCCAATTGCTATAGGACTTATTTTGATGATGTATCCACCGCTTGCAAAGGTGAGATACGAAGAGATAGGGAAAGCACAAGGTGGTAAGAAACCTTTTGGTGTGGCAATTTTATACAACTGGTTTGTAGGACCTGTTGTAATGTTTTTGCTTGCAATTTTGCTTTTGAATGATTATCCGCACTATATGATAGGAGTTATATTAGTGGGTTTGGCTAGATGTATTGCAATGGTGCTTGTATGGAATGACATTGCAGATGGTGATAGAGATTACGTTGCAGTACTTGTTGCATTGAATGCTATTTGGCAAGTATTGACCTATTCTATATTTGCGTATATTTTTATAAAAATCTTCCCATCAATTTTTGGAATTAATACAAAAGACATTACTTTGAATATCTCTATAAAAGAGATAGCCGTTTCAGTCTTTATATATCTCGGTATTCCTTTTATTGCAGGAATCTTTACAAGGCTTCTGCTCGTCAAAAAAAATGGTCGAGAATGGTATGAGAAAAACTTTGTGCCCAAAATAAGTCCAATTACCTTAATAGCACTTTTATTTACTGTAATTGTGATGTTTTCACTTAAAGGAAAATATATTGTTACTCTGCCTCTTCATGTAGTAAGAGTGGCAATACCACTTGCTTTATATTTTGCCATAATGTTTTTAATAACTTTCTTTACTTCATATAAACTTAAATATAATTATCCTGAGATTGTAACTACAGCTTTGACTGCTGCAAGTAATGACTTCGAGCTTGCAATTGCTGTTGCTGTCGCAACCTTTGGTTTAGATTCTGGAGAAGCATTTGCAACTGTTATTGGGCCACTAATTGAAGTACCTGTTATGCTCTTTTTAGTAAATGTTGCACTTTTCTTAAGGAAAAAGCTTTATAGCTATCAAGAAAAAACTACGACAGAAAGATAGCAAAGTAAAAGAAGATCAAGGATTACCTGATCCCGTTACAAAACCAATTGACACGTTTAAAAGAGTAGCAGTACTTGTTGTATTAAATGCTATTCGGAAGATATTTACTTATTCAATAAAAATGTGTAACCTACGCTGAAATTTTACAAAGTTTTTTTGCCTCTTCTGCAACTCCTATCACTCTTTCGAGGTTGCTCCCTATAGAAGCTTCAACACAAGCTGCTACTGCTCCTTCTACCAAAGGTGCATCGGCAATTTTTACTTTATCCTTGTATTCTTCTCCCAGAAGTTCCACAGCCAACTGAGCGCTTATAACAGTGCTTCCGATATCTACCAAAACAGCTACTCCATCTCCTTTATCTACTTTTTTAATTTCTTCTATTATTTTGGCAGCATCTGTCCCTAATCTTCCATCTTCTGTGCCTCCTGATATACCTATAGGGACTTTTCCACCTGTCATTTGAGTAGTAAGCTCATAAAGTCCCTCTACTATTTTTCTCGAATGGGATACTAACACTATTCCAACCATTTTTTCCCTCCACCATCATGATAAATTAACAGCATCACAAAAAGCCTTTGTTTAATTAAAATTTTTTAGTTTAGTTACCTCGATTGATTATTTTTTATATTATTCTTTTATATTCTATATCTTTTTTGCAATTTACGTGCCAAATAAATTGTAGCAAACATACAATAAAAAATAGCCTCGAAAGGCTATCTTGGTAAAAAGTATCAACTATTTATTTCTTTTGGTATTATCTATCAACAAGTCCAAATTTCCTTGCTTTTGCAGCAATAGTTTTATGGGTAAGTCCTAAAACTTTTCCTGCTTTATTAAAGCTTTTATATCTTTGTATCGCAGCCTTTATTATTTTATACTCATATTCCTCCATTGTAAGTAGCTCACTATTTTCTCCAAGATAAATAATATCATCATCTGATACAGTAGTAGTTTCATTTCGAATATATTGGGGCAAATCTTCATAATCGATGTAATCAGTATCACTTAATGTTATACACCTTTCAATTATATTTTCTAATTCTCGTATATTCCCAGGCCAATCATAATATATCAATGCTTGCATAGCTTTTTTCGTAACCTTTTTTACATTTTTGTTTAGTTTTTTGTTCAGCTTTTCTATAAAATGTTCGACAAGTAGAGGAATATCTCCTCTTCTTTCCCTTAATGGAGGCAAAATCACAGGTATAACGTTTAATCTATAGTATAAATCTTCTCTAAAAGTCCCCTCTTTTATTGCTTTTTCTAAATCTTTATTTGTCGCAGCGATTATCCTCACATCTACTTTTATAGTTTTTATTCCCCCTACTCTTTCAAATTCCTTTTCTTGAATCACTCTCAAAAGCTTTACCTGAATCTCAGGTGGAATATCTCCTATTTCATCAAGAAATATCGTTCCTCCATCTGCTAATTCGAATTTTCCTATCTTTTGAGTTACAGCTCCAGTAAAAGCTCCTCTTTCATGCCCAAAAAGTTCACTCTCCAATAGAGTCACAGGAATAGCCGCACAATTTACCCTTATAAATGGTTTATCCTTTCTCTTACTGGCGTAATGTATCGCATTAGCCACCAGCTCTTTCCCCGTTCCGCTTTCCCCTCTTATGAGGACTGTTGAATCAGTTTCTGCAGCTTTAGAAGCAATAGTAAGAGCGTCTTTTAATTTTCCGCTATTGCCTATTATTATGTCAAAAGCTTTGTCAAGTTTTCTATCTCTTTTCAGCTCATTTTCCAAATATTCTATTTGAGGGAAGTCATAAAATACTACAACCGCCCCTTCTATTTTTGTACCTGTATAAATAGGTGTTATATTTGTTAACACCACATTTGTGCCTATTTTTAGTTTTTTATTCATCTCTTCTTTGCCAGTTTTTAACACATCAGCAATTTTTATATCCGGCATCACTTCTTGTATTTTTTTCCCTATAGCCTGGTCCATATTAATCCCTGTAATACTTTCAGCTGCTTTGTTAAAAATCATTATTGCCCCATTTTCATCAGTAACTATAAGTCCTGAGCCAATAGAATTAAATATTTTCTCATAGGCTATTGAGGTATTTTTTAAAAGTTCATAAGTAGTTTTTTCTTCCTTTTCTTTCCCTAACTCGTTGTAAAAAAAGCCTTTAAACTCTTTTATAGCATTGTCCACATTTGCTCCTTCTACCACTACTTCTATTTCTTCTCCCCGAGAAGCAAAAAAAGTCACCATTGATAACATACTATTTGCAGGAATCAACCTATTGTCATTTATCTTCCTTAAAAATATGCTTACATTGTTTTGTCTACTTATGTGACTAACCTTTTGAACAATATGGGCAGCAATCTGAGAATGGATACTCACAGGAGTTCTTAATATTTCCCTTCTTCCCTCCATTTTATCACCACGCAAAAACTTATTTTACATAAAGGTTTCTTGTAGCAATTATGTCAACCCCCGTACCTAAAATGTTCTTCACCACTACATCTCCTATTTTTACAGGAGCTTTAACCTCTACCTTGGCCAATTCAAGCATTATTTCTTGTATCTTTTCTTTTGGAACAGGCTCTTTTGTCCTAACAGATAAGAGTGGAAGATGTCCCCCTATTGCTCTCACACTTGTAGTAATAGTCCTTTTAGGCATAGTAACTTCATTTTTAGCATATTCTAATCCTCTAGAACAAGAATATCCCTTTACGCTTTTTATCTCCCCTCCTTCCATTTCAACTTGTATCCTGCAGCCCAAGGGGCAAACTATGCATGTAATTTCTTTTAGTTCCATTTTATCCCTCCTCAACTAAAAAGACAATACCTTCTTCAAGATTTGCATTTTTTAGTATGTCTTTACTTAAATTTACATCAATCATTTCACCAGGGGTTAAGCGCTGCCTTTTTTGTCTTAGTAAATATTTGTCTCCTGACTTTACTGCTAACATAGCATTGTTATAAACGTTAACAGGTCTCATTCTGAATTTTATCCTTTTTTCTATGTTATCTACATTTATCTTTTGCGGAACAACATAACGTATGCCATTACCAGCTTTTACGGCAATATTGCTTTTTCCAAATTCACCTTCTCGAATAAATCGTATTGCTGAATTAGCTGCCAATCTCGCTTCTGCAGTAACATTGTCAACTAAGTCGTGAACTTGAAGGACATTGCCACAAGCAAAAATTCCAGGAACACTTGTTTCTAACATTTCATTTACAATAGGTCCTCCTGTTATAGGGTCTAGCTCTATACCGGCCTTTTGAGAGAGCTCATTTTCAGGAATCAAGCCAACAGAAAGTATTAACGTATCACAACTTATATACTGTGCAGTCTCCATAATTGGCTCTCTATTTTCATCAACTTTGGCAATTGTAACTCCTTCTACCCTGTCTTTGCCGTGAATTTCAATGACAGTGTGACTTAAAAGAAGAGGAATATTAAAGTCCTCTAAACACTGAACGATGTTTCTTGTAAGTCCACTAGAGTAAGGCATGAGTTCTACAACTGCTTTGACTTTTGCTCCTTCTAATGTAAGCCTTCTCGCCATAATAAGCCCAACATCACCAGAACCTAATATCACTATTTCTTTCCCTGGAAGATATCCTTCCATATTTACATACCTCTGAGCAGTACCTGCTGTGAGAATACCTGCTGGGCGAGTGCCAGGTATCATAATAGCACCTCTCGGCCTTTCCCTGCATCCCATAGCTAAAATTATAGCTCCAGCTTTTATTGTGAACACACCTTCCTTAGAATTAACAGCTTTTACAATTCTATCAGGAGTTATTTCCAAAACCATAGTCTCCAACATCACATTTATACCATATTCTTCTACTTTATCAATGAATCTTTGTGCATATTCTGGTCCTGTCAATTCTTCTTTAAATTCCTGAAGTCCAAATCCATTGTGTATGCACTGCTCTAAAATACCCCCAAGATATTTATCTCTTTCAATTATGACTATATTTTTTACACCCTTTTCATAGGCTTCTACAGCAGCACCCAAGCCTGCAGGGCCGCCACCTATTATGACTATATCATAGTTAAGCATTCTCATACACCTCTTTCTTTAAAACCTCCGATGCTTTTTCTAATAAAAATTTTTTTGTCTCTGCAGTTAGTATATTCGAATTTCTTCCATGCTTTGTAACCTCAAGAGGAGAAATATTAAGTTCTCTTGCTAATATTTCAACAACTCTCGGCCCACAAAAACTTCCCTGGCATCTTCCCATTCCAGCTCTTACACGCCTTTTAACACCATCTAAAGATTTTGCACCTACAGGTCTTCTTATCGCATCTATTATCTCTCCTTCCGTCACTGTCTCACATCTGCATATTATTCTTCCATAAGCAGGATTTTCTTTTATAAGCTTGTTTCTTTCCTCGTCTGAAAGTTCAGTAAATCTTATGACTGGTTTTCTTTTTGGGTTAAAATCTACTTTTTCAATCAACTGAAGTCCAGCATCTTTAAGTATATCCCTTATCATTTCAGCGATAGCAGGAGCTGCAGTAAAACCAGGAGATTCTATTCCAGCAGCATTTATAAATCCTTTCACATCAGATTCTCCAATTATAAAGTCTTTGTCTTCTGTATCAGGAGTCGCTCTAAGTCCTGTAAACTGAGTGATAGTCTTTCTGACATCAAATTTATCCACACTTCTTTTTGCAACTGTAATTGCTTTATTGAGCCCTTCTCTGGTAGTTGCTTTAAATTCTTTATCTTGTATGTCTTCTGAAGTAGGTCCTATCAATAGATTTCCATCAACTGTAGGAGAAACTAGTATCCCTTTACCCATTTTAGTTGGAACCTGGAATATTACTGTCCTTGCAAGATATCCTTGGTCTTTATCTAATATCAAATATTCTCCTTTTCTAGGATGCACAGAAAATGGCTTCGCCCCTACCATGTTATTTATGACATCTGAATAAAGTCCTGCAGCATTGACAACATATTTACTGTAAAATTCTTCTTTGTGAGTTTTTACTATAAAGAAGTCCCCATTTTTTTTGATATCAATTACTTCTGAATTAAAAACAAATTCTGCTCCATTTTGTGCAGCATTTTCTGCCACTGCAATAGTATATCCATAAGGACATATTATTCCTGCTGTTTTTGCATACAAAGCTGCAACTACAGTGTCATTTATGTGTGGTTCTATCTCTTTGACCATATCTTTTGTAATGAGAGACAACCCTTTGACACCATTTTTTATTCCTCTATCAAACAATTCATAGAGCTCTTTTACCTCTTCTTCAGAAAAAGCCACAACTAAAGAACCTGTTCGCTTTATTGGAACATCCAAATCTTTACACAACTCATCGTACATTTCATTTCCTCTGACATTCAGCATAGCTTTTAAAGTACCAGGTACAGGGTCATAACCCGCATGTAGTATTGCACTATTAGCTTTAGAAGCTCCTTCTGAAGCCACATCTTCACCTTTTTCTACAACTAATATTTTTAATTTGTATTTTGAAAGTTCTCTCGCAATTGAACATCCAACCACTCCAGCACCTATTACTAAAACATCGTACATTTCTTTCATAGTCATAAAACCTCCTTAAAAGATAAAAAAACCATATATAACCGACCCTGTCGGCTATATATGGTTCTCCAAATCTCCACCATACTCATATTTATTTTTTCTTCTCTTTAATAAATATATTCTACAAACATCTTAAAATTCCTGCTACTTTTTATCAATTTTTTATTTTATTCTTCAGCCCATTTCATAGCCCTTTCTACAGCCTTTTTCCAACCTTTATACAATTTTTCTCTCTTTTCATTATCCATAGCTGGTTCAAAATGTTTATCAACATTCCAATTCTTCTCTATTTCTTCTTTGCTGTTCCAGAATCCTACTGCCAATCCCGCAAGATAAGAAGCGCCAAGAGCAGTAGTTTCAATTACTTGAGGCCTGTCAACCGGAACACCTAAAATGTCAGATTGGAATTGCATCAAGAAGTTATTAGCACTTGCTCCACCGTCAACTTTTAAAGCCTGCAATTTAATACCTGAATCCTCTTGCATAGCCTCTAACACATCTCTTGTCTGATAAGCAATAGACTCCAGTGTTGCCCTTATTATATGCTCTCTCTTTGCGCCTCTTGTAAGTCCTACAATCGTGCCCCTTGCATACATATCCCAATAAGGTGCTCCAAGTCCTACAAAAGCAGGAACAACATATACACCGTTTGTGTCTTCAACTTTCAGCGCATATTCTTCACTTTGCGGTGAATTGTCAATTATTCTAAGTTCGTCTCTCAGCCACTGTATCGCAGCACCTGCTATAAATATACTACCCTCTAAAGCATATTCTACTTTCCCATCAATTCCCCAAGCAATTGTAGTGAGAAGTCCAGTATTGGAAGGTACAGCCTTTTCACCAGTATTCATGAGCATAAAGCAACCTGTTCCATAGGTGTTTTTTGCCATTCCAGGTTTAAAACAGGCTTGACCAAACAACGCTGCTTGCTGGTCTCCCACATCTCCCGCAATAGGTATCTCTACTCCAAATATACTTTTATCAGTATAGCCATATACATAACTGGAAGGTTTGACTTCGGGAAGCATTTGCTCTGGTATGTTAAGTTCAGTTAATATCTCTTTATCCCATTTAAGCTCATGTATGTTAAAAATCATCGTCCTTGACGCATTAGAATAGTCGGTTACGTGTACCTTACCCCTTGTCAAATTCCAAATAAGCCATGTATCAATATTTCCAAAAAGCAATTCTCCTTTTTCTGCTTTTTCACGGGCCCCTTCTACATTATCCAAAATCCATTTTATTTTAGTACCAGAAAAATATGCATCTACTACAAGTCCTGTCTTTTCTCTAATTTTCTTGTCAAAACCCTTGTTTTTTAGCTCATCGCATATAGGAGCTGTCCTTCTACATTGCCATACTATTGCATTGTAAATAGGTTTTCCTGTATTTTTATCCCACACCACAGTTGTCTCTCTCTGATTTGTAATGCCAATAGCTGCAATATCTCCCGGATCAATACCCGCCTTTTCTATCACTCCTTTAGCAACCTCTATTTGGGATTCCCATATTTCCATTGGGTCATGTTCTACCCAACCTGGCTTAGGATAAATTTGCTTAAATTCCTTGTTTAACGAAGCAATAATTTTCCCGCTATGGTCAAAAATTATTGCACGGGAACTTGTTGTCCCTTGGTCGAAAGCCATAATGTACTTTGCCATATTTTCTCCCCCTGTCTTAGCTATTCAATAATATTTTATACCGTCCGATATAAAATTCCAACCGATTTAAGAAAATTTAATAAGTAATTTATAGGTCCTCGCCTATTATTAATTTTTAATACAAATATTGAAAAGTAAATAACTCAAAACATTGTAATATACAGAAAGAAGGAAAGCAATGGCGTTTTTATGCTTTCCCCCTTTCCATAAACAAGTATAACATAATAAAGTTCCTATTTTGAGAACTGACTGATGTTATACGTCCCTATTTGCTATTGCTACTTGTTTTTTTCCTTTTACGACTAATAAAACTATAAAGACAAGAAGTAGTAGTATAGTTACAGTAAATGATTTTACCGCAGATACCTTTTGTCCGGCATATTGGATTGCCTGACCAGAAACAATGTACCATGTTACTAACAAAGCATTTACAAAAGCTCCCGTATAAATCTTTCCAGTTTTTCTAAAAAAGTAAGTAGAGATAGTAGCTGTAAGAAAATTAATAAATAGGAATTGAAAAGCTACAATACTTAACAATGCTTTTGTCACATCAAATGTTTCCTTTGTAAAAAGTGGATAGTATTTTATGATAATCAATACTAAAATTCCACCAATATTGACTGCAACACTCCCAAAGAACCATTTCCAAGCTGTTTTTACATCTGAATCACTTTCTTTCATACGCAATTGTCCATGTAACAAAGCCCCGTTTACAAGGAAAAATGCAAGGAACGGAATTAAATATTTTAAACCTATAACAAAACGAGACCAATCCATAGGTTTAAAAGCCATTACCCAAATACGTAAATCTATCAAAAATATTTCATGTACAATAACAGTTAACATATAAAATGCACCTACAATAAGTATAGCAAAAATGCCGGATATACCTAATTTTTGTAAATCAAACAACAAACCATCTGTCGCGTAAGAAATACCATAATTATAGGAAGTTGCCCCTTCTTTTTTATTGGATATAAAATGCCACGCGGCGAAAAGTATTATCCCAATTAATGCATTAAAAAGTACCCAAACAACAAATCCATTAGTTAAAGATTGCGGCCAAAAACTATTTACAGGGAACCATTTTTGACCCCACTCTTGAAATTTGAAATAAGTAATAGCTGGTATTGCTGATGAAATAACTGCAGCACTAATCCAAGCAGCTTTAGTTTTATATCCTTTTGCTTCTGGTATTCTTTCTGCAATAACACTAAAATATCTCGTATTCAGTAAATTTCCTGCAAAAGCAAATAAGAACATCAAAGCGCCTATCATGGCAATAAAAGTCCCATATTCTTTCAATCTCCATATTTGATTAGATGGATTGATAGGATTTGGTGCAGGAATAGCTAGCTGTAAAAATTCAATTGTATCCCCGATAGCTTCTTTAGACCAATGATCTCCTGGATGAATTACTGGTGGCATATAAAGCATACGCGCTGTATGATTTTCAAAAGAACCATAGAGTTTGTTGGGCTCAACTGTCCCTTCCACACCAAATACCTTTTTTAATTTTGGAGAATCAACAATTTGTTTGGCCTGTGGAACTTCCCACATAAGTTTAGCAAATTCATCATATTTGCTAAATATAATAGCATAGTTAAATGGTGTGGTGGCCGTGACTTCAGCAGATCCATAAGTCTCTGTTGATGAACCTACTTGAATAACTGTATTCACCCATTCTGGCTTAAGTCCTGCTGCAGCAAGCGTAGACCATCCACCCATTGAATGTCCTTCAACAGCAATACGTTTCTGATCTACAAATGGTAAATTATGCAGATAGCTTAATGCAGATAAAGCACCACGAGTAGTGATTTCATATGGTACTTGCTCTGAATATCCATGACCTTGCATATCAACCGACAAGACTACGTATCCACGTCGCGCATACTCAATATTAAACGGATCTTGTACTTCTTTGGAGTTAATATATCCATGCATGGTTAATACAGCGGGATATTTCTTTTCTGGATTAAAATCTTTTGGAATAAATAGCTTAGCACTTAAAATTTGACCGTAATCTCCAGCAAACCTAATTTCTTTTACTTTTACATTTCCAAAATCCGTCTGAACAGAATATGCCAGAAAGCTGCCTGCTAATACAATAATCAAGGCTAAAATCATCGAAACAGGTCTTGAAAAAAAACTTTTCTCCATGTTTCTCCTCCTTTTCTGAATGATAAAATAGATCTTATTTTTATAAAATTACCAATTAGGAAAACGTTATCTTTGCAATTAAGCAAAAAAATCTTTAATTTCCCACTAAAATATAATTTTATCCCTCCTTTCATTCTATAAACCACAACTCTTTTTCGCTTGTTGATACAGCAGTAGCGCCAGATTTGAGTGCATTTATAACTTCTTCTTTTGTCTTGACTAAACCTCCTGCGATGACTGGTTGATGCACATCTACTGATATTTCACTTATCACTGAGGGAATTATCCCAGGCATTACTTCTATTGCATCTGGAACTATTTGTTTTGCTGAAGCAAACCCTGTTTTTAATGCCTGGGAATCTAAAATGAAAAGCCTCTGGATGCAGAAAAGATCAAATTGTTTAGCGTGTATCAAAATATTATTGCGGGTAGAGATTATACCATGGGGCTTTATTTTTTCAGCCAAATACTCTACTGCTTTGTTGTCCTTTCCTAAACCTTCAAGCAAATCAAAATGCACAAAAACAATTTTATCATGTCTTTTGACCTCTTGAACTATTTCAGAAATGTTCATTATGTCACCAGTAAGTAAAAATATCACCTGTGCATTTGAAGAAAGAGCCGTATTTAAATCTTTTGCCTCTCGCACTGCAGCTATTATCGGGAAGTCTCTCATTGCATCCAGAATCTTTTCTCTCATTTTTATACCCCCATCTTTTCTTTATGCAAGTAATATGCCAAAAAATAAACCTGAAAAATACATATAAAAAAATACCCCTTTGATACAAAATATCAAAGGTTATTATTCCTGTATGATAATTAGTACCAAAATGTTATTTAATTAACATTCTCTTTGCATCTTGATTTTTTATTGCCATAAAAAATCCTATAGCCGAAATTCCCAAGTAAACATAATAAGTAAAAAACCTCCACATGCCCACAAAAATTCCTAATTTACTGGGAGGAAGTATATTTGAAAAAATTGTTGCAAAACCTATTTCTACTACACCAGAACCACTTGGAATAAAACTATACACCAAAATGTCATAAAATATGAGTTGTCTTCCAATTACTGCTAACAAATTAAAAGGTATATTCATAGCTAATAATAAAACTGGAGCAATGCTGTAAAAAAGCAACCAATAAGCTACTGCATAAAATAATTGAGAAAAAAACAGCTTATAACTGGAAGGCCCTATAAAAAGGTCATTAAAATTTTTATGATAAAGTATGATTTCTTCTTTTATTTTTTCAAAATACTTTTCCAGTTTAGGCTTTTTAAAAAACGAGATATTGCTTATTTTATTAACAATCTCAATGACAAAGCGGGGTTTTAATATGATATAAATTAATATAAATAACAAAAACATCAAAAATATACTTACTAACACTGCAAAATAAGAAAGAACAGTTCCTAATTCTAATTGATTTCTAAAAAAAATAAGTAATATAGGAGGCACAGTCCCAAAAAAAATCCCTGAGAACAAAAGCTTGGCAGTAAAAATCATTAAGCTTTTATTTGGTGAAACTCCTTTTTTACTAAGTAAATATACAATGAGAGGTAAAGCTCCTGAGCCAAAAGGTGTTATGTAGCTTATAAAAAAAGTCGCAAGGTTAAATTTAAAAAGATAATCAAAAGGCAAGTTTTCTCCTAATTCTCTCAATAAATCCCTTATTCGCAAAGTATCCACTATCAAGTTCAATATTATCAAGCCAAAAATCGCCCCAAGATAAAAAAGGGGTATGTGAAAAGCCATTTCAATTTCTTTAACGCCTGTAATTTTTAATAAGACTAAAATTGAACCAATGCTTAAAAGTAATGCAAAAGCCATCATATATAAATTTTTCTTCTCAAGAATTGTCCCCAAAATAATTCCCCCAATTTTGCCTTTACGATGTAGAAAAACCCACATCACAAAGGCTTTATTTTACATTTTTCATGGTATATCATCTAGGGTTTTAAATTCATATCCCTCGGCTTTAATACTTTTAATTATTCGATCAAGAGCTAAAGCATTGTCTTTTGAAACAGCATGTAAAAGTATGACAGCTCCCGGGTGAAGCCTTTTCATAACAGTATTATAGCTTTCCTCTGGTCCTCCAGGAAGTGGCTGCCAATCAGCCATCGCTAAACTCCAAAAAACTGTTCTATAACCTAACGATTTTGTAAGATACAAGGTTCTCTCACTATACTCACCTTTTGGCGGTCTAAAATACTTCATCTTTTTCCCTGTCAGCTCTTCAAACATATCTCCTAACTTAGTTATTTCCTCTTTTACTTTTTCATCAGATAAGGTAGGTAAGCTTGGATGATTCACTGTGTGATTCCCAACTATATGCCCTTCCTCCACCATCCTTTTAACTAAATCAGCCTGTTCTTTTACATAGGGCCCAGTTACAAAAAAAGCAGCTTTTACATTGTTTTCTTTGAGTATATCTAATATTTTAGGTGTATAACCATTTTCATATCCTTCGTCAAAAGTCAAATAAACTACCTTTTTTGTCGTATCTCCTACAAAAATCGCATCATATTTTTTTATAAGCTCCATTGCCAAAGGGGTAATTTCTGGAGTTTGATGATTTGGCAACACCCTTAGTCCCCAGCTATACAAAGTGTTATCCAGATTTTCTGTATTGGTATAAACAGCATTGTTGACCGTATTAGATATTTTTTCTTTAGGTTTTTCCAAAGGCTTTTGTAAAGCTTCATTTTGCATTTTTTGTTCTTCTGCCCTTGTAATGTCTTTTTTAGCTATTCCACAAGAAGCAATTGAAAAACACAACAAAATTCCCATTAAGATAGAGAATATTTTTCTTACCATAGCCATACCTCATTTCAATTTTTCTATATTCCGTTTTTATTTTTTTCTCTATATAAACATAATATTCTGTTTTTATTTGGAAGTATTTTTGTATATTTCACATACAGTATCTCTACAAAGGCAGAATCTACACAAGGCAAAAGAAGGATTTACTTCAGGATAGTAATCTCCTTCTTGCATTTTTTCCATTTGCTTTAATATATTAAAAAGTTCTTTTCTTAAGTGTCGCCTATTATAAACCTCAAACATAGTATTCCTATAAACTATTCGCCCTCTTTTTACTCTTTTTTGGTATACATCTTCTATTATCAAAAAATATGCAACTAACTGCATAACATCTTTATAATAAGGTGAATCATCAGCTTCACTACTTTTTAATTCTACAGGGACTAATTCTTCTCCCAACTGATAAATATAATCAGGCTTTCCAGATAAGCCATATTTGTCAGATTTTAATAACTTCCCATATATTAATCCCTTTTCTTTTACCTCTTGCGATTTATCTATGTAGATTATTTTACCTCCTCGAAATCCTATGCTTCTTCTCATTTTTTTATAAAAAGGCCTCTGTTCGATAACTGATTGAATAAGCAAATATATAGTAAAAAATAAAAAAATTATATTGAGAATCATTTTAAAACCCTCATAATCGCAATTATTAATAAAATAGCTATAATTCCAAAAATAATCGCATATTTTTTATATCGCAATTTTACAATATCCTTGTAATATTTTTCATGATATTCTATCCCTTTCTTAAAGTTACTAAATTGCAAATCTTGCTCTTTTGGCTCTCTCAAACTATTGATATACTCTATTCCATATTTTTTTATATAATACCACTGATAGGGGCAATAAAGAAATTGATTTATCTCTGTGGCAGATATATACTTATCCTCTTTTTTCATAATATAACACCTTTAAAAACAATATTTTTACAGACTTATTATACCATATAAAAAAACGGGGTAAAACCCATTTTTACCCCCGTGGATCGGCTACAACAAGAACATCTATAAATTTAGTACCTTTCATTATTCTTCTAACAATAGAACCCCTTATTATTTCATCAATTCTTCTTCTCACAGACTGTCCTACTACAATTTGAGTAATTGCATTTTCTTCAGCAAATTTTATTATAGCCTTAGCAGGGTCATTTGATTTGACCATGTAAAACTTTGCTTCTAATTTGTTGCACAGCATTGTGATTTCATCTAATTTTTTGAGTTTTTTATGGTCTCTTAAGTCATCATCATTGTAAACATGCAAAACAAAGAGGTCTGCTTTAAGCATTTTAGCTAACCTATAACCTCTTCGTATCAGATACTCTGCATTAAATCTCAAATTTACGCAAACCAATATCTTTTCTTGTGCTCCTTTTAATCCTATAACGTTTTTTCTATTTTTATATTCCAAAAGCCTATCGTCAACCTCATTTGCTACTTCCCTCAATGTAAGTTCCCTTAACGCGGAAAGATTGCCAATTCTAAAAAAATTGTTAAGAGCAGTTTCAATCTTATCGGGACTATAAATCTTTCCATTTTTAAGCCTCTCTATCAAAGTCTCCGGCGAAACATCAACTACTTCTACTTCATCACATATTTCTAAAAGTTTATCAGGAATAGTTTCCCTCACCTTTACATTAGTCATGCGGTTTATATAATCATTAAGACTTTCAAAATGTTGTATGTTGACAGCAGTCATCACACTTATGCCGTTATCTATAAGCTCCAAAACATCTTGATATCTCTTTTCATTTTTTGAACCAGGAGCATTTGTATGGGCTAATTCATCTACAACAACCACTTGAGGTTTCCTCTTTAAAATGGCTTCTAAATCCATTTCCTTCAAGATTACACCTTTGTAATTTATTTCCTTTAAAGGAATAATCTCAAGGTCCCCTATCTGTTCCTCAGTGTCTTTTCTCCCATAGGTTTCTACAAAACCTATTACTACATCTATACCTCTTGCCTTCATTTCATTGGCATCTTGCAACATGTGATAGGTCTTGCCAACACCAGGAGCAGCACCAAGATAAATCTTCAACCTTCCCTTATTAGCTCTTTCTATTTCTCTCAAAAAATAATCAGGGGACTTCTTCGCCATCATACAGCCTCACTTTTTATATTTCCTAATTTCCTCTAATAAGCTTAAATTTAATTTAAGCACATTTACCCGTGGTTCTCCAAAAAGGCCTAAAAATCTGCCTTCAATATTTTCATCCACAAGTTTTTTTACAACTTTTTCTGGCAAATTGTTTGCTTTAGCTACTCTTTCAACTTGTAAATATGCAGCTTCCGGAGAAATATGAGGATCTAATCCTGAAGCAGAAGAAGTAACTATATCTGCAGGTATGTCACTTCTTTTTACTCCAGGGTTTTTCTTTAAAAACTCCTCAATATTTCTTTCCACTTCTTCTTTAAATTTAGGATTGGATAAAGCGTAATTAGTACCACCTGAAGACTCTGCATTGTAATCCACTGCAGAAGGTCTTCCCATAAACCACTTAGAATCAGTGAATTTTTGTCCAATGAGCTCGGATCCTACTGCCTTACCATCTACTTTAATTATACTACCTTTTGCCTGATAAGGAAATATTAAATTTGCAATTGCTGTCATAATAAAAGGATATATAAGCCCTAGCAATAACATCAAGACAAGTGTAAATTTAATTGCTTTCTTAACTTCACTCATAGCAAATCCTCCAAATTAAAAGATAGAAGATATTATTAAGTCAATAAGTTTTATCCCCACAAAAGGAGCAATCAATCCTCCCAGTCCGTAAATCAGTAAATTCCTCGCCAATAACGCATTAGCACTCATTGGCCTATATTTTACTCCTCTCATAGCAATAGGAATCAAAATAGGTATTATAATGGCGTTAAATATTAAAGCTGATAATATTGCATTAGTCGGTGAGGAGAGTTTCATTATATCCAGTACCTTTATTGATGGCAAAGTATCAGACATAATGGCAGGAAGTATCGCAAAGTATTTAGCAACGTCATTGGCAATACTAAAAGTAGTCAACGCTCCTCTCGTCATGAGAAGCTGCTTACCAATTGCTACTACTTCAATAATCTTTGTAGGGTCAGAATCAAGGTCCACCATGTTTGCAGCTTCTTTAGCAGCCATTGTACCGCTATTCATTGCAAGTCCTACATCTGCTTGGGCAAGTGCTGGTGCATCATTTGTTCCATCTCCTGTCATGGCAACAAGCCTTCCTGCCGCCTGTTCTCTTTTAATCACATTTATCTTATCCTCTGGTTTACTTTCTGCAATGAATTCGTCAACACCAGCCTCTTCTGCTATTGTTTTTGCAGTTAAAGGATTATCCCCCGTTACCATGATAGTTTTAATTCCCATCGCTCTAAGCTGTTTAAAACGCTCTTTCATACCAGGTTTTATAGTATCCTTTAAATATATTACTCCTAATACTTCTTTGTCTTTCACTACTACAAGAGGAGTCCCACCTAATAAAGATATCTTCTCAACTTCTTTATCTAAATCTTCCGGAATTTCTCCTCCTTGTTCTTTTATATATTCTTTCACCTTATCATAAGACCCTTTTCGCACAATAGTCCCATCTTTTAAATTTAGTCCGCTCATCCTTGTTTCTGCAGTAAATTCTATAACTTCCGCTCCATCTAAAATATCTTCCGGTACCTTTACGCCCATTTTCTTAGCTAAGTCTACTATTGACCTTCCTTCGGGAGTTAAATCTTTTAAAGAGGATACAAGGGCATAATATGTAACTTCTTCTTTTTTATGGCCGCCAACTGGTATAAAATCAGCTGCTAATCTATTTCCAAAAGTGATTGTGCCTGTTTTATCTAAAAGCATTGTGTCGATATCTCCTGCAGCTTCTACTGCTTTTCCAGACATAGCAATTACATTAAAGCGTGTAACTCTATCCATACCTGCAATGCCTATCGCAGAAAGAAGGCCTCCAATTGTAGTTGGTATTAAGCAAACTAACAAAGCAATCAATGTAGTAGCACTTATTCTTACATGGACAAATTTAGCCATTGGGTATAGGGTCATAACAACAATTATAAAAATTATTGTCAAACTCACTAAAACAGTAGTCAAAGCAATTTCATTAGGAGATTTCTGCCTTTTGGCTCCTTCTACCATTTTTATCATTCTGTCTAAAAAAGATTCCCCTTCGTCAACAGTAACTTGGACTTTAATGCTATCGCTTATTACCTTTGTCCCACCAGTAACCGAGCTAAAATCACCACCAGCTTCTTTTATAACTGGTGCAGATTCACCTGTTATTGCAGACTCATCAATCGCAGCAAGTCCCTCTATTATTTCTCCATCAGCCGGAATTATATCTCCTGCCTCACAAAGCACTATATCCCCTTTTTTAAGCTCAGAGGACTTAACCATTTTTATGCTTCCATCACTTTTAATGAGTTTTGCCATAGTCTCTTTTTTTGTCTTTTTAAGGGTATCTGCTTGAGCTTTCCCTCTTCCTTCTGCCAGTGCTTCTGCAAAATTAGCAAAAAGCACTGTTACAAACAATATAAAAGTGATTAAAGCGTTATATCCCACTTCGTCGTAAGTACTTCCAAAATAAGTAGGAAATATTGTAGCCAACAGTGTAATAAACATACCTACCTCTACCACAAACATCACAGGATTTTTATACATTTTAAGAGGATTAAGTTTCAAAAAAGAGTTTTTGATAGCACCTAATACAATTTCTCTACTCATCGTTTTTATTTCTTTTTTTCTTTTCATAAAGCGTTACCTCCATTACGTCATGCTCAAAAACTCAGAAATAGGTCCTAATATTATCGCTGGGAAGAAAGTAAGAGCTCCTACAATTACAACAATCGCTATAAAAATTGCTCCAAACAAAGCATTGTCTGTTCTAAAAGTACCTGGCGATGGCGATGCAGGAATTTTCTCCGCCATAGAACCTGCAACAGCTAACATAAGAATAATGGTTATATATCTTCCAAAGAACATAACTAAACCTGTCATTATATTCATAAACACAGTGTTTCCTATAAATCCTGCAAATTCAGAACCATTATTTGCCGCCGCAGAAGAAAACTCATACAAAACTTGTGTAAGTCCATGGTACAGTGGATTCGTTACAGAAGAAGCTCCCACTTTTAGCATCACTGTCAAAGCAGATGAAAAAAGTATCAAAAAAGGGTGAACCAATATTGCAAGGGCTATAAGTTTTATCTCTTTAGTTTCAATTTTTCTTCCTAAATATTCTGGAGTTCTTCCTACCATAAGCCCTGTCAAAAATACCGTCAATATTGTATACATTATTATATTCTGAAGTCCTGCTCCATCTCCTCCAAAAATGGTATTTAACATCATGAGGATAAGCGGCACCGCTCCTCCTAAAGGTGTATAAGAATCGTGCATGCTGTCAACAGAACCTGTTGTAAAAGCAGTAGTCACAGTCGCAAATAGTGGAGATTGTGAGACTCCAAAGCGAACTTCTTTTCCTTCATAATTTCCATAAGGCGTACCATCAATATGTAATTTCGAATAAGCCACTCCTGGATGACTTTCCGCATAAACTGCTCCAACAGCCAAAAGAATAAAAATCACAAACAAGGAAATGTATAATACCAAAGCGTGTTTTTTATTGTTTATCATTAACCCATAAGTGTAAATTAAAGATGCAGGTAAAAGCATCATAAGAAGCATCTCAATCATATTGGTAAGCCAAGTAGGATTTTCAAATGGGTGAGAAGAATTCGCCTCAAAAAATCCACCGCCATTTGTTCCTAAGTGTTTAATTGACTCTAATACAGCTACGGGACCTGTTATAATAGTTTGCTTACCACCTTCTAATGTATCTACAACTACTTTCCCAGCAAAAGTTTGAGGAACTCCTTGCCATACTAATATAAGAGTGACAATTGCAGAGATAGGAAGCAGAAGCCTTACTACTACTCTTACAAAATCTGCATAAAAATTTCCCAATCCATCTGTTTTTCTGCTAAGTCCTCTCATTATAGCTGCTGCAGTCGCTAACCCTGAAGCCGCAGAAGTAAACATCAAAAATACTATTACGATCATTTGGCTTAAAAAAGTTACGCCATTTTCCCCAGCATAGTGTTGAAGGTTTGTATTTGTCGTAAAGCTTATTGCCGTGTTAAAAGCAAGAGAAGACTCCATGTTTTTAACTCCAGTAGGATTTAAAGGCAAAAATCTTTGTATTCGCAATATAATATACCCAATTATCATCATTACCGTATTAACAAGCAAAAAGGACAATGCATATTTTTTCCAGCTCATTTCTTCTTCTGCATTGATCCCTGAAAGTTTATATATAAAATTTTCTACAGGTAAAAAAACTTTGTCCAATTTCATCGGTTTATACTCAAATATTTTGTACATATAAGTCCCAACTGGTTTAGTTAAAAGAACTACAACCAATATCATAGTAAAAAGTTCTATATTCGAATACATGCACTTTCCTCCCTTAAAATTCTTCCGGATGTATTAAAGCATAAAACAAATAAAGGAGTAAAAGAAAAAAAACCACATACAATAAGGCCACCTTTAATACACCCCTACTTCATAAGAATTAGCTTCTACCAAATCACAACACCATTTAACTATTCCTTTTACAACATAGTACAATGTTACAAATCCTAATAGAATTATAAAATCCATATTCTCCTTCACCTCTAATTATTATTATCGATTTTTTATAAAAATATTAAATTTAAACATAAAAAGCCCGCACTCTTTCTTTATGAGGCGGACTACATGACAACACTTTTACATATTGCCATGTCTTCCATCATTTTTGTTAATTTATTTACTATTCATTGTACCATATATATTATATTATTCAACTCAATAAACATCAAAAAGGCTTTTATGCCTTTAAATCCTTTTTTGCGCAAAAAAATAGGATGTAAAGCGTTACAACTATTGTATACTATGTAATCTATCACTTTACATCACTTTCCAATTGTTTTTATAAAAGCGTAAAAAGAAATTTTATTTTTGTATAATACTTTTAATTTCTTTTTCATACATTGAAAATAACTCTTCAGCTCTCTCTTTTGTAGGAGCTTCTATATAAATATTACAAGCAGGTAATTCATAATCCGGTACTACTAACACCCATGAATCTTCCTTATTAAACTTTAAACCATCTAAAAATTCTGCTCCTTCATCAGCCTTTTCAAAAAGCATTCTTATTATTTTCCCTTTATCTCTCCAATCGCATTTTATACTTTTGGATATTCTATATCTTAAAGGAAAACTATCTTTTATAGAGGAAAGTTTTTGAGAGGTATGTTGTAAGTATTCTAAAAGGTCTAGTAAAAAACTAAAGCCGTCAAAATCTAAATTAATCTGTAGGTCTTTTTCTATACCTTCCTTCGACACTATTGTTTTCATTCTATCTTTATGAGAAATTTTGCTGCTTACAGTCTCAATTGCAAATTCCTTCGCAAATTCTGTCAAATATTTGGAACTATCAAAAGGAAGTACAAATTTTTTAACCCCTTGCTCTTTAGCAATTAACATTCTTATAAACTCAAGTTCATCTTCATCAAATTCTCTTCCCTTTTCGTCGTAGAGTTTAACTTTTTCTCCATTTTTATAAAAAAGTACCCCTACATCATAAGACTCCTCTGCTATAAAAAACTCATTTTTACCTATGGCTTCTAATAGCAGTTTTGTTTTTTCATTGTAAGGTTTAATTTTAAAACTTTTATATGCAGTCCTTTTTTCAAAAAGAAAGTTAAGATAATCGTTGTTTATATCAATTTCTCTTATAGGTTTTAAATTTTTCCCATCAACTCGTTCAATATCATATACTCTCAATTTGTTCTCTATTTTCTTTTCTAAGTTTCTATCGATATCACACCCTTCTTTATCGAGAAACAAAATCCTTAAATTTCCTTCTTCTTCCTCTACATAGATTCCTCCTCCACACTTATTTTTCTTAATTCCATATCTTAAAGTGGGTAAAAGAGTATTATTGACTTTTAAGACCTCACAACCACCAGATACAAGCCCAAAACTTATTAAATCGCTTATAAATTGAGATACAATATCCCCATCGTGTCCTACCAACACACTGCTATTCACTATATTTCCAAAAACTTCTCCAATTTCAACTGCAATTTGAGGAGTAATATCCTCATTAAAAACTCCTTTAATCCCCCTATACCCAAAAGTCAAAGACTTCCTTCCATTCCCCCACACTACATCTTTTGTGATCACAGAGCCCTCATCTATTATTTTATAGGGCCATATTTTTACCTCTGGCTTTATTTCAGCAAAGGATTTTATTTTACAACTCTCCCCTATAACACTGTTTTCAAAAATTCGGACATTATTGCCGATTCTCACTCTATTGCAAACTACACAACCCCTTAATTCACAATTTTTATCTACAATTATTTCATCCCACAATACAGCATTTTTTAAACTGCTCCCTTTCTTTATATAGTTATTTTTACCAATTATTACGTTAGGTCCTACAACAGCGTTAGCTTCAATTATTGCATTGTCTCCTATAATCACAGGAGGGATGATTTTAGCTTCAGGAGAAATTGTAACATTTTTACCTATTACCTTTCCCTTTTTAAGTAACTTATCTTTATATCCTAAATCTACTCTTCCTTCTAAAATATCAAAATGACTAGTGATGTATTGATTGGTATTTCCTATATCACACCAATATCCTCCTGTAATATAACCGTACATTGGAATATCATTTTTCAACAACATAGGAAATAAATCTTTACTAAAATCAAAAGGCTTATCTTGAGGTATAAACTCCAATATTTCTGGTTCTATTATGTATATACCCGTATTTACTGTATCGCTAAACACTTCTCCCCAAGAAGGTTTCTCTAAAAATTTTTTTATTTTGCCTTCCTCATCCACAATCACAACACCATATTCCAACGGCACATCTACTCTTGTCAAAATAAGAGTAACTTTTGCCCCTTTCTTTCTGTGAAACTCATAAGCTTCTTTTATATTAACATCAGTAATTACATCTCCGCTCATAACAATAAAAGTATCATTTAGAAAGTCTCTAGCATTTTTGACACTGCCTGCCGTCCCTAACGGCTTATCCTCTATATAAAACTTTATTTCATCCCCATATTCTTCTTCTAAATATTTTTTAATCTTTTGAGGCAAGTAAAAAAGCGTAACAGCTAAATCTTTGATTCCATATTTGTGTAAGTGTTCCACTATATGCTTTATCGCAGGTTTATTTGCAACAGGTACCATAGGCTTAGGTATATCGGCTGTTAAAGGTCTTAGTCTACTTCCTTCTCCACCCGCCATGATTATCCCTTTCATCCAACCACCTCTAAAAAATATTATTAATCCCTAATTCTTAGTGTTTTTTATTTAATGAAAAATTATTCATTTTAAGACATTGGCAACATAAAATTGAAATAGGAAAGGACTTTGCGGGGGAGTAAAAATGATAATCTCTTTAATATATTTCGCGGCAGGAATAGGAATATTTATTTGGGGAATTTTTACTTTAACAAGGGGATTAAAGGTCTTCTCACACCAAAAAATTTCTCAAATTATTAACAATTTTGCAAGCAATTTATTAAAATCAATAATAATAGGTTTTTTTATAACCTTAATTATTCAAAGCAGTAGCATGGTAACTGTAATCGCAGTAACAATGGCAGGAGCAGAGCTTTTAACTCTTAAAAGCGCAGCAGGTATAATTATAGGTTCTAATATTGGAACTACTATTGCCGTGCAGCTTTACGCATTTAATCTGTTTAAAATAGCCCCTTATTTAGTTTTTATAGGTTCTGTACTACATTTCCAAAATTGCAATACTAAATTAAAATTTGTAGGAAATGTATTTTTAGGATTTGGATTAGTATTTTATGGTCTTAAGATAATGGAACTGGCTACAATACCTCTTAAAAAAAATTCTAACTTCGAGCTTATTAGTGCTAATCTTTCAAATCCTTTCTGGGGAATTCTTGCTGGAATAATCACAGCATTAATCCTTCAATCAAGTAATGTAGGTATAGCAACACTACAAGTTTTGGTCTCCTCTCAACTAATAACCTTGCCTCAAGCATTGCCAATAATATATGGTTTAAATATTGGAACTTGCTCAGAGGCTATCATACTGAGCTTTGCCTCTAACAAAGAAGGGAAAAAAATAGCTCTCTTTAACATTTTTCTTAATATAGGGGGCACTATACTCTTTTTGCCTTTTACAAATTTTTTTGCAGAGTTTTTGAAACTCATCTCCCCCCACAATCCTTTAAGACAGGTGGCAAACGCCCACACATTTTTTAATCTTTTTTCTGCACTTTTGATAATTCCTTTTCTTAAGCAACTTTTTGTTTTAATAGATAAATTAGTAAATAAATAAAAAATTCAATTAATAGGAATCCTAATATTAAAGTTTATTTTCAAGGTGGTAACAATGAACAAAAGATTAGAAGTTAGCAATTTATTGTTTTTAATGATAACTTTTGAGATTGGAACATCAGTACTCTTTTGTTTGGGAATTGAAGCAAAACAAGATTGTTGGCTTTCTATTTTAATTGCAATGCTTATTTCTCTGCCAATTACACTTATGTACGTCTCCTCTTTTGAAAAATCGCAAAAAAATCTTCCACAGTTACTTGAGTTTGTTTATGGGAAATATATAGGTAAAACTTTATCTCTAATTTATGCTCTGTACTTTTTATACATTGCTTCGAGAAACGTAAGAGACTATGTAGAACTCAGTGTAAATACAATATATTCTCGAACACCTACATATATTTTTTCTTCTTTTATGCTTATATTAGTAATGTATTACCTCCTATTTGATATATGTGTACTTGCCCGCGTTGCTAAAATTTTGCTCCCTCTTATTTTAGCTATTATGGCTTTTCAAACAACTATGATAATGATGGGAGATAATTTTAGTTTTTCAAGGCTTTTACCAATTTTAGAAAATGGAATTGTTCCCGTAATCAAAGCAGCAATTCCTCTAATTGTGACTTTTCCCTTTGGTGAACTTATTGCTTTTACTACAGTTTTTGATAAAGTAAAACAAAAGGAAAAAATAAAAAAGATAATGCTGATAACCACTGTTTTTACTGGTCTACTATTGTCCTTTAACAATATCATTATAATTTCTTCTTTAGGAGCAGATGAAGCTTCAAGAGAAAATTTCCCATTGTATCAAGTTATAAGATTAATAAATTTAGGAAATTTAAAAAACCTAGACACTTTGTATGTATTTATAATGATTATAGGGGTATTTTTTAAGATTAGCGTATTTACTTATGCGGGACTTACCATGATAAAAAATGCGTTGGAATTAAAAAGTTATAAATACCTGCTTTTCCCTGTTTTGTCGATGATTTTTGCTGCTTCTTTTATAATTGCCGACAGTTATCAAACCCACATACTTATAGGTCTTAAATTTACTCCTTTTTACATACATGTACCTCTACAAATAATTTTACCTATGATTACTTTTCCATTTCTAAACATAAAAGAAAAGAGAAAACCTTAAAAGCCTTCTCTTTTACTCACCTATTTTATACCTATTCCAAGGTTTAAATTCTATTTGATGCTTATAATGCTTGAAAATACTGACTTTCAGGCAATATAGAATCTTTATTTTTCTCTTATTCCCACACTTTTCCCACAGTAAAATTTTTACTAAAATACATATGCACTTTTCATTTTTATAAAACCAAAAAGTGCAGCCAAAAGAGTGCTGCACTTCTATTTTGCTGTTTTTTCTTTTTTCATTTTTTCATGATATTCTCTTACAGTCATGGCATTTGGATCTGTATTTATTTCGTGTACGTAGATGCATTCTATGTCTTTCATATTATCGCTTGTTGCATAATCTACACAAAAAACTTTGTTATCTTTAATAATTTCAGTGCTTATGAATGTGTAAACTTTAGGGTATTCAGTAAACAATTCATTCATTTTGTTTGTTAAGTCTTGTTCAGTTAAAATACTGTTTCTCAAAAATCTTTTTACATCAGAACTGAGTATTAGTCTCATAAAACAACACTCTCCTTTTATAAATTTTGTTAAAGAGAGTGTCCTTAGGGACAAAAATATAAAAAGGGTATACACTCTCTTTAACCCAGTGTATACCCTTTTATTGACTTCTTGTTTTTAGTATAACCATTTTTATGACTTTTGTCAAGATAGTTTTATGACTATATCTTTTTCTCTAGGGTGAAAATTCTCTCCTTTGTTAACAACAGTTTTTATAAGAATTTCGTCTGCTCTTGTAAATATTCCCGCTACAGTAATGTTAGCAAAAGTATTTATAATAACAAAATCTTGGTTAATCTTTATCTCTCCAAGTTCTTCTTCAGCACTTTTGATCGTATCAATTACCAAATCTTTAATAATATCTCTATCTCTTATTCTATCTAACGAATGAGGAGAAAATTCTATCCAAATTTCTGTTCCCCACAGCTCTATTAATTTGTAGTTTTCCAAAGTATTCCCCTCCTTAAAAAATTTATAAGAGAGGCATAAAGCCTCTCTTATACAACGTTTTTGTTTTTTTGTTTATTTAACATTAGAAGATAGTCGTCAATTCCTTTATAATCAGGATTCCATGTTTTTGTTTGAACTTTAAGTCCAGCCTTTAGAAGTTTTTCTTTCAGCTTTGTTTTTGCTTTCTGCACAGCTGGGTTTGTCAGTATGTCCATATCAAATGCTATATACACTTTTTTAGCTCCCAGCTGTCTTAATACGACTTCTATACCTTTTACTGCTGTAACCCCAGGAACGGATACAAATGTAACTCCTGATAGATAGTGTGCTACGTCAGCTTTTAACGGCCCCTCTGTGATGATTATGACTTCAGAAGGCTCCCCATGTACACCCTGCCACGCATGAGCAGGTGTGCCGTTTAATTTATCACGGGAAGAAAACCAGACATATTTTCTTCCCTTTTCTACTTCGTCAAGCCGTATCTGAAAGCCCTGTATCCGTCCCTGCACGTCTTTTACAGGGATTAGAAAGCCTTTGTAGTCTACAAAGTCCCAGTATTTTCTCCCTTCTTCTTCTCTTTGGTAAAAGCCTGGAATGCCTTTTAGGTTATATCCTTCTTTTATAAGCTCTTTACATATTCTCTGTCTTTGTTCAGGCTCTTCTGGCAGAGATTTGTAAAGGTTGTTGACTGTCATTTCCCATGAAAGGCCTCTCTTTAAGAGTTGTTTTCGGTGGTGCGGTTCTAAAACGAGCTTATTTAGGAATGCTCTGTATACCTTGTTTCTTATATCTATTGGAGCTACTGGATTGTCTTTTCTTTTTTGAACTTTTTCTTTAAGTACAGGAGAAGTGATATTTTCTTCCATGAGATCTTTGTAAGCTTCTCTTGTATCAATGTTTGTCATTTTTGCATATAGGTCTACTGCACCTCCGCCTTCTCCGCAGCGGACACAGTAGTAGACGTTTTTTGATATATTTAAATAAAGGTGTCCGTGTTCAGGATTTTCTGAGTCCCCGCAGAACGGACACCTTGCAATATACTCATCATTTGATGCTCTTCTTAGAATTCTTATCCCCAACCTTTTTGCAACGTCCAAAATGTCTAAATCTCTGTGCATTTTAAGTCCTCCTCCTTTTAAATGTTGTAATAGACAGCATTTTCAAAGGTTTCAAATAAGTCTAGATTGTAAGGCCATCTTGGAATTAATACCAGTTTGTTTGTGGTAAGTATTTGTTTTATCTGCACCGGATCGTCTTCCACATAAACATCTACATCCAGCTGGTGTTTTTCTTTCGTGAAGTAAACTTCAATTCCAGGGAAATATTTTTCTGCCCACCTTTCTGTTAAAAACTTTAATTCCCTGCTGCGGCTTGTTACAAAAACAACTTCTGCGTTAAGATTTATAAAGGTTGTAAGAAGTTTTAATGAACTGGGAATTGGTTCTGCACCAAGTAAAATGTTGGTTCCTTCTGCTGTGGTCCAGAAGTCTTCTGTTAGCTCTGGATTTGGGTATAAAATTGTATTGTACCCAATTTCCTCCAATTTTTTATTTACATTGATAAGTGTGTTATCAATATCAAATGCGACTATTTTGCCTTCCACGTTGTATAAAAGGTTTAAAAATCTGGGAAGATCTTTAACCTTCCCTGAAAAGTACGCCATCTGTTTCATCCCTAATTCCTCCTTTTGATTTAAGTTGAAAAAAAGAAGCTATACGGAGACGTATCTCCGCAGCTCCTTTTTCGTTCGCATTATTATGTCCGGCCCGCCTTCAATCCACGGGCTGGCATCTTTATAAATTGTTATGACCGCTATTGTATTTGGATTATCAAATACTGCCATGTAAGCTGTTTTTAATACGTGGTCGAACACTACAAACCTTGTTTTAAGATGTTTTCGCAGTTTTTTTATTTTTGATTCTGTAGCTTGTATGGATTGAAGAATATTTTCTGGCATAAGAGACGTTCTGTTTTCTAACCTCTTTAGTGCATGTGGAGAAAAAATAACTTTTATATGATTACCCCATAAAAAAATACTGTATTCCCTCCTTTTGCTCATTTTTTTAGTCCTCCTTTAGTATGATAAGAGGCAGCTTTTGCAGGCTGTTTATTGTTTTTAGATTTCTTTACTAATGACTTTGTAGCTGTAATGGATGCAGTAAGTACATCCTTTGGGATGCATATTGTTTTCTTTTTTGCATTTTTTAACAACGTGATCTATAATAAAGTCTTCATATTTTTTGCACCAGTTTCCTGCTTCTATAACGAAGCCTGCGGGTTTGGGTTTTTTAAATTCTATTTTGCTTCTCATTATTCTTGTCCCCCTTTTTCTTTTAATTTTTATAACTATCAGCCGTCTTTGAGAAGTATCGTGTCCTTTTCTATGTCTTTGTCTCCACCCGGTTCCTTGTTCAGTCATAAAAACCCTACATCTGTGGCTGTGAGCCCGAACCTTTTAGCATTTTCTATTTCGTTTTTTATTAGTGCTTCAAGGTTTTCTTCATTTCTTTTTGAAAATTAATTTTACCCATTTTTACCTCCCCTTTCTTTTGAAAGTTTTATTAAAAAGCATACATCTGCTTTCGGACAGATATATGCTTTTTGGCTCTTTTATTTTTGTGTACCTGTAGTTAAGCTAAAGGTACACTTTTAAGATTTTTTGTACCGCTTTTTACGGCAGAGGGTACAGTGCCGTGAGCTTTTCCTGACAACCTCTCCTTGTATTCTTCTCCTGTTCTGCAGAATGGGAGAGGTACAGCAATTACAGGAGAAGTGTTTTACGTCAGAATAAAGCTCTATGTACAATCAGAGCAGAAACTAATTCTGCCCTGATTTCTTAATATAGCAACTCTGCTCCTTCTCCCGATTCTTCTTCTGATTTGACTCCTAGAACATAATCTACTGCTTTTTGCGCCCTGCCTGCTGCTGTGAATATCCAGCTTCTGTTATTTTGCAGCTGCTTTAACCACGCCTGGATGTAGGCTGCACTGTTTGCTATTGTTCTGTCCGCAATTCCTGTATGCTGGCAGAGCATTGCTGCACCTATTTCCGCAACCAGTTCTTCTAACGAATAACTTTCTGAACCAAATATATTTTCTTCGTTTTCTTTGAATCTGCCTAAGCGCTTTGGGTGTCCAGTGGAGTGGATAATTTCATGAAAAAGCGTGGAATAATAATCATGGATGTTTTCAAAAAAACCTTTTTCGGGTACATTGATTATGTCTTCTACGGGATTGTAGTATGCTCTGTTAGGGTCATCATGGATTATTGGTGGTACAGTTTTATATTCCGCTACAACTTTCTCCGCTTCTTTTATAGGATTGTGATTTACTTTTTTGAGTTTGGAAGGAATTCCTTCAGTGTCGCTTAGGTGAAAGACGTGGTAATACCTTAAGACAAGCAGTTCTTTTTCATTTTCTATGACTTCACCCGTTTCTGGATCTTCTTCTTCAACTATTTTGGTGTATGGCTTAAAAAACACTACTATTTCAGCCTTTGCTCCTTTTTTGATTCTTCCCCCAAGCTGCTGTATCTGCCTGAAGGTAAGGTATTCCCCACCTTTTGACAGCAGCAGTACGTTTATCCCTGTATATGGTTTTCTGGTGACATAATTTATAGGAGGCGCTTCTATCCATCCCTTTTTCCACGGGATTTCTCCTTTTTCTAGCTGCTGAAGTATTTTTTCCAGCACAATATCGTGTACTTTAGACATTTTTATCCCTCCTTTGCTTTTTGGTATTTTTTTAGGCTTTCTGAAACAAAATCCCAAAAGTCTTTCAAAAAGCTTTCATCGGTTTTAATATTTTCTTCCTCTTGGAAAATTAAAAAGGCGGGAGCTTTTGATTGCTTCCTGCCCTTACCTTTTTATTAACTCATTTTCTTTTATCTCCACCAGCCTGGAGTTTCTGACATATTGTTTTAGTTTGTTTATTTCGTCTTTCCTTAGATCTCTTGCTGGAAATTTTCTGTCTTTTCTCGTCTTTCCTATTGGAAAATTTTTGTAACTCATAAAAATCCTCCTTCTCTTTACTGTACACAAATGTGTACGTATTTTTTGGCGCCGACTTTAACGACAGAGGACGCCATGTCGCTGAGCCTGCCCAACAACCTTCTCTTAACGCATAAAGGAGAAGGAACGATTGTTATACTTTTATGTTAGGCTGGGCTCTATGTACAGAAAAATTCATCTAAAAAAATAAAAGGCGGGAATTAACAGAGCTTCCCGCCTTTTTGTTCTTCATACTTCTTTTATAATTTCTTATATACGTCTCCTCGATTGCCTATAATCAAAATTTGAATTAGTGATTTTTCTTCTTCGATCGTAAATATAACTCTATAGTCTCCTACTTTTAACCTATAAATATTGTTGCTGTAACCCTTTAAAATTTTTACATCTCCTTCGGGTAAATTTCTAATTGCTTTTGCAAGTCTTCTTTGTTGTTGAGGAGGCTGGATGTTAAAAAATTTTGCAGCTTTTTTGCTGAATTCTATTTTATAAGTCTTTTTCATCAATTCCAGCCTCCTTTAACACCTCCTCAAAAGGTATATATTCTTCTTCACTGGCAAGAATTTTCTGAGCTTCTTCTATGAGGTAAATATCAAATTCATCTAATTCTTCATCTATTATCTCTTTTAAGCTCTTGAGTATGTCTAAAACTTTTCCCATTTTTTCTTCAGGAATTTCTTTTATTATTTTGTAAGCTTCCTCTTTTAAGCTCATTACACTCACCACCATTTTTGTTCTCCTCCTTTATTATAACTCTTTTTTTGTAAAAACACAGCTGTATTTTTAAATAAAAGTCATCGGGAAATTAATTCTTGCCGGTTTTTATTTCTAGCTCCGTTGTATCTTCTTTTACTCTTGTTTCAATTATCTGCGTGTCCGGTGCAGTATATGTTGTTATACTTTCTCCGTTGTCTATAAAAATTGGAAATTTTATGTTTGTTAAACCCATTATAAGGTTTGCAATTTCTAATCCTGCTTTGATCCGTTCGGAATAAGAGAGTACATTAAATTCTTTTCCATCGTAAAGTATCTTAAAATCGTCTCTAACTTCGCCTGTACTTTGAACAATTTTCCAAAGCTGAAGTGATACTTTGTTAAGATATTTATTTATTTCTGCCGCTTCTAATTCTAGTTTTTTACTATTAAAAGCTTTTGCGTATTCTATGAGAATTTTTATTTCGCTTATTTGCTGTTCGGCCAGTTTTATATCCTCTTCTACTTCTTTTAGTTTTTTCTTTGCTTCTTCTTTCTGTCTGAGCAGTGCTTTAACACTTTCGTTGTGGCTTATTACTTCTCTTTCTTCAAACCTAAGTTTTTCTATTTGCTGCATTATCTGCTGGATTTGTTCTTTGTTTGTATCTGTATTTAGTGCATTTTCTAGCCTCTTAATTTTTATCTCAAGGGCTTTTCTGTATTTGTTTACTTTTTCTTGAAATTCCTTTTCTGCTTTTTTGTTTTCTTCAATAACAGCCTTCAACTCTGCAGCAGTTTTTGTGCCTTTTTCTTTTATCTCCTGCAGCTTTGCCAGTAAAAGCTGCTTTTCTTTTGCAGTAACATCTATTTTATTGCCACATTTATTACAGGTGATGTACTGTGGTTTAAGGTTTTTAATCTGCTGCTGAACCTGTTTGTATTCCTGCAGAAGTTCTTCTCTGGCTTTCTGCAGGACTGCTGTATCTTTAAGCTGAGGTTTTTCTATCGGCGGGTTTTTGTACTGTTCTTTCAAAACAGCAAGCTCTTTTTCTATTTCTACGTTTTGATTTTTCTGAAGTTCTATTAGCTTTTCTTCCAGTGCTTTTAGCTGGGTTTCATCAAAGCTTTTCATTTCAGGAATTTTTGCATTTAGAATTTGCTTGAGTATTTCTATGTTCCCCTGCGACTTCAATAATCCCTCTTCCCAGTCTTTTAAAATTTCCCGCTGCTTTTCAATGAACGTATTTGCATTGGAAAATCCGTTTTTCTTTAAAGCTTCTGCTACTTCTGGAGAAAGTTCTTTAAAAACTTCTTCGTTAGAAACCTCAGGCAAAACCTTATAGAGGATAGCCTTAGCATCTCTTGGAGCAAGGTTTGTAAAATACAGAGGATTGAATATGGTGAAAAATACGTCTTTGTCTTGTATAAATTGAGTGTACAGGTCAATTTGTGTAGATTTAACGCCATTTATGGTTATTTCTATTTCGTTCTTCTTTTTCGAGCGGGTTATTTCGTATTCTTTTCCATCCTTTTCTATAACTAAGGTTACTGCCATTTCTCCTTCTCCTATAGTTATCAGCTTATTTGTTATGTTCTCTGTGCCGAACAGGTTCGCTCCTGTAAGGCACCATGCTATTGCTTCTCCAACAGAGGTTTTGCCAGTCCCGTTGTCTCCATAGATTATGGTGTGTTTATTGTCAAAGTTAATAGTCGTATTTCTGTGGCTCTTGAAATTTTTCAAAACTATCGATTTTATTATCATTTTGCCTTTTTCCTCCTTTTCGTTTTTTGCATATTCAAAAAGCATTTTTGCCTGAGAAAAATATTCATCAATTTCCTCTTTTGTTTCAAAGTCTGGCCAATGGCCGGGAACTGTAGTTATATCTGTACTTTTTATCTTTTGAACAAGATAGTTTTCTAATGTTTTATTCATTTTGTATCCATTCCTTTCTTTTTATTTTTAAAAATCAAAAAGCACATCCCTGTTTAAGAGATGTGCTTCCCACTTTTTATCTTTTAGATCCCTGTTTTAATAATGGCTATTAAAATACTTATAATACCGATTACTGCCGTGGCTGTTGTTGCTATAAACCATTTATTTGAGCTGTTTAGATCATGTAATATTCTATCTACTTTGTCGTCTATTTTCTTGTTAAGTTCATCTATCTTGTTATCTATTTTTCTATTAAGTTCATCTATTCTACTATTGACTGCATCTATTTTTGTATCTATTTTCCTGTCAAGCTCTTTTATTTCTGCTTTTATTTCTTTAATATCGCTTTCTATGTTCGCAATTCGGCTTGTTATATGCTCCAGCGAACCTTCCAAATATGCTACCCTTTCTTCGAGGCTTTTCATGCTATCACCTCTTTCGTCTTTTTCTACTATCATTATATCACTCCTCCTTTGTCTTTAACAGGTACTTTACTTTTTTTAGAAATGATAGTCTAATACAGTGCCAATGTGATACTTTTGCCCTTCTTTCAGATTGCAGCGTACAAATTCATCCAAAGTCATCCATGATGATTCATTGCTGTAGATATATATTCCGTATTTTTCATCAATTAAATTTTTTATTTCCCATACTTCCAGGGTGTCTTTTATGAAGTTTTCAAAGGTGAGCTTTTGTACAGCTTCTTTTAACTTGAAAAACCTTTCTTCAAAGTATTTTTCTTTAAAACCTTTGAGGAAAATAATTGATTGTTCTTTTGCATTGTATTTTACTCCGTATTTTTCTAGATCTTTGATAAAATATTGAATTTCTACGTCTCTATCAACGTCATCACTAACATAGTCAGCTATAATCCCTACAAAATCGTCATAAAAATCTTCTTCGCAGGCAAAGTCTTCTTCAAGCCTTAAAGGTTTTTCTTCTAACTGGAAAATTGTCCCATGCATAAATTTACCCCTCCTTAATTTTTTGATTTTTAGGTCTTTGCAGAATCCCAAAATCCTTATGGATTAAGGGATTCTGCTATATATTTTCAAAGGAATTCCTCCACTTTCGTCGAATTTATATAGAGAACCAAATCCCAAAAAGAAATGGAGGAAATCC
>Ga0207430_10126_pt1 | contig 34462 bp, 24 predicted proteins | sample YelNatsi3bottle8_FD_187544 | JGI IMG/M metagenome (GOLD analysis project Ga0207430, IMG submission 187544) | Hot spring thermophilic microbial communities from Obsidian Pool, Yellowstone National Park, USA - site 3 bottle 8 (SPAdes) (version 2) | ecosystem: Environmental > Aquatic > Thermal...
AATGAGTTAGTGCTGGAATATATATTCATTCTACTTCAAGAACTTTTTTCGAGTAAATACACTGAATTTTAGAAAAGGTCTCAATTTTGTTGAAAAAATAGCTTTAAGTACTTACCTTTACCCCTTCACAGCACCCAGGGTAACCCCTTTTGTAACCTGTTCGTTCAGCGCAATATACACAATCAATGATGGCAAAGCTACTATTGTCATTACAGCAAACTGGACTGCATAGTTAGATGCATACTGACCTGCAAAGTTGTAAACTGAAAATGGTAGAGTCCTGAACTTGTCGGATGTCAAGTATGTTGCCGCCATAATAAATTCGTTCCATGTATTTAAAAAGGTGGTAACGGTTACAGTCACAATAGCAGGCTTTGAAAGAGGCAGAATAATCTGAAACAGGATTCTAAATATGCCACAACCATCTATAATCGCCGACTCTTCTAAAGCTCGTGGAATACTTCCAATAAACCCCGTCATCAAAAAAACTGCCTGTGGTAGTGAAAATGCAACATATGGAATTATCAGAGCAAAATATGAATCAAGAATATTGAGCTGTCTGAAAATAACAAAGTTTGGAAGAAGTGTTGCATGAATTGGTATCATGAGCCCCAGCAAAACATATGTTAAAACCTTGTTGCTCCACTTCCACTCCATCCTTACAAATGCATACCCCATCATCAGCGAAAACAGAACAACAAGCAGAACAGACGTCACATTTACAATTACACTATTGATAAAATATTGCGGAATTTTTCCATCTCTCCATGCAACAAAATAATTAATAAACTGTGGAGGAGAGGGTATTTTGAGAATATTTGCACCATATACATCTCCACTTTTACAAAGCGAAAAGTCAATCAGCCAAACAAGCGGAAATAGTTGTCCAACTGAGAACAGCCCCAGCACAACAAGAAGCACAGTTCTGATTTTTTTGTTGAAACTACTTTCCCTTGCCACGTCAAAACCTCCTATGTCTTGTTAAAACTCATAATTCTCTGATTTAAATATTTTCTGGAAAAGAATATTTACAGCTAAACATGCTATAACAAATAGCACTGAAATTGCATTTGCATACCCATACTGGTATGAGTTAAATGCCCTGATATAAAGATAATTTGCCAAAAACTGGCTTGCATCGCCGGGACCACCATTTGTAGTTAGATAAACTGTTTCCATCTGCTTTAAAGCATATATTATAGCTATTGTAAAATTAACCTTGATAACTGGTTGAAGAAGCGGCACAGTGATCTTTGTATAAAGCTTAACACCTGTTGCACCATCAATTTTTGCTGCCTCATAAAGTTCTTCTGGTATGCCTTTTAGCCCTGCGTAGTAAATCAAAAGTGCCCAGCCAAAACCTTGCCACATACAGATTATAATAACTGATATTAAAGCTGTTTTGGTATCCCCCAACCATTGCTGTTTCAAAAATCCCAGGTATAAAAAGTCAAGTATCTTGTTTACAAGCCCATATTGAGGGTCGTACAGGCTTACCCACATACGTGATGTTACAACAACTGGTATTACACATGGTATAAAGAATATTGTTCCAAAAATTTTTTCTGCTTTTCCTCCAACTTTATCAATGAATATGGCAAACGCAAGAGCTATTGGGTGTTGAATAAATACATATGCCAGAGCAAGAAGTATTGCATTTCTGAGAGATTTCCAAAAGGTGGTGTCTGTAAAGATTATCTTTTTAAAGTTTTCAAGTCCTATAAAATTTGGCCGACCAATTCCCGACCAGTCTGTCATCCCAAGATATACACTGAGTATAATTGGAAACAGGATTGCAAACGTGTATATCAATAGTCCCGGCAAAACCAGCAACAAAATGGTCTTTTTATCTGACAAAACTCTATGCATACTGTCACTCCTTGTGAATAAAATTCCTGCTCCCAAGACATTCTTTTTAACATCCTGGGAGCAGGTGATTAAATTTTGAACCTACTTAACCTCTAACTTTGCAAGCTCTTCTATCTTTGCTAAGAACTTTTCGGGTGTAATAGCTTTTGCAACAAGCATCTGGCAAAGTGTTTCTGCCTCTGTCTTGAAGTTTGGAGTGAATGCATCCTGCCATACTGTTCCGCTGACAGAGGTTGCACTGCTAAATATTTGTGTTAGCTTTTTCTGAAGAACTGTTTCTTTGCCTGTCATAAACTTCTCCCAGTTCTGTCCTGGAACAACAAGTCCTTGCTGCCAACCAATCTTTGCCCATCTTGTTGGATGCATCATGTAAAGAAGAAGTTTCATTGCCTCATTCTTAACCTTTGAGCTTGCAGAAACTGCATAGCCGCCGCCATGCCATGCTAAAATGTCTGTCTTTTTGCCCTTGCCACTAGAAATTATTGGAAAGTACGTTGCGTCCACATTTTTCTTGAACGACTCAGAGAAGTTTGGATTTGCTGCCATTCCTACTTCCCATGAACCCATATAATACATTGCTGCTTTTTCCTGAGCAAACAGATTGTTTGCTGCACCGTAGTCTGCTGCAACAAATGCGTCCTGGAATCCGCCTACATTTACAAGATTTACAAGGTCTTTTGCTGCTTTCAAAAGAATCTGGTTCTTGCTAACCGATTTTTTGGAGATTGCATCATAGATGAGCTTCTGATCTCCACTTTCTTTTACAACAAGCTCCTGATACAGGATTGCTAAAATCCATTTATCCTTACCATTTATTGCAATTGGAGCAATTCCTTTGCTTCTGAATACCTTTGCTGCGTTTAAAAGTTCTGCAAAAGTGGTTGGTACCTTCACATTGTACTTATTAAATAATCCTTTGTTGTAGTAGAGTACCATAAAGTCCGTATTCCTTGGAAGACCATAAATCTTTCCATTGTACATAAAGTCTTTTAAAGATGATGTTTTAAATCCATAGTCTTTTATTTGATCTGGTTTTATTTCGGCAGCATATCCTCCTTTCATAACAGGCATAAAGAATGATGGTTGTCCCCACACCATAAAAATATCTGGCATTTGATTTGTTGCAACATATACTTTGAATTTTTGCTTGTAAGGCTCATCCTGAAGTGCTTCAACTTTGATCTTAACATTCGGATTTGCTTTCATATAACTGTCAATCAACATCTGTTCAAGTTTGCCCTGGTTGGATGTTCTGTCTGGTAAATTAGAAAAGAACTTGATTTCTATTGCTTTTTTTGTTGAAGCAGAAGCTGTTAAGTTGTTTTGAATACCAGCAAATAAACCAATAATTATGGCCGTAACAATTAAAACTGGAATAACTAACTTGAAAGTCTTTCTTAACATTATATTTTCCTCCTTTTTTGTATTTTCGATTTAACCTCAAGCTTTTTTGGGGCGCCCCAAAATTAAAGGTAGAATTGATTCTGTCTTGGTTAAATTATATCAGCATATTTTCACAATTTTAAGGTGACAATTTTTAAATTTGGTTTGTATTTTTTATGGATATTTTAAGCATTCAAGTTATTAATTGTTATTAAAATTATGATGATTGATGGCAAGATGTATTTCTAAAAAAGAATATCTTGTGAATTTTATATATGAAGTTGTATAATATACTTTGACTTTTAGAATAAAAGAGAGATTTAAAAGAAGGTGTTTTGCTGAAATGTTTTTAAAGCTCAAAAATCATTTTTTACAGCTGAGCATAAAATACAAGATACTTATTCTCTTCTACAGTATAATAGTGGTAACCTCCTTGGTGCTGGCTTTATTTTCATATACCATTTCAACAAACCAGCTAAAAGAAGAAGTCGGAAATCTGCTTTTAAGAGACACAAAAAGAATTGCTGCAAGCATAGATTTTCTTCAAAGAGATGTAAATGAACTTTCATCATTCTTGTTTTTAGACCAAAGAGTGCAAAACTTTATAAGCCCGCGTCCTGATTTTGCCAAATACTCCTTGGAACCATTGGCAAGCCTTCTTGCTTCCAAAGATTATATAAGCTTTATTATACTCTACTCTTTTCAAGGTGATAAATATTATTTTTCAAATGACAATAGCACTGGAGTTGCAGATTTTTATGAACTAAAATCTACAGATTTTTTTAAACAAATTATTAAAAACAAAGGCGCACCTATGTGGCTGAGTCTAAATAGCTTACCTTTTACTCTAATTGCAAAAAACAATTACCCCAAGATTGCTATGGCAAGGCTTTTGCTGGACTTCAATACATATGAGCCTGCGGGAGTGCTTATAATATGCATAAACATACCAACAATTGAAGAAATCTATATGGAAGATTTAAAGGAAAAAGAAGCATGCTTTTTTATAGCTGATAGTAGCAACAGAATTATATCTCTTAAAAGCACAACACCACAGTTTACAGCCACATTTGCTCAAAAACTTCTAAATGAAAACATCCCAAGTAAACAGAATGAAATAATCACTGCCAATTCATCAAAACTTTTAATAACATCAAGTTACATTCCAACCTCAAACTGGCGGCTTGTGAGTATTGTTTCGTTAGAAAATGCCATAAATGCTATTAGAAATTCGTTTGTTCTTCTATATATTAGGTTACTTATACTTTGTTTAATGTTTGCATTTATAATCTCTATGTATTTCTCCACCATGCTCACAGCACCTCTCCAAAAGTTAGTAAATTCTATGAAAAAGGTGCGACAGGGCAACTTTCGAGAGCAGGTAAATATTGACCCACATGCAAGCGATGAAATTGCAATACTTGTTTGTGAATACAACGATATGGTGGAAAAAATAAATCAACTTATAAACAAGGTGTTAAAATTAGAGATTCATAAAAAAGAAGCAGAACTGAAAGCACTTGAAGCTCAGATAAACCCTCATTTTCTCTATAATACTTTAGATACAATATTTTGGAAAGCTGAAAAGTCTCACGATAGCGAAATAAGCGAAATGATATATTCTCTTTCAAGGCTCTTTAGACTTACCTTAAACAGAGGAAGTGAATTTATTCAGGTAAAAGGTGAAAAAGAACTAATTGAACATTATCTTTTCTTGCAGAGTAAAAGATATAAAAACAAACTTCAGTATTCAATCGAAATCGAACCTGAAATATTAGACTATTATATACCAAAACTGATTCTGCAGCCGTTTGTTGAAAATGCCATCGTTCACGGTATGGAAAATTCAACAACTCCAACTTTTATTCATATAGCAGGTAAAAAAGAAGGCGAAAATTTATGCTTTATCATAAAAGACAATGGAATTGGAATGTCAAAAACACAGCTCGATAAAGTCAAAGAACTTTTAGAGTCAGGGAAAGAAAGTAGCGTTGGATATGCTATCAAAAATGTCAACGAAAGATTAAAACTTTACTATGAGACGCACTACAAACTGAATATACAGAGCCAGCCGGGACAAGGTACAGAAGTAAAATTGATACTTCCTATAAACTATATTTCAGTAGAAAACTGATTTTGAGAACATTAAGAGCAAAAAGGAGATGAGAGAAGGATGACAAAACTACTTATTGCTGACGATGAACCAGAAGTAATTGAAGGCATTTCAACCCTTGTTGACTGGGAAAATAATGGAGTTAAAATTGTTGGATGTGCAACAAATGGTGAAGAGGCACTTGAGAAAATTAGAGAGCTTTGCCCTGATATTGTTTTGATAGATATTAAAATGCCAAAGTTAGATGGACTGCAAGTAATTGAAAATGCTAAAAAAGAAGGGTATATTTTTGAAAGTATAATCCTGAGCGGGTATGATGACTTTTACTTTGCTCAAAAAGCGCTTGAGCTAAGGAGCCTTAACTATTTGCTAAAACCCTGCAAACCAAAAGAAGTCTTGGATGCAGTGCTGAAAGCTAAAAATGTTCTTGAGAAAGAAAGAGAAAAAGAAGCTTTGATAAATAGATTCATAGAATATTACAATGAAACTTTGCCAATTTTAAAAGAGAGAATTCTAAATGAGGTTATATTTGGCATCCGCAATAAAGAAGAAATAGAAAAACTATTTGAAAGGTACAATATAAAACTTTCATCTGGAAAATATTGCATTGCTCTTGCCAAATTCGATACTGAAAATGCCACTGACACTTACCCGTCTTCTCCTGTAAAACAAGAAGCGTACACCCTTGCGTGTATAAATTTAATTCAAAAAGAATTAGAAGACTTGAGAGCTGAAGTTTTCAGAGGTAGAAATGAGATAGTCATATTAATCAATTCTGATTTTGAATTTGAGAGAGAAATGATGGATGATATTCTTACAAAAGTTAAAAAAATTGTGGATGAAAGACTTGGACTAAAACTTTACTTTGGAGTTAGCAGGTGGATTGATAAAATTGAAAAAATTAACTCCTGTTATGAACAAGCATTAAATGCATTAGAACTCAAATTCTTTGCAGATGATATTGATATATTATATTATGAGGATATTTGCCTGAACAAAAATACCCTGCTTTACCCAATAGATGAGGAAAAAGCAATAATAAATAGCCTCTTGTTGTGCCAGAAAGATACTATTAAAGATAAGGTTGAAAATTTTATAAATTCATTGTATGCCATTAATACATTCAATAAATGGTTTATAAAGACAGCTGTTTTGGCGCTACTGGGAAGTATTATCAAAGTCTGCCATGAAAAATGCGTTGATTTAAATGACGTAGTAAATAGCAAGGTTTTTGAAAACATTTTGAAAACTGAAAAAAAAGATTTGCTCAAAGCATCTCTACTCAGTTTTTTAAATGCAGCAGTAGATAAAATTGAACAGAGTGAAAACAAAAATTTAATCGTCAAAGCAGCCATTAACTTCATTGAAAAAAACTATAACAAGAACATCACATTAGAAAGTGTTGCAAAAGAGGTATATGTAACACCTGCGTATTTGAGCATTCTATTTAAAAGGGAACTGAAGATTAATTTCGTCGATTACCTGCACAAAATTAGAATTCAAAAAGCTCAGGAACTTTTGAAAAATCAAAATTTAAAAACATACCAAGTTGCAAATATGGTTGGTTTTTCTGATGAGAAGTATTTTTCTCAACTGTTCAAAAAGTATACTGGACTTACACCAACACAGTACAGGGAGAGCTTGCTTTGAAAAATTTATTGTGCCTTATAAACAAGCTCTCCTCCAACATATACCTCCTTTACATTTAAATCCTCATCCATCAATACAAAATCTGCCCTAAAGCCTTCTTTTATCGCACCGCACTCAAGAGAAAGAAGCCTTGATGGATTGTAAGTTGCTGAGCGCAGTGCATCTTCTAAATTAATTCCAATTTTTGTTAAGTTCTTTACTGCTTTATCAATTGTCAAGGTACTTCCAGCTATCGTGCCATCTGCTAATTTACAAATTCCATTTTCAACCTTCACATTCAAAGCCCCTAAACTATACTTACCATCAGAAAGGTCTGTTGCAGAAATAGAATCGCTAATTAATATAATATTCTCAGGACCTTTTAGCTTGTAAGTAAGCTTTATAATCTCAGGAGACAGGTGAATAAGATCGCAAATTAGCTCCACTTTGATGCTGCTCAAAAGCGCATATGTAGTAATAGAATTCTGCCTGTGATGTAGCTGTGGCATTGCGTTAAAAAGGTGAACAATATTTTTGGCACCAAGCATATGTGCTTGTGCTGCCTGCTCAAAGCTGCTTTCTGTGTGCCCAAGCGAAATGTTAATACCTCTTTCTGCTGCCTTTGCAAAAAACTCATTGGGATTTTCAAGTAGCTCTGGTGCAAGCGCAATATCTATAATTTTTTCTTCACAATTAAAAATTAATTCTTCCAATTTCTCAACTGTTGGTTTCTGCAAAAACCTTTTATCATGTGCACCTTTCTTTGCAGGATTTATAAATGGCCCTTCTAAGAATATTCCAGGAATGTTTAGTTTAAAATCTGGATCCTTCTTTGCTTCTTTAATAGTTTTAGCAAGCTTATATATATTCTCAAAAGGAGCTGACACAATTGTTGGTACAATAGTTGTAACACCATGTTTAAAATAGTGGTTTTGGATAGTTTTTGCATCATCTGCTGTAGTATTGAAAAAATCAACACCGCCAATACCATGTGTATGTTTGTCCACAAATCCAGGTGAAAGAATAAAATCTCTTTTGTCTATAACTCTATCTTCTGCAGTATCAATTCCTTCTTGTGTTCCCAAAATTATTCCATCTTCCACAACCAAAACATTGTCTTTGATAAATGAATACCCATTAAAAATCTTTTTGACTAAAAACTTTTTTCTCATGTTTAAAAACACCTCAAAATATTGTCGCTAATTTTTATCACTTATACATAATTCTAATTTCCAATTCCTTATAATTCAACTTTCTATTAAATCAGCACTTTTTTTATGGTAAAATATTATTTGGGTGATTTGAAATGTACAAAATGATGATTGTAGATGATGAGTACTATGTTAAAGAAGGGCTCAAGCAAACAATTGATTGGAATAAATATCAAATAGAAATAGTTGGAGAAGCCGAAAATGGAGAAGATGCTCTAAACCTTGCTAAAACGTTTAACCCTGATATTATCATTACCGATATTAGAATGCCTATATTAGATGGTGTAGAGTTTATGAAAAAATTAAGAGAAAATGAAATTAATTCTCACCTGATAGTAATAAGTGCTTATGACGATTTTGAGTATGCAAGAGCAGCAATAAAGTATGATGCAACAAACTATATTTTAAAGCCCATTGATAATAATGAACTCATCGAAACAATCCAAAAGGTAATTAAGAAAATAGAAAGTGAAAGAAATTTTATTGACTCTTACAACAGCTTCAAAAACAATATTTCGGCTTTAAAACTTGGTTTGCTGAGAGAAATTATATATGGAAAAGTTTTAGATAGCCATTTGATTAAAGAAACTCTTTCTTATTTCAAAGTGGATTCAAACAATATAACTGTAATAACTATCAGAATTGCTAATTATGATAAGACTCCTATAACTGCAAATGAACATTTACGTATGCTAAAAGAATACATAAATAATCAGATATTAAACAATGTATTTGCACGCATTTCAAATGGTGGTATTAATCTGGAAAAAGATGAAGATGAATTAGTCATCATAATTGGTCTTGATGGTGATACAACTACTCTTTATGAACAGCTTAAAAATGAATTTTGCTATCTAGTGAGAAAAATTAACAAAAAATTTCAAGATGATAACTTTACTGTAGCAGTAGGAATCAGTGATATACACCCGTGGGATAGTATATCCAAAGCTTACAGAGAAGCTTCATTAGCTTCAAACTATTCTCCTTTGCCTGAACTGAACATAATTGGTTGTGCCCGTGATAAAGATTTAATTGGTATCAGAAAAGAAGTAAAAGATTCTTTAAAAATGATTGTTGAAAATTACAATAGGGAAATTACTATTGATGAGGTAGCAAATAAACTTCATATTAGCTCTTCTCATTTGATGCACTTGTTCAAAGAAGAGCTTGGAAAAACTTTTTACGACTGTCTTGTCGAGTATAGAATTGCAAAAGCTAAAGAATTGCTTTTATCTACAAACTTGAAAGTCTATGAGGTTGCAGAAAAAGTTGGATATCAGGACGCTAAACATTTTAGTCAGCTATTTAAAAAATATACAGGATTTACTCCAAAGGAATTTGTTGACTATTATAATTCTGCAGGTGAATTGAATGATGAATATTAACTTTTTGCGAAAGTTTAAACTAAAAAGCAGAATAACCTTCTTTTTAGTGCTTGGAATAGTTATTTTTACTTTTATTATAATTTTTCTTTCGCGAATTTTCAGTGTATACATAATTCAAAAATATTATTATAAACATCTTAAGGATATTCACAGTGATATCCAAGAAGGAATCTATATGTTGCTTACCAATGTAAATCTCAGCTCGGTGAGACTTCTTCAAAATCAAAATATATATGACCTTTTATCTAATGATAAATTGTCATACTACGATAAAAAGAAAAAATTGATATCTTATTTGAATTCTTTGAGCATCAATAATTATATTGGTGATATAGTGATTATTACTAAAAAAGGTGAAATTTTTAATTATAATACAAAATTAAATCCACTATCTTTTGTCACAAAAGATCTTCTTTCTCAAATAGAGGATAGAAAAAACTTGTTTGTTTGGGGGCCTATAATAAAAGATAATCAAAACAACTATTTAGTTCTTGGAAAAAGATATTATAATTTCTATACCAACCAGTATTTAGGTTATCTCTTAATGCTGATTGATGAAAATAGTATCGCTAATATATGTAATAAAAGCAAGTCATCAGATATTGTTTCTACCCTTGTTATAGACCAGCAGAACAAAATCATCAGCCATCCTGAAAGTAAATATGTGGGTAGCATCATCTTTGAAAATTGGCTTCTCGACAGCAAAAAAGAATTTAGTTATTCATTGAGAACAATTGACAAAAGGCAGTTTCTTGTTGCAATTAGCAGACCCACCGAAAATCTTGAACGTCTTAATTGTAGATGGTTTATTGTAAGCCTTCTACCACTATCCAACTTAAAAGATCAGCTTACAAAGATCAACGTAGTAATAATATGGCTTGTACTCATTACATTGATATTGTGTGTTATAATAGCAATAAAGGCGGCTTCTTCGTTAACCAATCCCATTAGATTTTTATTAAATAGAATCAATTCTATAGGTCAAACAAAAAATGTAAAACCATATATATACAAAAATTTACACGATGAAATATGGGAGTTAGAACTTGCATTTGAGGAAATGACTAAGCGAATAAGTAACTTAGTTGAAACAATCAATCATGATATGGAAAAGCAAAGAGAGCTTGAACTGACAGCACTGCAATCCCAAATAAATCCTCATTTTCTTTACAATACACTTGATGCTATAGCTTGGATTGCAAAAATCAAAAGGCAGCCTGAAATTGAAAATATTATTATGGCGTTGGCAAAGTTTTATCGTATTAGCTTACACAGAGGGGAAAAATACATTCGATTATCTGATGAAATTGAGCTTGTAAAAAACTTTGTTGCAATTGAAAAAATTAGATTCCCTAATAAATTTGACATTAAATTTGAAATTGCTCCTGAAACAATAAATATGAAAATCTTGAAATTTACTGTTCAGCCACTTGTAGAAAACTCTATAAAACACGGAATTTTGCCAAAGAAAGAAAAGGGTCTTATCATTGTAAAAAGTATGTTAGTTAATGAGGATTTGCATATTGAAGTTTCAGACAATGGAGTAGGATTTGAACCTTCGGAATTAGATAATTTAAGCAAAAATAGTAAAGGTGGTTATGGATTAAAAAACGTCGATGAAAGACTTAAAATTGAATATGGTAAAGAGTATGGTTTGTTTATTTCAAGTGAAAAAAACAAAGGTACAACCATTTTAATTAAAGTAAAAGCCAGAAACGAATAATTTTAATTTAATTATTATAATCGTAATTTCTTATTTTATTGACCAAGTTGATCAGAGGCTTGTAGATTGTCTGAGTCAAAATGGTGCTTGATAAAAATGACATTCCAATTAATAACGCACTAATTATTATTACCAAGATTGTGTAGGTCATAATATCTCTTCCAAATTCACTTATGTCATATAAAGTGACAATATATCCTGACTCAAGAATTTTAACCATATCAAGTAATGTGTTGTCGTCGATTCTTACCAATGTATTCTCTTTTTTCAAAGCTTTGCTATCTATTTTTCTGTTTTTTATCACAGAGGAAAGTTTTATGAGGTTCTGAGCTTGTTCATCCTGGCGTGGTAGCAGACCAATATTCTCATCATAAAGATAAACCGAAATGTCAGCGCGATCAGAAACTCCAAAGTGCCGCTGGTAAAAATATTTAGGGTCTATATCAATGACAAGGTATCCACTTAGCTTTTTATTTTCATCATATATTTTCGAAACAAAGCTTACGACTCCATAGATGTTTTTATAATATGTATTATTATAGTATGGAGCTAACTCTCTATTTCTGATCAACCACAAGCTTTGTTTTTTATCATTGGCAATAAACTCCCTTATTCTTTTATCCTTTAAAAGCTCTCTCAAACCCGGATAGTCTACAACATAGCTTGAAGTATAATATCTTCCATTTGTATCATACAATACAACTGCCAATATTCTTGTATTAGAAAGTTTGATTCCATCTAAAATCTCTGTTATATTGCCTCCTGCATTATTGTTTTTTAACAGTTCAAATACTTTACTATTTGTCCCAATCTGTTTTGCAGACTCTTCTATGAGCGTTACATAAACTTTATAATTATTGGTTATACTTTGATCATTTTTTTGTAATAGCTGGTAGTAATAATCCATTAAAAAATCTTTGAATATAAAGTTTGAAGCCAATGCCACTAAAAGTATAAATGCAATGAAGATTATTGAGGTCACAAAAACTATTCGATACTTTATACTTTTATACATTATCCCATCCTCTTTATATTAGAAAATTTTAATATTTTTGAGTTTATATGGTATTTTTATTGAATTGATAATAATATTGTGTTTTTACAAAATTTAGTTACCTAATGCCTTATCATAAATTAGATTAATTTTTCCATTGATCTCTTTGTGTATACTTTTTTAATATAATATACTACAATTGAAAGTATTAATAATACTAATGGATAATACTTATCTGTCCATATAAATAACACATAATTTATATAAACTAGAAATGACCAACAACTAAGATACCATCCGTAATCACAGAACGTATTTAAATATTTATAATTTTCAAAAATTGATTTACAAACTGTTGTAATAATCAAATATGATATAAACAGCATTATTGTTGCTGTTATCCATAATAAGTTGTAGTTTTCAATATACTCTAAAAGTTTATTGTTAATCTCTAAGACCTTTTCAATGCCATTTATCTTTAAGTTTTTAAATATTTCGGATTTTAACAGTGAATTTAAAACAAAATAATAAGCAGTAATCACCCAAACAAACTGCAAAATTGTATACTCATTTGTATTATCAAAAAATTTTCTTATAAATTTTCTAATTAAAATTTCATTGACCATTTTCATTCCTCCTATTTTTATTATAAGTTTAACTTGCTTTTATTGTAAAGAAAGTTCCATTCTCTATATTACAAATTTGATATTACTGCCTTTTATAACAATAAACAGGGTTGTCTCATTTATATGAAATGAGACAACCCTCAGCATTTTATATTAACATCTTACCAACCAACATTCCCACTTTCTCTTATTATTGTAAATGTTGATGCTGCATCGTTTCTTAATGGTAATCCATTACAGCCACTTACAACAACATTTTTGAATGTCGCACTTCCACGAGAACCACTTCTAATGTAAATGCCATCAGTTCCACAGCCAATAATGTTAATATTTTCAAATCTCGCATTGTCTAAAACATTTGGTACAGGGTGCCCATAAGTTTCGCTTTGTATATGCAAACCTGAAAATGTTGAATCAATTATATCAATATCTTTTACCACAAGGCCAACAATATTTGAATCGTCTGCATTTATCCAGAATGCACCAAATTGCAATCCACCCCAGAATGCTCCACCACATCGTACCAACGTTACACGCTGAACTGTAGTAGTTCCACTAAATGGATATGGATTAAAACATGAACTAATGTTAACTCCACCATACGTTAGTGTATCATATGCGACACAATCCTCAATTGTATTGTTATTCCCACCGTATATTGCAAACGCATTTGCACGCCATGGTAGCTGAACGGTACATTTTCTAATTATGTTCCCGGAGCACGGCTCTGATGTTAAATCTGTTGCCGACCAAATTGCAATACCATCATCTCCTGTGTGCCTTACATGTACGTTCTCAATTAATGCATTCTTTGTGCTGTTACATAAATTAATTCCGTCAGCATAAGTGTTCCTAATTCTGCAATTGAACATATGCAAACCGCTCGATGGCGTTGTTCCACCTACCCAATAACCACAGTTTGTATGTTCAATCCATACATTACCAATTTCTGTACCTGTAAATGCTGAATTACAAAATGCTTTTCCACCTGTATCACGTTGAGTACCATTGCCAAATATTGAAAAGTCATAAAACTTACAATTTGGTCCATTGATTATAAAACCTACAAATCCCCAATCTGTAAACGAATCATTTGGACTGTATAGAACAGAATACCACATTCCAGCCCCTCTCACTGTTATATTATCAACAATTGCCTTTCGGCTCTGATAGAATACTCCTTCTGGAATCCATACTCCCTTTCCTTGCTGCTTTGCTGCCTGTATACATGCGTCAATTGCATTGCTATCATCAGTTGTGTCATTTGGTGTTGCACCAAAATCTGTAATCGATAAGAAGTTATCAGGCTTCGGTAACGGTGGACCAACAAACTCAATATCAACAAAATCTATAGCATAATATGCTGCAGTATCACTTGAATCTTTTTGAAGCCTAAGTTTTGCACCAGCTGGAACCTCACCTATTAATGCTCTTGTCTCATCATAAATTCTTCTTGGCGAGCCAGACGAAGGTGAATTGTTAGGATTATCTTCTGGTCCGTACAACCAAGCATACCTTGATGTTAATTGTAAATCTTGTCTATGGACACCATTTACATATAGACTAAGAGTTACATTTATTCCTCCACCATTTGGAGCATCTGGTATACAATATCTAACCACAATAGCATTTATTTTTGTTGGAACAGTCCACTCAACATAATGACCTGTTTGAGTTAAAACAACTGCTTTTCTGCCAGATGCCTCACCTGCAAAGTCTCCTACATTCCTATTTGGTCCAACAACCTGGGCATTTGTGCTACCATTTTCTGCCTCTAACTCAATCCATGGAACATCTGCTCCACGGCCTGTAGAGGTCGTTGAGCCTATGGTTACAACTGTAGAATATGAATTGTTTGTTTCATTAAGCTCTTGAATTGTATTGTTGTAATCAACAACCGCTGTAACAACGTGAGTACCAGTGGTTGCGGTCCATTGACTACCATTTGTTCCACTATTTATTGTAATGTTTATACTTCCGCCTGCTGGAATAGAAGATGTATAAGTATTATTCTAATATATAACATCGCTGTTATCAATCTTAATTCCGACAGTATGCGTTACATTGTTAGGTGATGCGACATTGCCCTGATTTTTAATAGTTACTGTGAAACTTACTTGTTGCCCAGCTGATGGGTTGGACGGTGAAATTGTTATATTTGTTACTACCAAGTCGCAACCAGTTGGCTGTCCCACAGTTATTTGTTTACTGAAAGAGTTATTAGTTTCGTTGCTCTCAGGGAACCTATTGATATCATCTACTGTTGCACTGATTGTATGTGTCCCCGCTACCGCTGTCCATTTCGAACCACTTACTCCTCCATTCGCTGTCAATACTACACTCTCACCAGGTGCTATCGATTGTGTATAATTGTCACTCCAAATTATCGTCGATCCCTCATCTACCTGGAACCCTACTCCAACTATTGTCCCTGCTGGCGTCGGTCCTGTACCTTGATTCTTTACCACTGCCTTGAATGTAACCTGGTCACCCGCTACTGGATTTGCTGGCTCCCATTGAATGTCGGTTATTATCACGTCCGGCAATCCACTGCCGCCACTTGGAGGCGTATCACTTATTGTAATGTAGTCTATATTAATATTTCCTGAATCTGTACTTTCGTATTTAATTGTAACTGTATTATTTCCCGAGTTTAAGTTCACCGTTTCAACAGCATCTGCCCATGTATCCCAGTTAGCTAAATTTGGTAAACTCAGTTGTTTAATTTTTGTTCCATTAATATACAATGATACCGTCTTTGTTGAACCCGTAGCGTTTGCATACCTAATTGAAAGATAATAACTCTTTGTTGTTGGAACCCGAACATTAAACTGAGTAGTTGCACCAACATTCCAATAACCATCAACAAATCCAGTCCCTGAATAACCGTTGTGGTCAAAGTTTACTTTTGCACCACCTGATAATGTAGCATTTTCTGCTTCATATTTGCCTGTATTACTTGCTACATCGTTATAAATTTCTAATTCAGCAACTTGTCCACCTGTTGCTCCACTATTTGAATAAAATTTTAGTCTAACATACCTATAACTTACACTGTTAAATGTAATGGTTACAACATTGCCTGTGTTGGGATTAAAATTATAACTTGTTCGACTTTTAATGGTAGTATAATCAGAATTATTATTGCTCCCCAGCACTTCAATCTCTTGTGTCCTTGCACCCCATATTGGATTTGGATTGAGTTTAATAACAATCCTATTAAATGTTTGTTGGCTGCCTAAATCTACTGTCAACGTATTTGGATATGAATTTGGTGCCGCTTCCCAATAAGTTTGTATGTTCCCATCATTTGCGTTTTGGGGAACATAAACTTGTGTATAGCTACTTGCAGCTATGCTTTTGTTTTTTGCTAAATTGTTAGAATCATCTGCTAGTACTGTTGGCTTAAAACCACCCACATTTAAGTTTAATAATAGAAAGAGCACCAAAGTAATCCACGCTAACAATTTAGCCCTCTTAAGCATATTCTACAATACCTCCTCCTGATTTATTTTTCTTTCTATTTTAATTCTAACTGTACTAAAACTATTATTAAATCCCTCGATAGTGGTAACCATTTTAGTATGTATATTCATATTATAATTCACCGTCTTTTACCTCCTGTCGATTTTTGTAGTACCAAGCTATAATTTTATATCTATTATCCGCTTCTAACTTTAGCATAATATTTTTAATATGCGTTTTTACCGTCTGCTCACTCATATTAAGCTGGGCGGCTATTTCTTTGTTTGTTTTCCCTTCCGCAATAAGTTTTACAATCTCTCTTTCTCGCTGTGTTAAGCGAACATTTCCCATAACTGCTCTTTACCTCTCTTCTTTTTTTAAAGCCCCCACCCTGCCTTATGGCAAAGTGGGGGGGTGGGAGAGTTCGTTACCAGTTATTACCCTCAAGCTTTTCTACTGTCATGTTAGGAGTCTCGAACATTACCTTGTCAAGTGCTGTGTTGTCAATTGTGACATTCTTAAATATTACTCTTCCTTTTGTCTCACCCGATGCGTAGATACCATATGAACCAGTGTAATTGATGCGAACGTTCTCAAATACAATCCCATTTGCTTGTTTTGTTCCCATAAATCTTATTCCTACATCTGTGCAATCGTATAAGTCAATATCTTTGATGACAATTCCAGATATATCTTGCTGGTCACACATTATCCTAATTGCTCCCAATTTGCCACTTGGTTCACCGGCTCTTACAATACTATTATTTCTTACTTCTGATGTTCCGCTGAATGGTATGCACGGGAAAGTAGTACTAATTAATATTCCTGCAGATGTTGGAATATCTATTATCAGATTATTCTCAACAATATTGTTACTGCCTCCGTACAATGCAATTCCTTGAGCAAGCCATGGTTGCTGTATGGTGTTGTTGCGAATTATGTTATTTTCACATGCCCAGACATTTTGGTTGTAAGTTGCCGACCAGATCGCAAAAGCATCATCGCCAGTATTTCTTGCATGGCAGTTTTCAATTATTGAATTAATAGTACCATCACAAAGATTTACACCATCAGCCATCAAGTTTCTGAATCTGCAGTTTCTGATAACAAGTCCATCTGTCCTACCATATTTAGAGTTTCCAACCCAGAATCCACATTTTTTGTGTTCAACCCAAATGTTTTCTAATACAGAGCCCGTTCCTCCCCAGCCTGAGAATGCATTGTCGTCAAGCTCGTCAATTCGTGAATTTGTCTCACCAAATATTGCAAAATCATAGAATTTGCAATTGTTACCCATCAGAACAAACTGCGAGTATGGACCACTTATTGTTGAGTACCACATACCAGCTCCTCTAATTGTTACATTATCAACATATATTGGACATGTCAGCCACCCGTCTTCTGCTTCGAACTTAGTATTGTTCACCTTTACATAATCAAGGTAAACATTTCCTGTATCCTCATATTGATGAATTATCTGAAGCAAGTTTCTTCCAGTGTTGAGAGCAACGTCAATAGTTGTGGTCTGCCAGCTATCCCAGCTACCAGTTGACGGCAATAAAACTTCATATCTTCGTCCATTTACCATGAACGATAGTGTCTGATTAGTGGTTGTTGCATTTGAGTATCGAATTTCCATTACATAATTTCCATCTGATGGTATACCTGTTATGAGTAATTTCTCTGTTGCTCCAATTACATCAAAGCCTTTTACATAGCCTGTGCCGCTAAAACCAGTGTATACATTGTCAACAACAGGTCCTTCTAATTTTTCAAACACACCCTCAGGAATCCATACACCTTTGCCCTGCTGCTTTGCAGCAAAAATTGCATCATAGATAGCTTTTGTGTCATCTTTTCCGTCATTTGGTATCGCACCAAAATCTCTTATGTCCAAGAAATTATCTGGTTTTGCGAGTGGTGGTGCGACATTTTCAATGTCTATCAAGTCGATATCATAGTATGGCGAATCATCACCGCTGTCCACCTGCAACCTTATTTTATCTCCTGGGTTAACCTGTCCAATCAATGCTCTCACTTCATCAAAGTAATACCTTGGTGCACCAAAAGATGGGTCGTTGCTCCACGGGTATGCTCCATATACCCAGCTGTATCTTGATGTAAGGTTCAATTTCTGTCTAAACTGTCCATTTACATACAACGAAATTGTTGCATCAATGCCTTTGCCATCATCGCTATCGGGAATGCTGTATCTTACAACAATTGAATTTACTTCACTGGGCGCAGTAAACTCTACATATTCTCCAATCTGGTCAAGTCTTACAAACCTTCTGTTGGATGCTTCATTTGCTTCATCATTGACCTCATAAGATGGTCCTATGATATCACCGTTTGTTGATGCACTTTCTGCTTCAAGCTCTATCCATGGAACGTTTGCTCCAATGCCAGCTGGTACTTGATATGGTGGTGCTTCTGGTTTTTGAGCTTGTTGTTTTTGTGGTGGTGGAAGCTGCTTTGGAGTTCCCAGGCCCAAAACAAGCTGACAGTCACCAAACCTATTTGGATACTGCCATGCTTGGTCATCTTTTGAATTCCAGATATATTGGCATCCGCGGGTTTGATTTGCATAGTTATCATCTATTGCTATATCAAAACCAAATACCATGTTCTTCTGAACAGATACGCCAAGTGTTGTCCACGGGATTTCAATTAACATTCCATAACCATCATCAAAATCATGTTGAGTAAATCTTACATTTTGAATTGCGTTGTGTTTGAACTCCATCGGCTGTGAATAGTTCCAGCCAAAGAAATACTGAAAATCGTCTGATGTATAAGAATTTTCCTTGTTTCTGTCCATATCAAGATAAATCTCAACACTGTCATTATTCCATATTTGCCCTGGATCTGGTGCATCTTTTCTCTTTGCAGCGTCATAAACTCGAACAACTGCGTATAGATAATTCTCATCCCAATACATAGCAAATTTGCTTGGCTTGGCGTTAGCAGGATTTGGAGTTCCAACAACCACCTTTTCAATCTTATATTTAGTCAGTTCATCAAATAACAAAGCATCAACATTATTGTTGTTCTTAAGATTACTAAACTTCTCTCTTATTTTCATTACCTTATTTTCTGCTCTTGTATCATTATGGTAAACATCCTTTGCAACGTTCAATTTTCCACCAACATAGATTGCACCACACATAAGAGGCAGCGGTTCTTCCTTTGGTTGGGCTTTTGGAATATATGGCAGTCGCTTGTGGAATGAGTTGTTATTGTCGTTACTCTCTTTTACCCTACCCACTTTATCATCATTTGGGTCAGGGTCGTAATCGTCTACATTGCAATAAAGAGTGTGAATCCCGCTTTTTGCTTTCCAATACTTTCCTTCAGACCCTCCTATAACTGGTAAGACAATGCTCTGTCCTGCCGCCAAACCTCCTGTGTAAAGATCAGTCCAAAACCATGGTGCTTTGCCATCTACATTAAAACCTGCTGCAATCTGTTCTCCCTCTTGGACAGCACCCTCGCCTATGTTTTTCACTTTTACTTTGAACAAAACATCATCTCCTTCTTGAGGATTTGCCGGCTCCCAGTACAAGTCCTCAATAACCAAGTCAGGTAGTGGTGCTGTGAAGTTTTGAGTGATATCAACATCTTCCAAGATCCATTTTGCGGAATCCCATTCAGGGTAAACTTCACTCAAAACAACATACCCAGGATTTCCTTCTATATTTAAATACTGTGTATTTTTGTATACACTTTCAATTCTATATGAGCCACCTGCATCTTCCAGCACCCAGCGTGCGCTGTACCAGCTATCATCTATATTGCCGCATTCAACATATTTCTTTGAATCATAGTTTTGAATGTGAATATAATTGTACGTTGCTCTATTTTTAATTCTGATACTGCCTTCAAACTCTTCAATTATCCACTGTGAACGAGCATCTTCTGCAGGTATGTCATAGCTGTACTCAAGTTTATCCCCTGCTTGATAAACATACTGGCCTGTCCAACTACTTTTTATTCTGACAATTCGCGGACCAGTTGATGAGGTTGTAACAAGTATTTCTTTCCCGAACACATTGTTGTCTTCATTACTCTCTTTTATTCTACCTGTTATATCGTCACCTGGATTTGGGTCGTAATCGTCAACAAACGCCCATACGGTATGACGCCCACCTATAGCATCCCAAGTTGGCTGGTCTTTATCAGGACCACCCATTCCACCTGTCACTGTCAGTGTTTTCTCTTCTCCAGGTTGCAAGGGCCCTGTGAAGTTGTCAGTCCACCAAAATCGTGTATAGTCATTGTCAATGTGAAATCCAACACCATGGACAACTCCGCTTGGAGTTGGTGCATCACCTACATTTTTGATTGTTACACTGAAGAGTACCTTGTCGCCTGCCTGAGGATTTGCTGGCTGCCACGAAATATCTGTAACAATCAAATCAGGCAAGCCTTGGGCATGAACCATTGGTACATATACTATCAGACTTAAAATCTGAACAAGAATGGTTATGATTGAAATGAGCTTTTTCTTCATAATCTTTCATCCCTCCTTATTTGCAGTTAGGATCATTTTAAAAGCATATTTTGATAAACGTTGTACAAAAGCACTGCAGATTCTTCTCTTGTGAGATTCCTCTTTGGACTTAGCATGTTATTGTAACCACTTACAATCTGAGCATTTACAAGCTGTGCAATTGCATCTTTTGCATAATTTGAGACTTGTTCAGCATCATTAAACTTGCCCAAAACCTTTTCTGATTCGATATTTGTTGTCAGTAAACCCAAAACCTTTAGTGTTCTTGCCAATATGCACATTACATCTTCACGTGTGATATTTTTCTTTGGTTCAAACTTGTTGTTGCCAACACCGTTTACAATGCCAAGTTTCTTTGCAATACCAACTGTTTGATAGTAATAATCTGATGGCAGGACATCATCAAAGTTAGAGTCCACTCGAGCTTCAAGCCCAAATGCTCTTACAATTAATGTAACAAAATCTGCACGTGTGATATTATTCTTAGGCATAAATTTGTTCTTCCCAACACCCTTTATAACATCTCTTGCCGCTAAAAACTCAATTTGTTTTTTAGCATATGAATAGAACGCATCGTCAAAGCTAACATCCCTGTAAACGAGAGAAAAATCGCTCAAATGATTTGTAAAAAGTACGAAATTGCCATTCTGTGCAGAATAAAAGCTTTGCTTTAAAGTTACAATATTGTCTCCATCAATCCTCACACCAACAAGCTTGTGAGTATTTTCCTTTTCAATTGCCGATGGCTTGTATGGAATCTCAAGCTTGACTGCACTTTTGCCCAAGCTTTCTAATTTTACATCCTCTGCAGTGATTTGAACTGAAACTATTGGTTTTGGGCCCAAAATTTGTTTTACACTCTCGGCAATATTCTCTGTTTTATTAGACACTTTTATAACAACTTCTTTGTCTTTTATACCTTGTAACACTGTTTTATTCAGTTCCAAGCTACATACTGGTGTTGTAATTTTTATGCTTTCCACTTTGTCTGATAAGACCTGCAAAGTCTCTTTTGGCAAGTTCATATTATATGTGCTTATGTTTCCTTCTGCTTTGACGTTTAAAATTAATTTTTTTGTCTCCTCCACTTTTTGCAAAAGCAACAACTTAGAAATTGTATCTTTGTCTACTGTGGTGTTTGCTGTATTCATATTCTTGTCTACTGTGATTTTTATAGGACTTTCTAATTTTGATTTATCTTCTGCAGGCGGATGTTGAAAAGTCCCCTGTTGGTTGCTTCCTGCATTAGTTGCGGCTGAGCCGGAGTTCTGAGATGGAGTTGAACCTTGCTGGTTTGACGGCACCTGCGCAGACTCAGTAACATTTACTTTTAAAATTGTTATATTTCCCAAGGTGTCATATATCTCAAATTCATTTTGACCTAAGCTTAAATTTTTAACATAGGTATTTTTAAAATAGAGTTTGTTATTCGATACAACATAATCTATGTCCTTTTTAAGTTCGGTTCGAGTAGCTGTCTTAATAATTTTTGATATTTGCCCAGATGCAGGAAGATACATGCTCAGTTCTAAGTCTGAATTCCCAAGAGTGGTTTTGTCAACAGATGCAGGATTTGGCAGGATGATTGTTGGAAGTGCAAAAATAGAATACGATGAATTAGATGTATTAGTGATTTTATTTAAAGATGCTGCAAAAAACTTAATTTTGGGTGAGTTTGTTAGCAGTGCACTTGATACTGGAATGCTGGTTTCTATTAAGTTGTAGTTCGACCCATTGTAATAGACCTTACCATCCGTTTGGTCTTGATACACATCAAGTATGACAATTTTCCCTTGTCCTAACAAAATGCTACTGTTGTCCTCTTTTATTGCGTAAACTGAAACTAATACTTCATCCCCTATGGAAAGCTCCCCATAGATGTCGCTTTCAACTGTAGAGTAAAACTTTAAAGTATCTCCTTGGTACTCCATGTAAGGAGTCTCTACTCTGATGTCTGCAAATACAACTGAAAAAGAGAAAAGAAGCAAAACCATAGCTAAACTGCACGCCAAAATTCTTTTTGCCATCTTCTGACCTCCTTTTTTGGTTATTTTTTATTTAAATAAAATTGCTGCCCTAACTTAGCTCTCTCAACATCTGCTCTAAACTACTTACAACAATATCAGCCTCAGAAAGTATTTCAAAAGCTCCTACACCAACTGCAAACATTCCTGCTAGTTTTGCTGCTTTTATGCCCGCCGCTGCATCTTCAAACACAATACATTTTTGTGGGTCTATTTTGAGTTTTTGAGCACATTTTAAAAATATTTCAGGGTCAGGTTTTGCCCGGGATATCTGCGTACCATCAACAATTGCATCAAATAAATCTTTTATGTTGAGCCTTTCAAGTATCAACATTGCATTTTTGCTTGCTGTTGCTAATCCCGTTTTTATACCTTGTTCTTTCAAGGTCAATATGAGCTCTTTGGCGCCCGGAAGAAGATCATCTTCTGTCAGCTTGTCTATATACTCCAAATACCAGCTGTTTTTTATATCCATCAATTCTTCTTTTTGAGCTTCACTAAACTCATTTTCTTTGCCACCTATTTTGAGAAGTATTTCAAGCGACTCTTTTCTGCTAACACCTTTGAGCTTTTCATTGTCCTTTTCAGTAAATTCAAAGCCCAACATGTTTGCAAGCTTTTTCCAAGCAAAATAATGATATTTTGCTGTGTCTACAATGACACCATCCAAGTCAAATATTGCACCTTCTATATTTTTTAGAAGAACTTCGATAGAAACCAATGCTTCATTCTCCTTTCAAATTAATCTCAAGCAATTGACCTATTTTATGTATAAATTCCCTTTTATTTGCTACAATTCTGTAAGTTTTATATTTTGAATCTTTTAATCTGGTGCTTTTTATCAATATTTTGTTATTTGAAATTTCAAACTCAAATAGATTTCCATGAATTGTCAAATTAAATTTGAGACTTTTCCAATGTGTGGGTAGATGTGGTTCTATCTCAACTTTAGTCTCTTCTGACCTAATCCCGCCAAAACCAAACACTGCTGCCATCCATGCACCACCGTTTGCGGCAGGATGTGTGCCTCCAATGTACAAGTTCCCAACATATTGCTTGTAATTTCCTTCTAAGTCTATCAGTGCCGTTTTTAAAAAGTACTCATAAGCATCTTTTAGCTTACCAAGCTTTGCTGCTAAAAGCCCGTACATGCTGTAGCTGAGGGTAGAGCCATGTTCTGTACGCCTATTGTAGTACTCCCAGTTTGCTTTTAAGATTTCCTTTTCATATTCACTTTCAAATAAATTCAAAAGCACAACTACATCAGCCTGTTTTATCACCTGAGTTTGAGTTGCCAAACCATTTCCACCGCCAAGGTACTCATAAGGATGTAGCATCTTCTCTTTTAGCTTTTCAACTTCTATGTCTTCTAACTTAAGGTAACCATCAAATTGCTCAATGATTCCTTCTTCATTTGGCTTTTGTAAGAATATCTTTTGCTCTGTTTCTTTAATTTTTTCAATATACTGAAAAATACATGTTTTTGAGTCAATTTCTTGTAAGATATTTGGATACTTCTCTTTTAGGATGTCATATAACCATATAGCCTTTTCAAAGGTAAACTTTGCTATTCTGTTGGTGTAAGCATTGTTATTTATCCTTTCATGGTATTCATCAGGTCCTGTAACATCTAAAATCTCAAATCTATCTTTTAGTGGTTTATAATACGCATAAGAGTAATAGAACTTTGCACACTCAAATACAGCTTCTGCTGCACCTTCTAAGAAGATTGAAAAATCGCCTGTTGCATTGTAATAGGTAAAAAAGCCATAGACAACATCGCCACTTATGTGAATCTGCTTGTCCCGGAAATACGTCCTTATGGGTCTTTGTGTAATCACATCTGTGACGTTGAAAAGACTACATGCGTCATCACCAGTCTCCTGGCTTTCCCATGCATAAAATGCACCTTCATAGCCATATTCTTTTGCCTTTCTTCTTGCTCCATCTAAGGTATGTACACGATACATTACAATATTGCGTGCAACATCTGGAAGTGTATATGAGAAAAAAGGAAGCATAAAAATTTCTGTGTCCCAGAATATTGCACCTTTGTACATCTGACCAGAAAGTCCACGAGCAGGAATTGAAAGTTTTTCAGAATGATAAGGTGCAATACTTAGAAGATGATACATGGAAAATCGAAGTGCAAGCGTTGCCTTTTCATCACCATCTATACTGATATCGCATATGCTCCATCTTTCTTGCCATTTTGATCTGTGTTTTTCAAAAAGAGAGTCAAAACCCAAGTTTTTAGCCTCAATTATTCTTTTTATTGCTTCATCAAATGAATTTTCAAATTCAAGTGAGTGAGTAACACACATGTATTTATAGAACTTAAACTCTTTATCCCTTGCCAATTTCACTTTGCTTTTTCTTACATATAAGCGTAAGCATTCCTCATCAATGAAATTAACTAAATGATCAGCTGTTTCAGCCACTACGAGGTTTTTACCTTCATTGGTTATTAGATGGGTCACATAAATTCCATCTAAATTTTGGAAAGTCATCTCTTTAAAATGCGGTCCGTTTATCTCCCATATATCGCAATCAATCCCTGTTTCTATTTCTATTTCACAATCAAAATTTGCAGTGATAGAATATTCTAAGCACAAAAGATGATAATCTGTACTGCTTGCAAATCTTTTTGTTTTTATTCTTATCCACTTCTCTTTATCAACAAAAAATTTTGTGTTTCTGAAATAATATGCATCTTTCAAGTCAAGGCCATAAATGTGAGCACAATCTTGGAAAGTCATTGGAGAAAGAAGTGTATTGTTATAATATACTTTTACAAAAAGTCCATTTGGCACGTTTACTAACTCTCGCCATTTATCATCATACCTGTCGTAAACACCTGCAACAGTGCACGCAACAAGCTCATTCTTTCCAAACTCTTCTAAGGTTCCTCTGTATCCCATGTATCCATTTGCAATTAGAAATCTGCTACCGTCCAATTCTATTGAAGAGGGGTTAAACCCCTCTTTTGAAATTCTCCAGCTCAAAATCAAATTTACCTCCTTTTCTTGATCGGGATTTTAATCTCATCTTCTGTTATGGTGTAGGTTTTATCATAAACCATCAGCTCAACATCTGCACCTTTGAGCTTTTTGATAGTAACGTACTGTGGGTCTACAACTATCTTTAATACCGCCCCATTATATTTGATTCTGAAAGAATAATAACTCCAGTTATCTGGAATGATTGGAGCAAGGTTTATGGGCACTGTATCAGATCTCATACCACCAAAACCGTAGACGATGTTCAGCCATGCTGCAGCCAGCGAGGTTATATGAAGTCCTTCTTCGGTGTTTCTATTGTAATTGTCAAGGTCCAAGCGTGTGGCATACCTGAAGTACTCATAAGCCTTATCATAATAGCCAAGTTCACATGCTAAGATGGAATGAATTGAAGGAGACAACGACGATTCATGAATACATCTTAAATCGTAATAGTCATAATTTGCTTTTTTCTCTTCAAAAGAGAAGTCACAGCTAAACAAAAGCATGCAAAGCAAAACTGCAGGCTGTTTTATCATGTCATACCTAAATATCCTGTCATACGCCCAGTTTTTGTATATTGGAATCTGATCTTCAGGAATTGTTGAAAGTTCAATATGAGGCAGGTTAAAGTAGCCTTCATGCTGTTCAAACACCTTGCTCTGAGGGTCTTGAATTATATTCATATTTTTTGCAATATCAGCCCATCTTTCTATTTCACTGCTTTCAAGCTCTGTTTTTCTGGTTATTTCATTATATAACTTCTCATCTTTTGTCTTTAGCATCTTCAAACCCTCTATAGTAAACTCAAAAGTCTTCTTTGCCATATAATTTGTGTAAAAATCGTTGTTTACCATCATGTGAAACTCATCAGGCCCCATCACTCCAAAAAAGCCATACTTGCCATCTTTCTGCCCAAGTTGGCACCTACTCTCCAGCATCCTGCAAACCTCAATTAGTATCTCTGTCCCTTTTTCAAACAAAAACTTTTCATCTTTTGTGACAATATAATAGTGATAAAGTCCGTATGCAACGGCTGTACTTACTTGAAGCTGCAGATTCGCATGTTGCCACAGCGTACATGACTCTGTACCGTCAATTGTGGCAATTGGATAAAATGCTCCTTTCAAATCAAGCTCTTTAGCTCTTTGTTGGGCCTGAGGCAGGGTATAGTATCTAAACTCTAAAAGCTTTTTTGCTGCATCAATGTTTGTAAATAGATAGAATGGAAGACAGTAAACCTCGCTGTCCCAGAACGAATTGCCATTGTATACTTCACCGCTTAAACCTTTTGCGCCAATCCCAGCAACAACCTGTTGCATGCCTGAGTATGCTTGCAGCATCTGAAATATGCAAAACCTAATCCCCTGCTGATTTTCGCTATCTTGCCCTATTTCAATATCAACTTCTTCCCACATCCTCTCCCAGAATCTTTCGTGCTCTTGTTTCAGCTTTGAATAGCTATATTGACCAAATACGGACTGACAAAGCTTTCCATTTTCGCTCTGCAAATTTTCATTTAATCTATCAAACGAATTTATAACAACAACCTTTTCAATCTCTACGGTTTCATTTTCTTCTATATCAAAAACCATCTCTTTTGATATGATCTTCTCACCTTCAACAATTCCTTGTTCACATGTCTTGCTTGCTTCTATTTTAAAGTTTGCAATGCTTATTTTGTTGGTCTTTATTGTTTTACATCCAATAGAGATGTAATCATTTTCATTTGATTTAAATAAACGCTCCCAGTAATTTGTGTCATATATCCTGTGCTTGTGTGAAAAGTCAACCCCACTTATGATTTTTACTTTACCACTTCTATTCAATAATGTTATTTCTATCTTTTGACAGCATACATTGTTTTGAGTCATGCTAATAAATCTTTCAAATTTGAGCTTCAAATTTAAACCTTTTTTGGTGTGCCAAATAAATTCTCTTGTCAAAATACCTTTTTTAAGATCAAGCACTCTTTTGTACTCCGAAAAATTAGAATGGTTTAGGTCAAGCTCCTCACCATCTGCAATAATTCTTGTATACAGCCAGTTTACATTGTTGACAATAAACTGGGTTCTGTTTGGTACTCCTTTGTATGAAGGTTTTTCATATATTTCTTCAAATACCCCCGCAACGTAAGTGCCGATGTGAGTATCCCCTGTGAAAAGTTCATCAAAGTAGCCTCTTGTGCCAATGTAACCGTTGCTCACAGTAAATAAAGATTCTAAAACTCTCATGTTTGATTTGTCAAAATTTTCTTCAATTATGCACCATGGATCTACTTTTACATATCTGCTACCCTTTTTGTTTATCACTCTACCAACACCTCATCTTTTTCTATTTTGTCCGTAAAGTTCTGCAAAAAGTTCTTACTTCAAACTTCCAATCACAACACCTTGGGTGAGATACTTCTGGAAGAATATTACTAATACCACTGGTGGCAATATCGCATAAAGCACTGCTAACATCTTCATATCAGCAGACATCCATGTGTTCCCGAAAGACATTTCATATATCTTTATCATAACTGTGTAGCTTTCACGGTTTTTAAGAACAATATAAGGCAAGAGAAAATCTGACCATGAAGCATTTATGGAAAATATTGTCACTACTATTATTATTGGAACGCTAAGTGGCATAACAATCTTGTAAAATAATCTCAAGTTAGGACATCCATCAATCTTAGCAGCCTCAATTATTTCTCTTGGAATCTCATCAAAGAAATTTTTAAATAGCAGCACATAAAAAGCATTTGCGCCATAGCTGAGCCACAGTGGAATGTATGAGTTGTTTAATTTAAGTGCAACTATATTCTTAAAAATAGGTACAAGATTGATGGTTGCAGGAATCATCAAACTCCATAAAATTAGATTGAATACAAATCTATACCCTCGCGGCTTGATGATTGAGATAACATATCCTGCCAAACCATTGAAAACTATTGCACATACCACACTCCCTGCTACTAAAATGAAGGAGTTTATATAGTACTTTGTAAAATTGAGAGTTTTCCAGGTGGTTATTATCTTTTGAGGTTCAAATGTATGTGGAATTATTGTGGGCGGTACCTGAGCAAATTCTTTTATATTCTTCAAGCTTGATAAAAACACCCACAAAGGTGGCGCTAAACACACAAATGCAATGCAGCAGCTAATAAGCAAAAGTATATAATAAAGTGCTTTTACACTTGGTTTTCTTAGGTCTAAAAAATTTATAATACCACTTGTTTTTGAATCTAATCTACTCAAGTTTCTGAGCCCCCTTGCAAGGTTTTTAAACATTATTATTTTCTTTTGTAGCTTTCATATATATGAAGGTGAGACACATTAGAATCAAAGTAACCAGTACACTTACAGTTGCAGACTTTCCAGCAACAAAATCAACAAAAGCATAGTTGTAGCTCAAAAGCATCAACGACAGCGATGCGTTGTTTGGTCCACCACCGGTTAAAACAAGTGGTTCGTACAATACCTGGAAGACAAATATTATCTGCATTATTAAAAGCATTCTTGCTGTAGAATACAGCTCTGGCAGTGTAATGTGAATAATCCTTCTAAAAATCCCTGCCCCATCAATGCAAGCAGCCTCATACAGCTCCTGGTTTATCCCCTGAAGCCTTGCAATGTAAATTAAGGCTGTTGAACCTGCCGATTTCCACGTCATGATGAATATTAAAAGAGGAATTGTAAGTTTGGGATTTTGCAGCCAGTCAGAAGGCTGAAGACCAAGCTTTATCCTGATAGCATTCAAAAGCCCACCTTCGCTTGGGTCAAACAAAAATCCCCACAGAACAAGCGCGGCAACACCAGGAACCATATTGGGAAAGTATATTGAAAATCTAAAAAATGAGTTTAGGTGAACCATTTCATTAATTATAAGAGCAACAATGATAGGCACCAAAAAACCTATTATGAGAGACCATATAACATAAAAGAATGTGTTTATCAGCGCTTGATGAAAAACACTGTCTCTTAGAACATCTATATAGTTTTGCAATCCTACAAACCTTTCCATTCTGAAACCTTTTGTCTCATTCAAAGAAAGTATCAAGCTATAAATCATTGGCTCCCAAATGTAAAAGGTAAAAAGAACTATGCTTGGCAGCAGAATTAACCACCCAGAGATATTCTCAGATAATCTGTTGGATAGTTTCCCACTCATTTTTTTATTCACAATCTAACCCCACCTTTTTAAAAGCTTTACCTCCGCATATGATGTCCAAACAAAAAATTCAATGATGGGAGGAAGCAGTTTTTTCTGCTTCCTCCCCAGGATGAAGCTAACTTAAGCCTTATTCTTTAACCTTATCCAAGAACTTTGTTTGGAACTCTTTTCCTGCCGCTTGCAGTATCTTCTTAGGATCAGCATTCTTGTTTGTCAAAACCTGTTGGATGCATCCATCTAATATTCTGTAAAGGTCCTGAGCGTAATAAGGCTCTTCTGGTTTCAAGTGTTTGAACGCCTCATCATAGTATGGTTTGAAGAGTGCCATGTTGACATTTGTATATTTCTTGTAGATAGCATCTTCTGCCTGAACTCTTTCTTTGTTGATCCAAACAGGAAGTGCTCTTGGCCCAACTGGTAAGCCCTGAGCTGCTTTTTCCTTGAGGCTTATCTCAATAGCATTGAGTGTTTCTTTGTCAACCTTTGGTGACATACCTATAACTTCAAGAAGCTTAAAGCATGCATCAATCTGTGCAGGTGTGCTGTTTGATGAGAACATTATTGCTGTTCCGCCCATTAATGTATACTGTCCTTTTGGTCCTTTTGGAATTGGAACAATTGCAATCGCATCTTTGCTCATCTTGTAATCTTGAACAGGCAGGTTAATAACGTCTGGTGCTGCTAAAACCATTCCAACCTGGTCTGTTCCATAATACTTGATCCAATCGCCCCAGCTGAGCAGTGTGTTCGGCAAAAGTACATTGTATTTCCATTTCAAATCTTTGATGAACTGCAATGCTGCAACTGCACCTGGGCTGTCAAGTCCCTGTACCCATTTGTTACCCACTTTCTTTTCAAACTCTGCGCCAAATGACCATGCGATAGCTGTGAAGTGCCAGCCACCTACATTGTCTTTGCTCGGCATGAAAAAGCCTGCTTTTCCTGTCTTTTGCTTTATGATTTGTGCTGTCTTTGCAAGCTCATCCCATGTCTTTGGATATTTTGGCAAACCATTCTTGTCAACTAAACCTGCCTTCTTGAAGAGGTTCATGTTGAGGTAAAGGCCAAGTGCATAACCATCACGTGGAATGCCATAGATTTTTCCGTTATAAGTCAAAAGCTTTAAAACATCTGGGTTGATAGCCTTGTCATACCCATATTTTTTTGCATATGTTGTAATATCTGCTGCATATCCTGCTGGTATTATCTTTCTTGGTTCTGTAAACCATGTGTAAAATATGTTCGGCAAATCTCCACTTTCTGCTTTTGGAAGAAATGTTTCTGGTGAATATGAATATGGATCAGGAATCAATTTGATGTTGGGATATTTCTTTTTGAAGTTTTGCTCATACTTTTGCCATGCTTTTTTGCCTGCTTCATCGTTGTCAAGCGGCCAAATACCAACTCTGATAGAAACTGTCTGAGATGCAACTGCTTTTGCCGGCTTTGAAGAAATCAAGGCAATTCCCAAAACAATTCCAGCCAAGAAAATCAATGCTGTCACAATACCCACAATTCGCCAATTCCTTAAGTAAAACAACCTGCTCATCACAAATCCCCCTTCAAATTGGTTTATTTTTATTTGACAATTTATATAATAAGTACCCCCTGCTTTCTTTTAAAGTGGGTAAAAATGCAAAAAGGTTTGTAAAATTATTGTTATTTATTGGATACAAAAAGTTTTTGATGGCAAACAAAAAAGGACTGGTCGTTGCTTTATTTGCCAGTCCCTTAATTTTGGTTTCTCCTTATTTCCACTTTTTACCCCTTCACAGCCCCAGCTATCATACCTTTTAGAAGTTTGTCTTGCAAAACAAAGTAAATTATTATGCTTGGTATTGCTGAGATCACAACTGCAGCAAACATTTTGGTAAGCTCTGCACCGTACATTCCCCTGAAGTTCAAAAGCCCAACAGGCAGTGTCATAAGTTCTGGTGTCTGTATCAGAACCAAGGGTATCAAAAGGTCATTCCATGCGCCAAGGAAATTGAAGACTGCAATTGTTACAAAAGCCGGCATCGTCAACGGAAGAATTATCTTGTAAAATATCTTGTAGACAGAACAGCCGTCAATCAAAGCTGCTTCTTCTAACTCACGCGGGATTGTTTTGTAAAATCCTGTTAGAATGTATATGGATGTGGGCAGGGCAAATGCAACTGTTGGAATCAAAAGTCCTATGCGTGAGTCCAAAAGGTTTAGTCTTTTAAAGTTTATAAAAAGTGGAATCAATATTATTTGTATTGGAACCATGATGCCGGCTAAAAAGTAATTCAAAACTTTTTGGCTTGACCTCCATATCATCCTCTCAATTGCATATGCTGCCATTGAGCTTATGAGAATGGACAAAACAACGCTCACAGAAGAAATTATAAGGCTATTTATTGTGAAGCGCTGTATTCCCATGGTTACCCACGCATCATAATAATTCTTAAGTTGAAGCTTGCTTATTTGCGGCAAGCCAAAAGGACTTGCCAAAAAGTCATTGTTTGTCTTCACTGAGTTGTACACAAGCCATATTAAAGGAAATAACGTCAAGATGGAATAAAAAGTCAAAAATGCAAATATAACTGCTTTTGCCACAGATGAAATTTTAATGTACTTTGCAAACACCACATTTCACCTCACAAAACCTAATATGCGATTTCCCTTTTAGCTGCGAATTTGTTTATGACAATAGTAATCAAAATGCTCACAGCAAACAAAAAGGTTGAAGCTGCACTTCCAAGACCATACTGAAGTTTATTGAAGGCAGTTCTGTATATGTATGTAGCAATTGTCTCTGAAGCAAAGTCCGGACCGCCTTCAGTCATTATCCATGCCATGTCAAAGTATTTCAGCGACCCTGTTATTATCAAGACTATTGAAACCCTCAAAACGGGCAAAATCTGAGGAATTATTATCTTTGAAACCATTTTAAAACCCTGTGCTCCGTCAACAATGGCTGCTTCAATGATATCCTGTGATATCCCTGAAATGGCAGCTATATAAAGAATCATATGATATCCTACCCACTGCCAGCATGTGGTGATAGACAGCGCAAAGATAACATATTTTTGCGAAAGCCACTCTTGCTGCAAAGACTGAAGACCAACGCTTCTTAAAATTGAGTTTATAAGCCCAAAATCATAGTTGTATACGAAGAACCACAGAATACCTATTACCGCACTTGACAGGATGTTAGGTATAAAAAATGCGTTTTGATAATACTTTCTTCCTCTTGTTATATTGACTATACATAAAGCCAAAAAAAGGCCCAAACTCACCTGCAAAATTAAAGAAAGTATCGTTATTTCAATTGTGTGAAGAATTGAGGATATAAATATCTCATCAGAAAAGAGCTCCTTGTAATTTTCAAACCCTGTATATGTCATCTCAGAGAGCATATCCCATTTAAAAAAGCTCATATAAAAAGAATGTAAGATAGGAAGGGGTACGACCACAGTAAAAAGTATTAGCGCAGGTGCAATGAATAAAGCAATTGTCAATTTATTCCCAAATGCCTTTTCCAATTGTTTCACCTCACCATCATCAAATTTTCTCAAAATTCAGATTGAGCCGAAGAAGCCCAATAACTCCTTCGGCTCAATCCGACATTTTATTTTTTCATTTCTTTTTTAGCAATCTCTGCAAGCTTTTTGAATGCTTCAACAGGGTCTTTTCCAAGATAAATGGACTGTATTGTGTTGTTAAAGCCATCGCCAATTATCGGTCCAAACATGACATCATAATAAGTAAATGAATCTTTTGTATTCTGCTCTTTTAACATATTGAGAACCTCAAGGTAAAGGCTTGTAACCTTCTTTGGGTCAGGGCTTACTTTTACAGATGGGAAATATCCTGCCTTTTCTGCCAAAAGGTCTTTCGCATATTTTTGTTCTGACAACAGTTTGAGCCATGCTGCTGCCGCCTGCTTGTTCTTGCAGTTTGAACTTACTGCGATAACCTGTTCAATTCCAGCAAGGAAGTTATTTATATTGCCTTTTCCACCTTCTATTGCCGGCCATTTGAATGCACCTACACTGCTTTTGACTGGTGATTGAGTTGAGAGATATCCAACATCCCAGATTCCCATTACATACATTGCTGCCTTGCCCTGGTCAAATAAATTTCTTGCTGCAACATAATCAAGGCTTGTTGCACCTTTCGGGAAAGCACCAAGTTTGACCAGTTCCTGTATCTTCTTGCCTGTTTCAATAAATGCTTTGTCTGTCCATGCGTTTGGATCCTTTTGAACCTTTCTATAAGCATCAGGGTCTATTCTGTTTGCAATATATTCTGCATACATTGCCAAGATCCACGGGTCTCTTGCATCAAGAGCAAAAGGTATAATGTTATTTTTTGTTAATACTTTCACTATATTTATAAGT
>Ga0207430_10127_pt1 | contig 34394 bp, 35 predicted proteins | sample YelNatsi3bottle8_FD_187544 | JGI IMG/M metagenome (GOLD analysis project Ga0207430, IMG submission 187544) | Hot spring thermophilic microbial communities from Obsidian Pool, Yellowstone National Park, USA - site 3 bottle 8 (SPAdes) (version 2) | ecosystem: Environmental > Aquatic > Thermal...
ATATAGAATTTTAAAAGCAATAAAATATGAAAGAGTGATATAAAAAACACATAATAATGGAAACCTTGATTTAAGCAATTTCAGGGGTTGTCTTTAAAAAAATATCCTACAGTATCTTGACACTATCCTTCTGGGAATAAAAATTGACTAGTTATGTCCATTAATATATAATTAATTTAATACAATACCTTGTATTCTTGGGAGGTAAATAATAAATGATAGAAAAACAAAAGGCTTTAGAAATGGCTATAAGTCAGATAGAGAGGCAGTTTGGCAAGGGCTCTATCATGAGATTGGGAGATACTGCAAAATTGAATGTAGAAGTAATACCTACAGGTTCTCTTGAATTAGACATTGCTTTAGGTGTCGGAGGAGTTCCAAGGGGAAGGATAATAGAAATTTTTGGCCCTGAGTCTTCAGGAAAAACTACCTTAGCGCTACATATGATAGCAGAAGCACAAAAAATGGGAGGAACGGGTGCTTTTATAGATGCAGAACATGCTCTTGATCCTGTATATGCAAAAAATCTTGGGGTCAATATTGAGGATTTATTGGTGGCGCAGCCTGATACGGGCGAACAAGCCTTAGAAATTGCAGAAGCCCTTGTTAGAAGTGGTGCTGTTGACATAATTGTGATAGACTCTGTTGCTGCTTTAGTACCTAAGGCGGAGATTGATGGTGAAATGGGAGATAGCCATGTAGGGCTTCAAGCGAGACTGATGTCTCAAGCTTTGAGAAAATTAGCAGGGGTTACTAGTAAGTCTAAAACTATTGTGGTCTTTATAAACCAGCTTAGAGAAAAAGTAGGTGTTATGTTTGGAAATCCTGAAACAACCCCTGGAGGAAGAGCACTGAAATTTTATGCCACAATAAGACTAGATGTGAGAAAAGTAGATGCAATAAAGCAGGGAAATGAGATAATCGGCAATAGAACGCGTGTCAAAGTTGTAAAAAATAAAATTGCTCCGCCTTTTAAACAAGCAGAATTCGATATAATGTATGGAGAAGGTATTTCAAGAGAAGGAAGCATTTTGGATATTGGCACAAGTATAGACATAATTGAAAAAAGTGGTGCTTGGTATTCCTATGGAGATATACGATTAGGGCAAGGAAGAGAAAACGCTAAGCAATTTTTAAAAGAAAACAAAGAAATCGCAGATGAAATTGAAAGAAAAATTAGAGAAAATTTCAATCTAGCTTATAATAAAATAAAATCCTCCCCTGATGCAATAGTAGAATGACCCCTTATTGTGGGGTTATTTTATTACAAAAGGAGAAATAAGCATGATAATAACTACTATAGAAAAGCAGAAAAAAAATAAAACGCAATATAATGTTTACATAGATGGAGAATATGCCTTTAGTTGCAATTTAGAAGATTTGATCTATTTAGGCATAGAGGAAGGAAAAGAACTAGATAGTGAACAGTATAATTATTATGTAAACTATACTGCAACAAGACAAGCGAGTGACTACGCATTTAAACTTTTATCAAGAAAAATGTTAACAGAAAAAGAACTTTCTCAAAAGCTTGAAATAAAAGGTTTTGAAGAGAATATTATAAAAAGTGTTATTGAAAAGCTGAAAAGCTATAACTATATCAATGACGAAGTTTATACCAAATTATTTATAGAACAAAAAATAAACCAATTGTATAGCAGGCGAAAAATTTATTACGAACTTGTAAAAAAAGGAATTAGTAAAGAATTGATCCAAGAAAGTTTAAACAATTTTTATCCTGAAGAAAAAGAAGTTGAAATAATAAAAAAAATAATTGAAAAAAAATTAAAATCCCAAGAAGAAACTAAAAAGTTAAAAAACTATCTTTACAACAATGGTTTTCAAATTGAAAACATTAGCGATGCCTTGAAAGAAAAGGATTTATAACTTGACATAATTTTGAAAAGGGTCTAAAATAAAATATGAATAACTACTAAGGAGGTGTAAGAGTATTAGCCATGTTGAATTGATAATCACAGCACTTATTGCAATAGCAGTCGGCTTTCTAATTGGTTATTTTGCAAGAAAGGTTATTGCAGAATCTAAAATAAAAAGCGCAGAAAATTTAGCGCGTACCATATTAGAAAGTGCAAAAAGAGACGCTGAAAATAAAAAAAGAGAGCTCTTATTAGAAGCTAAAGAAGAGATTCACCGTATGCGAACTGATTTAGAAAAAGAGATAAGGGATCGCAGAGGTGAATTACAGCGTTTAGAAAAAAGACTCCTTCAAAAAGAAGAAACCCTGGATAAAAGAGCCGAAACTTTAGAACAAAAAGAAAATCTTCTAGAAGAAAAACAAAAAGAAATTCAACAATTGGAAGAACAAATTTCTTTACTCCATCAAAAAGAAATAGAAGAATTAGAAAGAATTTCGGGACTAAGCCGTGAAGAAGCAAAAGCCATTTTATTAGAAAGTGTTCAAAAAGATATACAACATGAAATGGCTGTAATGATTAAAGAAATGGAAAACAAAGCTAAAGAAGAAGCAGAAATGAAAGCAAGGGAAATAATTAGCAATGCCATTCAACGTTGTGCGGCTGACCATGCTGCAGAAACAACTGTGTCTGTTGTTACCCTTCCTAATGATGAAATGAAAGGTCGCATAATAGGTAGGGAAGGTAGAAATATAAGGACAATAGAGACATTGACGGGAATTGACCTTATAATAGATGATACTCCTGAGGCTGTTGTTATTTCAGGCTTTGACCCTATACGAAGAGAAGTTGCGCGGATTGCGCTGGAAAAATTAATTGAAGATGGGCGAATACATCCCGCAAGAATAGAGGAAATGGTAGAAAAGGCTAAAAAAGAAGTAGACAACATGATAATCAAAGCAGGAGAAGAAGCGGCTTTTGAAGTAGGAATTCACGGTTTGCATCCCGAGCTGATTAAGTTACTAGGAAGACTTAAATTTAGAACTAGCTACGGGCAAAATGTCTTAAAGCATTCAATCGAAGTAGCTCATTTGGCAGGACTTATGGCTTATGAATTAGGTGCAGATGCCCTAGTTGCCAAAAGAGCAGGACTTTTACACGATATAGGTAAGGCCGTAGACCATGAGGTGGAAGGCCCTCATGTAATGATAGGTGCAGAACTAGCTAAAAGATATCATGAGTCTGATGCTGTCATTCATGCCATAATGGCTCATCATAATGATGTAGAGCCTCAGACTGTTGAGGCAGTATTAGTACAAGCGGCAGATGCTATCTCTGCTGCAAGGCCAGGTGCAAGGCGGGAAGCTTTAGAAGCCTATATTAAGCGTTTAGATAAGTTAGAACAAATTGCTAATTCTTTTGAAGGTGTAGAAAAGTCTTATGCTATACAAGCAGGAAGAGAAATCAGAATAATGGTAAAACCTGAAATTGTCAATGATGATGATATTGTCATTTTGGCGCGAAATATAAGCAAAAAAATTGAGGAAGAAGTTGAATATCCAGGTCAAATCAAAGTGACTGTCATAAGAGAGACAGTAGCTGTAGATTATGCAAAATAAAGGATTGAAAAAAAGCGTGCGATGAGCACGCTTTAAAAGTTTCATCATAAATTTTTATTAGCTATTGTTTTAATAGCTAGGTTTGTGTAATAATAAGTTTAAGAAAATTATTTTTTGGAGGTTAAGAATGAAGATACTTATCATCGGCGATATAGTTGGAAGACCAGGTAGAAACATATTAAAAGAGCACTTACAAGAATTAATATCAGAATACAATATTGACATAGTTATAGCGAATGGAGAAAATGCTGCCGGAGGAAATGGACTGACTCGCAAAGTTGCTGATGAACTTTTTGAAATGGGAATTTCTGCATTAACAATGGGAAATCACGTGTGGGATCAAAAAGAAATATTAAAATTTATTGATGAAGAAATGCGAATTGTAAGACCTGCCAATTATTTAGAGGAAACACCTGGCAGAGGATCTATAGCACTTAATTTTAAAAATACAAAAATTGGTATTATAAATTTGCAGGGAACTACCTTTATGCCTTGCAATAGAAATCCTTTCTTTGTCGCCTTAGAAGAAATAGAAAAGTTAAAAAAAGAGACGAATATAATCCTCGTAGATTTTCATGCAGAAGCTACTTCTGAAAAAATAGCAATGGGATATTTTTTAGACGGAAAAGTAAGTTGTGTTTTTGGCACTCATACTCATGTACAAACGGCAGATGAGAAAATATTACAAAATGGGACAGCTTACATAACTGATGTTGGCATGACAGGTCCTAGTGATTCTATATTGGGAATAGATAAAGAATTAATAATTAAAAAATTTACATCTTCTGTACCTGTACGCTTTGAAGTTGCAAAAGGTCCTGCCCAAATAAATGCCATTGTAATTTCTGTTAATGAAATAACAGGAAAATGCTATAGCATAGAACGGATTAATAAAATTTATGCATAAAAAGGAGGATTTTTAAAACAAATGTAGAATATTAACAAAGAGAAAATCATTTGTTTTTAAGGGGGAAAAACAATGGAAGTGTTAAAAGTTTCAGCAAAATCTAATCCAAACGCTGTAGCAGGAGCGTTGGCAGGGGTGTTAAGGGAGCGTGGAGGTGCAGAAGTACAAGCAATAGGTGCAGGTGCAATAAATCAAGCTGTAAAAGCTGTTGCAATTGCGAGGGGTTTTGTAGCACCAAGCGGGATTGACTTAATTTGCATTCCTGCTTTTACAGACATTGAAATAGACGGTGAAGAAAGGACAGCAATAAAGTTAATTGTAGAGCCACGATAAAAAATAACCTGCATTTTGCAGGTTATTTTAAATTGTAAAGGTAAAATTTAGAAGAAAGGTTGGGATATAATGTTTGCAGACCTTCACATGCATTCAAAAGCTTCTGATGGAACTAATTCACCTTCTGAAGTAGTTCGATTGGCAAAAGAACACGGACTTAGTTGTATTTCTCTGACAGATCATGATACGATTGATGGATTAGAGGAAGCCATAGGAGCTTCTTCGAGATATGAAATAGAAGTTATCCCTGGAATTGAATTTAATTGTTATTATCAAGATCAAGAAATTCACATTTTAGGTTATTTTATAAATTATCACGATAAAAATTTTACTGAAAAATTAGAAGAGATGAAAAAGCTGAGAAATGACAGAGCCAAAGCGATTTTAAAAAAATTAAATGAATTAGGAATTGATATTTCTATAGAAGACGTATTGGAATTCACAAGTGAAAAATTCATAGGAAGACCTCATATAGCAAGAGCCATGGTAAAAAAGAATTATGTAGAAAGTGTAAAAGAAGCCTTTGAAAAATACATAGGAGTGGGTGCTCCTGCTTATGTAGAAAGATACAGAATCACTCCTTTTGAAGCAATAAACCTTATTTTAGAAAATGGAGGTGTTCCTGTTTTAGCTCATCCCGGGTTACTTCAAGATGATAGTATTATTGAGGAATTAGCCCCAAAAGGTTTAATCGGAATAGAAGTTTACCATTCAAAACACACTACCGAAGATATAGAAAAGTATTTAAACAAAGCTAAAAAATACAAGTTAATCATAACTGGAGGCTCAGATTTTCACGGTATAGAAGTAGATGGCAGAGACCTTTTAGGAACCATAAAGTTAGACTATGAATATGTAAAAATATTGAAAAGTAAAGCTAAAAATTTTGTAGAAATATCAAAATAATTAAGTTAAAATAATATTGTGATTCATATAACAAAACCCTCTGGAGGTGTAAAAATTGGATTTATCCCAAAATGCCTTACAAATTACCCCTTCTATGACATTAGAAATAACTGCAAAGGCAAAACAGCTAAAAGCTCAAGGCATAGACGTTATAGACTTCGGAGTAGGAGAGCCAGATTTTGATACACCTGATTACATAAAAGAAGCTGCAATTGACGCTATAAAAAAAGGCTACACCAAATACACCCCTTCTTCAGGCATTTCCGAATTAAAAAAAGCAGTATGCGACAAGCTTTTAAAAGATAACGGCCTTAAATACCAACCAGAACAGATTGTCATATCAAATGGTGCAAAACACTCTATATATAATGCTCTTTGTGCAATTTTAAATCCTGGCGACGAAGTTATAATTCCTGTACCTTATTGGTTAAGCTATCCTGAGATGGTGAGATTGGCTTATGGAAAACCTGTCTTTGTAAAAACAAAAGCAGAAAATGACTTTAAAATTACAGCCGAAGAATTAAAAAATGCTATTACCTCTAAGACAAAAGCTTTAATTTTAAATACCCCCAACAATCCAACTGGCTCAGTGTATACTAAAGAAGAGTTAGAAGAACTTGTAAAAATTATTGAAGAAGCAAATATTTTTGTCATTTCAGATGAAATATACGAAAAATTAATTTACGAAGGCAGTCACATCAGTATCGCCTCTTTAAATGAAAAAATTAAAGAACTGACAATTTTGGTAAACGGTATGTCTAAAGCTTATGCTATGACAGGATGGAGAATTGGATATACTGCTTCTTCTTTAGAAATTGCAAAGGTTATGTCAAACATTCAAAGTCACACCACCTCAAATCCCAATTCAATTGCTCAATATGCCAGTGTAGCCGCTTTATCAGGAGATGAAACTGTTATTAAAAGAATGGCAGAAGAATTCAATAAAAGAAGAATTTATATGGTGGAAAAGATAAATAAAATAAAGGGATTGAAATCAAATAAACCTCAAGGGGCTTTTTATGTAATGGTAAATATAGACGAATACATTGGGAAAGAAATAAAAGGAAAAATTATTAGAGGTTCCATAGATTTTGCAAATGCTTTAATTGAAGGAGCAAATGTAGCAGTTGTTCCTGCTTTGCCCTTCGGAATGGACAATTACATTAGGATTTCTTATGCTACTTCCATTGAAAATATTGAAAAAGGCTTAAATAGAATCGAAGAATTTTTAAATAAAGCATAATGAGGAGGTAAATATGCGAGATACTTATCAGAATCCGTTAATAACAAGATATGCTAGCAAAGAAATGGCCCAAATCTTCTCTGACGACGAAAAATTTAAAACTTGGCGAAGATTATGGGTAGCTTTGGCAAAAAGCGAAAAAGAATTAGGGCTCAATATTACAGATGAGCAGATTAAAGAAATGGAAGAAAATATAGACAACATAAACTATGAAGATGCGGAAAAATTCGAAAGAGAATTTCGACATGATGTTATGGCTCACATACATGCCTATGGTCTTTTGTGCCCCAAAGCAAAACCTATAATCCATTTAGGAGCTACCTCTGCTTTTGTAGATGACAATACAGACATTATTTTGATGGATAAGGCTTTTAAGCTAATTGAAAAGAAGCTTCTTAAAGTAATAAAAGTTCTATCCGAATTTGCTTTAAAATATAAAGATTTACCTACTTTAGGTTATACTCACTTTCAACCAGCTCAACTTACTACGGTTGGTAAAAGAGCATGCCTTTGGATACAAGATTTAATTCTCGATTTACAAGATTTAAGATATAGAAGAGAAAACATAATGTTAAGAGGAGTAAAAGGCACCACTGGTACACAAGCAAGTTTTATGGAACTTTTTGGTGGTGATGAAGAAAAAGTAAAAGAGCTAGACAGATTAGTAGTAGAAAAAATGGGATATAAAAAGTCCTTCCCTGTGACAGGACAAACTTATACGAGAAAATATGACTTTATGCTTTTGTCTGTTTTAAGCGGTATTGCTCAAAGTGCTCACAAATTCAGCAATGACCTAAGGCTTTTACAACATTTGAGAGAAATTGAAGAACCTTTTGAAGAAAAACAAATAGGTTCCTCTGCGATGGCTTATAAAAGAAATCCTATGAGAAGCGAGAGAATGGCAGCTTTAAGTAGGTATGTTATTGTCACACTTTTAAATGCATCTATTACTTCTTCTGCTCAATGGTTTGAAAGAACTTTAGATGATTCAGCTAACAGACGAATTGTAATACCCGAAATGTTCCTTGCCACAGATGCTATATTAAATCTTTATATAAACATTGCGTCTGGTTTAAAAGTAAACAAAAAAGTAATTGAAAAAAATGTGATGACGGAATTGCCTTTTATGGCTACAGAAAAGATTTTAATGGAAGCTGTACTTAAAGGTGGGGACAGACAAGAGTTACATGAAGCTATAAGAGTATACTCCTTAAAAGCGGCAGAAGAAGTTAAAAATGGAGAAGAAAATAGGTTGCTTGATTATATACAAAATGACCAAAGATTTAAACTTTCCCAAGAAGAAATTAAAGAATTAGTTGACCCTATAAAATTTACCGGAAGAGCTGTAAGCCAGACTGAAGAATACATTAAGGAAATTGTAAACCCTATTTTAGCAGATTTTAAAGAAGATGTAGAAGCAAAAGTAGAAGTGTAAAATTCGTTCACTTTCCACATCCCAATATCATAGAATAACAATAAAAATGGTATTGGGATGTGGTGGTAGATGGGAATATGGCCAGTTTTCTTTGAAGGATATAAATTTGAAGGATATAAAATAGAAAAAAAGTCAGAAGATAAACCTAAAGAAGTCACAACAACTGTAGATGATAAAAAATTACAAGAAGAAGCTTTAAAAGAGCTAAATTCTTTGATAGGCCTTAATAAAGTGAAAGAAATTATACAAGAAATTTACGCTTTCTCGCAACTGCAAATAAAGCGTAAAAAGGAAGGATTAGCCACTGAACCTATAGTATTACATATGATATTTAAAGGTAATCCAGGAACAGGCAAAACTACTGTAGCAAGGATATTAGGAAAACTTTTAAAAAGTATAGGAGTTTTAGAAAAAGGCCATGTAGTTGAAGTAGAGAGAGCTGATCTAGTAGGAGAATACATAGGACATACTGCTCACAGAGTCCGTGAAAATGTAAAAAAAGCTTTGGGAGGAATTTTGTTTGTAGATGAAGCTTATTCTTTGGCAAGGGGTGGAGAAAAAGACTTTGGCAAAGAAGCTATTGATACTCTTGTCAAAGAAATGGAAGACAATAGGAATAAATTTATACTTATATTAGCAGGTTACAAACACGAAATGGAATATTTTTTAAATACCAATCCCGGACTTCGCTCCAGGTTTCCAATCCAGATAGATTTTCCTGATTATACTATAGATGAACTTCTTCAGATTGCGGAAGTCATGGTAAAAAACAGGCAATATAAGCTTACAGAAAGTGCAAAGAGAAAATTAATGAAAATATTGATTCGTGACGACAATTCAAGAGAAATAGGAAACGCGCGCCTTGTAAGGAATATCATAGAAAGAGCAATTAGAAAACAGGCTGTAAGAGTTTTAAACAAAATAAATATAACCAAAGAAGATTTAATAACAATAGACAGTATAGACATTAGAGAGGACTGAGAAAATGGACACAAAAAAATTTTTGCAGAACAATTTCCATATAAACTCAAAAATAATCGAAGTTATAGAAAAAGCAGAAAAAGATTGTTATCCTGTATTTAGAAAGATTGATAAGACTGTAGAGTACAATCAGTATAAGGTCATATATCATTTCCAAAAGAACAAATTAAGCGATATCCATTTTAATGGCACAACTGGCTATGGATATGGTGACATCGGGCGAGAGACAATCGAAAAAATATATGCAGGAATATTTGCCGCAGAAGACGCTTTAGTAAGGCCTCAAATCGTATCTGGAACTCATGCTATAGCATTATGTCTATTTGGCAATTTAAAACCAAATGAAGAGCTAATTTCGGCTTGTGGGAGGCCTTATGATACGTTAGAAGAAGTAATAGGGATAAAAGGGGAGGGGAGGGGAAGTTTAAAAGAATACGGAGTTATATATAAAGAAATTCCCCTCCTTAATGATGGAAAAATAGATATAGAAAGTGTAAAAAAAGCAATAACCTCAAAAACTAAAATGGTGATGATTCAACGATCAAAAGGGTATGACTATAGAAAGTCTTTGAAGATAGAAGATATAGAAAAGGCAATTAGTGAAATTAAAAAGGTAAAAGAAGATGTAATTATATTTGTAGATAATTGCTATGGAGAATTTACTGAGATAAAAGAACCAACAGAAGTAGGAGCCGACATTATAGCAGGTTCTCTTATAAAAAACATAGGTGGGGGAATTGCCCCTACAGGTGGATATGTAGTAGGAAAAAAGGGATTAGTTGAAAATGCTTCTTATAGGCTATATGCCCCTGGCATAGGAAAAGAGGTAGGTCCTTCTTTAGATTTAAATAGATTGATTTTACAAGGGTTATTTTTTGCACCTCAAGTGGTAGGACAAGCTTTAAAAGGAGCTGCTCTTTTAGCGAAAATTATGTCAGACTTAGGCTATGAAGTTACTCCAAAATATGACGAAGAAAGAACTGACATAGTTCAAGCTATCAAATTTAAAACTGCTAAAGAGTTGATATCTTTCATCCAGGGAATACAAATGGGGTCCCCAGTAGACTCTCATGTAATTCCTGAGCCGTGGGACATGCCAGGATATCAGGATAAAGTCATAATGGCAGCAGGAGGATTTATACAAGGATCTTCTATAGAGTTAAGTGCAGATGCACCTATAAGAGAACCTTATATCGCATACGTGCAAGGTGGTCTTACTTATCCTCAAGTAAAATTGGCAATAGCTATTGCTTTAAATAATATTTACAAAGAAGAATAAGCTACGAAATAAAATTCAAGAGGAAAATCTTTCCTCTTGAATTTTATTTTCAATCTTCCTTTTGTGATAAAGGGTTTTTATTTACAGCTTCTTTTAATTGCGAATCATCTACATGGGTATAAATTTGCGTCGTAGACACGTTAGAATGCCCTAGGAGCTTTTGTAAAGTCCTTATATCTACATTACCATATCTGTACATCAAAGTCGCGGCTGTATGGCGCAATTTATGGGCAGAATATTTTTTTCCTTCTAAATTAGCATTTTTTAAATGTTTTTTTACGGTATATTGTACAGTTTTAACACTTATGCGTTTAAGCCTTTTGCTCAAAAACAAAGCCTTTTTATCTTTGACTCCTTCTTTTGGCCTTACTTCTAAATATGTATTTATTGCATCAATACACGCATCATTTAAATAAACTGTTCTTTGTTTATTTCCTTTTCCTATAACAGTTAGTTTATCATCTTTTATGTCGTCTAGATTTATATTCACCAGTTCAGAAACTCTGAGCCCACAGTTTAAAAACAAAGTGATAATAGCGTAATCTCTTTCTTTAAAAGGCCCATCTATAGAATTTAAAAGCTTCTTGCTTTCATCAAGGGTGAGGTAAATAGGCTGTCTTACAGAAAGTTTTGGCGACTCTAATTCTTGAGTAGGATTTTTGCTTAGCACTTTAGCTTTTTTGTAAAGATAATTATAAAAAGACCTTAAACTTGCTACTTTTCGAGCACGAGCAGGGGGAGTATTAGACCTTTCGTTAGCTACAAAGTTAAGGTAGGCGTATAAGTCGTTTAAATCAACAGATTCTATCAAATCAACATCTACATCAGAAATATCTATTTCATCAAATTCTACATTAGGACTAACTTTTCCGCGTCTTTGCTTTAAAAAGCGCAAAAACAAAACTAAATCATAAGCATAAGCTTTTACAGTATTATAAGAACGGGCTTTTACAGTTGAGAAGTAGTTTAAAAATTCTTCAAGAAGAGGGGGATATTTAATAGAACCATTATTGGAAGTATTATTAGAAATTTCATTAGACATTCTCAAAACTCCTTTCTACAATTCTAATTATACGAAATAACTATTTCGTATAATTACTAGTATATATAATACCATACATATAATGCTTAAATCAAGCTACTTTAGAGATTGCGTTCAAAATTATTAAAAAGCTCAAGGAACCTTACTAAACTAAGATTCCTTGAGCTTAAAACTCTTATAACTTTTTAGTATTTCTTTTTATTTGCTCTGTAGCCAGTCTATCACATAAATTATTGTATTCACTATCTGCATGACCTTTTACTTTAATCCAATTGATTTGATGTCTTTTTGAAACCTTTAAAAGCTCCTTCCATAACTCTTGATTTTCTACTGGAGTTTTATCTGATTTTAGCCAATTGTTTTTCTGCCACTTTTCAAGCCAGCCTTCTTTAAAGGCATTTATTACATAACTACTGTCACTATATAAATTAACTTTACAAGGCCTTTTTAAGGCTTTCAAAGCTTCTATTACTGCTTTTAATTCCATTCTATTGTTTGTAGTATTTTCTTCAAATCCTGATATTTCTTTTTTTGTTCCTTTGTACAGTAAAACTGCTGCCCAGCCACCTGGACCAGGATTACCGCTACAAGCTCCATCTGTGTATATTTCAACAACATCGATATTATTTGACATTTTTACTTCAATCCCTTTGTTTTTTGATATGCTGCAGCCACTGCTTCAATCACTGCACTTCTCATTGCATTTTTTTCCAAAATCCTTATACCTTCAATAGTTGTACCACCTGGAGATGTTACCATGTCTTTTAATTGGCCAGGATGAAAACCTGTTTTTAATACCATGTTACCTGCACCAGCTACAGCCTTTGAAGCTAATTTATACGCAACATCTCTTGGTAATCCCAATAGTACACCACCATCTGCCAATGCTTCAATAAACATGTACACAAATGCTGGACTACAACTAGAGACAGCCATTGCAGCATCAATTAACTTTTCTTCTACTTCTACAATTTCCCCACAGGTTTTAAAAATCTTCTCCACAATCTCTTTATCCTCTCGCTGTATCTCTTGTGAATAACTTATAGCAGTAATACCTTCTCCTATTAAAGCAGGAGTATTAGGTATTGTTCTCACTATCTTTCCCGTTTTTAAAATATCTTTGACATGACTTATAGTTATACCCGGAGCTATAGTAATTATTATTTTTTTATCAGTTACTTTTACTTTTATTTCTTCTAATACAGCATCGTAAATATTAGGTTTTACTGCTAAAATGATAATATCTGACTTTTCAGTTAGGTCAATATTGTCTTTTGCAACAATAACACCAAATTCTTTTTCTAACCCCGCTGTTTTTTCTTTCACCGGATCATAAAGAATTAAATCCTCAGCGTCTATAAAATCCGACTTTAATATGCCCTTTATAAGAGCAAGTCCCATATTGCCGACTCCTATAAAACCAATCTTCATCTTGAAAAACTCCCCTACTTTGTTATTTCAAAAAAACAGTATTAGTTACCCTAATACTGTTTTTTTGTTTTTACTCTTCTTTCTTCTCATCCTTATCAGAAGCAGAGAAGATTACAGGCTTTTGGGGTGTAATTGTCGAAATAGCATGCTTGTAGATAAGAAGTTGCTGTTTGTTCTCTGACTCCAACACCACCGTAAAATTATCAAATCCTTTCACTAAACCCTTTAATTGGAATCCATTGATTAAGTAGACAGTTACTGGTACATGCTCTTTTCTCACTTGATTTAAAAAGATATCCTGTAAATTAATAGCTGCTTTTGAACTTGCCATCTTTATCCCCCTTCTTTAATATGTATCATTAGTTATATTCTATCAAAAATTTAATTTTCCTGCTAAATATTTAATAATATTTTTTTTGAGTTCTTCATAATTTTTATAGTCATCTACAAAAAACCATTTGATAAAGTTATAACCCTTAAACCAGGTGATCTGTCTTTTTGCATACCTCCTTGTCCCTTTTTTAATCTTTTCAACAGCTTCTTCTAAAGAAATCTCTCCTTTTAAATATTCGACAATTTCTTTATATCCTAAAGCCTGCATAGCAGTACTGTCTTTATTATACCCGATTTTTAGCAAGTTTACCACTTCTTCAACCAAATTATTTTTTATCATTTCATCTACTCTTTGATTAATTCTATCGTATAAAATTTGTCTGTCTCTGAAATTAAGCCCTATCATTATAGGCTGATACTCTAGATTTAAACGCATACCACTCATTTTTTGATAGTAAGAAATAGGTTTGCCTGTAAATTCATAAACTTCTAAAGCTCTGATGATTCTTCTAATGTCATTTGAATGTATTTTTTTTGCTGCCTCTGGGTCCACACTTTTTAACTTCTCATAAAGATATTGACTGCCATAAGTATTTGCTAATTCTTTCATTTTCTCTCTAAATTCTTTGCTTCCTTCAAAATCAGAAAAGTGCATGATGTAAATTATTGAATTGATATATAAACCAGTTCCCCCTACAATTATAGGAAGTTTCCCTCTTTTGTAAATATCCTTTATAATCTCTTTCGCTCTTTTTTCATATTCTGCTACACTAAACTCTTGATTTGGCTCTACAATATCTATCAAATAATGAGGGATGCCTTGCATTTCTTCCTTTGTAATTTTTGCTGTACCAACATCCATGTACTTATAAACTTGCATAGAATCAGCAGAAATGATTTCTCCATTAAATTCTTTTGCCACGTCTACTGCTAATTTAGACTTGCCAGAGGCTGTGGGCCCAACAATAAGCACAATTTGTATAGCCATCCCATCACCCTTATATTACATAATTCTTTTAAACATCTTTTCTAACTGAGTTTTTGTTATAGCGATTATAACAGGTCTTCCGTGAGGACAGGTGTAAGGATTTTCTGTAATCTTCAAATCCTCAAAGAGTTTATAAATCTCTCTTTCAGATAAATTATCCATAGCTTTTACTGCAGCTTTACAAGCCATCATTATAATATTTTCTTCTTTTAAGGATATTTTATTGATAAGTTCCTTATCTTTAAGTTTTTCCACTATATCTATAAATAACTGCCTTGCTTCTGGCTGTCCTAAAATTACAGGCACCTCTCTTAATATTATAGAATTGTTCCCAAATTCCTCAAATACATAACCTAATTTATTTAAAAGCTCTTTTTCTTGATGAACAAGTTCTAAATCTCCTGGTTGTAATTCTACTACAATAGGAAATGTTACCTGCCTTGTTTGAATTTTTTCATATTGGGAAGTAAATTTTTCATATAAAATCCTTTCGTGGGCAGCATGTTGGTCAATTATATAGAATACATCTTCCCTTTCTACGATTATATAAGTAGAAAATAATGTGCCCACTATTTTTATGTCACTTATTTTTTTAGCAAGGTCATTTTTATTTACTTCTTCTTTTTCATACTCCTCATAAACAGCCAAATGGTTATCTAAACTACTATTTTTACTATTTTCTTTTAATACATTATCTTTTAAAAAGACATTCTGACCTTTAAATTCATTGTCAAATTTCTTTTTTTCCTTTTCTACTTCTTTATCAGAAGAAGTAAAGTATAATTTCGTCTGCTCAGCTGAAATAGTTGGAGTTTCAATTTTAAAGATATTCTTCTTTTCTTCAATTTTTACTTCTGGTATTAAGTTGTATTTATGAAGGCTATTCTTTATAGTTTTATAAACAGCTTCAAAAATTCTTCTTTCATCTGAAAATTTTATCTCTAATTTTGAAGGATGTATATTCACATCAATTTGCCTTGGGTCTATTTCCATGTACAAAAAAACGGCAGGATATCGATTTACAGGTATATAAGTCTTAAAAGCTTCATCGATAGCGGCTGAGAGGGTTTTATTTTTTACGTATCTTCCATTTACATAGAAAAATTGCATATTCCTATTTGAATAATTTAAAGAATTTTTACCTGCTAAAATCTTTAATTTCAAATCTTCACTTTCAAAAGAAGCTGACATAAGAGAAGAGTAGACTTCATTTCCAAAAAGCCTCAAAATTGCATCTTCTATATTTCCATTGCCTGATGTTATAAACTGCAGTTTCCTGTCTTTTACATATTTAAAAGAAACTTCAGGATGGGAAAGGCACAATTTAGTTACAACATCAGTTATATACATAGTCTCTGTTGAAGGACGTTTCAAAAACTTCCTTCGTGCCGGCGTATTAAAAAACACATCTCTTACTTCAATACTACATCCTTTTGCACAACCGCAATTGGTTTTTTCTACTACCTTCCCACCTTCCACAACAACTTTAGTACCCAATAAAGCTCCTTCTTCTTTAGTCTGTAAAGTTACGTGGGAAACTGCCGCAATACTAGCTAAGGCCTCTCCTCTAAAGCCTAATGTCCCTATATTATAAAGGTCATTGTCAGATTTTATCTTGCTGGTGGCGTGCCTTTCAAAAGCTAAAATAGCGTCTATTTCATTCATTCCACAACCGTCGTCAGATACCTTTATATAAGGAATGCCACCTTCTAAAATTTCCACTGTAATATTTTTGCTTCCAGCGTCAATAGAATTTTCAATTAATTCTTTCACTATAGAGGCAGGTCTTTCAACAACTTCTCCTGCAGAAATTTTATTTATTGTCTTTTCATCTAAAAGATGAATTTTATTCATAATACTCCGCTCCTCAAGGAGATTGCCTTCTCCTTTAATTCATATAAATAATTTAGAGCTTGAATAGGAGTCATGTTGTCCACATCGCAATTGGCTATATCATCAATTAGCGAATCCTTTGCCGTAGAAAAAATATCTATTTGAGTAAAGGCAAGTTGCTGTGATGCATTTTCTAATTCGGACTTTATGACCTTATCATTTTCCAAACTGTTCAATATCTCTTTTGCTCTTTCAACAATGCTATAAGGTAGTCCTGCTAATTTTGAAACTTGTATTCCATAGCTTTTATCAGCGCCACCAGGTACTATTTTCCGTAAAAATATTATGTCATCTTCTCTTTCTTCTACTGAAACATTATAATTCCTGACTCCCTTCATCTTGCCTTCAAGTTTTGTCAATTCATGATAGTGAGTAGCGAACAAAGTTTTAGCCTTTATCTTTTCATGAATATATTCAATAACTGCATGAGCTATACTCATACCATCATAAGTGCTTGTACCTCTCCCTACCTCATCTAGTATTATCAAACTTTTACTAGTGGCAGATTTTAATATATTTGCCACTTCAGACATTTCAACCATAAAAGTACTCTGTCCTGCAAAGATGTCATCGGATGCTCCTACTCTTGTAAAGATTTTATCTACAATCCCAATTTTAGCGTAAGAAGCAGGGACAAAGGAGCCTATCTGCGCCATCAGTACAATTAAAGCAACCTGTCTCATGTAAGTAGATTTACCAGCCATATTAGGTCCCGTTATTATCATGATAGGATTTTCAGGACCAATATCTATATCATTTGCTACAAAAGATTCATCAGAAATAGTCTCTATTACTGGATGTCTCCCTTCCTTGATGACTATTCTGTCACTATAATCTACTATCGGTTTTATATATCTATTTGTTTCCGCAACTTCTGCAAAGGAAATGAGTACATCTATTGTGGCTATATATTTTGCTGTGTTTTGTATTCTTACAATTTGTAGTTCTACTTTTTCTCTTATTTCGTTAAAAAGCTGATATTCAAGCTCAATTAATTTTTCTTCTGCTCCTAATATAGTCTCTTCTATTTCTTTAAGCTCAGGTGTCACATACCTTTCTGCATTTGCCAAAGTTTGTTTTCGTATGTATCTTTCAGGAACCTGTGGTATATTAGATTTTGTAACTTCAATATAATAGCCAAAAACTTTGTTGTAACCTATTCTCAAGTTCTTAATGCCTGTTTTTTCTCTTTCTTCAGCCTCAAGATTTGCGATCCAATTTTTACCTTCTGTTGAAGCCTTTCTTAGCTTATCTACTGTTTCATTATACCCGTCTTTTATGATATTTCCTTCTTTTAATTGAGTAGAAGGGTCATCTTTTATCGACTTATCTATTAATTCGTATATATCTTGTAAAGTATCAAATTTCTCGCATATCTCTTTTAAAAGCCTTGAATTGAACTTTTCTAATATTTCTTTGATGTAAGGCAAATTTTGCAGAGATAGCTTTATAGAAATAAAATCTTTTGGATTAATACTCTGGTAGACAATTTTGCTGGCCAATCTTTCTAAATCGTATATTTTGTTTAAAAATTGTTTTAAATCTTGGCGATTTTTATAATCATTAAAAAGTTCTTCAACTGCCTCCAGTCGAGCATCAATGTGCTCTTTGTTAAGCAAAGGCTCTTCCAGCCATTTTTTTAAAAGCCTTCCTCCCATAGGAGTTACAGTTTTATCTAAAACTCCTAATAAAGAGCCTTTTTTTGACTTGTTTCTATTAGACTCTAATATTTCTAAATTTTTTATTGCATTGCTGTCTAATCCCATATAGGAGTTATCTTCATATATAAGCAATTTGTTTATATGCTTTAAAGCAGTTTTTTGTAATTCTTGTAAATAGCTAAAAAGAGCCGCTAACGAATTAGCCATATAAGGCTTATCTTTTATACCTAATTCTTCGGATTTTTTATTAAATTGAGTTTCTATTAATTTAATTTTTTCTTCATAGTCAAGCTGCTTTTCATAGATATTTACAGCACAGTTATTATTCTTGAAAATTTTTATGTATTTATTATTTTTTAAAAAATCTTCATTAGCGATTATTTCTGAAGGAGCATACTTTGTTATTTCATCATAAACTCTTTTAATGTCTTTACAATTTTTAAGTTCTGTAGCGTATAAATCTCCCGTTGTTACATCAACAGCACAAATTCCATAATTGTCCCTTCCTTTAAAAACAGACACAAGGTAGTTATTTGTTTTTTCATCCATTGATTCAGGATTTATTATTGTCCCCGGAGTATATATTCTTACTACATCTCTTTTTACCAATCCTTTTGCTTTTGCAGGGTCTTCTAATTGTTCACAAATAGCAACTTTATATCCTTTCTTTATCAACTTGTCTATATAAAAGTCTGCTGCATGGTAAGGAACACCAGCCATTGGGGCTCTTTCTTCCGTTCCTGCGTCTCTCCCTGTCAAAGCTATTTCAAGCTCTTTAGCAGCAATTTCCGCATCTTCGTAAAACATCTCATAAAAATCTCCTAGGCGGAAAAAGAGTATTGCATCTTTATATTTTTCTTTTATTTTAAGGTATTGTTCCATCATTGGAGTGACGGCCATTTTTTTGCACCTCCGACTCCTCTTTATTATATCATAAAAATTAGCGCCCATATAGGCGCAGTTTTATCTTATAACTTCTACTAATTCTCCCTGCATTGTCCAAGCCTTTGTTTCAGTTATTTTAACATTAGCAAGTTTGCCGATAAGGCTTTCATCTCCCACAAAGTGGACTACTTTATTGGTTCGAGTTCGAGAGGTCAATTTATTACTGTCTCTTTTACTAATTCCTTCTATCAATACTTCCACAATTTTTCCTCTCAATTCTGCACTTTTTTCTAAGCTGATTTTGTTTTGCAACTCTATAAGTCTTTCTAAACGCTCATGTTTTACAGCATCATCTACTTGGTCTGGCATATTTGCCGCAACAGTGCCTGCTCTTTTAGAGTAAATAAAAGTATAAGCGGCATCAAATCGCACTCTTTCTACTAAATCCAACGTCTCCAAAAAATCTTCTTCTGTTTCACCTGGAAAACCTACGATTATATCTGTTGTTATCGCAATATCTGGAATGTTACTTCTTACTTTGTCAATAATTTCTAAATAGTGTTCTTTGGTGTATTTTCTATTCATCTTTTTTAAAATCTTGTTGCTACCAGCTTGTACAGGTAAATGCAAATGTTCACAAACTTTATCTAAATCCCTAATGGCATATATTAATTCATCGGAAATATCTTTAGGATGAGAGGTCATAAACCTTATTCTCTCAATTCCTTCAATATCATTTAGCTTGTAAAGTAGTTTTGCAAAAGTTATATCTTCATCAAGGTCTTTTCCGTAAGAATTTACATTTTGCCCTAATAAAGTGATTTCCTTATACCCTTTTTGGGCTAATTCTTTTACTTCTGCTATTATATCTTCTGGCTTTCTGCTCTTTTCTCTGCCTCTTGTATAGGGTACTATGCAATAGGTGCAAAAATTATTGCAACCATAAATAATATTAACCCATGCCTTTAAATTGCTGTCCCTTTTGACAGGTAACTCTTCAATTACATTTTTTGTATCTTCTATAATATCTATAACTATATCTTGAGAGTTCAAAGCCTCCCATAAAAGCTGTGGAAATTTATATATATTATGAGTGCCAAAAACAATATCTATATAGGAATATTTTTCTTTAATAGCTTCTACTACATTTTTTTCTTGCATCATACAGCCAGATACACCAATAATTAAATTAGGATTTCTAGCCTTCAATTCTTTCATTTGTGATACTCTTCCCAATACTCTTATTTCAGCATGTTCTCTTACAGCACAAGTGTTAAAAAGTAAAACATCAGCTTGTTCCAGATTTTCAGTATATTTATATCCCATCTTTTCTAGCATACCTGCCAATTTCTCCGAATCATGGACATTCATTTGGCAGCCGTAAGTTTCAATGTGATAATAAAGGTTTTTACCCTTATTTTCTTCTGCAATTTCTTTCATTATTTTTTCTTGTTTTTTTAATTCTTCTTCAGTCACATAAATATTGGTAGGCATTATTATTAACACCTCTTTTATCCCTGTGGAATAATTTTTTTGTAGAAAAAAGTTTTAATTGGTTCAAAATTGTATCTATATGGCAATATTATCTGCTCTGTGCTACCCACAAAAAATATACCGTTATCATTTAAAGACTCATAAAATTTTTTATATATTTTATCTTTAGCTGTATCATTAAAATATATTAACACATTTCTACAAATTAATAAATCTATATTTTTAGGATATTCATCATTTAACAAGTCATGCTTTTCAAATTGTACGCTTTTTCTAATATCTTCACTTATCTGATAACTTTTGTCATCAATTTTTCTAAAGAATTTTTTTAAATATTCTTGAGGTACTTTTTTTACACTCTCAGCCGAATATATACCTTTTTTAGCTTTTTCCAATACTCTTCCATCTATGTCTGTAGCAATAATTGTCACATCTTTTAAATCTATAAACTTTGTTAAAAGCATGGCTACAGAATAAGGTTCTTCTCCAGTAGAACAAGCTGCACTCCAGACTCTTAAACTTTTTTTTATAATGTCAGGTAAAAGGTCTTTCTCTAAGATTTCCCACTGTGAAGGGTTCCTAAAAAATTCTGTCACATTAATAGTAATATAATTTAGAAACTCTTCATATAATGTCTTATTAACAGAGAGTTCATTAAAATATTCCTCATAAGAGCTAAATTTGTGACTAGTGATTAAAGATTCTAATCTTCTTTTCATCTGCTTTTCTTTGTATAAAGATAAATCTATTCCAGTCAATTTATGTATTTTTTTAACAAAGTCCTCATAACCTACCATAAATATGTTCACCCCTAATTATAGAAAAAAGTGGCTTTAAAAGCCACAAACAAACCAGATCCTTCATATTTTGAAGTTTAATCAGTAATTAACCACCTTCACTGGTTTTTCAAAGACTCCACGTTTGACCTCTGTTGCAGTCATGTTTTGTGCTCTTAACATTTTCGCTATATAGTTACAGGCATCCCACGGATTGACATCATCACCACAAGTAAATACGTCAACCGCGGCATAACCCAGTTCTGGCCAAGTATGGATAGTTATATGAGATTCTGATATGACCACTACTCCGCTTACGCCCTGGGGATTAAATTTATGGAAAGCAACTTCCCGTATCTCTGCGCCTGTCACTATTGCAGACTGAACCATTATGTCTTCGATTAATTCCAAGTTGTCTAAAATATTGCTATCGCACCCATAAATTTCTGCCAAAATGTGGCGACCCAAAGCATTCATTTTGTATCGTGCCTCCTTTACTAAAATAATGTATACATTCAATGATTTTAATTTTAGCAGATTTTTTTCTTTTGTCAAGGTTTTTTACATGACAGTTTAAAAATTTTTATTAAATATTTCTCCCAAGGTGATTCTAAGCTCTTGATGCTCTATTTCTGGAATATCTTCTTCTTCAAGAGGCACTTCTTTAAGATTTATTTTTTTATCTTGTTGGTTTATATTCAATATTTCTACTTTTATAGTATCATTTATTTTGTATGTTTTGATACTATTTTCTAAATTATTTTTATGAATCAATCCTTCTATCCCTGGTTCTAGCTGTACAAATACTCCAAAAGGCGTAATATTAGTAACAGTTCCCTTTAGCACGTCTCCTTCGTGATATTTTGTTTCTGCATTCTCCCACGGATCTGGCAATACTTTTCTCAGGCTCAAAGTAATTTTTTCTTTTTTTTCATCCACATTTAATATATAAACCGAGACTTTATCTCCAATTCCCAATACTTCTCGCGGATTTTTAATTCTTTCCCAGCTAATTTCACTTAGAGGGATAAAACCATCAAAACCTCCTATGTCTACAAAAGCTCCCTTATCTATTATGTTTTTTACTTTTCCTTCTACTATGTCTCCTTCTTTCAAATTAGATAAAAGCGCTTTTTTAACTTTTTCTCTTTCTAGTTTCAGTACTTCTTTTTGAGATCCAACAATCTTCTTGCCGGGAATATACTCAATTATTCGAAGCCGCAAAGTTTTACCTAAATATTCATTTAATTTATCGACATAATGTAATTCCAGTTGAGAAGCAGGAATAAAAACCTTAGCTCCTAATGAGTAGGCAATCACTCCGCCTTTTACAACCTCAATAATTTCTCCTTCAATTATCTCTTTATTTTTATAGGCTTTTTCAATTTTTTCTCTGCTCAGCTTATCATCAGCCATAACTTTAGAGGCTAATACATTTCCTTCATCATTTTCCACACTTATTATATATAAATCTAACTCATCCTCAACATTGAAGGTCTTTTTTACATCAAAATTAGGATTTAAAGAAAGTTCATTTTTAGGCACAAAAGCATCTGATTTATAGCCAATATTTGCAATAATCCCCTCATCAGAAACTTTTATCACTTTTCCCTTGACAATGTCTCCAGGTCGCAACGTCTTAAAAGTATAACCTTCTAAAAAATCACTCATCCCCATCTTCCCCTTTTAAAAATCTAATTTTCTCTATCACGTCTTCTATCACATAATCGGGGGTTGAAGCTCCTGCTGTTACTCCTATAATCTCATGGTCTTTTACCATCTCAAGAGTCAATTCCTCTGCATCTTCTATATGAAAAGTGTTTTTACAATTTTTTTCACATATCTTTTTTAGTTTTTGAGTATTAGAACTATGTTTCCCCCCAATTACAAACATTACATCTACCTTTTTTGAAAGCTCATCAGCAGCATCTTGTCTTTTTTGTGTAGCATCGCATATAGTATTAAAAAAAATAAGGTCTTTAACTTTTAGCTTTATTACTTCTAAAATATCTTTCCAATGCTTTTCAATGAGAGTAGTTTGAGCAACTGCACATGCCTTTTCTAATTGAGGTAATTCATAAGCTTCTTCAATTGAATTTACCACATAAGCAGTGTCATCACACCATCCGTTTACTCCTATTACTTCTGGATGATTTCTATCTCCTACAATGATAATAGAGTAGCCCTTGTGGTAGTACTCATAAACTATATTTTGGACCTTTTTTACAAATGGGCAGGTAACATCTATGACTTCAACTCCTTTTTTAGCGAGAAAGTCGTATAATTTTTTAGACACCCCATGACTTCGGATAATTAATTTATCGCCCTCAGTCAATTTATCCAGCTCTTCTTCTTCAATAACATTAACCCCTTTTTTCGATAAGTCCGATATAACTTGTGGATTATGAATAATTTCACCTAAAGTATATATTTTCTTTCCATCACCTTTTTCAATTTCCTGATATGCAGTTTCAATAGCTCTTTTTACTCCAAAGCAAAAACCTGCATACTCAGCAATCAATATTTTCATTCTTTACCTCCTACAGCAATTTTGCAATTTCTTGCATTATTTCCTCTCCAATAGCAGAAAGTCTCTCGGAGGAAAGTTTAGAATTAGCATATTTTTCAAAAGTTATTGGTTTACCGATATTTATAATAATCTTAGAAAAAAGGCGATATTTCCCTTTAATTCCTATAGGTACTACAGGAGCATTCCCTTTAATTGCTAATAAGGCAACCCCTGGTTCAGCCTTTTGAAGTTTTCCGGTTTTACTTCTTGTACCTTCAGGGAAAATTCCAATTGCTCTTCCTTTTTTTAAGTAAGATAAAGCAGTCTTGATAGCTGATAAATCAGCTGTACCTCTTTTGACAGGAAAAGCTCCTAAGCCTGTCCCTAAGAGAAGCTTTAAAAAAGGATTTTTAAAAAGTTCCTCTTTTGCCATAAAATATATTCGCCTGTTTAAAAGTGCTCCTATGACAGGAGGATCTAAAAGACTTATATGGTTAGGGCATATGATTACTGGGCTTTTTTTAGGAATATTTTCAAGTCCTCTTACTTCTATTCTAAATATCACTTTTATAATTACTAATACTATAACTTTAGCAATATAATAAAACATACTTAAATTTCCCCTTTTAATCCTTCCTTTATGATATTATACAGTTTTTCTAAAACTTCCTCTTCTGAAAGATATGTAGTATCAATGACAATAGAATCTTCAGCAATTTTTAGAGGAGATGTATCTCTCTGTGAATCTATAGTGTCACGATTTTCTATTTCTTTTAACACCTCGTAATAACTTACATTTACATTTTTAGTTTTAAGTTCTCTATAACGCCGTTTTGCCCTTTCTTCTAAAGAAGCAGTTAAAAAAAATTTAAACTGTGCATCAGGCAGCACAACTGTTCCTATGTCTCTTCCATCCATTACTACATTTTTGCCTTCAGCAATTTTCCTTTGTTTTTGTACTAAAATTTCTCTCACTTTAGGTATTTTAGATACCAAAGATACTTTTTCAGAAACCTCCGGTTTTCTTATTTCTTCAGAAATATCTTTTCCATCTAAAAAAATTTTTTCTCCTTCTAAGATGATATCAGCACATTGCACAATATCAGCTATTTTGTTTTCTTCAGTAAGATTTATCCCCTGTTGTATGGCCTTATATGTAATGGCTCTATACATAGCACCTGTATCGATATAGGTATAATTTAAAAGCTTAGCTAATTTTTTTGCAACAGTGCTCTTGCCAGCCCCCGCCGGCCCATCTATTGCTATTTTTACAGTCAATACTATCACCTCAAACTAAGTCTGGACGCAGTTTTTTTGCTTCTTTCAAATAAACGTGTTTAACCTCTTTATCTTCACTTAAATTTGTAAAAATCGCAACTCTTATGCAATGGCTGAGACTGCCTTTTACCTCCATTTCTTGTAGGCACATCATAGGTATTGAGGTCATACCCATATTCCTAACTGCTTCGGCAGGGTAAACCGCATCTAAATCACAAGTAGCACTAAAAAAAATAGAAATTATGTTTTTCTCTTCTAATTCATTTGCTTTAATAATTTCTTCAATGAGAATAGTAGTATCCTTTAAAATATCTTCTTTTGTATTTTTGGAAGTTATAGCACCTCTTATGACTTTTATAGGGCATTCTCCTCTCCTATCATCTTTTGTCTTTTTTATATTATAGCATAATTACCCTTTACAAATAAATCATTTCAGCCTAATCATACATATTTTTTGTATATTCTTATCTACTTTAACTACAGTGGTATTTTGCGGCTCAATTACATTTTCACTAATTGCTACTACTTTAAAATGAAGAGGTTCCTTTTCTCTGGTGCCATCTATTTCCAAAATTTGATTGGGCCTTACTGTAATAGTAATAGACTTGGTAGAAAAATTTGCAACTGGCTCTCCGTCTAGCAATACAAAGGAATTTAATGCTTTATCCTTTTCTACAACCTCAATTGTCACTTTACCTTCTTGCGAAAGATTAGAATTTAAATTAATCCCCTCTAATCTTTGTGTAGAACTTAAAAAAACTTTTATATCGTCATTTGTCATCAAAAGTTGAGTTATAGCTATACTTAAAAGCCCTAACATTATCAATACTACAAGAATACTTTCACTGTCAATATATCTGTATTTTTTCCTTTTGACTCTTTTTCCCATATTTATCCTCCTTTTCTTATTATATCTTATGCAAAATAAATAAAAAAATGCGGTTTCCCGCATTTCACATTCACGCATTGATTCCTGCCACATATCCCGTAGAAAAGGCGATTTGCAAGTTGAATCCACCGGTAAATCCATCCACATCTATAATTTCACCTGCAAAAAATAAGCCTTTTATTATTTTAGACTCCATTGTAGAGGGATTTATTTCTTTTATACTTACTCCACCACCTGTAACAATAGCTTCTCTTATAGGCCTTAGGCCTTTTACCTTAAAAGTAAGATTTTTTAAGCTATTGACCAATTTTTTTCTTTCATTTTTGGTTATTTCCCTAACTTTTTTATCAGGGTCTATATTCGCCCTTTTTATAACATATAGGATTAATGAATGAGGCAATAAATCTTCCAAGGCATTTTTCAGATTTTTATTTTGGTACTTATTAAAATCTCTTAATACTCTTTCCTCCAGCTTTTCAACATTAAGTCCCGGCTTTAAGTCAATTTTTATTACCACTTCTCCCTTACCTAAGTAGTCATGTAAAAACCTGCTTAAGGTGAGTATTGCAGGGCCTGACAACCCAAAATGGGTAAAAAGCATTTCTCCAAACTCTTCTCTTATTAATTTCTCTCCAAAAAAAGCAGAAACTTTGACATTTTTAAGAGTGAGTCCCATCAATTCTCTTACATTTTCATATGTAACAATCGGCACTAAGGAAGGAAATGGCTCTATAATTGTGTGCCCCAATTTCTTAGCAATTTCATACCCATCACCAGTAGAGCCAGTCGTAGGATATGACACTCCTCCTGTTGCTAATATTACACTATCGCAGTTTAAAACACTCTCATCAACACTTATGCCCTTTACGTGTTTATTTTCCACTATCACATCACTTACTCTGCAGTTATAATTTATCTTTACTCCATATTTTTTAAGGATATTCACAAAAAAATCTCTCACTTCTATTGATTTATCTGAAACCGGAAAAACCCTTAAGCCTCTTTCTACTTTAGTTTTAAGCCCATTTTTATTTAAAAACTCTATTAAATCCTTATTAGAAAACTTGCTAAAAGCGCTATATAAAAATTTACTATTGCCTGGAATATTCTCGAAAAATTCTTCTTTGTCAGCAAAATTCGTAATATTACACCTTCCATTACCTGTAACTAATAATTTTTTACCTAAAATGTTATTCCTCTCAAATATACTTACTTCTTTTCCCATCATAGCTGCTGATAAAGCTGCCATCATTCCTGCTGGACCGCCGCCTACTACAAATATTTTTTTCATATTATTTTTTCATCTCTCCTCAAATGACAAGTATCGTTAAATAGCACTAAAACAGTTTTTCCATCTTCTTTAACATCTATTATATTAAGAGAAGTATTATCAAGTCTAAATCTAGGATAAAAACTTAAGTCAATTCCTAAAAGCCCTAAAATCAGTGCTTTTATAGAAGTCCCATGAGAAACAATCAATATATTTTTTCCTTTATTCTCTTCAACTATCTTCAAAGTATTTTTTACCATTCTCTTTTGAACTTCTTCTAAAGTTTCTCCTTTTTCTATATTAGTTTTAACAGGATTTGTTTTCCATAATGTATATATTTCTTTATACAATTCATTAATTTCTTCCGATGTAAGCCCTTCCCATATACCAAAGGACATTTCTCTAAACTCAGGAATTTTCTGAACTTCTAATCCCAACTCTTTTGCAATTATTTGTGCAGTTACATAAGCTCTTTTTAAATCACTTGAATATATACAATCTATTTTCTCATTTTTTAATCGACTCGCCAGTAGTTCAGCCTGTTTTAAACCTGTAGGTGTCAAATCAATATCCTGCACACCTTGCATTTTATTGTGTAAATTCCACTCTGATTGCCCGTGACGTGCTATATATAGTCGTGTAGTCATACAATTCCTCCTTAAGTTTTATGCGAAATTAAGGTAAAAGATTTGATCTGCGTAAGAAAGCTTTGACACCTCCCATTTTCTCTCTTTTAATGGAATTTTCTTAAAAGGCAAGTCTAACTCATTTATAAATTTTTCAAATCGCTCATCCAGCCAAGGAGGTGTCCAAATACCCGACCTACAAATGTGTATAACCCCTATCAAATTCTCTTTTGGTAATTCTTCTACAGATTTATAATACTGTATATTGTAAAGATTGTTAAAGTCCTCAAAATCTGAAGGCTTTTCAAAGGTGTAAGGGCTATATACAATGTTGGCTCTTTTTACTATACCTTCTTTTAAAAGTTTACCTAGCCAATTAGCACAATTTAATTCAAAATCCAGTGAAGATAGTCCACCATATCCTAAATCAGAATGGGCATCAAAAGAAATTACTTCAGAACATTCAAAATTTTTTGATAAATAATAGGCAACTTTGTGGGATTCGGAAACAAAAACTTTAATGTTTTTATCAAGTTCCAACTGTGTCTTTATTTTATCCCAGAAGCCTTTTATGACTTTACCTAATTTTATAGTTTTTTCTAAATCTTCCCCCTCTAATTTTCCTTTTATATATCTTTTATACCACAGTTGAGTCAAATTTTTATCATTTTCTATATAAGAGAAAAACCACTCTTTTTTAGAAGGTATAAAATAATCCCAATCTACAGTTAGAAGACTCCTTACCATAAAGAAGCCTCCTCTGAAAAACTTTTTATAATATTTTACCATATTAAAAAAAGACCTTCAATTGAAGGCCTTTATAACCAACCTCTAATTTTCATAGCTTCATAGACTCGTTTAATCGATATCATGTAAGCTGCTGTCCTCATATCAACTTTGTACTGTTGTGCTAATTCATATATAGCGTTAAAAGCATTTACCATCATAATTTCCTGTCTTTCTTCTACTTCTTTTTCTGTCCAATAATAATTCATGAGATTTTGTACCCATTCAAAATATGAGACTATTACTCCTCCTGAATTAGCTAAAATATCTGGAACTACAAACACGCCTTTTTCTGCTAAAATTTTATCTGCTTCAGGGGTGGTAGGACCATTTGCTCCCTCGCAAATTATTTTCGCCTTTACATCTGGCGCATTTGCAGAAGTTATCTGGTTTTCTAAAGCTGCTAAAGCTAAAATATCTACATCCATTGTTAAAAGCTCTTCATTTGTTATACTGGTTGTTCCCTCAAAATTGCAAACTGTTCCTGTCTTATTTACATGCTCTACTAATTTTTCGACATCAATTCCATCTTTATTGTATATACCTCCATACACATCACTTACTGCCACAATTTTAGCTCCTAATCTATGAAGATTTAAAGCTGTGTAACTTCCAACATTTCCAAAGCCCTGTACAGCTGATGTACAATTTTTGAAATCCGTCTGTAAACGTTTTACAGCCTCCCGTGCCATCAATGCAACTCCATATCCAGTTGCAGCAGTTCTTCCCTTAGAACCACCATATATCAAAGGTTTTCCTGTAATGACCGCAGGGCTATTGTAGCCTACAATTTTGTTATACTCATCTACCATCCAAGCCATAATTTGCATGTTAGTATTTACATCTGGAGCTGGTATATCTTTATTAGGACCAATTATACTGACTATTGCTCTTATATAGCCCCTGCTTAACCTCTGCAACTCATCGTTAGATAATTCTTTTGGATTTACCACTACTCCGCCTTTTGCTCCCCCGTATGGCAGCCCAACTACCCCACATTTAAATGTCATCCACATGGATAAGGCTTTTACTTCATCTAATGTAACATCAGGATGAAATCTTATTCCACCTTTTGTGGGCCCTAATGCGTCATTGTGTTGGGACCTATAACCTTTAAAGACTTTTACTGTACCATCATCCATCTGCACAGGAATGGAAATTTCTAATACTCGCATAGGTTCCTTTAAAAGTTCGTAAACAGATTCTTCTAACCCCAGCAAATCACAAGCATTTTTAATCTGTTTTTGCGCAATAATCAAAGGATTTAATGACTCTTTTGACATTTTATTATCCTCCTAATTTTAAAATTTTGAAGCAAATAAATCGATTTCTAAATTATATATTCTACAAATTTTTTAATAATCCTTCAAAAATTTTATTATTAATTTGGCTTTGAGAAATATACTCCATATTCATCCCAAATACTTTCCAATTTTTCAAAAGTATCCGTTATTTTCTCTTTTTCTTTGAGACCCACAGCTACAACAAGAGCATTGACAAGACTTAGCGGTGCCACTAATGAATCCACAAAAGAAGCCATGTTGCTTTTCGCAATTAATATCTCATCAGCAACAGAGGTAAGAGGAGAAATTAAACTGTCTGTTATTGTAACGATTTTTGCATTCTGAGATTTTGCATATTTCAGCACATCTAATGTTCTTTTTGAGTATCTCGGAAAACCAATTCCTATCACTAAATCATTTTCACTAACTCTGAGAATTTGCTCGAAAACATCTGATACGCCGGCTTTAACGACTGACACATTTTCCCGTATTAAATTTAAATAAAATCCCAAATATTCTGCAATGACAATAGAACTTCTGGAACCTATTATATAAATTTTTGTAGCATTGATGATATCTGAAACGACTCTTCTAAAGTCATCCTTATTTATTTCATTTATGGTCTCTTTTATGTTTTCTATGTCGGCTTTTAGTACATTATTCAATATAGCAATTTCATCTGTCTCTTCTGTCATTTCTAACCTTTGGACTGTTGTAAGTTTATTTTTTATAAGCTCTTGCAGTGCATTTTGAAGTTCTGGATATCCATTATAGCCTAAAGTATTAGCAAATCTTACAACAGTTGATTCACTTACATTTATGCTGGCTCCCAATTTTGCAGCTGTCATAAAAGCTGCCTTATCATAATGATTTATAATATACTCTGCTATTATCTTTTGGCTTTTGCTTAATTTTGTATAATTATCTTGTATCCTTTTTATCAAATCATCTGTTTTTGCCATATTTCACTACCCCTCATTTTTACAAGATTATAGCCCTCTGTCAATGCTCTTTTGTTAATCTCTTCTGTGCCTGGAGGTACTCTATTTAAAACAGCTCTTTCCAAAGATTCTTTTGTTACTACATTAGTTAACTCTGCTATTACACCTAAAGATATTATATTCGCCACAAAAGCTCTTCCAATTACCTCTTGCGCAGTTTTTATTATAGGAAGTCGGACAACTTTTTGTGTATCTTCATTATTAGGAATTATTGATTCGTCTATTATAATTATTCCATTTTCTTTCATGTCATTTTTATAGCATAAATAGGCAGAAGGTGCAAGAGTAAGTAATATGTCTGGCTTTAACACCTTAGGATACGTTATATATTCATCACTTATTATTACTTCTGCTTTGCTGGACCCTCCTCTTGCCTCAGGACCATAAGATTGACTTTGAACACTATTTTTACCATCCAATATTGCAGCTTCCGCTAAAATTATTCCCGCAAGGATTAAACCTTGCCCACCTGAACCACTTAATCTAATTTCTATTGAGCTCATTTGTAATTCACCTTCAAATTATTTAACATCTTTTGATATTCTTCTGCAAATTCAGGCTCATCAATATTTAAAAGCTCCCCAATAATAAATTTGTTATGAAGTTCTTCAGGTTCCATTTTACTAGCTTGTTTTATATCTACCGCATGGTCTTTTAACCACTTTAGCATATCTGCAGGTGTTCCTTTTTTATTTTTTCTTCCATAGTAAGTAGGACATATACTCAAAGCTTCAATGAAGGAAAAACCCTTATGGGAAATTCCTCTTTCAATTAGTTTTGTCAATTGCTGAACATGGTAAGCAGTACCCCTAGCTACGTAAGTCGCACCTGCTCCAATAGCCAATTTGCAAATATCAAAATACCTATCAATATTTCCGTAAGGTGCAGTAGTAGCTCTGTCAAATCGTGGAGTCGTTGGAGAATACTGTCCTCCTGTCATTCCATAAATATGGTTGTTGTACATTACTACAGTTAAGTCTATATTTCTTCTGCAAGCATGAATAAAGTGATTACCTCCAATAGCCGCATTATCTCCATCTCCAGTAATAACTATTACTGTAAGCTCAGGATTAGCAAATTTAATACCTGTTGCAAAAGCAATAGCTCTTCCATGGGTAGTATGCAAAGTATTAAAATCCAAGTATCCTGATGCCCTTGCAGAACAACCAATTCCAGATACAATACATACATTGTTTTGATCAAGTCCTAAGTTGTCAATTGCTCTTACAATAGCTGCCGTTACTATTCCATTGCTGCAACCTGGACACCAAATATTTGGTAACGTTTCTTTTCTAAAATACCTTTCTACTAACTCAGAAGCCATTTTAAAAACTCTCCTTTATCTTCTCTACAATATCAAAAGGAGTAAGAAACTCTCCATTAAATTTGTTAATTTTTCCTACATAGGTATTCCCTTTGATAACTCTATCTACTTCATAGTAAAGTTGCCCTGTATTCATTTCAACTACAAACACTTTCTTAAATCTAGGATATATTTCCCTCAATTTTTCATCAGGGAAAGGCCATATGGTTATAGGTTTAAAAAGTCCAACTTTTATTCCTTCTTTTTTAAGTTCTTGCATCGCCGCTTCACAAGCTCTGGCAGAAGAACCAAAGGAGATAAGAAGTATATCTCCACCTTCAGTATCTTTTTCTTCAAACATTACTATGTCTTTTTTATTGTTTTCAATTTTTCCTATCAATCTTTTTATCAATTTTTCTGTTACTTTAGGGTCATTTGTAGGCAATCCTTTTTCATTGTGGGCAAGTCCTGTTACGTGAAATCTAAAACCTTTACCAAAGGGTGCTAAAGGTGCAACTCCATTTTCTATATACTGGTAAGGTAAGTAGTTCTCTTTGTCTTGGGGCATGGGTCGTTCAAAAATTTCTACATCTTTATATTCATCCAAATTAACTGCTTCTCGTAGATGACCTATAACTTCATCCATAAGTAAAATTACAGGTGTCCTGTATTTTTCAGAAAGATTAAAAGCTTGAATAGTAATATAGTAAGCTTCCTTTACAGAAGATGGTGATAAAACGATTATAGGATGGTCTCCATGAGTTCCCCATCTGGATTGCATTACATCTCCTTGTGCAGGGGAAGTAGGCATTCCTGTGCTCGGACCCATTCGTTGAACATCTACTATAACACATGGAATTTCTGCCATAGCGGCGAAGCCTATGTTTTCTTGCTTTAAAGAAAACCCAGGACCCGATGTAGCAGTCATTGCTTTTAATCCAGTAAGGGAGGCTCCTATAACTGCTGCCATGCTGGCGATTTCATCTTCCATTTGAATAAATTTCCCACCTACAAAAGGAAGTTTTTCGGCACAAAGTTCAGCAATCTCAGTAGAGGGAGTTATTGGATATCCTGCATAAAATTTTAGTCCAGCATCTATAGCTCCTTCCACTACCGCTTCATTTCCTTGCATCAATACCGTAGGCATCATTCTTTCACCTCTAAATATATGGCAAAATCAGGACACCGGAGCTCGCAAAGGCCGCATTTAGTGCATTTATCCGCATCTATTAGTCTAACTTTACCATTTTTTAGTTCCAATACTTTAACAGGACAAAATTCTACACAAATGCCGCAGCCTTTGCACCATTCTTCTATTATTACGAGCTCTTTATTTTTTACCAATTTATCACCCTCATTAAATTTTGTTTGCAATATATAATATTCTATACAAAAATAAAAAATCCTCCATAAAATGAATAATAAATTTCATGAATATTTTTGATACAATTCTTGCATCATATAGAATATTAGAAATATTTATTCTATTTTTATATCCCAGGAGTTTAAAATATTTATCATGTTGTACTCTGTTAAATCAAAATGAATTGGAGTAATAGAAATATAACCTTCTTTCACAGAAACAATGTCTGTCCTTTCATCCTTTTCTATTTCCGAAATTTTCCCTGCCATCCAATAGTACTCTTTCCCTCTTGGGTCATAATTTTTTTGAAAAGTCTCAATATAGATTCTCTTGCCGAGTATTGTAGCTTTTACGCCCTTTATTCCCTTCTTAAAATCGGGTATATTTACATTCAATAATGTGTTTTTAGGTAATCCTTTTTCTAAAACTTTTTCTATTAAATTCTCCAAAAATTTATATATACGCCTATCTTCAATATCAGCGGTTTCTGCAAGGGAAACTGCAATAGCAGGAATGCCGTAAATTGCAGCTTCTATAGCCGCAGAAACAGTACCAGAATAAAGTATATCTGTCCCTAAATTTAGACCTTCATTAATGCCAGAAATTATAATATCAGGTTTTTCTTCCAGCACCACTTCAATTCCTAATTTGACACAATCGGAGGGCGTACCATTTACCGCATATATTTTCAAACCATCCTCTTCCTTCACTTTTTTAAGCCTTAAAGGTTTATGTAAAGTTATAGCATGGCTTATAGCACTTCTTTCTTTTTCAGGAGCTACTACCGTTACCTTATACTTATCTTTAAGATATTCTGCTAATTTTAACATCCCTAATCCTTGTACTCCATCGTCATTAGTAAGAAGTATTTTCATTTTCTACCTCCTCGTATAATTAATTTTAAAGACAATAAATTTGTCTCACTTCTTAAAAATTTAATAAAGCGCATTCATAACTGGAAATCTTTAATATTCTCATCTTGTCTAAAATCTTATCTATTGCCATG